>Ga0209023_10004529_pt1 | contig 15762 bp, 8 predicted proteins | sample LakOneMetagenome_FD_187468 | JGI IMG/M metagenome (GOLD analysis project Ga0209023, IMG submission 187468) | Freshwater and sediment microbial communities from Lake Erie, Canada (SPAdes) (version 2) | ecosystem: Environmental > Aquatic > Freshwater > Lentic | place: Lake Erie, Canada | collected... | reverse complement strand
CGGCCGTCGAGCAGAACCGCCTGTCCCGCCCCGGCCAACCGGGCCGGAGAGAGGTTCGCCGGGTCGGCGATCTCGGCGACTATCCCCCTCTCGACCGATTGACCCTTCAGCAGCTGGGTCAGGGCCAGGATCACCTTGATCACGTAGGCATCCGGCTCGGGCTCTTCGATCGGTGGAAGCACGATCGTCGCGCTGGCCAGCTCCGGGCGGACCAGGGCGAGGTCGTCAACGTCGATGGGGCTGCCGTGACGGGTGACCACCCGCAGGTTCTTCAGTTCCGAGCGCTCGCGCAGGGTGTCGTCCATGAGCACCTTGTCGGTCTCGGAAAGGATGACCACCACCGGGTCGTGTTCTCCCTCGTTGGCGATGTCCAGCTCGGAAAGAATGGTGAAGACCGGTTTGCCCCAGCCGAGGATCAGCGTGTGCTTCTCCTCCAGGACGAGGGAGCGGCCCTTGCGCAGATCCTGCAGCCTCGAATCGAGGCCGGTCGAAAGCACGCCGATCAGGGCGCTGAAGATCAGCAGGCCACCAAGCGTGACCAGGAACATCAGGAGGAGAAATACCCAGTTGCCGTTGTCGGCCGTGATCGTTCCCGGGTCAAGTGCGTGAAGCAGCGTGTAATACGCCTCGCCGATGACTCCCTTGTGAGGATCTCCGCCCTCGGGAGAAAGCCCGAAGATCACGAAGATGATCGTGAAAACGATGATCAGGGCGAAGGTCGCCGCAGCCAGCCAGAAGATCAGGGCCGGCGTACCCCTCGACATCATGTTGTCGAAGGCGTAACGGAGCCGCTGCCCCCAGGTCGGACGGGAATTCACCAGAGGATCATAGGTTCACGCAAGCCTGCGTGAGTTCGATCAGCGAGTCAGGTTCTTGATCTTGCGGGCGGCCTTCATGCGTTCGTTCTGGTCGAGATCCACCTTGCGGAGCCGGATCGCGTCCGGGGTGATTTCGACACATTCATCCGAACGCAGGAATTCGATCGCCGATTCGAGGGTCAATGCCTTCGGCGGGGTCAGACGGACCAGGACGTCGGAAGTCGACGAACGCATGTTGGTCAGCTGCTTTTCCTTGACCGCGTTCACGTCGAGGTCGTTGGCGCGAGCGTGCTCGCCGACGATCATCCCTTCGTAGACATCCTCGCCGGGACCGACGAACATGGCGCCACGTTCCTGAAGGCCGAACAGGGCGAAGCTGGCCGTCGCTCCCTTGCGGTCTGCGACCAGGGATCCGGTGGCCCGGGTGGAAATCTCACCAGCCCAGGGCTCCCAGCCCTCGAAGATGCTGTGGAGGATGCCGGTGCCACGGGTTTCGGTCAGGAACTCGGTCCTGAAACCGACCAGGCCACGGGCCGGGATCACGTAATCAAGCCGGGTCCAGCTGTCGGACTGGGCGGTCATGTTCTCCATGCGACCCTTGCGGGCGGCCAGGAGCTGGGTCACCGAGCCGACATGTTCTTCCGGCACATCGATTACCAGCCGTTCCATCGGCTCATGCATGGTGCCGTCGATGTCACGGGTGAGGACGCGGGGCTGGCCCGCTGTCAGCTCGAAGCCTTCGCGGCGCATCATCTCGAGCAGGATCACGAGCTGAAGCTCACCACGGCCCTGGACTTCCCAGGCGTCGGGACGCTCGGTCGGCAGGACACGGATCGCGACGTTGCCGAGCAGCTCCTGGTCGAGACGGTTCTGGATCTGACGGGCGGTGACCTTGTCACCGGACTTGCCGGCCAGCGGAGAAGTGTTGATTCCGACGATGATCGAGAGCGAAGGCTCGTCGACCTCGATTACCGGCATCGGATCAGGATTCTCCGTGTCAGAAAGCGTTTCACCGATCGTCACCTCGGGGATGCCGGCCACGGCGATGATCTCGCCCGGACCGGCTTCCTTCGCCGACACCCGTTCAAGGGCCTCGGTGATGAAAAGTTCGGAGACGTTGGCGCGCTCGACGGTGCCGTCGGCACGACACCAGCCCACCGTGGAACCGGCCTTGATCGTTCCCTGGATGACGCGGCAGATGGCCAGGCGACCAAGGTAAGGCGAGGCATCGAGATTGGTCACCCAGGCCTGGAGAACGTGGCCCTCCTCGTATTCGGGGGCCGGAACGTGTTCGACGATCAGGTCCAGCAGCGGCTTCAGATCTTCGCCTTCGACACCTTCCTCGAGGGAGGCCCAGCCTTCCTTGCCGTTGGTGTAGACGATCGGGAACTCGATCTGCTCGCCGTCGGCTCCGAGGTCCATGAAGAGCTCGTACACCTCATCGACGACCTCGCCGATCCGGGCGTCGGGACGATCGACTTTGTTGACCACGAGGATCACCGGGAGTCCCGCTTCGAGGGCCTTGCCGAGTACGAAACGGGTCTGCGGCAGCGGACCTTCCGAAGCGTCGACCAGAAGGACGACGCCGTCAACCATGGTCAAACCACGTTCGACCTCGCCACCGAAGTCGGCGTGACCCGGGGTGTCGATGATGTTCAGCTTGATGTCGCCATACTGGACCGCGGTGTTCTTGGCGAGAATCGTGATGCCCTTCTCGCGCTCGAGATCCATCGAGTCCATGACCCGTTCATTGACGTCCTGACCCTGCCGGAAAGCACCGGACTGCCAGAGCATCGCGTCAACCAGGGTCGTTTTGCCGTGGTCAACGTGAGCCACAATTGCCACGTTTCGTATGTCATCCCTGCGAGCCAAAGGACGCAGGAGTCTACGAGAAAGGCCGCCCCGGTACCGGGACGGCCTTTCGTAAAGCGTTATTTGAGTGAATCTACTCGGCTACAGGAGTGCCGTTGGTCTGCGCGGTCTCGGTCGAGGTCGTCGAGGTGTAGACGAACTCTTCTTCGGCACCGAAAATCGCGTCAAGCAGGCTCTTGCGGGCAGATTCGCTGAAAACGAGCACCAGTCCGCCGGTCAGCAGGCCGATCGCCAGCAGGTTCCGGACCGGATGACGCTTCTTCTTTTTCGGCTCGCGGATCCGCTCGGCGGCATCCCGGAGGGAGTCGGCGGCGCTCTGCAGCTCCTTCTTGACCCGCTTGTCCTGGGTCACCGATTCCACCGCGGAAGAACGGTTGTTCTGAACGCGCTGAAGCGCCTTGCGCCCGGCGAGGGCGGCGGCGATCAGACTCGCCCGAAGCTCGTCGTCCTCGATCAGCCGACGGACGTACTGGTTGTCTCGCGCCGAAGAATAAGCCTGGCTGGCCTTGCCTGAGATGTTTTCGTTACCCATGTACCCCTCGCTTGATCCGTTGTAGGTGATTCGAGAATACCGGTACCCGGCTCAAAGAAAAACCAACAGGCCTCAGTTGCCCCGCAGGTTCCCTTCGAGTGCGACCGCCAGAGCGTCACCGACCTTGTCCGCGTAACGGAACTCGACGACTGCCCGTTCGTCTTCGGGTATCTCCTCGACGTCGCCCTCGTTGCGGCCGGGCAGGATGACGATTTTGATCCCGGCCCGCTGGGCGGCAAGTGATTTCTCCTTGACGCCACCGATCGGAAGCACCTGGCCAGTCAAAGTGACCTCCCCGGTCATCGCGACGTCGTTGCGCACCGGGCGCCCGGTGATCAGGGAAACCAGGGCGACAGTGATCGCGACCCCGGCGGAAGGTCCGTCCTTGGGCACAGCTCCCGCCGGAACGTGAATGTGGAGATCGTTGGCGGCGAACCACTTCTCGTCCAGGCCCGGCGCCAGCTCCCGGGCATTGGCCCGCACATACGAGAGTGCCGCCTGGGCAGATTCCCGCATCACGTCGCCGAGCTGGCCGGTGATCACCAGCTTGCCGTTGCCGGGCATCGCGGTCGCTTCTATGAAGAGAACGTCTCCGCCGGTCGGGGTCCAGGCCAGGCCGGTCGAAACTCCGGGAACCCTGGTCCGCCGCCTCGTCTCCGAAAAGACCCGACGGCGACCAAGCATCTCCCTGACCTTCTTGCCCGAGATCTTGACCTTCTTGGACTTGCCGTTCGATTCCGCGACGACCCGGGCGACTTTGCGGCAGACCGTGCCGATCTCGCGCTCGAGATTGCGGACCCCGGCTTCGCGGGTGTATTCCTCGATGATTGCCGTGAGTGCAGGATCGGTGAAGGAAATCTGGGAGGGCTTCAGTCCGTTCGCCCTGATCTGTCGCGGCACCAGGTAACGCCGGGCGATGTGGCGCTTCTCGTCCACCGTGTAGCCGGCCAGCTGGATGATTTCCATGCGGTCGCGGAGCGGGCCGGGAATCGTGTCGAGCACGTTCGCGGTGGCGATGAACATGACCTCCGAGAGATCGAAGGGCATGTCCAGATAGTGATCCCGGAAGGTTTCGTTCTGGGCCGGATCGAGAACCTCGAGCATGGCCGACGAAGGGTCGCCTCGCACATCGGAACCCATCTTGTCGATCTCGTCGATCATGAAGACCGGATTCTTCGAACCGGCATCCCGCAGCGCCCGGATGATCGTGCCGGGCATCGCCCCGATGTAGGTGCGCCGGTGGCCCCGGATCTCGGCTTCGTCGCGGACGCCGCCGACCGATATCCGTTCGAATTCACGGCCCAGTGCCCGGGCGATCGACTGGCCGAGGCTGGTCTTGCCGACCCCGGGGGGTCCCACGAAGCAGAGGATCGGGCCGGGTGAATCCGGATTCAGCTTGCGGACCGCCAGGTATTCAAGGATGCGCTCCTTGATCTTCTCCATGTCGTAGTGATCGGTGTCGAGCACCGTCCTGGCGTGATCGATGTCGAGGTTGTCCTCTGTTTCCTTTGCCCATGGCAGATCGACCAGCCATTCCAGGTAGGTGCGGATCACCCCGTGTTCGGCAGCGGCGGGCGGCAGCTTCTCGAGGCGGGAAAGTTCGCGTTCGGCCGCCTGATGGGCGTGGTCCGGCAGCTTCGCCGCCTCGATCCGCTCGCGCAATTCGTTGATTTCGGCGGCCTGCTCGTCTTCCTCGCCGAGTTCGGCCTGGATCGCCTTGAGCTGCTCGCGCAGAAAGTATTCGCGTTGACCCTTGTCGATCGAGGACTGAACCTCGGACTGGATCTGCGATCCGAGCTGGATCACTTCGAGCTCGCGGGCGAGTATCTCCGAAAGCATCCGCAGCCGTTTGGCCACGTCGACTTCTTCGAGCAGCAGCTGCTTTTCCTCGGTCGAGATCCGGAGCGCCCCGGCGATCAGGTGCGAAAGCGCCGAAGGATCGTCGATGTTGGTGACCGCAAGCTGAAGTTCCTCCGGCAGATAGGGGATCTGCTCGATGATGTCGGAAAAGGTCTTCTGGACGTTCCGGGCCAGCGCCTCGAGCTCGGGAGATTCCTCGACGACGTCCGGCATTTCGGTGATCCGCGCAACCAGGTACGGCTTCTGGGTCACGTAATCCCCGAGCCGGACTCGCTGGCTGCCCTGGACCAGGATCCGGATCGTGCCGTCGGGCACCTTGAGCATGCGGGTGACCACGCCGACCACACCCACGTCATGGAGCTGATCGGGGCTGGGAGTGTCTTCCTCGGGATCCCGTGAGGCGACCATGACCAGCATCCGGTTACCGGCCAGCACGTCGTCGACCAGCTTGATCGACCTTTCCTGGCCGACCCCGAGCGGCGCGAGCGTGTCCGGGTAGGCGACCGTGTCCCTGAGCGGCAGGACCGGCATCGCTTCGGGCAGGTCCTGCTCCTGGCGCAGCAGATCCTCGACTTCCTCGTCGCTGCCGGAGACGACTTCCAGGACGGGAACGCTCTGGCCGGTGTCAGCCATCGATCAGCTTTCCCTTCGGTTTGCGATCGACCGGCACCCGCCGGGTCACTTCCGGCTCTTCGCGCAGGGGAAGCTCGACCCTGAGGACTCCGTCGTCGTAGGTGGCGGAGGCCCGGTCGGAATCGACATCGACCTGCAGTTCGACCACATGCCGGAAAGGTCCGGTCGGAATCTCCACCTGCTGGTACACCCGGCCCTCGGTCTCCTGGACCGGCCGTTCACCGACGATCGTCAGCTGGCGGCCGCTGACCTCGATCCCGACCGAGCTCAGGTCGATCCCGGACAGATCACACTTGACCACCGCGCGTTGCGGATCACCGGAGTAATAGACATCGACGTTCGGCGAAAAGCCGCTGGCCCGGCGGCTGATGTATGTCGCCCTGCCCCAGGTCCCGGTGAGCATCTCGTCCATCTCCCGGCGCATGCGAGCGAAGTTGGAAAACAGGTCGCGTTCAGACATGACTTCGAAGCCTAGTGATGGAAGGGCGCCGTCTCAAACAGTGATCTCGAGGCCTTCGCTGGCCACCTGGATCGGACCGTCATATGTGGTCGCGGCCTGCTCGAGCGCCCAGGCCGGATCGATCTCGTCGGAGATGTGGGTGAGCATCAGTTGCTCGACACCCGCCCTGGCCGCGTGGTCGCCCGCTTCGGCGGGCGTCAGATGTCCCCGCACGCCGGTGCGCTCCGGGCGCGGCAGGGTCGACTCGGCAATCAGCAGCTCAGCGCCTTCGGCGAATTCGACCAGCGCCTCGTTGGGACAGCAGTCGGCGCCGTAGACGATCCTGGTCCCGTCCGGACCCGTGACGGTGATCGCGTAGGTGGTCACGTAATGCGGAACCTCACGGAAGGTGAGGGTGAGGGGGCCGATCTCGATCGAACCCGAAGGGTCGTATTCGCTCGTTTCGAAGGCCTGCTCGAAATGGCGGCCGAGGTTCCAGGATCCGTCGAGGTCATCGAGAAACTGATGCGAACCCGGCGGTCCGAACAGATTCGGCCGGGCCGGGTCATCGGTCCCGGGCCACGGGTCTATCGGCACCGGCTGCTGGCGGGGAGCAAAGCGCAGGGCGAAACCGTAGGGGATGAGATCAGCGAAGTGATCGGCATGGAGATGGGAGATGACGATCGCGTCCACGTCCACGTAGTCGTGGTATTTGCGGAGCTTCCCGAACACACCGTTGCCGCAATCGAGCAGCAAAGTGGTGTCGCCTTCGGTGACCAGATAACCGCTGCAGGCGCCATCCGCGTCCTGCCAGGCGGGGGACTTGCCAAGCACGGTGAGCTTCATGAAAGAAGACCGGATCCGTTCATCAGACGGATGCTACTCCCGCCCCAGCGCTGGAGGCTAGCTAAAGGCCGGGTCGGCTCCGGTGTTGCGTTTTGCTCCAACCTCCCTATCGGCCCAGCGGGGAGACCGCAGCAGGAGCATCGGCTGCCGCGGAGGGACCAGACCCTCGGGGCGGCTTTCGCGGAAAGTCCCGCAGGGTTCGTCCAGATCGAGTGCGCAGAGCATCTTCTGACGGAAGTAACACTCGTCGCAGGAGGGAGCTTTTTTCTTTGCGACGGCCACCGCTGGTCATCCAAGCAAGATGGGCCGGATCGCGTCGGCGGGGTTTCCGCAAATCGCAGGATTCTTGATTTACAACTCTGCAACAAAACCCGCGTTTTGCGGCGCGCCCATCCTCGGCCGGGGGGCGAGTCCAGTTTCGATTCGACTGATGCACCGTTCACGGATAATGTTGCGGATGGAGGAGGGGGCCGATCGGGCCCAGGGTCCAATCGAGGGGGTTGCAAATGAAGGTCAGGTTTTCCGTTTTCGTCATGTCGATGCTGCTGCTCGCTTTCTCGGCCGCAGAAGCATCCGCTTCACCCTGGATTCACGCTCATCGGGGTGGTCCGCTCGAGAATGGCGCGGGTGCGATGCCGGAGAACTCGATGCCCGCCTTCAAGCAGTCCGCTTCACGCGGCTTCGTGCTGGAAGCCGACGTCAAGCTGACCGCGGACAACGTCCCGCTGATCATTCATGACGACACCCTGGACCGGACCACGAACTGTTCCGGCCCCGTTTCCGACTTCACCGCGGCGATAATCGCTTCCGAATGCCAGATCGACGTGATCGGCATCGACGACAAATCTGTCCCCCTCGCCGGTGGCGACAAGCGGCGGACCCCGATCCCGACCCTCGCGGAGCTTCTCGCCCTGCTCCGGAACACCGGCGCCTCGGCCAACATCGAGATCAAGAACCTCCCGACCGACAACGACTGGGATCCGACCTACGATTTCGCGGAGAAGGTCGCAGACGTTGTCCTCGCGTCCGGGGTACCTTCGTCCCAGCTGATCATCCAGTCGTTTGTGGTCAACAACCTGTCCCGCTTCCACCAAACTGACCCGGGTCCCGAAACCTCCTACCTGACTTTCGGCGCCTTCGGCCAGATCGCGATTCAAGGTGCTGTGGACAACGGAGTCGACTGGATCTCCCCTCAGATCCCGATCGATCAGGACTTCGTATCCAAGGCCCATCACGCCGGTCTTCAGGTTGTGCCCTGGACGGTCGACGATCCCGAAGAGGTCAAGCTCGTTACGAAGCTCGGAGTCGACGCACTGATCTCGAACGACCCGATGATGGCCCGGGCCGCCGTGAAAAAGGTGGCACCACCGCTGGCCGGGATCCCTAAAGCTCCTTCGGCCAGGTCCTGCCGGTCCACCATCGCTGCCAACACCCGTCGGCCGGCCAGGGCGATGCTGAAGGGAAAGGATGCCAGGGGTGGCCCGCGGGTCTTCGCGATGCAGTTCAAACAGGACGCCCGGCACATCAAGACCTACGCCAGCTTCCGCAAGAAGATCGAATGCATGATCCGGCTCTGGGTTCTTCCCAACAAGGCGAAGGGACGCCCGAACGTGGTCGCTTTCAACGAGGACATCGGTCTGATGGCGATCGGCACCGGTTCCCGTGGAGCCGGCGCCCGTGAAGCCTTCGCAAAGCCCGCTGAAGTGACCGAATGCACTGACGCCGCCCCGCCCTGCCGGGCGATCGTCGGACTGAACCGGATCACGGCGGCCTACAACAGCGTCAACAACGAGTATCTGACCCGGTACACGGTCCCGAATCCCTTCGCCCGGGGTTTCGTGGCGACCACCGACACCGACGCTCGCGGCTGGATGCAGGTTTTCTCGGACATGGCGAGGCGCTACGGGATCTACATCCTCGGCTCCAACAATCAGCCGCATTTCCGCGAATCCCAGGATCCGGCGGAGATCGATCTGTTCCGGGACCCTGACCTGCCGAAGCCGAAGAGCGTCTATGTGGCGACCGGACCGGAGGTCTACAACGAGGTCTTCATGTGGGGCCCGAAGATGGTCAAACAGGAAGGCCCGCGACCGCTTCGCAATGTGGTTTCCCGCAACATGAAGGTTCCACTCACCGACATCGAGATCGCGCTGGGACTGACCGCCGGGCCGAAGTCAGGCGCCGACGGAATCGCCAACCTGAAGCCGTACAGGCTGCCGGGCACCAAGGCGAAAGTCGGTTTCGCAACCTCCCTGCCCGCCTTCCAGTTCGGCTACGACATCGGCAGTCCGGTTTCCGGTGGATCGCCCTGCGCCGACATCAGCGTCACCTACATGCGCTGCCTCAGCCACCTCGGCACAAACCTGGTCATGCAGGACGAAGCCAACCCGGGCGAGTGGGCGACCCCGCCGACCACCTACTGGCAGCCGCTCGACTGGATGGGCTCAACCTGGCGTTCCGTGGTTGATCCCGGTGTCAAGTTCACCTACAACGTGACCCCGCACATGGTCGGCAACCTCGGTGATCTGCCCTTCGACGGCCAGACCGCGATCACGCAGCGTGGCCTGATCGGCAAGAAGAAGTGCGCCTACGTCGGCAACCTCAAGCTCGTCTCCGGCGACTCCCCGTCATACAAGGCCTATGCCGGTGCCAAGCGACAGTTCCTGACCCTTGCCCCCTGGGTTCGCAAGGACGGCCCTAGAGCCCAGCTGGTCAAGGCCGGTCAGGCCCTGCTGGCCGGAAGCGGCAAGAAGATGGAAAACAACTACCTCGAAACCGCCGCGATCGCCGACCTGCCCTTCCCGCCCAAAAAGAAACGCGCCAACTGCGTCTCGTAGCCAAGTCAGCGGTTGACGGATAGCCCTGCTGCTTTGGGCCTCGGTGTTTGGCTTTCCCTTGGTGAACCGAATTTCGGATTCAGTCGGGAAAGCCAAACACCGAGATGCCTACGAACCGTCCGGCTTCCCCGCGACAGGGTGAAGTCGAGCTGAAAAATTGGAATCCGCCCGCATTGGTCACGAATGGATGGGCAGGCTCCGCTTTCGTTCGGACCTACCAGCGACCCGTTGGAGCAGCCGGGGGGCCGGGTGGGCGTCTCCGGGACACTCAGGAGTAGGGCGGCTGAATGCCGCCCGCATCCCGCGTCCCGGTGATGCCCACCCGGCCCCGCGGCGTAACCACGAAGCCGTGCGTTCTAATACCGGTAGTGGTCGGGCTTGTACGGGCCTTCGACCTTGACGCCGATGTAGGCAGCCTGCTCTTCCGATAGTTCGGTCAGGTCGGCACCGACCGCGTCGAGGTGGAGTCTTGCCACCTTCTCGTCGAGGTGCTTGGGAAGCACGAAGACACCGAGTTCGTAGTCGTCGGCCTTGGCGTAAAGCTCGATCTGAGCGATCACCTGGTTGGTGAACGAGTTCGACATCACGAAGCTCGGGTGACCGGTGGCGTTGCCGAGGTTCAGCAGGCGACCTTCCGAGAGCACGATGATCGAGTGGCCGTCGGCGAACCGGTACTCATGCACCTGCGGCTTGATCTCGATCTTCTCGATGCCGGGAGTGGCTTCGAGTCCGACCATGTCGATTTCGTTGTCGAAGTGCCCGATGTTGCCGACGATGGCCTGATGCTTCATCTTCGCCATGTGGTCGGCGGTGATGATGTCCTTGTTGCCGGTGGTGGTGATGAAGATGTCAGCCGAGCTCACGACGTCTTCGAGACGACGGATCTCGTAACCCTGCATCGACGCCTGAAGCGCACAGATCGGATCGATCTCGGTGACGATCACCCGGGCACCCTGGCCGCGCAGTGATTCGGCGCAACCCTTGCCGACGTCGCCGAAACCGCAGACCACAGCGGCCTTGCCGGCGATCATCACGTCGGTCGCACGGTTGATGCCGTCGATCAGCGAGTGGCGGCAGCCGTAGAGGTTGTCGAACTTGGACTTGGTCACCGAGTCGTTGACGTTGATCGCCGGGAACAGCAGCTCGCCGTTCTCGAGCATCTCGTAAAGACGGTGGACGCCGGTGGTGGTCTCTTCCGTCACGCCCTTGATGCTCTTGGCGATCTCGGTCCACTTCTGAGGGTCGGCCGCGAGAGAATCGACCAGGGTCTGAAGGACGATGCGGAATTCCTCGGAATCCGCGCCGGCCGGATCGGGCACGGCGCCGGCCTTCTCGAATTCGACACCCTTGTGGATCAGCAGGGTGGCGTCGCCACCGTCGTCGAGCAGCATGTTCGGACCGACCGAGCCATCAGCTCCGGGCTCGGGCCAGGTGAGGGCCTGCTCGGTGCACCACCAGTACTCCTCCAGCGTCTCGCCCTTCCAGGCGTAGACGGGGATACCCTGGGGATCTTCCGGGGTGCCGTTCGGGCCGACCGCGATCGCGGCGGCGGCATGGTCCTGGGTCGAGAAGATGTTGCAGCTGGCCCAGCGCACGTCGGCTCCGAGCTCGACCAGAGTCTCGATCAGCACGGCGGTCTGGATGGTCATGTGGAGCGAACCGGTGATCCGGGCTCCCGCCAGCGGCTTCGAATCTGCGAACTCCCGACGGGTGGCCATGAGTCCGGGCATCTCGTGTTCGGCGAGGCGGATCTCCTTGCGGCCATATTCGGCCTGGGAAAGATCGGCGACCTTGAAGTCTTGTGCTGCTGTGGCGGTATTGCTCATGATGACTGTGTTTCTCCTTCGGTGCGGGGACCGATCACGCTACCATCCCATGAGTAATGGGATCGTCGGAACGCACCGAAAGACTTGCTGCCTCCCCCGACCTTTTCGAGAACCGGTTGCTCAATTTCTTCTCGAGGGTCCATCCCGTAGTACCCCTGCTCATTTACGGACCGATCATCTGCGTTCTGGTCTGGCTGGGTGTTGACCGTGGCCTTTCCGCCCTTCCGGTGGTCGGACTTTTCGTCGCCGGACTGGCGATCTGGACGCTCTCCGAGTACTGGCTCCACCGCCTTCTTTTCCACTGGACGCCGAAATTCAAGGGCGGCGACAAGATCAACTTCATCATCCACGGGGTCCACCACGACCACCCGAACGACAAGATGCGGCTGGTCATGCCACCCGCCGCGAGCATTCCGCTCGCCCTGATCTTCTATGCGGCGTTCATGCTCCTTTTCGGCTCCCCGTATGGCTTCGTTCTGTTCGGGGGCTTCCTGACCGGTTACCTGGCCTACGACTACACGCATTACTACCTACATCACTTCGTGCCGAAGTCGAAGATCGGCAAGAGCGTTCGTGAACATCACATGCGCCACCACTTCCAGGACCATCACTTCGGGTATGGAGTCTCCACCCCGTTCTGGGATCACATTTTCCGGACCGTCCCGCGGTCGCGGAAGCCGGATCGCGGCGCCTGAGTTTCCCGCTTATTTCTCCTTGAGGGGAGCGAAACAATCCCTTGACAGCGGGGTTGTTTCCTGTACAGTCATACGCCAGTTCTGACCGGCATCTCCGACTCCGTGTTTTCGGACTCGGCCTTGTCAGGCGGTTGAAGGACGGGGGTCCGGATCCGCCGCATGTCAGCACCTCAAGGTTGCTGCGTTGCCGTCTCAGATCAGAGTTGTAGGGAGCGACTCTGATTTAGGCATCAACACAAACGCAAGGAACCACATGACTCACAGCATTTCGAGGGCCCTCAGGGCGGCCCTTTTCGCAGCAGCTTTCGCCGTTGCCGCATTGATTGTCGCTCCAGCGGCCAACGCGACCACGACCTGCATGGCGAATCCGCTCGGTGCCGCCACCGGCTACACGGAGTTCGTCCAGACCAACGGCTCACGTGGTTCTGAATCCGAGGGCGCGATCGCCTACGGCGGCAACCTTGCGGCCTCCGGCATGACGGTCGGCACCCATCTGACGGTCGCTTCGAGCTACCCCTCGCTGGTCGTCAACGGAACTTCGAACTCCTTCAACCTCCAGAAGGGCAGCGCCTGGACTCCCGGCCTGACCGGTTCCATCAATTACAACGGTGGCGGCTCGCAGCTGATGTCCGCGCCGATCAACTTCTCGACCGCTTTCACGGACCTGACCACGAAGTCGTCCAACTGGGCGGCCGCGAGCCCGACCGGTTCCGCTTCCGTGATCAACACGAGCGGACCCAATGCGGCCGGAATTTCGCTCGGCGGCAATGCGCTCTACCTGAAGGGCACCGACTCGAACCTCAATGTCTTCTCGGTTACCCCGGCGATGCTCTCCGGCAATTCGGCGATCCTGATCGAGGTTCCGGTCGGGGCCACCGCCCTGATCAACGTTTCAGGGACCAACGTCCAGATCGACGGAAACATGTGGTTCCGAAACGGGATCGGCGGCAGCTGGAACCAGGCCCAGGACTCCTCGACGGCCACCCAGAACCAGAAGACCCTGTGGAACTTCGCCGACGCGACCAATGTCGGCCTGAACACCGGCTCCGCATTCGGCGGCACGATCCTCGCTCCGAAGGCCACGGTTGACGCCTTCAACGTCGGCCACAACATGGGCCAGGTGATCGCCAAGGCCTTCACCTCCAACCGCGAGACCCATCAGGCCCTGTTCACCGGCTGCCTTCCTGACACCCCGGTGGGCCCGACCGGACCTACCGGTCCGACTGGTCCTACGTCTCCGACCGGTCCGACCGGCCCCACGTCTCCGACCGGTCCCACCGGCCCCACGTCTCCGACCGGACCGACCGGTCCGACAACTCCGACCGGTCCTACGGGTCCGACGGGCCCGACTGGTCCGACGACTCCGGACAAGCCGAAACTGAAGATCGACAAGATCGCCGACAATCCCGAAGTTGTCGAGGGTCAGTTCGTGGTTTTCACGATCACCGTGAAGAACGAGGGCACCGGTAGTTCCAGTGACGTGGTCGTGTCGGACAGTGTTCCGGCTGGTCTTGACATCGTTCAGGTCGACGCGCCCTGCACCTATGTCGGGCAGCAGGTCACTTGTGTGGCCGGAACCGTTGCCCCGGGTCAGACCGTGACCTACAAGATCAAGGTCAAGACGACTCTGCCGTCCGCCACGGTTTCAAACCAGAACGAGCAGCTGACGATTTACAAGGTCGAAAAGCAGATCACGATGCAGCCCGGATCCACCGTGGACGAGTCGATTTCCTGCAATGCGGGTGACATCGTTTCCGATGCTGCGGTGCGGGTTGATCACATTGATCAGGGCACCGGTGATTTCAACGACATCGAGATCCACAAGCTGGTCTCCGACACCTCAGGCAGCTACCAGGCCCGGGTCACGAACCATTCGACCGGCCAGGCGCAGCTGAAGCTCTTTGCGGTCTGCCTTCCCGGCAAGACCAGCGAGGGCCGGAACCTGACCGTTGGTTCACCGGTCACCCAGACCGTGGTTCTCAACCCCGGTACCCATGACGTGACCCTGAACTGCCCGGTTGGATCGACACCGGTTGCTCCCGGCATGGAAGTCACCGGCGGACGGGCCCTGGTTCTCGCCAGCGCCCCGGTCGGTGACACGGGCCGCAAGCTGACCCTGAAGATCAGCGGCGGGTCAACCACCGTCATCGCGAGCGTTCGTTGCCTTCAGAACAAGACCTCCGAAGTGAACGGTTCGACTTCCGATCTGGTTTTCACCCAGATCAACAAGCCGGTCCAGGTTGCCTCCGGTGGTGTCGCCACCGAATCACTGATCTGCGGCGAGAACGCGAAGGGCATCGTTGGTGGCTGGGAATTCGACGACGGACTGGTTCCGCTCGGCAATGATCCCCAGCCCAAGAGCCGCGTGTTCTACATCTGGAACCCGACCGCCCATCCGCTGACCGGCACGCTCTACTTGCTGTGCCTGGAAGCGCGGACCGGTTCCTCGACCCCGGTTGGCGAGAAGACCTACGTCAACACGGCAACGGTGTCTTCTTCGACCACCCAGGATTCCGGGGCAGTGCTTTCCGATGACGCTTCGGTCACCGTCACCAAACCAGGCCACACCAGTTTTGCCCCGATCATCTACCGAGCCACCGTCAACGGCCACAACCTTGTCGTTGGCTTCAAATCAGCAACCCGCACCGGCAAGGTCACAGTGACCCTGCCCGGCAAGACACGGATCGTCGGTCATGGCAAATTCAAGCTGAACAAAGCCGGCCCTGGCAAAGCGAAGGTCAAGATCAACACCAAAGTCGCCAGGGCAATCCACAACGGCCAGGTAAAAAAGGTCAAGGTCAAAGTGACCTCGACCAACGGCAAGAGCAAGCAGAAGTCGATCCGGGTCGGGGATGAGAACGGATACGGCCAGCCGCATTTTCGACACCGGTCAGATGTAATCGGGTAGCTTGCCCGCATGAGTATCTGGCGCGGGGCAGGCAGGGGCAAGGTCACTCTCATTCTTCTGGGGGCGATGGTCCTTCTCGCCTCGGTCATGGTTCCGCAGCGCTCGGAGGCTTCGACAAACCAGAGCCTGAACCGGGCCCTGAACCGGGTCATGGATGCGCCGAACGGACCTCCCGGCATCTCGATGCAGATCGTCAAGCACGGACGCTCCCAGTACTTCCGCCGCGGAGTCGCCAACCTGAAGACCGGGGCCCGGCCGAACCTGGCAATGCGCTTCCGGATCGCCAGCGTCGCCAAGGCCTTCAGTGGGGCGGTCACGCTGTCGCTGGTCCGCAAGGGAAAGCTCAGTCTCTACAGCACGGTCGGACAGGTGCTGCCGGGAATCCTGCCGGCGGCCCGCAATGTCACCCTGGCCCAGGTTCTCGCCCACACCGGAGGCCTTCCGGAATACATCAAGTCGGACGGGTTCAAGAACGAGGTCGGCAGGCATCCCGGCC
>Ga0209023_10004527_pt1 | contig 15765 bp, 16 predicted proteins | sample LakOneMetagenome_FD_187468 | JGI IMG/M metagenome (GOLD analysis project Ga0209023, IMG submission 187468) | Freshwater and sediment microbial communities from Lake Erie, Canada (SPAdes) (version 2) | ecosystem: Environmental > Aquatic > Freshwater > Lentic | place: Lake Erie, Canada... | reverse complement strand
TGCGGCTAACGACGATGATGTTCAGCCCGGGCGGCACCTGCGCCATCGCCTCGGCGACGAGGGTGTGGAAGGCGGTCGCGTCGTCGGACACTTCCTGGAAGTTGTCGAGCACGAGCACCGCGTCGTCATCGAGGCAGGCGTGGAACTCGCGTGCGAATCGGCGCGCGAACGCGGGCAGGTCGGCGAGGTACTCGGGCGTCAGCAGCGGCAGCCTCTCGGCGGCGCGCGCGTCACCCGGCGTGCTGCGCGGCCAGGCGCAGGTGGTAGACGAACGACGCGGGGTCGGTATCCGCCGGGTCGACCTGGTACCAGACGCCGGTGCGCTTGCGCGCTTCGAGAAAGCCCGCGACCAGGGTCGTCTTGCCGGCGCCGGGCTGCGCGCACAGCCAGACCACGGGGCGCGCGCACGCGTTGGCTAGCGCGTCGTACAGCGCGGTGCGCGCCAGCACGTCGTGCAGGCGCGGGCGGGAGATCTTCGCGAGGGCGACCTGTTTGCGGGGCATGCGCGGGCGCTCGGGTGCCGCGGGTTGGCGGGATGATAGGTAAGACCTGCGGCAGGGTCGACACGTGGGCTCGCTGTCGCATCGGCCGCTTTGACATCATGATGCAGCCACATTACGATGCAATGATGAGAACGACCGTCGACATCCCCGAGGACTTGCATCGCATCCTGTCCTCGCTGGCAACCCACACGCGCCGCAGCCTCAGCACGACGGCCGTCGAGTTGATGCGCTCCGGGCTGGCGGCCGCGAACCCCGGCGAGCGTGCGTCAGGCGTCACCGTGTCCAGCAATGCCAAGACCGGATTGCCCGCGGTGCGCTTGCCGCGTACGGTCACGCCTGAGGACGTGAAGGCGCTCGAGGACGAGGCGTGAGCCGCGGCGCCGTACGCGCCGAGCCGAAGGTCGCGCTGCTGGACGGCAACGTGCTCGTGGCGCTGGTAACGACCACGCATGTCCACCATCGGGCGGCGCAGGCGTGGTTCTCCGGCAGCGACCAGCCGTTCGCCACCTGCCCCATCACCCAGGGCACGCTGCTGCGCCTGCTGATGTACCTGGGCTCGATGGCGGCGCAGGACGCACTGGCGGTGCTGGCGGCGACGACCGCACACAACCGGCATCGCTTCTGGGCGGATGACCTGGACTATGCGAAGGTGTCGTTCCGAGGTGTGCTCGGGCACCGCCAGGTCACCGATGCCTACCTCGCGTCCCTCGCGCGGCGGCATCGGGGACAGCTCGTGACGTTCGACGGCGGCTTGGCCGCGTTGCATGCCGATGTCGCGATGGCGCTGGCTGCTTGACGCGGGCTGCAGGAGCCGGCGATACGCTAGATCCGCCGCTCGGTCTTCGGATCGAACAAGCTGATCGAGCCGGCATCCAGCCGAACCCAGGCCTGCTCGCCGGCCCGCGCCCGCTTCGGCGCAAACCGCAAGGTCGTGCGCTGACCGTTGATCTGGGCAATGGCAAAGGTGTCGGCACCGGTCGGCTCGACGATGTCGATCCGCACCGGCAAGGCGCCCGCCTCGCCGGGCTGGGCCTCGGTAAAGTGCTCCGGCCTGGCGCCGAGGATGACGTTGCGTCCGTCGAGCGGCGTGTCGCGCGCCGGGCCGAGATCCAGGCGCCCCCGCCAGCCGTCGGCAGACGTGACCTCGATGCCGATCCTGCCCTGGTCCTGCCGAAGGACCACGGGCAGGAGGTTCATGCTCGGTGAGCCGATGAAGCTGGCCACGTAGAGGTTGCTCGGACGCTCGTAGATGTCCTCGGGCGACCCGAACTGCTGGACCACGCCGTCTTTCATGACGGCGATGCGGTCTCCCAGCGTCATGGCCTCGACCTGGTCGTGCGTGACGTACACCACCGTGGTCTTCAGCCGTTGGTGCAGGTCCTTGATCTCGGCACGCATCTCCACGCGCAGCTTCGCGTCGAGGTTCGAGAGCGGCTCGTCGAAGAGGAAGACGGCGGGATTGCGGGCCAGCGCCCGGCCCATCGCGACACGTTGACGCTGCCCGCCCGACAACTGAGCCGGCTTGCGGTCGAGCAGGTTGTCCATCTGCAAGGTCTTGGCCACGCGCGCCACGACCGCGTCGCGCTCGGGCTTGGGAACCTTGCGCATCTGCATCGCGAACTCGATGTTCTCGCGCACCGTCATGCTGGGATACAGCGCATAGGATTGAAACACCATCGCGATGTCGCGATCCTTCGGGCTCAGGTCGTTGACGACGCGGTCTCCGATCGCGATCTCGCCTTCGCTGGTGCTGTCCAGGCCGGCGATCATGCTCAGCAACGTGGACTTGCCGCAGCCCGAGGGGCCGACGAGGATGAGGAACTCCCCGTCGGCGACTTCAATGTTGATGCCCTTGAGCACCGCGACGGCGCCGAAGTGCTTCTGGACGTTGCGGATGCTGAGCTTGGCCATGGTGGTGCGAGTGTGTGTGGATCGATCGGGTGCGCCGGAGTCAACCCTTGACCGCGCCCGAAATCAGCCCGCGAACGAAGTGCTTGCCGGCCACGACGTAGATGACGAGCGTGGGCACCGCCGCAATCAGCGCAGCCGCCATGTAGGTGTTGTAGTGCGGCACGTCTTCCTGCACGTTGGTCAGATTGTTCAAACCCACCGTCACCAGCTGCTGGTCGGACGGGGCCAGCACCAGGGCAAACAGGAAGTCGTTCCAGATGGCCGTGAACTGCATGATCGACACCACCACCAGGATCGGCTTGGCGGTCGGCAGCACGATGCGGTAGAAGATCACCCACAGCCCGGCCCCGTCGATGCGCGCGGCCTTGATGAGCTCGCCCGGAAATCCGACGAAGTAGTTGCGGAAGAACAGGGCCGTGGGCAGGCTGTAGATCGTGTGCACCACGACCAGGCCGAACAGCGAGTGCGACAGCCCGAGGCGATCGAAGATCACGGACAGCGGCAGCAGGAACAAGCCCGCCGGCACGAAGGTGCCGAACATCAGCAGGAACAGCACTGCATCGCTGCCCTTGAACCGCCACTTCGCCAGCACATAGCCGTTGAAGCATCCCCACAGCGTCGAGATCGCGGTCGCGGGGACGACGACGAGGAGCGAGTTCAGGAAGTACCGCGACATGCCCGTGCAGCGCGGCCCGCCGGTGCATGCCGTCGCCCAGGCCTCGACCCACGGCGCGAGTATCCAGGTGTCGGGCAGGCCGAGGACATTCCCCTTCTGAAGTTCATCCAGCGGCTTGAAGGAGTTGATCAGCGCGAACCAGGCGGGCAGCGCGAAGAAGCCGACCGCCGCGAGCAACCCGAGATAGATGCTCACGCGCGAGGCGGTCAGGCGGCGGTTCTCAATCATGGCGCGCCCTCCGCAACTCACCCACGATGTACGGCACCGCGATCACGATGCACATCATCAGGATCATGGCCCCCGAGGCGGCGCCCAGGCCCATCTGGTCGCGCCGGAAGAATCGATCGAACATGTAGAACGCCGGCAGCACGCTCGATTGCCCGGGTCCGCCCTGGGTCAGGACGACCACCAGATCGAAGGTCTTCAGCGACGCCGGCAGCAAGATCAGGGCGGCACTGAAGACCGTGGGCCGCAGGCTCGGCAGCACAATGCGCCAGTAGATCCGCGGCAGGCTTGCGCCGTCGATCCGCGCCGCCTTGAAGACCGAGTCGTCCACGCCGCGCAGTCCGGCGATGAACATCGCCATGACAAATCCGGTGGAGTGCCAGACCGCGACCAGGGCGAGCGCAAATATCGCCCGATCGGGGCGCACGATCCAATCGAAGATCGCGTTGGAGAACCCCAGGCCGTGCAGCCAGATCTCGATGCCCGTGTCGGGAGAAAGCAGCCATCGCCAGATGGTTCCGGCCACCACCCAGGACAGGGCCAGCGGATACAGGTAGATGGTACGGAAGCCGCCTTCGAACCGGATCTTCTGGTCCAGGAAAATGGCCAGCAGGCAGCCCAGCAGCATCGGCACGCCGATCACGACCGGCGCGTAGCGCGCGAAGTTCCACAGCGCGCGCCACCAGTTCTCGTCGCCCCAGAGGTGGCGATATTGCTGCAGTCCGACCCAGTCGAACCTCAGGAAGCCCTCGGAGTCCGTGAACGAGACCACCGCAACCCACGCCGTGAGCCCATAGAAGAAGAACACGCTCACGGCGAGCGCCGGTGAGATCACGAGCCGCGGCAGCCAGCGCTCGAGGCGGTGCCCGACAGGGCGGTTGTGAGAGGTCATGCGAGGTCCCCGGATCGCCGGTGCCGTCCCGTCTGCACCGGCTCAGTTCGCCTTGGTCACTGCGACCAGCCGTTCCACGCCCTGCTGCGGCGTCATGCCGTCGTCGTTCCAATAGGCCAGAAAGGCGTCGCGCCAGGCGGCGTAGCGGCCGGGGGTGGCAATCAGGCTGGGCGCGGCGGCCAGGCTGCCGCTCTTGTCCGCGGCGATGAAGTCCGCGAAGGAACGCTTGCCGCAGTCGTCGAACTTCGACACGTCGGCATCGGTGCGCACGGGAATCGACCCCTTGACCAGATTGAAGGCCTGCTGCGCTTCCTTGTCCATGAGCACCTGCGCCAATGCCGGCTGGCTCGCCGACCCCTTGCCGTGCTTGAAGAAGACGAACGCATCGGCGCTGAACATGTACCCGCTCGCGGTCCCGGGCACCGGGGCGCAGACATAGTCCTCGTTGGGCTTCTTGCCGGCGCGCACGAACTCTCCCTTGGCCCAGTCCCCCATCACCTGGGCGAACGCCTTGCCCTGCATCACCATCTGGGTGGCCGCGTTCCACTTGCGCGTGCTCGCGCCTCTGTCCACGTAGGCGTGAGCCTTGCGCACGACCTTGAACGCCTCCAGCATCGGCGCGCTGCGCATCGCCGCTTCGTCGCCTTCGTGGAAGGCCTTGCGGAAGCCCTCCGGCCCCAAGGTGCTGTAGGCGACCTGATAGAAGAAGTTGTTGACCCACAGGTCCTCGGCCATGGCCAGGGGGATCATGCCCGCGGCACGCGCCTTGTCCGCCATCGCAAAGAACTCGTCCCAGGTCTTGGGCGGCGCTTCGGCGCCGATCTTCTTGAGCGAGGCCGTGGCGATCCACATGATGTTCTGGCGGTTCACGTCGACCGGCACCATGACGTAGGAGCTGCCGCCCATCTTGACGTAGCGGCGCACCGGCTCCGGCAGGACGCTGTCCCACTTCTCGCGCGCGGCCAGCGCATCGAGGTTGGTGAGGTTCGTCCGGTCGGACGCGTACGCGCGAACGTCGGTATTGACCTGGGCCGCATCCGGCGGAGTGCCCTTGCCGACCCGTGCCTTCAGCAGCATGCGCTGGTTGTCGCCGCCGCCCACGGCCATGTCCTTCCATTCGACGTTCCTGGCCGCCAGCGCCTCTTTGAACTTGTCGACGGCGGCCGTCTCGCCCCCGCTGGTCCACCAGTGGATGACCTCCACCGATTCGGCCGCGAACGCGACCCGGCCAACGGACAGCAGCGCGATCGCCGCACAAAGAGCGCCTAGGGGCATGTCAGATGATCTGCGGAGCATGGTGGGCCCTTCCTGGGACGGGTGAGCGTCGTCTGTCTAGAACGTGTGCTTCAGTCCGACGTCGAACGCGGTCGTCCGCGTCTGGCCGTTCTGCTTGGCGGATCCGACGTTGGCATACAGCAGCGTGCGCTTGCTCATGTCGTACTGGGCGCCGGCCCCGACCATCTTGGAGTCCACATGGGTCGCCGGGCGCAAGCTGCCGTACGAGGCCAGGACGCGACCGAAGCCCGTGGGGATCAAGGCCGAGACGGTGAAGGAGGTCGCATCGCCGTTGAGCCCGCCCTTGGCTCGCGAGTAACTGGCGCTCGGGCGCACCACGCCAAAGTCGTAACTGGCACCGACGAGCTTGAGGTTGGTGCCGCCGTCCAGGCCGTCGTACGCCACGCCGATCCAGACCGGACCCTGGCGGTACTGGACGTTGCCGGCCGTGCTGCGCTTGCGCGCGCCTTCGCCCAGTCCGGTGGCCACTTCCGCCGTCACCGGGCCCAGATCGGGCGACTTGTAGCCCACGCTGTTGGCCCAGCGGATGTTGGACGCCTCCACCGTCGCCGCGACGGGCGTGTAGTTCGCATAGGTGTAGGCGGAGCCGGTCTGGCTGACATAGCTCCACAGGGTCGGGTCCACGTTGAGCGCGACCCAGTAGGCCGGCGAGTACTCGCGGCCACCATACACCTCGCCCCAGGTCTTGCTCCCCAGGGCAACGACTGAGCGCCCGAGCCAGAAGACGCTGCCGTTGCTGGACGTCCCTGTATCCATTGCAAACCGATGCTCGATCTGAAAGCGAGCGTACAGGCCGTCGCCTAGGTCTTCATAGCCACGGAAGCCCAGTCGCGACGTGTTGCCGGCCTTGATGGTCCAGACGTCGGGCGCGGCCCGCCCATTCAGCATCGCACCCGAGGTGGTGCCGTTGTTCGCCTTCGAGATCCCCTGGTCGACGATTCCGTAGATCGTCACCGACGACTGCGCCTGCGCGGCGCACACCGGCGCGAGCACGCAGGCCACGAGGATCGAGCCCCTGAGGGCAGTAGGCATCGCGAGGAAAGGGGCTTTCATGCTGGGGCTCCGCAGAGTTCCTGACCAGGAACGCAAGTTCAGATACGCAGTGTATTCATACTTTACGTATTGCATTGCATGGATTTCCCTAAGCAACTTCTCCCAGCAGGTGGCATGACTGCATTCACAGATGCAATACAATACGCTTGCAGTCTCGATATGGGTGCGCCGCCGCGTGCGGTGCACCCCCACCCCCTTCAGCGCGGAGTCAGGCCATGAGCGTCGGCATGTTTGAGTCGTTCTTCACGGGGCACTGGTTCAGCCGCGGGGCGAAGGAGATCTGGAGCGATGCCGCCACGCTGCAGGCCTGGCTCGATGTCGAAGCCGCGCTGGCACGGGCCGAGGCCGAACTCGGCGTCATCCCCGCCGAAGCGGCGCAAACGATCTCGCAGAAGGCTGATGCACGGCTCTTCGATCTCGAACGCTTGTCCGAAGACATTGCATTCGCGCAGCACCCGTTCGTTCCGGTGCTGCACCAGTTCGAGGCCCTTTGCGGCGAGCCGAGCGCGGGCTTCATCCACTGGGGCGCCACGACCCAGAACATCTTCGACACGGCAACCTCCCTGCAAATGCGGCGGACCCATCAGTTCCTGGCAACCCACCTGGACGCCGCCGTCACCGCACTCGGCACACTCGCGTTGAAACACAGGAGCACCGTGATGCCCGGCCGCACGCACGGTCAGCATGCCCTGCCGATGACGCTCGGCTTCAAGATCGCGGGCTGGATCGACGAGCTCGATCGGGACCGCGACCGCCTGAACCAGCGCGTGACCACTTCGTTCACGGCGTGCATGGGCGGCGCCATCGGCACCTTCGCGGCGATGGGCCGGGCGGGTCGAGAGGTCGAAGTCCGACTGGCCGAACAGCTCGGGTTGCGCCCGTCGGGCTTGCCGATGCGCTCGTCGTACGACCGCGTCTGCGACTACGTTTCGGCACTTGGCCTGCTCGCCGGCACCGCGCAGAAGATCGCGCAGGACGTGGTGTTCATGCAGCGTACCGAGATCGGCGAGGCCTCGGAGGCGTTCCACATGGGCAAGGTGGGCAGTTCGACGATGGCGCAGAAGCGCAACCCGTCCGCCGCGCTTCTCCTCGCCAGCCTCGCACGCATGTTGCGCGCGCGGGTGCCGGCGGCGCTCGAATCCATGGTGCGGATGGACGAGGGGGATTCCTCGGCGACCAACGTGACCGACACGCTGCTGCCCGAGATCGCGATCATTTCGGCGTCGATCGCCGAAGCGCTGGGGACGCTCGCGCAGGGACTCGTCGTGCACCCCGAAGCGATGCGACGCAACCTGGCGCTGTCGAACGGCCTGATCGCCTCCGAAGCGGTGATGATGCGTCTGACCCGGGTGATGGGCAGACACGAGGCCCATCGGGTCCTCTACGAGGCCGCGCAACGGTCTCAATCGGACGGGGTGGCCTTCATCACCGCGCTGCGCGAGCACGCTCGATTCGCGACGCAGCCGCTGCCCGAGGACTTGGACCTGGCACTCGACGCCAGCGCCTATGTCGGGGAATCGGTCGCGATCACCGTCGAAGTGTGCGAGCGCGCAGCCGGGCTGCGCTGAGTTGCCGGTCTCGCCGACATCCGCCGGCGATCAGCGCGTCGGGGCCGTCCCCGCGGGTGCAGGGCGCACCTTGCCGCGCCTGTGCCCGGCTTGATCCTGCCCCTGATCGGGCTGGCTCGGCGTCGCCGTCGATTCACCGGCACGCCTGGCGACCGGGATCATGCGCAGGCCGTAGGGCGCGGACGGATCGGACCACCGCAGCTTGATCACGTCGTACAGGGAGTCGATCTGCGATCGGACGGTGTACCCGATCGTGTCGAAAAAATCGTCGTGTTCGTTGGCGAGATCGGTGCGCCCGAGCAGCACCACGCTCAGCGTCGACGGCACCTGCGCGCCGATATCGGACAGCAGGCTCCTGAACTTGGCGCCATCCTCGATCCCCCAGGCCACCAACGCTGTGTAGGGCAGCCTTCCCGCGTCATCGAGATCGGCCTTCATCATGCCGACGAGCGACGTCTCGTAGTTGTCGTCCGGCAGGTGCGGCACGACGATCGACCTCAACTCGGTGCCCGCCAGCGTCCGTTGCAGGTGCTCGAAACGTCGCGTCCCCATCTGGGTGGCCAGAAACAGATGCGATGTCGTCGCGTAGGCAATGCGCCGATGGCCGTGCCGCTGCAGATGGGCGATCGCCATGGCGAGAGGCTCTCCCCACTCGGCGCCCACCGCATCGACGTCGGTGCCGATGAGCGCGGCGCCATCGACCGCCAACGCGCCGCACTTCTCTCTCAGCGCCGCCAACAGCTCGACCGTGATGGTCTTGAACGTCGACTGTATGACCCCTGCATCGAAGCGCGGCAGGCCTTTCAATACGGCAAGTGCATGATCGGGGTCCGAATACGAGAGTTCGACGACGCGGTGACCGTCCGCCGTGAAGCGCCGCTGCAGCCCTTCCACCAGCACGCGCCCGCGCATGATGCTGATCGACCGACGCAGCAGCAGCACCGACCGCGGCAATGGCGAGCGAACGCCCGCGCTGCCGGGCGAGAGGGCCCGGCTCTCGTCTCGCGCGGCCTGGCCGGACGCCGAGCTGCCATCGGCCAGGAAGTAGGTCCCTCTGCCGACCTGCGATGTGATGATCCCGCGCTCCCTCAAGCCCTGCAGAGCGCGCTGCACCACCATCTGCGAGACACCGAAGCGGCGCATCAACTCGCGGACCGTGGGCAGGCGATCTCCTGATCTGGCGTCGACAGCCAGGCCGTGCAGGAACTTCTCTAGGCCGGGATTCGCTTTTCGCATGCCATACAATACAACACATCGGCCGGCGTATCGGCATCAACCGGGCACGGCCCATGCCGTGTCGGGGCGCCGGGTCAAGCGGTCGGAACCTGCTCGAAGCCGTCGCAGTGCGTGTAGGGCGGTGCACCCAACTGCACATCGAGACGGTCGACGCGCGCCGGGCTGTCGTCGCCACCGCGCATCCAGTCGCACATCCACTCGACCTGCTCGGGCATGCCCTGCAACAACGCCTCGACGGTGCCGTCGCGCCGATTGCGCACCCAACCAGCGAGCCCGAGGGTGCGGGCCTGCCGCACACACGCGTAGCGGAAGCCGACGCCCTGCACGAGACCGTGCGCACGCACGATCAGACACGCCAGGGCATCACCCGCGACGCCTTCCGTCACGTGATCACCGTCGGCTTGTCGCGCCCGGTGCGCTTGCGGATGCCGGCCAGCTCCTCGGCCAGCGCGATCAGCCCGGCGAGCGCCCGCTGCGTCTCGATCGCGTGCTGGCTCGCATCCGGCTCGTAGCGTTCGAGGTAGACGCGCAGCGTCGCGCCCTCGGTGCCGGTGCCGGACAGGCGGAACACGACGCGCGAGCCGTCGGCCAGGCCGACGCGCACGCCCTGCTTCGTGCTGACCGAGCCATCGACCGGGTCGGTGTACGCGAAGTCGTCGGCGCTCGCGATCTTGGCATCGCCGATCGTCTTGCCGGGCAAGGTTGCGAGCGACGCGCGCAGGTCGTCCATCAGCGTGTTCGCGATCGCGCTGTCGATGCCTTCGTAGTCGTGGCGCGAATAGAAGTTGCGGCCGTAGCGCTGCCAGTGGCTGCGCAGGATCACCTCGACCGATTCGCCGCGCCGCACCGCGAGGATGTTGAGCCAGAACAGCACCGCCCAGACGCCGTCCTTCTCGCGCACGTGGTCGCTGCCGGTGCCGGCGCTCTCTTCGCCGCAGAGCGTGGCGCGGCCCGCGTCGAGCAGGTTGCCGAAGAACTTCCAGCCGGTCGGGGTCTCGTAGCAGGCGATGCCGAGCTTCTCGGCCACGCGATCGGCCGCTGCACTCGTCGGCATCGAGCGCGCGACGCCCTTCAGGCCGTTCGCGTAGCCGGGCACGAGCTGCGCGTTCGCGGCGAGCACCGCGAGGCTGTCGCTCGGCGTGACGATGAAGTGGCGGCCGACGATCATGTTGCGGTCGCCGTCGCCGTCGCTCGCGGCGCCGAAGTCGGGCGCGTCGTCGGAGAACATCGTCTTCACGAGCTCTTCGGCGTAGGTCGGGTTCGGGTCCGGGTGGCCGCCGCCGAAGTCGGGCAGCGGCACGCCGTTGATCACGCTGCCGGCCGGCGCACCGAGGCGCTTGACGAAGATCTCCTGCGCGTACGGGCCGGTGACCGCGTGCATCGCATCGAAGCACATGCGAAAGTTCGACGAACGCAGCAGCGTGCCGATGCGCTCGAAGTCGAACAGCGTCGCGAGCAGCTCGACGTGGTCGGCGACCGAGTCGATCACCTCAACGGTCATCGCGCCGATGCTCGACGTGCCTTGCACCGCGAGGTTCACGTCGGGCGCGTCGACGGTCAGGTAGCGGCTGATCTTCTGCGTGTTCGCGTAGATCGCCTCGGTGATCTTCTCCGGCGCCGGGCCACCGTTGCCGATGTTGTACTTGATGCCGAAGTCGCCGTCCGGACCGCCCGGGTTGTGGCTCGCCGACAGGATGATGCCGCCGTAGGCCCGGTGCTTGCGGATCACGCAGCTCGCGGCTGGCGTCGACAGGATGCCGTGCTGGCCGACGAGCACGCGGCCGAAGCCGTTGGCTGCGGCCATGCGCAGGATGGTCTGGATCGCGACGTCGTTGTGGAAGCGCCCGTCGCCGCCGAGCACCAGCGTCTGGCCTTCGAATCCTTCGAGCGAATCGAAGATCGATTGCACGAAGTTTTCGAGGTAGCCGGGCTGCTGGAACACCGTGACCTTCTTGCGCAGGCCGGAGGTGCCGGGGCGCTGGCCGGGGATCGGCCGGGTCGCGATGGTCGGGGGGGTCGCTGTCGTCATGTTGTTCGTCTCCGTGAATCGCGCATTCTGCGCGTGCCGGCGGCCTGACCTCCGCGCTCAGGCTCCGAGCTTGATGAACAACTCGCGGTCCGGCGCGAAGTTCGCGTACAGCGGCAGCAGCGCACCGCCGATCGCGCGCGCGTCCGACCCGATCGTGCCTTCGAACACCGTGGGCCGGGCGACGCCTTCCCAGCTGTATTGATCGAGCGCGTGGTTGACGGCGGTCAGCGTCGCGCGCAGCAGTTCGCGGCTGACCGAGCCGTCGATGATCACGCCGTCGAGATCGAGCAGGCAGGCCGCGCTGTTGGCGGCGAACGCGACCGCCGGTGCGGCTTCGTTCAGCCACTTCTCGGTGTGCGTCCACCACGGCTTGTGCATCGCGCGCACGTCGCTCGCGGCAATCGCCTCGAGCCCGGCGACCTTGTAGCGCTCTTCGAGGTTGATCAGCGACGCGTGGCTGAGAAGCTGATCCGGCGCGTCGGGGCTGCCCGGGCGCGCCAGGCCGAGCGGCAGCGAACCCACCGCGCCGGCATTGCCGTGCAGCCCGGCGCGCAGCTGGCTGTCGATCACCAGGCCGCCGCCGATGAAGGTGTCGAAGAACACGTAGAGGAACGTGCCGATGCTGCGGCCGCGGCCCGCGACGAGTTCGGCCACGCACGCCGCTGCGGTGTCCTTGACGAACTCGACCGGCACGTCGGTCATCGCACTGATGCGCTCGCGGATGTCGATGCCGCCCCATTTCGCGGCCTGCTTGCGGCCGATGCCCAGCACCGCATGCCAGCCTTCGAGCGAGAGCGGCGCGGCCACGCCGACGCCATGCAGCCGCGTGCGCAGCTTGAACGGCAGGCTGAGCGTGAGTTGCTGCAGGCGCGCTTCGATCTCCGGGAACAGCGTGTCGGGGTCGGGGAATTCGTAGGTGAGCGACAGCCGCTCGCGCACCGCTCCGGTGAAGTCGAGCAGCAGCATGTCCATGCTGCGCCGGCCGAGCTTGATGCCGATCGAGAACGCGCCGTCCGGGTTCAGCGCCATCGGCACCGACGGCTGGCCGACCTTGCCGCGCACCGGCTCGAGCTTGGTGACGAGGCCGTCGGCCTCCAGCCGCGCGATGATCACCTGCACGGTCTGCGCCGTGAGGTTCGTCAGCCGCGCGATCTCGGCCTTCGGCACGCTGCCGTGCAGCCGTATCGCCTGCAGCACGATGCGCTCGTTGAACTGGCGCATCCCCACATGATTCGAGCCGCGCGGCCTGAGCCGGGCGTCCGCCACGGTGCTCATCGCAACGGTCTCAGGCGAGACACTCGGCCGGCAGTTCGTCGGGCCGCTTGGCCCCCGTCATCACCGCAACGGTGTCGCTCATGCTGATCGTCTTCGGATTGACGATGCAGGCGCGCTTGCCCAGCCGGGCGATGTGGATGCGGTCGGCGATCTCGAAGACGTGCGGCATGTTGTGGCTGATCAGGATCACGGGCAGGCCCTTGTCGCGCACGCGGCGGATCAGCTCGAGCACCATGTTGCCTTCCTTGACGCCCAGCGCCGCGGTCGGCTCGTCCAGGATCACCACATGCTGCGCGAACGCGGCGGCGCGCGACACGGCGACGCATTGTCGCTGCCCGCCGGAGAGCGTCTCGACCGCCTGCGTCATCGAGCGGATGCCGACCTTCAGGTCGTTCATGCGCGCCACGCTCTGCTCCAGCATCTGCTTCTTGTCGATGATGCGCAGCAGCTTGGCGACGAAGCCGCTCTTGATGATCTCGCGGCCGAGGAACAGGTTCTCGGAGATCGACATCGCGGGTGCGACCGCCAGGTCCTGGTACACCGTCTCGATGCCTTCGCGGCGCGCGTCCGCCGGCGACTTGAAGTGGATCACCTTGCCGTCGAGCTTGATCTCGCCTTCGTCGGGGATCGTCGCACCCGACAGCGCCTTGATCAGCGAGGACTTGCCGGCGCCGTTGTCGCCGATCACCGCGAGGATCTCGCCGGCACGCAGCTCGAAGTCGGCGCCGTCGAGCGCGGTCACCTGGCCGTAGCGCTTGACCAGGCCACGGGCTTCCATCACGAGTTGAGGTTGAGCGCTCATCAGCGGGCTCCCTTGCGCGAAAGTTGGTCGGTGGCGACCGCGAGGATGACCAGCACGCCGGTGATCAGCACCTGGTACACCGACGGCACGCCCATCAGCGTCAGGCCGTTGCGGAACACGCCGACGATCACCGCGCCGAGCAGCGAGCCGAGGATGATGCCGCGGCCGCCGAACAGACTGGTGCCGCCGAGCACGACCGCGGTGATCGCGTCGAGGTTCTCCGTCTGCCCCGCGTTCGGGTCGCCGACGCCGGTGCGTGCCACCGACAGCAACGCCGCGATGCCGTAGAACGCGCCGGCCAGCACGTAGACGCCGACCAGCACGCGCTCGGTGGCGATACCGGTCAGGCGCGTCGCTTCCGGGTTGTTGCCGACCGCGTAGACGTGGCGGCCCGGTTGCGTGTCGCGCAGGCCCCACCACATGAACGCGTACATCAGCACCATGAAGACCGTGCCGTAGTTGAACGCGGCACTGCCGACCGACACCGTGTTGCCGAAGAAGGTCATCGCCGGCGGCAGGTCGGTGATCGTCTGCGCGCCCGAGTAGAGCTGCGTGATCGCGAAGGCGATGTTCATCGTGCCGAGCGTGACGATGAACGGCGGCAGCTTGATGCGCGTGACGAGCAGGCCGTTGACCAGGCCGAACGCCATGCACACCAGCAGCCCGCAGACGATCGCGAGGTAGGCGTTCATGCCGGAGCCGACCGCGAGCTTGGTCATCACAATCCCGCCGAGCGCCATCACCATGCCGCACGACAAATCGATGCCGGCGGTGAGGATGATCAGCGTCTGGCCGATCGCGATCGTGCCGACGACCATCACCTGCTGCAGGATCAGCGAGAAATTCTGCACCGACAGGAAACGGTCGCTCTGCGTGGCGAAGAACGCCATCGCGAGCACGAGCGCGATCAGCGGCCCGAGCGTGGCAATGGGCGGCAACTTCGAGGTCTTGGTGTCACTCATGGTGGCGGCTCCGGTGGGTCACCTCGCGCGGCTTACTTGTTGCCCCAGCACAGCTCGGTGCCGACCTTGGTGTCCTTGCTGTCGACGCCGGCCATCGGCTTGTCGGTGATAAGCGTGACGCCGGTGTCGGTGTAGCCCTTGGCCTTCTTGCCGCCCTTGGCGTACTCGACGCCGGCCTCGACGCCCATCGCCGCCATCTTCAGCGGGTACTGCTGCGAGGTCGCCGCGATCACGCCGGCCTTGACGTTCTTGACGCCGGCGCAGCCGCCGTCGACCGAGACGATCACGACGCCCTTCTCCTTGCCCGCCGCCTTCAGCGCCTGATACGCGCCCGCCGCGGCCGGCTCGTTGATCGTGTAGACGAGGTTGATGTCGGGGTTCTTCTGCAGGCAGTTCTCCATCGCGGTCTGGCCCTTGGCCTGGTCGCCGAAGCTGTCGGCCATGCAGACGATCTCGGCGCTCTTGCTGAGCTCGTTGCTCTTCGCGTCAAGCGCCTTCAGCCCGAAGCCGGACATGAAGCCGTTGTGACGCTGCGCGCCGACCGGGTGACCGGGGAACAGGTCGAGCGTCGCGATCTTCGCGGGCTTGCCGGCCATCGCAACCTTGGCGTACTTGCCGATCAGCTCGCCGGCGGTGTAGTTGTTGGTCGCGAACAGGGCGTCGGTCGCCTCCATCGGATCGGTCGGGCTGTCCAGCGCGATGAACATCACGCCTTGGGCCTGCGCCTTCTTGATCGCCGGCACGATCGCCTTCGAGTCGTTTGGCGTGATCATGATCGTCTTGGCGCCACCGGCGATCATGTTCTCGATCGCGGTAACCTGGCCGGCGTTGTCGCCATCGGCCTTGCCGGCGGCGCTGAGCAGCTTCGCGCCCTTGGCGGTCGCGGCGGCTTGCGCGCCCTCCTTCATCTTCACGAAGAACGGGTTCGTGTCGGTCTTGGTGATCAGGCCGATCACCGGCTGGTCGGCAGCGACGGCGGCAGCGCCGAAAGCGGCCAGCGTGAGGGCGGAAAGGGCGAGGCGCGCGCGCGAGGTCGTCAGGGTCATGTCGTGTCTCCTTCGGGGTTCGGGTTCGTCGTGCCTTCATTGTCGGTACTCTCTGTTAATAAATCAATCTGATTTATTAATGGAAAACCCGGATAGCGGACGCCGCGGGAAGCGCCGAATCTGCGGCGATCATTGACCCACGGCCGAGCACCCGAAGGCCCGCCGTGAACCTGGAAACGCTGGAGCGAGAGCGATGCTGATGATCTGTGGAGAGGCCCTGCTGGACGTGTTCCAGGGCGAAGAGACGCGCACCGGAATGGCGCTGGACGCGAACGTGGGCGGCTCGCCACA
>Ga0209023_10004526_pt1 | contig 15766 bp, 9 predicted proteins | sample LakOneMetagenome_FD_187468 | JGI IMG/M metagenome (GOLD analysis project Ga0209023, IMG submission 187468) | Freshwater and sediment microbial communities from Lake Erie, Canada (SPAdes) (version 2) | ecosystem: Environmental > Aquatic > Freshwater > Lentic | place: Lake Erie, Canada | collected... | reverse complement strand
CCATCACCAAATATAACATAACCTACGCCTGAATATTTTATTATTGCACACAATCCCTTATAAGGAGATAAAAAAAGCATTAAGCTCAATAGTGTGCTTCTAAATATTTGTTTCTTGCTCATAAATTGCTTATTTAAAGATTAAAATAATTGAATTTTAGTACATTAGCAAAAAGATGATTAAATGATAATTATTACATTAGTTAGTGAAACTAATTTTTTTTAATGATTCTTTAATTATAATAACATACATTAACATATAATGAAATTTTTATTTTTATTATTTTGCTTTGTTTTAATTGCATGTTCTGGTGACTGCCAAAACAAAGCAGATAATAAATTAAATGATTTGGAATTAAAGCTTGCCGGTTCAGCAGAAGATACCAATAAAGTGGTATTGTTGCTGGCAATTTCAGATAATACTATATGCGTTGATACCACAAGAAGCTTAAAAGCTATCGCTGATGCAAAGGCCCTATCGGAAAGATTGAATTGGGTAAAGGGACGCGTTTTGGTATGCATTAACAGAGCGAAAATATATGTGAAGTGCGAAAAAAACCTTTCCAAAGCAATTAGCAGCTGTAATGAAGGATTAACCATTGCAAATGCTTATCACGATAATATTGACGAGGCGGCAGTCTATAATTATATGGGCTATATATATTATGCCTTTAACAATTACGGACCCGCGCTGGAATCTTATAAAAAAAGTATTTCGCTCGATAGTAATGCAAGGGCGCAAATCTCGCCCTTGGCGAACTCAGGGATTATTTACAACAACATCGGCGACTACGCTCATTCACTAGAGTGCTATGAAAAGGCATTGGGTATCACGCGAAGCCTGCTTTTGTCGCCCGGCAGCAGCAAAAACGATACGCTTACTTATATAGGGCTGCTCTTGACCACCGGCGATGTGTATGTCTCCATGTCCCAATACGATAGTGCTTTTGCCAACTATCATTCTGCATTAAAGGTAAGTCGGTCGATCGATCAGAAATATATGCAGGTATGGTCGCTGGGCGAGATAGGCAAGGTGCACAGGGCAAGTGGGGAGATGAAAAATGCCATTGACGCCTTTGATAAAGCCCTTGAACTAAGCGACAGCATAAAGGAGCACGACCGTAAACCGATAATACTGGATGAAATGGCGAATGTTTACTTGGCAGCTGGCGATGCCCTGAAAGCGCTGTTATATGCTCGACGATCGCTGTCAATAGCCGAACAATATAAAGATTTGCTACAACTTCCTAAAACAAACACCACACTCGGCAAGATCAGCATCCGGCTGAAAAAATACAATGAAGCGGTCACATACCTTTCAAAAGCTTTGGACATATGCAAACAAACCGGTGCTATTGATGATGAGAAAGAGACCTGGGAAGCGTTGAGCAAAGCGTATGAGCAAATGGGGCAGACGGCAAAAGCATTCGACGCTTACCGTAAATTTATAAAGCTGAGAGACAGTGTATATAATGTTGCCAAGGCTAAAGAGATGGTACGAGTGGAACTAAAGTCGGGCTTCAGCAGGAAACAGCTCGCAGATAGTGTGAAGCAGGATGATGCCAAACGAATAATTAGCCTTAAGTTGCAAAAACAGCGCGCTTTTACTATTGGCGGGTTTGCTGGTCTGGCACTGGTACTTGCGCTTTCGTTCTTCATATTCAGAAACTATAATCACCAAAAGAAAGCGAACAAAGAGATCAATAGGGTCAATATGAGGATGCAAAAAGAAAAGCATGTTTCTGAAACGCTATTATTGAATATATTGCCCGACGAGGTGGCACAGGAACTGAAAGCTGAAGGAAAAGTACATGCAAAACTATATGACAGTGTAACTGTACTCTTTACCGACTTTGTGAATTTCACACAGGCAGGCGAACGGCTCTCACCTCAAAAGCTGGTGGAAGAACTGGATGCCTGTTTCCAAGGATTTGATGAGATCATCAGTAAGTATAATATCGAAAAAATAAAGACCGTAGGCGATGCCTACCTGGCTGTATCTGGCTTGCCTAAATCCAATCCCGACCATGCATGTGATATGGTAGCCGCTGCTATAGAAATGCGCGATTTCATGAAAGCTAGAAAAGAACAGCTTGGCGACATGACCTTTGGCATACGCTTAGGGATCAATTCAGGAAGTGTAGTAGCCGGTATTGTAGGTATAAAGAAATTCGCCTACGATATCTGGGGTGACACTGTAAATACCGCATCTCGTATGGAGCAAAACAGCGAACCCGGAAAGATCAACATCTCTGAAACAACATATGTGTTACTAAAAGGCAAATACAATTGTATCTATAGAGGTAAAATAGATGCAAAACATAAAGGGCTGATAGACATGTATTTTGTCAGTTAAAGGACTAATGATCAATAAATCTCCCATCCTTCATTATAAACAATGGAAAGATCAGGCATTTCATATTGAATGAGGTATTTTTGCTGAAATGTCGCTTTACATCGCATCCCTCAATTCAGGCAGTAATGGTAATTGCTACTACATAGGCAATGACCACGAAGCTGTGTTGGTGGATGCAGGCCTCACCTGCCGCGAAACTGAAAAGCGTATGCGTCGGCTCGACCTCTCGATGGAGAAAGTAAAGGCAATCTTCATCTCTCACGAACATGGCGACCACATAAAGGGAGTAGAGGTCATTTCAGCTAAGTATAAATTGCCTGTTTACATTACACCGCTTACATGGTCGCACAGCAGGCTTCGGTTAGAAACCGCGCTCATAAAACCGTTCAAAGGATATGAACCGGTAATTATCGGAGGATTGACCATACACCCCTTCCCAAAGAAGCATGACGCTGCCGACCCACATAGTTTTATCATAGCAGGTAATGGAGTCACCATAGGTGTTTTTACCGACATAGGCACCCCGTGCCTGCACGTAATTGATCACTTCACCCAATGCCATGCAGCATTCCTTGAGGCCAACTATGATGATGTAATGCTTGCCAATGGTCGCTACCCTATCCATCTGCAGCGGCGCATCAGTGGAGATGAAGGCCACTTGTCAAATCAACAGGCATTAGACCTCTTCATAGCACATCGCCCGGACTTCCTGAGTCATGTTTTCCTGTCACACTTATCCAAAGACAATAACAGTCCTGAAATTGCTGCGCAACTATTTAGCACCCACCGTGGCAATTCAGAGATCATTGTTGCATCACGTTACAACGAAACAGAAGTTTACCACATTAAGGCTGCAGGTGAGCATCAAAAATTAAAAAAGAAGATAACAGTAGAGCGCACTGTGCAGGCTACCCTATTTTAGTGCTGGCTTAAATATTCGTCCGGACTTCTGCCACCTTATTGCAGGAAACAATTTAGCACTATGCCTTTCAGATGCGTTTCTCACTTTACTTACCGTGCCGTCATTTACCATTCGTTTATGTATAGTATCCCAATCCGGCAACAAAGCGTCCTCCTGCAGCCAGTGCACATAAGTGGCCTCATCGCACCATCTTGGCAGCTGCTGCATAGCGTTTCTGTGTGGTACTGAATTCCTGAAGCTTTTCATATCAGCATCCTTATGCCACATAGTGAGTGTCCAGAAAACAAGCCTCTTATCCACAAGCTCCTTTCCGCTGAGAAACCCTTCTGTTACCACAAGCTGCTTTATGGAAGCATTGTTGGCCTTCAAAAATCCCGGAAGATAAAATATTGATTTTAGCCGCAATCTGGTTGCAGATATAAAGACCATAAATGCTGTTTATGTATAAAAATACGACAAATGCCATGATGTGACATAAAAAAAGCGGCAAGCTCCGTGGCAAGAGCTTACCGCTGTCTGTTGTTCTCACGAGGACAGGAAACATTAACTCTAAAAAGACGGCTCTATCTATTTACCACTACTTTAGTTCTGTATGTGTTATCGCCTACAACGACCTTCACCACATAGTTACCTGCAGCTACGTTGTTCATAATTACTGTCTTTTGTGATGGATTTAATTGCATCGTCACCACTGATTGTCCAAGCATGTTGTTCAATGTCACCGTGGCATCCCCATTTACTTCTGGCAGTTTTATTGTAAACGACCCTTCTGAGGGGTTTGGGAATACTCTTGGCTCCTTCATATGATCAAAAGGAGTTACCGACAATGAACAATCATTAATAGTAACCGCAGTCGCTCCATATCCAAGCCCCATTGTATAGGCTATGGTCGCAGTGCCTGCGCCGGTCCCTGTCACTACACCCGAGGTACTTACCGTTGCTACCGCAGTATTGCTGCTGCTCCATACACCACCACCTGTTGCATTGCTTATTGTAGTTGTATTTGTTTTGCAGATAGTTGTAGTGCCGGATAATGCTATGGTTGCCGCAGTTATTTTCCTTACGCAATCGTCACCTCTGTCAGGGACGATCAGATCCCCTGTTGCAGTAAAAGTCATATAACCGGCATAAAGTTCGGTAGCAGTAGCCGGACCGCCATCAGCAAATGTTAATCCGCCGCCACCGATTGTACTGATAATTCCGGACTGATCTATCTTCCTGACTACATAATTATTGTCATCTCCAAAAAATAAATTGCCGGCCACATCCATAGTTACAGAAAACGGATATTTCATTTCTGCAGCAGTTGCAGCACTGCCGTCACCGCTGTAGCCTGCAGTTCCCGTTCCGGCAATAGTCGTTATTGTACCCCCTGCATCTACCTTGCGAATACGGGAATGGCCATAATCAGCAATATACAAATTGCCGGAAGCATCAAGACATATCCCCTTAGGGTTATCTAACATACCAGCGGTAGCCGCTCCGCCATCACCTAGAACACTACCGCCACCGGCTATTGTTGATATAATGCCTGCTGAATTTACTTTGCGGATAAAATGATTCGCCCAGTCGCAAATGAATATATTGCCTGATGCATCCACCTTGACGTCCGTCGGATAATTGATCTGTGCTGCCGTAGCAGCTCCGCCGTCTCCGCTATATCCCCCTGTTGTGCCGGCCACTGTTGTAATGATCCCTGAAGGATCCACTTTCCTGATCCTGCTGTTTTGATAGTCAGCGAAGTATAGATTTCCCGCAGCATCAAAGCACATACCATAAGGATACTTTAAGGTAGCAGCTGTTGCAGCACTACCGTCACCGCTAAGGCCCACAGCGCCTGTACCAACCACTGTTGTGATAATGCCGGAAGTATTGATCTTGCGGATCACATTGTTGTCATCAGCTATATAAATGTTCCCGGCCGCATCTATTGCGGACGATACAGGCGTACTCATTTTGGAAGCAGTTGCCGCACCGCCGTCTCCACTATATCCGAACGCAGTATGGTCGCCAGCAATTGTGGATATGATCTGGGCTTGGGAGCTCACGCTCAGTAAGCTGAAGAATCCCGCCGTTATTGAGTAGATAGTCTTTTTCATCGCTTATTTAATTTGGTACTACAAGGTTACGTCAGTATTATATCGCTCAAAGGGCAGAGTTAGTGAAACCGTATTCTCAGTTAGTATACAGCCATAAATAACAAATCCTCCTTCCGGAGGATTTGTATTGGGTATACTGTTCTTTCAATTATTGCACGATTAGCTTGGCTGTGTACTTACCTGCTTCTGTAATTGCCGACAAAAAGTAAACACCTGGCACATCCATACTTACTGTTACCGGGCTATTTGCCGTTGCCGTAAGTTCCTTTACCTGCTTTCCCAAAACGTTCGTAATCACAATACGCACAGGCATATTGGTAGTCGCCGGTACATTTAATGAAAACTGTCCGTTAACAACCGGATTTGGATATAAAAAAATGTTTCCTGCTGCTACATCATGAACACTCGTCACTGATACAGCCTGTAGTGCAGATGTTCCTGCACATCCTCCGGCATCGGTCACCGTCACCGCATAACTACCGTCTGCGCTTGGCGTATAAGTTGCATTGGTTTCCCCCGCTATTGGCGTGGAACCCGATAGCCATTGATAACCAGCAAAAGTAGCAGTAGTGCTCAGGGTAATACCGGACACTGATAAGACCGGAGCTGGTGCCGCATTAACTGAGACAGCTACAGAAATTGTATCTGAAGAAAGTCCGTCTGTAACTCTTACCGAAAATGCATCAGCACCGGAGTAACCTGCTACTGGCGAGTAAGACAGTCCGGTTGGCGTCAGTGTGCTGCCGGAAACAGAAGTCGAATAGGTAATGACCAAAGACCCATGTGCCGGTGAATTTACAGCGCTCCACGTCTTTACCTGTGTAGCGTCGGTATCGTCCACTGTCAGCAAAGAATTAATAGGTCCCGCAGTATTACCGCACACGCCAATGCTTTGTGTAGCTCCACCTGTAAAAGAAGGTGCATGATTTGTTGTACCTACTCTCCTTACCCTGTTATTACCTGCGTCAGAAATAAATACATTACCGGCCGGATCGATCGCCACACCCCTTGTATTGTAAAATTTAGCTGAATTGGCTGGCCCGCCTTCCCCGCTAAAACCCGACATGCCAGGAAACCCTGCATAGCGGTCTATCAATCCCGAATTATTCACAACACGTACCATATTACCCGTTGCATCCTCTGCCATATAAACATTCCCGACACCGTCCACTTTCACGTTACAAACTCCCGATAGTTGCGCTGCTGTTGCAGGGCCGCCATCACCAGAACTGCCCACAGTTCCTGTTCCTGCAAATGTGGTCATTGTACCGGAAAGATCTATTTTACGTACAACATGATTGTTATAATCTGCAACATACACATTACCAGCTGCGTCCACACCAACACCCAGCGGGCCGCTTATCTTGGCAGCTGTTGCATTACCTCCATCTCCGGTATATCCCGAAACACCCGTACCGGCAATGGTTGTGATATTGCCTGAACCATCAATTTTACGTATCTCATGATTCCCTCTGTCTGCAATGTATATATTGCCGGCACCATCTACATCCACATCGTACGGCGCATTTAACTTTGCAGCAGTTGCAGGCCCTCCATCCCCGGACGAACCCGCTGCGCCTGTACCTGCAATGGTTGTAATGATACCCAAACTATTTACTTTGCAGATACGGTGGTTTCCATTATCAGCAATATAAACATTGCCGCTGGCATCTACAGCTAATCCCGTTGCTGCAAGAGAGGCATCCGTAGCAGGACCGCCATCTCCTGGATAAGCGCCAAATGCCTTTCCGGCAAAAGTTGTAATAATGCCTGCTGCATCTATTTTACGAACAACTCCATTACTGAAGTCTGCAAAATAAACATTACCGGCACCATCGGCCACTACCCCGATCGGGTTGCTGATTTCCGCAGCTGTAGCAGCGCCTCCATCTCCCGAATACCCGGCAACCGGCCCTCCTGCTACAGTTGTTACTAATTGCGCCCGTGAGCTTGTGGCTGTTAACGCAAGCGTCGCCACTAATAATGTGTAAATAGTCTTTTTCATTGTGTTTGTTTTTTATTGCAAGATTAAGATCTGCTGATAGTAGCGATACGGAATAGTTAGTGAAAAGCCATTTTGAGTTAGTGTACATCCGTTAATCATAAATAGCAAACGAGCATCCTTTGCGACTACCCGTTTGCTATTTTGAAAAACTATGTTGTTATTTATTTTTGTCTACCTGACTACAGTCACACTCTACCATATCATACTTTGATCTGAAGGCCGGTTTACCAAATCCAGATCCGTTATACGCCTCATAAACTTTGTAAGGGTATCTCCTGCATTTTCCTGACTCACGGCCCTTACGGATCATTTCTATATTCAGCTCCCTGCCTAAAATTGCACCTGTCAGGTTATTATTGATGATCGTCCAGTCATTGCTCGTAGAATATGCACAGATAAAATCCGTTTGGTCTCCCGGAGGCATAGCAAGGTTATTGAAGAAATCCAGGATGTCCTTCTTAAGTTCCTTATCTGTTTTGCTCAGTGATTCATTTGGCACCCCAAATGCAGCCTTGTTCTGATCGTCCAGCATTTTCTTCATCTGTACGCCACCTGCTGCATTGATCAGGTCTTCAGCTCTTTTAGCCGCTTCCAGTTTATTTATGGAAAATTTCGACTTGTCCTTTGCGATGATTCTTATGTTATTCTCTTTCATCACAACATCAAACATCCTAACTTTTTTGTCATTGCCTCCGTAGTATTTGAACATAACAAGCACACCATCTTCGATAAATACGGCAGCAACAAATTCTCCTTCATCAAACATCTCTCGGCCATATCCCATCCGGTTGACAACATTGTTTCTCAGTATCCATATTTTAGTGTTAGCTGCCCAACTTTTGTACGGATCCTCCGCTCTGAGTACTATCTTGTCTGTCTTATCTTCAAACCCCTTCACCGTACCTACTAACCGACCTGTTGCCGCGTCAAAAGTAAAGTCTACTTCATCTTTTTTCTTTTTTCCATCTATCTGCATTTTTTCTTCCGTGAAATAATGCCCCGGAAAAGTAGACGGGTCTACCGGTGTCTGTGCCCCTACCCCGTGAGATACAAGAATCGCTGTCGCTGCTAATATTGATTTCAGTAGTTTCATAAAATGTGCTTTTTGTTTTGGTTATTGCAAGATTACGCCCGCTATCGTCCGCAGTTTAGGTACAGTTAGCGTAGGTCATCTTTCAGTTAGTGTAATCCGAATTCCGTTTTCACTAACTGAAAAGCCCCATTCACTAACCGGGCTATGTAATGGCAGATTGTATTTTATCTTTGCGAACATGCGGCTCTTGCGAATTTTAGGATTGATGCTATGCTCGGTATTACCGTGGGCAACATCTTATGCACAGGACCCATACTATACCATCATAAACAAGGCCGCAGGCCTGCCTTCCAATGCCGTTTACGACCTCTTCCAGGACGCCAAAGGCTTCATATGGATAGCCAACAACGAAGGCCTTACGCGTTATGATGGCTTCGAATTCAAAACATACAGCAATGCAAAACAAACTTCCCGGTCCGGTAATGGCATAGAAGAGGATAAGTACGGACGTATATGGTACAAGAACTTTGATGGTTACCTATACTATGTCGAAAACGACAGCCTGAGGTCACTAAAGCAAAACCCTGCTCCCGGCAATGCCGGCTACGCCATAATCGGAGACAGGTTACTATTACTCCAGGTGAATGGACTGAACATACTCGACCTTAAAACCCTTAATACCATCGGCAACATCAAGCTCGATCTGCGTAAGTTCATTTCAGACCTTCATTACAAAGACCACTTCTACGTGTCTACATTTGATAGCTTTTATAAGGCATCAGCAAACGGCACTATTGAACGATATCCGCTGTCGCATGTGGGCATGATGGCAGGCTCAAAAAATGGCATTCTGTTTGCTGACAAGAACTTTACAGAACCTACCTTATACGAAGTATCCGGTGGCACCGCTGCTGCAAAGATCACCCCGCACGGTTTTAAATACATACATGCTGTTGATTACTGTGACGGCTTATATTGGCTGTTCTCGCCAAACGGAGTTTGGGTATACGACAGCGCGGGAAACAATATACATGCCAACCTGCCTTTCTTTCCATCACAGAGCGTCTCTTCTGTACTGAAGGACAAAGAAGGAAACTATTGGTTGGGCACTCTGGACAATGGCATCCTTTTCGTTCCTGACCTGAAAGTGAAACTGATAGCCTATGAGGGTTTCTCCCCTAACGTACTGACTATTTTTGGTGGAATTGCTTACATCGGCACCAAGGACAATATTATTTACACCTACGACCTGGATAATAATAATCTTGAAAAAAAATACACTGGCCCTGTTCGTCACGAAATAATCTCGCTTACAGGCGACTCAGCGAACAAAAAGTTCCTTTTATCTGCTGAGAATTTTTTTATTACTGACAAACAATTCGGATCTCCCACGCCGCTATTGATGTCTGTTAAGGACATCGTTCGGGTAGACGATAAATACTATGCGTTTACCGGTACCGGGAATGCCGGCTTAATGAAGATCAGCGACAACGGAACAAGCCGCTGGGACAGCCTGCACGATGCAAGAATAAACAGCCGCTGTAAAGAAGCCTCTGAATTCATAACAAATATCCGGGGTAAAAGTATTGCCTACAACCCAGTTGCCGGCACAATTTACTCTAGTTCAAATAAAGGATTGTATGCCGTAACACCTTTCAACAACGCGGAAATAAAGGCAGGCGATGAGTCTGTGTATGCGCGAAAGCTGGTGAGCTACGGCAGCAAGGTATATGTACTTACTTCCCAGAACAGATTGTACACCATCGATCGCTACAACAAGCTATCAACATTGCCTTTACCTGACGATGCCGGTTTACCAATAAAGATCAAAGCTACCGGCGCCGGCTTTTACCTGCTTACAAATACAGGTCTGAGAGTGCTCGATACCCTTACCGGAACGTTCAAAATACTGTCGCTCCATCCAGGCATCAGGGGAGAGGAAGTAAACGACCTGGCGGAGGTAAACAACAATCTCCTCATTGCTACAGATCGCGGGCTGATGGTGATAGACCGCTCCAATGCGGTGGTAGATAGTATTCACCCCGGCTTTACCATCAATGCTATATTGGTCAATGGCAACAAAATAAGCGGCGACAATCTGCTATCGCTGTCCCACAAGGAGAATGACGTTAACATCAACTACTCTATACTTTCCTTCAGCGCAGACCGCAGGTACCAGCTTTACTACAGGATCAATGATGGCAAATGGCAGCTCACATCAGGCAACGTTAGAGACCTGAAGCTGGCGTCACTATCCCCCGGCGACTACAACATCTCTTTCGAACTGCGGTCAGACAATGGTAAAACCTATCCGCAGCACGCCATTGAGTTTATCATCAAAAAACCTTTCTGGACAGAGTGGTGGTTCTGGGCTGGCTGTGTAGTACTGCTCACCGCAGGCGGTTACACTTACTACAAGTGGCAGACCAACATACTCAAAGAGCAGAACGCACTGATGCTGGAAAAAGTAGAGCTGGAAAAGAATCTTCGCAACTCCATGCTCACCTCTATCCGCGCACAGATGAACCCCCACTTCTTTTATAATGCACTCAATGCCATTCAATCTTTCATCTTCTCCGATGACAAGCGCAATGCCTCTACATACCTCGTAAAGCTATCACGCCTTACCCGCGTGATACTCGAGATGTCAGAGAAAGAGAGCATAACACTGGACGTAGAGATCGATGCGCTAAAGCTTTACCTGGAGCTCGAGAAGATGAGATTCTCTGACGACTTCCAGTTCGAAGTATTTACTGCCGAGAATGTAGATACCGAGCTGGTTCAGATACCGCCCATGATCGTGCAGCCATATGTGGAGAACGCCATAAAGCATGGCCTCCTGCACCGCAAGGGCCACAAGCATCTTTCCATACAGTTCCGCAAAGACAACGGCACCCTATGCATCACCATTGACGACAACGGAATCGGCCGCGGCAAGGCCAATGAGCTGAACCAGATACGCAAGGACAAGCACGATCCTTTTGCCACTAAGGCCAACAGCCGCAGGATAGACCTACTCAACAAGGAACGTAATAAAGACATAGGAGTAGTATATATTGACAAAAAGGATGAACATGGAAATGCTGCCGGCACTACAGTGGTTATCTCCATACCTTTAATTTAACACAAATGATAAAAGCGATAATTATAGATGATGAAGCAAGGGCGCGCAGCCTGCTCCGCAAGATGCTCACAGAGTATTGTGCGGATATAGAGGTGGCTGCGGATTGTGAGGACCTGCCTAATGGTGTAAAAGCCATCCGTAAACTAAAGCCTGACCTGGTGTTCCTGGACATTGAAATGCCCGGCCACAGCGGCCTTGAGCTGCTTGACTTCTTTGATGAAAATGAGATCAACTTCTCAATCATCTTCATCACTGCTTACAACAACTATGCGATCAAGGCATTCAAGCTGTCTGCAGTAGACTACCTGCTGAAGCCAGTGGAGCCTAACGACCTGGAGAATGCAGTAGAACGCTTCCGCCGCAAGAATACCAAGGATAAGAACAGCATAGCCACGCTAAAGGAGAACCTGAAAGAAGACGGCCTTGACAAGATCGCAGTGCCCGACTCCAACTCCATCAAGTTCCTGCAGCTCGATGACATCCTCTACTTCAAGGCAGACAATACTTATACCGAGATCTTCTTTGCTGATAACAACAAGCTCGTCATCAGCCGCACGCTGAAGAATATGGAAGACACCCTGAGCGGCACACCACAGTTCTTCCGCTGCCACAAGTCCTACATAGTGAACATGAAGTACCTCACAGACTATGTCAAGTCAGACGGTGGCTACCTTGTTATTAAGGGCAAGCACCAGGTACCGGTATCTCCCGACAAGGTGCAGGACCTCCTCAGCCAGGCCGCATTCGTTAAGAGATAAACGTCCTCTCACATACTACCCAAAAACAGAAGCGCCCCTGATAAAGGGGCGCTTCTTATAAATCCAAATAACTAATTCCAAATTACTAATTCCACGAAGAATTAAGCGTGTTGCTTACCGCGTGTTTTAGCAACTACTTCTTCTTCCACGTTACGTGGTGCAGCAGCGTAGTGGCTGAACTCCATTACTGAAGTTGCACGGCCTGAAGACAATGAACGCAGCTGAGTTACATAACCGAACATTTCGCTCAATGGAACTTTCGCTTTTATCACCTGCAGTCCGTTACGGCTGTCCATACCTTCCAGCATAGCACGACGACGGTTAAGGTCACCTGTTACATCACCCATGTACTGGTCAGGAGTAGTTACTTCCATCTTCATGATAGGCTCCAGCAATACCGGCTTAGCCTTACGGCCTGCCTCACGGAAGCCCGATTTAGCGCAAAGCTCGAATGACATACCGTCACTATCCACCTGGTGGAAAGAACCGTCAAATATGCGGATCCTCAGGTTCTCTACAGGGAAGCCTGCCAGAGGGCCGGTGGTCATTGAAGCTTCAAATCCTTTCTGGATAGGAGCGATGAACTCACGTGGGATAGATCCACCGAAGATATCATTGATGAACTGGTAAGTTCCTTTACCTTCTGCCAGGAATTCAGGATCGGCAGGGCCTATCTCGAACTGGATGTCGGCAAACTTACCACGACCACCTGTTTGTTTCTTGTATATTTCACGGTGCTCTATTTTCAGCGTGAACGCCTCTTTGTAAGCAACCTGTGGTGCACCCTGGTTAATTTCTACCTTGAACTCGCGACGCATACGGTCAACGATGATCTCAAGGTGCAACTCACCCATACCACTCAATATTGTCTGGCCGGTATCTTCGTCTGTCTTTACACGCAGCGTAGGATCTTCTTCTACCAGCTTCGCGATAGCCATACCCATTTTATCAGCATCAGCCTGTGTTTTAGGCTCTACTGATATAGAGATAACCGGTTCAGGGATAAACATGTTTTCCAGAACGATCGGATTCTTTTCATCACACAGGGTATCACCTGTCTTGATTTCCTTGAAACCTACTGCCGCTCCGATATCACCTGCTTCGATGAAGTCGATCGGGTTCTGCTTGTTAGCGTGCATCTGCATGATACGGCTGATACGCTCGTTCTTGCCCGAACGTACGTTCAGCACATAAGAACCTGCGTCCAGGTGACCGGAATAGCACCGGAAGAACGCCAGACGACCTACGAAAGGATCGGTCATGATCTTGAACGCAAGTGCCGCGAATGGCTCCTTAGCATTTGGGTGACGCTCTATTTCTTCGCCTGTATCAGGATGTATACCCTTGATAGACTCTACATCCAGTGGGCCAGGCAGGTAACGGATCACGCAGTCAAGCGCCACCTGTACACCTTTATTCTTATATGCAGAACCGCAAAGCATTGGTACAATGCTCAGGTCAAGGCATGCTTTACGCACAGCCTCATGTATCTCATCTTCAGAGATGCTGCTTGCATCAGCAAAGAATTTTTCCAGCAACATATCATCGTACTCAGCTACTGCTTCTACGAGGTGTGCGCGCCAGAAATCCACGTCTTCCTTCATATCTTCAGGAATCGGAACTTCTTTGTACGTCATACCCTGTGTAGCATCGTCCCATATGATCGCCTTCATGGTGATCAGATCCACGATACCCTTGAAGTGGTCTTCAGCGCCTATCGGCAACTGCAATGGAACAGACTTAGCGCCCAGCATGTCTTTTACCTGCTGAACCACCATCAGGAAATCAGCGCCTACACGGTCCATTTTGTTGACGAAACCGATACGGGGAACCTTGTAACGGTTAGCCTGGCGCCATACAGTTTCAGACTGTGGCTCCACACCATCCACCGCGCTGAACAAAGCCACAAGGCCGTCCAGTACACGCAGAGAACGTTCTACTTCTATCGTAAAGTCAACGTGACCCGGAGTATCAATGATGTTGAACTTGTAGTTCTTTGATTCAGGAAGTTTCTTGCCCTGTACGGTCGGGAAGTTCCAGAAGCAGGTAGTAGCTGCTGAAGTGATCGTGATACCACGCTCCTGCTCCTGTGCCATCCAGTCCATCGTAGCTGCACCTTCGTGCACCTCGCCGATCTTGTGGTTCACACCAGTGTAGTAAAGGATACGTTCTGTCATCGTGGTCTTGCCCGCATCAATGTGGGCGGCAATACCAAAGTTGCGCTGTAAGCGTAAATCTGCCATTTTTGATATAATTAAACTGTTTAAATCCTAATTTGGAGGTGCAAAGGTAGGAAAATAATGTCATAAATAGACATGGAAAATAGAAAAACACTTACTCTCACTTTATAAAATGCCCAAAACTGTTTAGTATATTGCGAAAACATATAAAATATTATGCAAAAAATATTAATTGACTTACAAAAGAGTTCTGACGCGGCAATTTTCGAGTCAGATAATTTAATTCATAGAAGGGAATTCCTGAGGGTGAAGAGTTTAATAGATAAACATATTAAATTAAGCGAAAGCGGCGCAGCTGAATATCGACACAATACGGTAACTATTCTCGGCACAAGAGGTAGTGGCAAAACGACATTTCTGTTAAGTTTATTGGAGGTTTATAAAAATTCAGATGTAGCCGTCCTGAAAATTATTGACCCTACCTTAATAGAGGACAAAGGGCATATTTTTCTGAACATAATTTCAAGAATTAAAGATATAGTTGATAAAAAGCTCACTAACATAGAATGCAATCCATCTGATAGCGGATTCGTAGAAAAGAAAGAATGGAGAAAGTATTTAGAGAAGTTGTCTCACGGGTTACCCAATATTGATGGAATAGGAATTGGGTTGAATGGAAATAATTGGCAGGATGCAGAATTTATAATGGATAAAGGAATATTAGCGATTAAGTCGGCAAATGATTTAAAAGACAATTTTGAAATATTTGTAAAAAAGGCGCTTGAGATTATAGGAAAAAAATGCTTTTTAATCGCTTTTGATGACATTGATATTGACTTTAAGAAAGGCTGGCCACTATTAGAAACAATTCGCAAGTATTTTACATTTCCACAAATTATCACAATTTTAAGTGGAGATATGAAACTTTACTCGAAAGCCATAAGACAAAAGCAATGGGAAAATTTTGGTGCCATTCTACTAAAATGTGAAGCGGATACTATTGAAAATAAAGCATCTTACAACGATATAGTAACTGAAATTGAAGGGCAGTACTTGCAGAAAGTAATGAAGCCGGAAAATAGAATTCAATTAACAACATTATATGAAAAAATAATTGTTCATGGAAAGGAAATAAAATTCGTCATCAACAATATAAATGGTGACTACATAGAAGATTACTACAACAAAATATTAAACAGATTTGGAATAAAAAATAGTTATCAACAAGAAACATATCGCGCTTTTCTACTTAATCTCCCTTTAAGAACGCAAATACAATTTCTTTTAGAA
>Ga0209023_10004525_pt1 | contig 15767 bp, 18 predicted proteins | sample LakOneMetagenome_FD_187468 | JGI IMG/M metagenome (GOLD analysis project Ga0209023, IMG submission 187468) | Freshwater and sediment microbial communities from Lake Erie, Canada (SPAdes) (version 2) | ecosystem: Environmental > Aquatic > Freshwater > Lentic | place: Lake Erie, Canada... | reverse complement strand
CGATCTCGCGAACCGTCAGAGCGGCGGCACTCGCCCGCGCACGCAGGTCGTGGCTCTCGGCATGGGGCTCGACGTGGACGACCACGTCGGCCTCGGGCAACGCGGACTGGATCGCGTGCTCGATCTCGTCGGCCACCGCATGGCTCTCGCCGAGTCCGGCATCGGCGCGATAGCCGGCGACGGCCTCGACGAAATGCCGGCCGCCGGCCGCTCGCACGCGAACACGCCGAAGGACGACGCCGGGTTCCGCCTCGGCGACGGCGGCGCGCACCAGATCCTCAACGCCGGTCGGGGCACGGTCCATCAGCACGTTGGCGTTCTCGAGCATCAACCGTCCCGCTGCTGAAGCGACGAGCGCGGCGACGACCAGCGCCGCGGCTGCGTCACCGTCGTGCCATCCCGCAGCCACCAGTCCCAAACCGACGATGACCGCAACCGTGCCCGCCATGTCGGACGCAAAGTGCAATGCCGACGCCGCCAGGGCCGGGCTTCGGTGCAGCTTGGCGGCCCGGCGCAGTGTGAGCGTCCGCGCGACATCGATCGCGATCACGACCGCCAGCACGGCGAACAGCCACCACGATGCCTCGACCGTTGGCGCGTCAGCAGCGAGCAGCCGGCGTGCTGCTTGGACGACGATGGCCGCGCTGACCAGCAGCAGGAACGTGCCTTCCGCGAGCGCCGCGAGGTGCTGGGCCTTGCCGTGCCCGTATTGATGGTCGGCGTCCGGGGGACGGAGGGCGATGCGCACGATCGCGAACGTCAGCAGTGCTGCCACCAGGTCGGTGCCGGAATGCGCCGCCTCTGCCAGCAGCGCGAGGCTGCCGGAGACCAGGCCCGCCGCGAGTTTGATCGCGATCAGCAGCACGGCGGCGAAGATCGAGAGCCGGGCCGTGCCGAGCACCTGCGCATCGGCCGCCTCGCGACGTTGCTCGATCTCGCTCATGCCTGGAGGTGCTCCAGGAGCAGCGCGCTCGCGCGGCCGCGATGGCTGACCCGGCCCTTCTCGTCATCGGAGAGCTCCGCCATCGTGCGACCGCGCTCGTCGTCGTCACAGAGAAAGATCGGGTCGTAGCCGAAGCCGCCGTCGCCACGGGGCTGCGCTGCGAGCGTGCCCGTGCACACGCCCTCAACCACGATCTCGCTCCCGTCGACGTCCACGAATGCCAGGGCGCACTTGTAGGCGAGACCGCTGCCGACCGGTGCCCGCGCCCGAAGCAGAGCGAGGTTCTCGGCATCGGTGGCGTACTCACCGGCGAACCGCGCCGACCGGACCCCGGGCGCGCCGTTGAGCGCCTCAGCAACGATGCCCGAATCATCGCCGATCGCGGCGCAGCCGGTCGCCGCCGCAGCCGTGCGCGCCTTGATCAGCGCGTTGCCGGCAAACGACTCGGCCGTCTCCGGCGGCAACACGACGTGTTCCGGCAATGCGTCGACGGTGTGGCCGTCGAGCAGCGCGCGGAACTCGGCCAGCTTGTGGGTGTTGCGCGTGGCGAGCACGAGCCTCACCGGGCAGTCAATCCTCGTTGCCTACGGCGCCGGCGGCGCGCAGCGCTGCCGCCTGATGAGCCCGCAGCTGCGTGATCCCCGACTCGGCAAGGACGAGCAGTTCGTCGAGGTGCGCGCGGCCGAGCGGCGTGCGCTCGGCCGTCGCCTGCACCTCGATCAGGCCGCCGTCACCGGTCATCACGACGTTGGCATCCACCTCGGCCGAGGAGTCCTCCGGGTAGTCGAGGTCAAGGAGGGCACGGCCGCCGACGACGCCACAGGAGATCGCGGCCACGGAGCCGGTCAGCGGATCGCCCTCGATCACGCCGCGCTGACGAAGCTCGTGACATGCCAACGCCAGGGCGACGTACGCACCGGTGATCGCCGCGGCGCGGGTGCCGCCGTCGGCCTGCAGCACGTCGCAATCGAGATAGATCGACGTCTCTCCGAGCGCGGCGAGGTCGACCACGCCGCGCAGCGACCGGCCGATCAGCCGCTGAATCTCGACGGTACGGCCGTCCGGTCGCCCTTTCGACACGTCGCGTGCTTTGCGATCACCGGTCGATGCCGGCAGCATCCCGTACTCGGCGGTAACCCAGCCGAGGCCGCTGCCGCGCCGCCAACCGGGAACACGCTCCTCGGCCGAGGCGGTGCAGATGACCTTGGTCGTGCCCATGCTGATCAGGGCCGAGCCCGTGGCGGTCTGCATGAATCCCGGCTCGATCGTCACCGTCCGCAGCTCGTCAGGTGCGCGTCCGTCATGGCGTGGTGGCGCGGGCATCACGGCACCTCCAGCGGCGTCGTCGGCGTGATCGTGCCGACGCTGTCGATCGGCATCTGCAGGAAGCGTGTACCGGCCCGCTGGAAGGCGTCACCGTCACCGCTGCAGAGGAAGGAGTATCGGCCCTCGCCGCCGCGCTGCGACGCCAGGTCGCGCGATCCGAGGGCGTGTTCGGCCTGGCGCGCGAGCGCGGCGCCCGAGGTGATCAACGTGACCGACCGTCCGAGTGCTCGTTGCAGCAGCGAACGCACGAGCGGGTAGTGCGTGCACCCGAGGATCACGGTGTCGACACCGGTCTGCAGCAGCGGTGCGCAGTAGCCGCGCACGACGGACTCGAGTTCCCGCGTGAACAGTTCGCCGCCGGGCGGCTCCTGGATCAGCGGCGCCAGATCGGGACACGGGACCGCGACGAGATCGACATGGGGATCGACTGCGGCGAGCGCTCGGGCGTAGGCGCCGCTGGCAACGGTTGCCTCGGTGGCGAGCAGTCCGATGCGGCCGCTGCGTGTCGCAGCGACGGCCTGGACCGCTTCCGGCGCGACCACGCCGATCACATCGACCCCGAGTGTTGTCTCCTGCATCCGCCGCCGCAGCACCGGCAGCGCGGCGGCGGTCATCGAGTTGCAGGCCACGATCAGCAACTTGACGCGGTATTCGAGCAGCGCCTCGACGACCGAGAGTCCGATCAGCTCGAGTTCCTCCGCCGTCCGCGGCCCGTACGGGAAGCGCGCGCTGTCGCCGAAGTAGAGGAAGTCCTCGTTCGGCAGCGACACGAGCAGTTCGTGCAGCACGGTCAGTCCGCCGACGCCGGAGTCGAAGACCCCGATCGGCCGGTCACGCGGGTCGCTGGTAGCGGTCACGGCACCATGGTACGTGCCGCGTCCGCTGCCGGCCGTCAGCGCTAGGCGCCGCCGACGGAGGAGACCGCCTCTTTGACCTGCTTGATCACGGTCGTGCCGATGCTCTTGCCGTTGCCGGTCGTCACGACGACCGCCATCACGGCGGCGAGGAGGAGCACCAGCCCGATGTACTCCACGGTTCCCTGCCCGCGCTGGTCGCTCCGGGCATGATCGAGCCAGCCCGCCAGCGTGGCATGCCCCAACCCCATTGCGCGGTACAGCTCGGTCTTGATCATCATCATCTCGTTGCTCCTGTCTGGTCATGGTCCGGCGAAGTCGCCGGCCCGGATGCGTGGTGCTGATGCTGCCCCGCACTTCGTCGCCGCTCCAGACCGAGGTGCAACGAATCGCGCGCGGAACGAACCACGAACTCCAACAGCGCAGAGGCGCCAGAACCGCTGGTATCGTCCGCTTCGTGAAGGCCCCCTTCCGCCGTAGCCCGCCCACCTCCTCCGAGGCCGACACACCGACGAGCGCTGCCGCGACGAGCGGTGTCGAGCAGCCGACGGTCGTCGCGCCGCCGCTGGCACTGGGATCCGACCACGGCGTCGCCGCGCCGCTGCCACCACTGGATCCTCCGGCGATGCCGCCGGCAGCAGCCGATCCCGGACCCAGTCAGCGCGCCAAACTGCGGCGCCGCATGCGCTACCTGCGCCGCGCACACGAACTGGGCCTGCGTGACCTCGGCGGACTGGTCTTCGACCTGCACCGCTTTGGCCGGCGCAACGATCAGCTTGTCGTCGGCAAGCTGCAGGCGCTGGAGACGGTCGACACCGAGCTGCGGGCGATCGAGCGCGTACTGGGGGCGCGCCGCGAGGTGCTGGAGTTGCGCGAGCCCGGCATCACCGCCTGCGTCCGTTGCGGCGGACTGCACGGCACCGATGCACGCTTCTGTCCGTCCTGCGGCACCCAGGTCGACGGCCTGGTCGCGGTCGGTGGTACGCCGGTTGCTGCAGCCCCGGCCGCCGAGGCCGCCGTCCCGACGGCCGCACCGCCGGCTGTGCCGGCGCCTGCAACCGCGCCGCCGCTGCCGGCCTCCGGCCCTGCCCCGGCAGCGCCGCCGCTCTGGTCGGTTCCGCAGCCGGCGCCCGCCGACAGTGCCACCGAGCAGACTTCGCCTGCCACGGCGCCGGCCAGCACGGATCCGCCGACCGCGGTCTCACCGCCTGAACCGACACCGTGACCGACGCCGGTAGCGCAGGGAGACCGATCCCGTGTCCGCGGTGCGGGGCGATCGTGGCCGTCGATCAGGACTGGTGCCTGGACTGCGGTGCCGCAGCGAGAACACGCATCGCCACGACACCACGGTGGCGAACGCCGCTCGCGCTCGTCGCTGGCGTCGCCACGCTGGCCCTCGCGGGCCTCGGCTTCGCCTTCGCGGACCTGACGGCCGACGCGGGGCGCTTGATGCCGGCGCCGACGACGACCGTCGCGCCGGTCGTGCCGCCGGTCAATGCCGCGCCGACGGTCGGACCGACAGCGACATCCCCGGCGCCGGTTCCGCCCGCCTCGCAGACCAACCCGACGCTCACGACGCCACCAGCGACAACGACGACGTCCGCTGACCCCACCGGCGGATCGACCGCTCCCCCCTCCGGCTAGCGCGCCAGCGCTGCTGCCGCCAGGTGGTGTTCGGGCACGACCGGCATGACGGCAGGCCCGGGTTGCGTCAAGCTCGTCAGCGTCGCCGTCATGCTGGCCGCCAGTGCCTCGAGGTCGTAGCCGCCCTCGAGCACCAAGCCGACCGGCACGCCAAGCTCGTCGCCGAGCGCTCGCAGGGTCTGACTCATGACGCTGTACCCCGCCTCGGTCACGAGGCAGTCGGCCAACGGATCTCGCTCGTGTGCGTCAAAGCCGGCGGAGATCAGGACGAGTTCGGGGTTGTAGCGCCGGGCGGCGGGAACAACCACATGCGCAACCAGGCTGCAGAACGCGGCGTCGCCACTGCCGGCGGGAACCGGGAGGTTGATCGTGAACCCGAGTCCCCGACCTTCGCCGCGCTCCTCGGCGGCACCTGTTCCGGGATACAACGGGTGCTCGTGAAGCGACACGAACAGCACCTCGTCCGTCCCATAGAAGATCTCCTGCGTCCCGTTGCCGTGGTGCACGTCCCAGTCGACGATCAGCACGCGCTGACAGCCATGGGCATCGCGCGCGTGCCGAGCCGCGATCGCGACCGAGTTGTAGAGACAGAAGCCCATGGCCGTCGCCGTCTCTGCGTGATGTCCCGGCGGGCGGTGCAGCGCGGCCGCAACCGGCGCCTCGTGGGTCAGCAGCGCGTCGACGACGGCGCAGGCGCCACCTGCCGCATGAACCGCGGCCGTGTGCGACTCCGGGCAGACCGCCGTGTCGGCGTCGATGAAGCCGCCGCCCGCGGCACAGAGCCGCTCGATCGCGTCGACATGGCTCGCCGGATGGACGGCCTCCAGCTGCTGGCGCGTTGCCGCGGGCGACACGCGTTGCTCGTATCCGAGGTACCCGGCGGCGGCCAACGCCTCATTGATGGCGAGAATCCTCGCGGGCTGCTCGGGATGCGGGCCGACGTCGTGGAGCAGCGACGAGGGGTGTTGGAACAACACGGGACGTGCCACGAGGACGACCGTAGCGCCTGACCCGGCTAGGCTCGCCGAGATGTCCGGTCCCGCTCCCACGCTCGAAGCCGACCTCGTGGTCGTCGGCGCCGGCGGCGCCGGACTCTTCGCAGCGCTGACCGCGGCACGCACCGGCGCCCGGGTGATCCTGGTGTCCGCGACACCGCTGGCACAGACCGCGAGCTACTGGGCCCAGGGCGGGCTGGCCGCCGCCCTTGGCGAGGACGACTCGCCCGAACTGCACCTCGAAGATACGCTGGCCGCGGGACGCGGCGCGGTGCGCCTGAGCGCCGCCACCCAGCTGTGTGCGGAGGCACCGGCAATCGTGCACGAGCTCGAACACCTCGGCGTACGCTTCGATGCCGACCGCGCCGGACTCCTGGCGCTCGGGCTCGAGGGCGGCCATTCGCGGCGTCGCGTGGTCCACGCCGGTGGTTCGGCCACGGGACGACGTGTCGTCCGCACCCTCAGCGCGCTCGTTGTCGAGCAGTCGCACGTGACGGTGATCGAGCAGGCACGGGCCTGCGCCGTCTGGACCAGCGACGGACGGGCAATCGGCATCGTGCTGGAGGACGGGCGGATGATCCGGGCGCGCGCGACCGTGCTGGCGACCGGCGGCATGGCGGCGCTGTGGTCCCGCACCACGAATCCACCGGGTTCGCAGGGCCAGGGCGTGCTGCTCGCACGCGCGGCCGGCGCTGCCCTGGCCGATCTCGAGTTCATGCAGTTCCACCCGACCGCCGTGACCGGGATCCAGGGGCGTGAAGGGTTTCTCGTGACCGAGGCGATCCGCGGCGAGGGAGCGACGTTGCACGATGCCGAGGGCGCGCGGTTCGTCGATGAGCTGGCGCCGCGTGACGAGGTGTCGCGCGCCATCTGGAGCGTGATGCGCGACCAGGGCACCGACCACGTGGGCCTCGACATGCGCTCGGTCGATCTGAGCGTCTTTCCCAACGTCGTCGGAGCACTGCGAGCGTCGGGGCTGGACCCCGCCACGACCCTGGTCCCCGTCGCCCCCGCGGCGCACTACGGCATGGGCGGCGTGGTGAGCGATCTCAACGGCGCATCGACCACCCAGGGCCTGTACGTCGTCGGCGAGACCGCCTGCACGGGTCTGCACGGCGCGAACCGGCTCGCGTCGAACTCGTTGACGGAGTGCTTCGTGCAGGGCAAGCGCGCTGCCGTGGCCGCTGTCGCCGAACCCCCGCTGCCGTCAGGCACCGACGCCCCGCCCGTGCCCGTGCCGCTCGCGCCGCCGACCGCCGCGACGCGGGAGGCGTTGTGGCGTGACGCCGGCCTCGCGCGCGACGCGGCGGGATTGGAACGGGTTGCCGGCGATCAGCATCCCCTGGCGCGGGCCATCGCGCGCAGTGCGCTGGCCCGCAGCGAGAGCCGCGGCGCACATCAACGGTTAGATTTTCCTGAGACTGACCGCAACTTCGATCAGGCCCACGCTGTTGTTGAGGGTGACGCGCCGCCGCGGTTCGATCAGTGGACGTAGTTCCACCAGGCAGAACCCCGGAGGTGTGTGGAACCTCACCCCGGAGAAGCGCCGTGTACCAGTTCAGCAGGGCCCTATACCGCGACCTCAGCGGTCTGACGCACCCGTCACTCCCGACCGAGGATGCCCGCCGTCTTCTCAGCGCCTGCGAGGCGACGATCGAGCGCGTGGCAACCGATCGCCGCTATTTCGCCCGGCCCGTGCGGTCCCTCTTCCTCGAGGTTCGTCGCTTCTTCCCGATGGGGAACCAGGCGGCGGCGTTCCGGCTGATCGCGGCGTGGCTCGAGCGGGCGGAGGAATGGATCGAGCAGCAGCCGCGGCAGGGCCTGGACCATCACGGCCAACCGCTCGAATGTCGCGCCACGACGCGCCGCGGAACAGCCTGCCAGCGCAGCCCACTGCCGGAGAACGGCTACTGCCCCAGCCACCAACATCTGGCGGCAACCGAGCACCACGCGCCACACGGCAGTATCGCTGCCTGACGATCCCCCTATTTGCAGCGAAATTTGGGGATTCGGCGAACCTCTGCCACAATTGACGTACCGCTGGCAGGCAAGCAGCTCGCCGCCACGGATGTCCTTGTACTTCCCTCTCGATGGATTCGTAATGCCGATTGCTTTGAAGGAATGGGCGGTCACCGTCCGCGCCCTCGCCGAAGGCGAGCAGCTCATCACGTTGCGCACCGTAGGTGCGGACGACCGTGACAACCCCTGCCTCGACCACGATCAGTTCTTCCTCTACCCGACCTTCGACCATCAGCGCAATGACCTGATCCGCGGGTCGCACCAGCCGGAGCTACGGCGCGCGCTGGAAGAGGGCGTCTGGCCTGACGGCGAGCCCCCGTTGCACGGACTTGCCCAGGCGGGCGGCATCCGCCAGCCCGATCGTGTGCGTGTGCGTGCCTGGGCCGAGGTCGCGGCGAGCTGGACGATCACCGATCCGCGCATGGTCCACGAGCTCTCACCGTTCTATGTGTGGACGCCGGATTACGCCGAGAAACGGCTGGCCTGGCGCCGCCGTAACCCGCTGCACGTTGTGCTGCTGCGCGCCTACAGGATCCCGCGCCCGGTGACCGTGCGCGCGAAGGACTTCGACGCCGATCCATCCTTTGTCGACATCGCCCGCGACCTGCCGTTCGAGGGCACGCCCGTGCTCGCCGACGCGGAGTTCGATCGCGCACACGAAGCGATCGCGCAGATCTGCGAAGCCGGCATCCCCGCCCTCGCGTAGTCGTCAGCGAAAGCCGATCCACAACACTGCTGCACCGATCGCAACCGCGATCAGGATCGCGGCGAGCAGGCGCAGCGGGTCCGGTCCGGTGATCGCCTCACCATCGGTGAGATGCCCGGTCTGCAACAGCACCTCCCGCGCGTCGAGCTCCCGCCGGCGCTCGACCATGATGTCCCGGGGACCGACGGCGAGGAACTCCGGTACGTCAAAACCGCGCGAGCGCGTCACCATCGATGGAATGCCCTCCGACGCGAGCAGGTGCTGGAGGAACTCGGCCTCGGATTGATGCGCAGCGATCGCGACGCGGACGAGTCCGTGACCGCCTCCGTCCCCGTCGCCCTCAAGGCCGGTCGGAGGTGGCGGCGGCGACCGGTGACCCACGGACGGTCGGTCAGGCGGGAGCACTGTCGAGCGATCGCTCACTGACGACTCCTTCCCTGATCTCGAACCAGCGCAGCTCGGGCTGCTCGCCGGCGACACCGACGATCAGCCACGGCACTCCTGGCCAGAGGGCGGCGAACGTGAGGTCGGTCTGCGAGGGCTCGGCTGCCGAGCGTGTGTGGGAGTGATAGATCACGGGGACCCGGCCACGTTCCTCGATCTGGGGCAGTTCCAGCAGGTCGCGCGAGGAGAGCTCGAAACGCATCGGGCTTGCCGCGACATTCTCCATCTCCAGCACGGCCACGACGGCGTGGGCGTCAGGATCGAATTCGAGCAGTCCGCAGCACTCGTTCGGCGCCTCCCGCTGTGCGTGGGCAACCAGTTGCGCGTGGTGGTTCGCTGAGAGACGAACCGGGACCATCGCCAGCCCTACGGCGCTTCGTCGCCGAAAGCGTTCTCGGCCACCTTGTTGGCGGGGCGTTCCGGCTTCGCGGCATCGTGCTCGAGCTCTGGCCGCGGGTCGATGCTGTTCACAGAGTCCTTGAACTCGCGCAGCCCCTTGCCGATCGCGCGTCCCGCCTCCGGCAGCCGCTTCGGCCCGAGGACGATCAGTGCGATCACAAGGATGACGATCAGTTCAGGCGGTCCGATGGAACCCATAGTGCCTCACAGTGTCGCACGTGCGGCGACGGACCGTGGACGGTTGTCGTTCACCCGCCGCCGCCACCCGCCATCGCTGGCAGGATCAGCACGACGTCGCTGTCCACGACGCTCGTCGCGAGGCCGTCCAGCACACGCACGTCCTCGTCGTTGAGGTAGACGTTGACGAACCGGTTGAGGCCGCCGGTCTGCCCGAAAAGCTGGGCCCGCGTCTCCGGATGCGCCGCCGCCAGTCCTTCCAGAACCTGCCCTACGGTCGCGCCGGCGCTCGCCACCTCACGCTCGCCGCCCACGGCGCTGCGCAGAACCGGTGGAATCCGAATCGTTGCCATCGTGTTCGCTCCTCTCAGCCTGCCGCCGCGCAGAAGGCTTCGTAGTCGGGGAAGACACCGAGCTCCTCGTCGCTGATCGACGACGGGTCACGGCTGCAGATCTCGCATTCAGGATCGCGCCGGACCTTCAGCTCGTTGGTCGAGGCCGACAGCGCGTCGTACATCAGCAGTCGGCCGATCAGCGGGTCACCGGCGCCGATGATCAGCTTGATCACCTCGGTTGCCTGGAGCAGGCCCATCGTGCCGGGCAGCACACCCAGCACGCCGTTCGCACCACATGACGGCGCAAGCTCGGCCGGCGGCGGCTCCGGGAACAGGCAGCGGTAGCAGGGGCCGTCGTATGGAGCAAAGACGGACAGCTGCCCCTCGAAGCCGAGGATCGCGGCACTCACGACAGGGATCTTCAGCCGTACGGATGCGTCGTTGAGCAGATACCGGGTCGGGAAGTTGTCGACCCCATCGACGATCAGGTCATAGTCCTTGATGATCTCCACGATGTTGTCCGCACTAAGGCGGACCGGGTACTTGTTGACCCGGACATCGGGATTGAGAGCATGGATCGCGCGCTCAGCCGAGTCGACCTTTGCGACACCGACCGTGTCCATCGTGTGGATGATCTGGCGCTGCAGGTTGGAGAGATCGACGGTGTCGTCATCGACGATACCGAGCGTCCCGACGCCTGCCGCGGCAAGGTAGAACGCCGTCGGTGAACCGAGGCCGCCGGCGCCGAGCAGCAGCACTTTGGCGTCCAGCAGCTTCTGCTGCCCTTCAGGGCCGACCTCGGGCAGCAGGAAGTGGCGGGAGTAGCGCTGCTTCTGCTCGGCTGTGAAGGCCTTCGGCACCTCGACGGCGTAGCCGCGGTCCTTCCACAGCGTGTAGCCACCGGTCATCGAGGCCACGTTCTCGTAGCCGAGATCGTCGCGCAGCGTCTTGGCGGCCAGTGCGGAACGGTTGCCGGAGGCGCAGTACAGGATCACGCGTGCGCTGCGGTCCGGCGCGGCACCCTCGATCCGGGATTCGAGATGGCCGCGCGTCACGAACTGGGCGCCCGGCAGGTGGCCTGCCTCCCACTCGTCCGCCTCGCGGACATCGACAACCACGACGCCGTCGGCGGCACCGGCACCGACGAGCTCGGAGACGACCGACGGGTCAACCTCGTCGATCTGCGCTTTGATCTGCTTGATGAACTCGGCTCCCGAAGGCGTCACGGAACAATCACCCTAAAGCTGGTCGGAATTATGGGTGCCGAAGCTTAGCGCCCCCGACCGCACCGCCTGCCGCAGGAACGACCGAGGGGCCGCTCGAACCCCACGTCAGGACGTGTGGCGAGCGACCCCTCGGTGCGCGTGTTGAATATCGGTGTTCGTCCTGCCGAGCTTGCTGCACCAGAAGTATCGGAGATCCCCGGTCCTGCCGATATGGGGTCCGGACCCCAAGAATGCGCAAACAATCCCTCGTCACCCAGATCCTCGCGGTCAATGCCCTGCTGATCCTCAGCACGACGTTGGCCGGCATCACCGCGGCGCATCTGTCGCTCGGCGACCAGGTCGAGCAACAGCAGGCGCTGATCATCGTGACGGGCATCTTCGCGGCGGTGCTCGTCAACGGCGTGGTGCTGCGGCGGCGCTTCGCCGGCCTCGAGCGGCTGATCAGCCTGATGCAGGACATCGATCTCTCGCGGCCCGGTCTTCGAGCCGATGTCGCGGGCGCCGACACCTCGGATGTGGCGCGCCTGTGCGTGGCGTTCAACCGCATGCTCGCCCGCGTCGAGGATGAGCGAGCGCGGACCGGCTCGGCGGTGCTCGAGGGGCAGGAGCAGGAACGCGCCCGCCTGGCGCGTGATCTGCACGACGAGTGCAACCAGGCACTGACCGGCATCCTCCTGCGCCTGGAAGCGCTGAGCCAGCGCGTCGATGCCGAGACACGCGAGGAGCTGCAGACGATCAAGGATCTCACGACGGTTGCGATGGACGAGCTGCTGCGTCTGGCGCGCGAGCTGCGGCCGACCGCGCTCGACGATCACGGCATCCGGGTGTCCCTGCAGGCGCAGATCGAGCGCTTCGCCACCACCACCGGCATCGTCACCCAACTGCAGCTCGATCAGGGCGCGGCAGCCGAACTCACCGAACTCACCGAGCAGGAGCAGATCGTGGTCTACCGGATCGTGCAGGAAGCGATGTCCAACGTCGCGCAGCACGCCGACGCGCAACACGTCGATGTCGCCATCGCGATCGGCCCGGGCCATGCGCCGACGGTCACGGTTCGCGATGACGGCCGCGGCATTCCCGATCGCCCGGACGAGGGCCTCGGCCTGATCGGCATGCGCGAGCGTGCTCGACTGGTCGGCGGCTCATTCGAAGCCCACCGCGGTCCGGACGGTGGCACGGTCGTGACGCTGCGACTGCGCGTCCCCGCCGACGAGCACACCGGCCGGACTGCCGCATGAATCTGCTGATCGCCGATGACCATGGGATCGTGCGGGGAGGCCTGCGCGTCCTGCTCGAGCAGCAGGCGGACATCCACGTCGTCGCAGAAGCGGAGGACGGCCAGCAGGCGTTGGAGCTCGCGCTCCAGCACCGGCCCGACATCTGTGTGCTCGACGTCTCGATGCCGAAGCTGACCGGGCTGCAGGTCGCGCTCGAGCTGCACCGCCAGGCACCGGAGATCTCGGTCCTGATGCTCTCGATGCACGATGATGACCGCTATCTCTTCGAGGCGCTGAAGGCGGGCGCGAGCGGCTACGTACTCAAGCGGGAGGCCGATCAGTTTCTCGTCGACGCCGTCCGATCGGTGGCCGGTGGGACCTCCTTCCTGACGAACGCCGCACAGGGCGCGCTGGTGCGCAGCTGGCTGAACGACGACGCAGCCACGCCGCAGGAACCGCTCTCGCCGCGCGAACAGGAGGTCCTCAAACTGATCGCTGAAGCCCACACCAACAAGCAGATCAGCGAAATCCTCCACCTGTCGGAGAAGACCGTGGAATCGCACCGCGGCAACATTTTGCGCAAGCTCGGGATGCGCGACCGGGTCGAGCTGGTGCGTTACGCGATCCGCCGTGGTCTGATCGAGCCGTAGGACACGAGCTTCGGCGCACACGCCCGGCCGATCGGGCATCCTTTGCACGGTGAGCGACGCACCTGACGTTCCAGAGCGACCACTGGTCGGCCCGCGCATCATCGGCATGGCCGAGGAAAAGCCGCTGCCGATCGTCAAACAGAAGCTCAAGGAGGCGCCCAAGCGGGAGCCCCTCCCCTGGCCGGAGCTTCGCGCCTACGTGGACGCGATCCGCGGCGACGTTGAGAACCCGGAACTCAAGGAGCTCTTCAGGACGTTCCCGTCGCAGCTCCGCGACGAAGTGACCGAGAACGTGCGCACATTTCAGAAGGGCGCTCGCAAGCCGTTGTCGCAGCATGCCGCAAAACAGCTGGCCCGCGCCTCGCACACGGCGCGCCGCCAGCGCAAGGCTGCAGCCCCCAGTGTCGAGATCGCGGACGCGCTCGGTCAGGCGATGGCCGCCGAGCTGATCGCGTCACTGGAGCCCGAGCGTGCTGCCGCCGTGATTCTGCCCAAGCGCGATCTCCTCGACCGTGAGTCACGTGATGCGCGTCGCAAACAGAAGCTGGAGGATGACCGCCAACGCGACGAGGAGCGCAAGAAGCGGCGCGAGGACGCAAAAAGCTCCAAGCAGCAGACGTCCTTCGGCGACGTCGGCGGCACCAAGATCCAGGGCCTCGATGCGATCGCTGCGCAGTTGTTCGGCAGCAGCGACGAAGCGCCAGCGGACGAGTAGCGGCGGCGATGCAGCCGCGTGTCCGGCTCACCGTGATGGTCACCGGGCTGCTGGCTCTGGCCGGCCTGCTGATCGCTGTCCTGATCCACGATCCGGTCACTGACGCCGGCGGCGCAGCCTATGCCGGGGCGGTGGCCGCTCCCGGCCAGCCCGCAGCGTCGTTCGTGCTCCGCGATCAAGACGGTCATGTCGTCCGCGCCCCCGCGCTGCGTGGATCGCCGGTGATCCTGACCTTCCTCTACACCACCTGCCAGGACACCTGTCCCGTCACGGCCCAGCAGATCCGCGGAGCGCTCGACCAGCTCGACACGCCCGTTCCGGCACTCGCTGTCGCGGTCGACCCACCGCGTGACACCGCGCTGCGCGCCAAACGGTTCCTGCAGCGGCAGAGCCTCGCGGGGCGGATGTCGTTCCTCCTCGGTCCCCGCCCGGAATTGCAACGCGTCTGGCGTGAGTACGGCATCCAGCCGCAGGAGCAGGGCCTCGATCACTCGGCGCGTGTCGTGCTGCTCGACGCCGACGGCAGACCGGCGGTGGCCTGGCCCACCGAGCGACTCACGCCGGAGGGTCTGGCGCACGATCTTCGGCTGCTCCAGGCGAAGTAGCGGCTCTGAGCCGTCGCCGCTCACGCCGCCGTTGTCGCGCAGCGGCGATCAGGAGGACGATCACGGGCGCGGCATAGAGCAGGTTCGCGATCCAGTGCCCCGCGTGTGCGAGCGGCACCGTCATGCCGCCGCCGACAGCAGCCACAGCCCGAGGCTGGTGAAGCCCACCATCACCGCAAGCATCCAGTACTGGGACCGCGTTGCTTCCTTGGCGTCACGGAAGCGGGCAAGCGCCCGATCATGCGCGAGGACCAGCCCGACGATGTGGCCGCAGACGAGGGCGGCGACCTGCAGGTACCAGATCGTGGTGCTGGAAAGCCAGGTGTAGTCGATCGCACGGTCGGCCGTGCCGAAGAGGTCGCTGCCGTGGCCAAGCGGGTCGGAGGCGAGGTAGATGACGGCCTGTCCTTGGAACGCCAGCAGCGAGAGGTAGTGCGCGACGAGATAGGCAACCCCGATCGGCAGCAGCGTGTGGGCGAAGTCCTGCGCGAGCGCTGCGCCGGAGCCGCCCGAACTCGCCGACCGCACGCCGTCGATGCCGACGCGGTAGAAGCCGTAGACCAACGCCACGCTGGCAACCAGGCCCACGGTTCCGGCGGCCTGCAGCGCCGCCGCCTCGCTCAACCCGAGCCCGTCGAATGCCCGCTGCAGCCGACCGGCCAGATCCAGCCAGACGGATCCCTGCGAGAAGCCGTCGAACGCCGTGTTGCCGATGAACACGCAGAGCACCGCCACCGTGCCTGCACCGGTGGCGATCTGCGGAACGCCGCTGAGGGACCTGCGGGTCGACAGCGCCCGATCGTGCCAGGCAAGCGGCGAGAGTCGTCCGCAGAGGGCGAACAGTCCGCCGAAGGCGTCCGCGTTGTCGGTCCAGGCCTGCTCGCCGTAGGTCGTCATGCCGATCAGCTGCACGGCGGCGTAGAGCAGCGCGAGTGTCGCCAGGAGGCTGGGATCCGTGCGGTTGGCGGCGACAAGCTCGAGCCAGCCGAACGCCAGCAGCCCGGCGGCAGCCGGCCAGCGCCCGAGCCGCGCGGGATACGGCAGCGGCGCTGGGAGTCGGCCGGACGCGAAGCGGTGTGCCAGCGCGCCAGCTGCTCTGCCGACCGCGCGCCAGGGCGAGACGAACTGGAAGAGGTCGCCGAACACCACGCTGGCGACGGGAACGGCGACCCAGAACACCACGAACACCAGCGTCGGCGTGATGTTCGCGGTTTCCGTCTGCGTGCCCTCGTACCCCGCGTAGACCGCCAGCGTGAAGAGGGCGACGCCGAAACCTCCAAGGATGATCTCCAGCCACACGGGAACGGCGAACCGTCGCCGCTCCTCGCCGTCCTGGAGCTGCGGCCGCGTCCAGAGCACGGCCAAGCCGACGAAGGACGCGACGAGCACCGCCGCAGCGCCCCAGGCGAACAGCCAGGGAGGCAGCGGCAGGTCCTCCCGTCCGACGAGGCCGTGTGCGATCGGAGGCTGCAGCATGCGTCGGTGCAGCGTGCCAGAAACACCAAGGGCGGG
>Ga0209023_10004523_pt1 | contig 15773 bp, 11 predicted proteins | sample LakOneMetagenome_FD_187468 | JGI IMG/M metagenome (GOLD analysis project Ga0209023, IMG submission 187468) | Freshwater and sediment microbial communities from Lake Erie, Canada (SPAdes) (version 2) | ecosystem: Environmental > Aquatic > Freshwater > Lentic | place: Lake Erie, Canada... | reverse complement strand
TACGGGGGAAGATTCGGCGCAAGACTTCGCGATAAAGCGCGAGCTGCAAAACGTACGGTTCGGGCGCATCGTTCGGATCCTTCGGCGCGGGCCGATCGGTTTTGAAATCGAGAACGATCACGCGCGCGTCGTCGATTGCGAGACGATCGACAACGCCGCGCACGGCCTTCCCCGCCGCTTCGCCGACGATCGGCGCTTCGGCACGGCTCTGTGGGCCGAACAACGCCGCGAATCTCGCATCGTTGATGACCGTGAGAGCCTCTTGTGCATACGCGCGGGCTTCGTCTTCGGTTGCACCTTGTTTTTTGAGCCACGCTTGCGCTGCCATTTCACGGCGCTCGGACGCGACGTCGGGCAGACGCTCGAGCAAGCCGTGAATGAGGCGGCCGCGGCGGAAGCGCTTTTGACCGTCACCGCGCGGCGAGAACAGCGCGGGATCGATGCGGTCGATGCGCGACGGCGCGGCAACTTCGAGCCCGCGCGCGCCGGGCGCGGGTTCGCGCGCCCAGGCAGGCAGCGGCGTCGGCGCGGCAAGCGCTGGTGCGTCAGCGGCTGTCGCGAAGAGCGGCGTACCAAGACGCAAACCTTCTCCGAATGGCGTTTCGCAGGGCGCTACGTTCTCCATGCCGCTGAGCGCCGTTTGCACGGCGAGGCGCCAGCTCTCCTCCGCTTCGCCAGCTTTGGCGTTGCCGTATTGCGCGCCGCAAACGATCAGCCGATCGCGGGCGCGGGTCATGGCGACGTAGAGCAAGCGCCAGTGTTCGCTGAGCATGGCGGCTTCGTGCGCGGCGCGGGCAGCGGCGGTTTTGGCGTCATCGTCGGACTTGCGGCGCGAATAGAACGGGCCTTCGGCTTCATCGAAGATGAGCCCTTCGTCGGGCTTGTCCTGCGCGACGCCGGTGGAGTCAGGGAGGATGACGACGGGCGCTTCTAGGCCTTTGGCGCCGTGCACGGTCATGACGCGCACCGTGTCGGTCGCGGCTTCGAGCTCGCGCTTCACTTCGCCGGAATCGATTTCGATGTCGCACAGAAAACGCTGCAGCGTTGGCGCGGCGTGTGCGCCGGGTTTGAGCGCGCGCTGCAGCAATTCTTCAAGCGGATCGCGCGCTTCGGCGCCGAGGCGCGTCAGCACGCGCGACCAACCGGAGGCGCCGCCGGCGTGTGGTGTTTCGAGCGCCCAGCTGAGGAACGCGAACGCGTCGTGGCCGGCGCGGGCGTTGATCTCGCGGACGAAGGCGCGGGCGGCTTCATATTTGGGCGAGGTGTCGCTCATCAGCCGCGCTTGCAGCGTTTGGCGGCCGCGATTGTAGGCGAGCGGGAAAAGATCGGTGTTGTCGTCGTCGAGATCGCACCACGGGCCTTTGAGCACGCACGCGAGCGAAAGATCGTCGGCGGGATCAAGCGCGACGCGCATCAGCGCCAGGCAATCCTCGACCGCGAGTTCGTCGTGCAGGATCATGCGGTCGGCGCCGGCGACAGGAAGATCGGCGCGCTTGAAGGCTTTGATCAATTCGCGGAAAAGCGCGCCGCGCGTGCGCACCAGCGCCAACACGTCACCGGCGCGCATGGGGCGCGGCGCGCGCGTGTCTTTGTCCCACACGGCTTCGCCGGCATCGATCATCGCCTTGATGCGGCGCGCGATGTTCTTGGCGAGCACGGCGTGAACGCTGGCGCCGGTTTCGACATCGACGGGCGCGTCCCAGGCGTTGGCGGGCTGGATCACGGGCCGCATGGCGAGCGGCCAGACTTCGACCACGCCCGGCTCGTTTTCGCGCGCGGCGAGGTGGAGCGTGGTGTCGTGTTTGCCGGGCGCGGCGGCGACGAGCTGTTTGTCGGCGAAGGTGGCGTCGACGGCGCGGAGGATTTCGGGCGACGCGCGGAACGAGGTGAGCAGATCCGGCGCGGCGAAGGCGAGCTTGGCTTTGCGCGAGCGTTTTTCCAGCGCTTGCGCCTCACTCAAGAAGCGGCGCGGATCGGCGCCCTGGAAGCCGTAAATGCTTTGCTTGGGATCGCCTACGGCGAACACGGTGCGCGGTTTGGAACGCGCGCCGGCGCCGGCGAAGAATTCGTTCTGCAGCGGCGCGATGAGGTCCCACTGCGTCGGTGACGTATCTTGGCCTTCGTCGATCAGGATGTGATCGAGGCCGCCGTCGAGCTTGTAGAGCACCCATGGAGCGGCTTCCGAGCGCTGCAGCAAGCGGCGCGCGCTTTCGATCAGATCTTCGAAATCGAGCATGCCGCTTGCAGTTTTGGCGCGCTGATACTCACGATCCAGCATGAGCGCGAGTTCCAGCGTCGCGACGGCGTCATCGGCGCAATCAATGGCGTTGAGCGTCGCGCGTGACGCGGCGATGTCGTCGGCGAAGCGCGTCAGCAGAGGTTCGAGCCAGGAATGCTCTTTCTTGAGCTTGGCGGTGACGAGGCTGGCGCGTGGCTCGCCGTCGGCGTTGAGCGCGAAGGCGAAGCAGGACTTCAGCGCTTCGCGCGGATCGCGCTCGGCGCACGCGAGCGCGGCGTTGAGACGATCGGCGGCGTCCTGATCCTTTGCGCTCCCCTGCGCGAGCGCGTTGGCGGCGTCGCGGAGGCCCGACCAATTTTGGCGCGCGATGAAGGCCGCGGAGAATTGCTCGGCGCTTTGGCGGGCGTTGTGGCGGTTGCGGATTTCGGCATCGACGCCGAAGCCGTGCTTTTGCGCATAGCGGTGAAAGTCGGCGCGGCGCCAGGCGAGGCGATTGAGCAGCGCGTCGAGGCCATCGCCATGCAGGCGCGTAGCGAAACGCAGGAAGGCGCCGCGTGGCGCGTCGTCACCGAGCGCGGCTTCAGCGCGGGCGCGACCTAAGAGTTCAGCGGCGCGGGCTTCGTCGGCGATATCGAAACCCGGTGGCACGCCGGCTTCGAGTGGAAAGCGCGCGAGCAGACGTTCGCAGAACGCGTGGATGGTTTGGATCTTCAAACCGCCCGGCGTTTCGAGCGCTTGCGCGAAGAGCGCGCGGGCTTTGCTGAGGCTCTCGGGCCGTGCGCCGAGCTTGGCGAGATCGGCGGCGAGCTTTTCATCGTCGGCGACGCACCAGCCGCCGAGGCGTTCGAACAGGCGGCGCTGCATCTCGGACGCCGCCGCCTTGGTGTAGGTGATGCAGAGAAACGCCGACGGCTTGGAATCATCTTCAAGCAGCAGTCGCGCGATGCGATCGACCAGCACTTTGGTTTTGCCGGAACCGGCGTTGGCGGTGACGAACACAGACGTGTTCGGATCAGCGGCAATGCGCTGGCTTTCGTCGGCTTTCTTGAGGGCGCGATTCATTCATCGCCCTCCATCGCGTCAGCCCATTCCTTGCGGCGCGCGAGATGATCGTATTCGACGTACGGCTTGATCAGCAGCACGCGCGGCTTGGAGAGAAACGCCTGATCGGCTTGCGCGTAGCGATGCAGCAAGCCTTTGAGCGCCGTGAGCGCCTTTTCAGCTTCGGCCATGGCGTCGAGATCGAGCGGCTTTGGCGTCGGATCGGCATTGCCGAAGCGCCAGTAAACGAGCTCAGAGGTTTGCGCGGATGGCACGCCGTCGAAGACGCCTTCGGCGAGCATCGCCGCTTCCAGCGGCAATTGCGGCGCGAGGCCGGCTTCGACTTGCTTCTTGGTGGCGGGCGCGCCGGTTTTGAAGTCGAGAATGGCGACATGGTTGGGCCCGATCTCGATGCGGTCGGCAATGCCGGAGAGTTCGACGCCTCCGACGTCTAAGACGCCCTTCTTCTCGCGATAGATCGCAGCGCCGAGCGCGCGACGCTGTTCGAACCAATTGATCAACGCCGCGACGGAGATCGCAAGGCGCGCGCGTTCAGCGGCGCGGCGTTCGGGCGAGACGCCGGCGCGGCGGAGTTCTTCGTCCAGCAGATCGGACAAGAGCGTGTGATCGGCGCCGTCTTCAAAGCGCTCGATGGCTTTGTGCACGGCGCTGCCGCGTTCGGCTGGTCCAGCGGGGGCGCCGATGGGCTTCAGGTAGTCGAGTTCGAGAATGCGGCGCGCGTAGAGCGCGTAGGGGTCGCGAATCAGCGTTTCGACTTGCGTGACGCTGAGGCGCTTGAGGCGCTGACCAGCGGGTGGCGCGGGCTTTGGAATTTTTGGTTCGCGGCGTTCGTTCGGGTGATCGAGCGCTTTGGCCCAGGCGATCGCTTCGTCCGCGCGCGCGAGCTTTTCGTGTGCGCCCTGCACCAGCGTTTGCAAACGCCAGAGCCAGCGTGAGGCGAGCGTGGGTTGGCCATCGCGTCGCAGCGCCCGCGTGAGCACCACATTGGGTGCGTTGGCGAGTTGCGCGAAATCGTGCGCGGCCAGGCCGATGCGTTGATCAAGCGACGGCAAGCCCAGGCGCGCACGCATGCCGCGTGAGAGAAACGGATCTTCGCCGGGCGGCGCCGGCCAGACACCTTCGTTCAAGCCGCTCAAGATCATCAGGTCGCGGCGTTGCAAGCGCGCTTCGAGCGGACCCCAGATGGCAACGCGCGGATCACCGCCTGCGGCTGGCGCGACTTCGCGACCGTTCATCAAGCGCAACAGGACGCGTGGCGCGGCGGCGGAGTTCATGGGCTGCAGGTCTTCGCCATGAGCGATGGCTTCGCGCAGCAGATTGGCGGCGTCTTCGCCGTCGCGGCCCTGCCAGGCTTGGCGCGGCGCGACGTTTTCCATCGCGTGCGTGAGCGCTTCCGCGAACTGCGCTAGGGTGATTTGGCCGGATGCCATGATTGTGGTGAGCGGTGCGAGTGCGGTTTGTGTCGCGGTGACGATGGCGCGTTGGCGCTCGAGGAAGGCGCGTTCGGTTTCTTTGGGTTCTTTCGAACGCGATTGGATCAAAGCCAATAGCTCTTCGAAGTTTGCGTGCCGGCGCGGGCCGCGCAGTGCGACGTGTTCGAAGGCGGCGAGTACATCGCGATCCGGCGCGAGGGCGACGCGCGGATGTTTGAGCAAAGCCGCAAGTGAAACGGGTTCGCTGGCGTCGCGGGCGAGTTCGCAGAGGAGCGCTACGAGGACACCGGCTTCTGTCTCGCGCAACGGACGGCCGTGGGAGACGGACGGCGCAACGCCCCAGCGCGACAGCTTGCTCTCGACGCGGCGCGCGAGCGCGACATCGGGGGTGACGAGAGCAGCAGTCTTTTGCGTTTCGAGCGCTTCGCGCAGCAGCAGCGCGATGGCGCCTGCCTCCTCCTCTTCGGTGGCGGCTTCGACGAGGCGGATACCTTCGGCGCCGGTTTGCACGAACGCGGCGCCGCCGGCGTGCGTGAGGCGTGTCAGCCAGTCTGCGGTTTGTTCGGCCGGCGCGAGCGCTTCGCGCATCAGCACGCGGCGGGCTTTGCCGTTGGGTTTTTCCTCCACCAGCAGCGGGACGTCGCCGCGTTCGGTGTCGAGCGCTTTCAGCGTTTCCTTGAGCGCGTGTTGCGGATGCTGGTCGCTGATGAGCGCCCAGGATTTTTCATCGAGATCGATGTCGAGCCCTGGCAGCACGACAACGCCGCGCGGGAGGCGAGCGACGATGCGCATCAGCGTGCGCGTCGCGCCCATTGAGCCGGTGGAGCCGGCGATGATGATGGGGCGCGTGGGCGGGTTCATGTCCCAGTCGGCGGCGAGCGCGCGCAACAGCATGGAGCGGCGCGCGCCGGGATCGATGAGGCCGTCGATGGCGAGGCGCTGCGGCCAGTAGCTGGCGATGATTTCTAGAAATTGCGCCGAAGCTTCCCAATGGCGCGCGAGTTCGGCTTCTTCGACCAGCGTTTTGAGACGCGCCCAATCCACGTGATCGGCGGCGGCAGCGCTGTCGAGGAGTTTGCGGAGTTCGTCGGCGAGCGCGATGGCGCGCGCGGGATCTTCGACGCCGTTCTGTTTGATGTCGCGGCGGCGGATGAGGGCGGCGAGCTCCATGCGTTGACGCGTGGGCTCGATCGCGGGCGGCACGTCGAGCGCGATGGGATCGGCGCCCCAGACTTGCGGGTCTTCGTCGAGATCACCGAGCGGACGGATGGAAGGCAAGAGCGCCGCGCCGCCGAGGCGTTGCGCGAAAGCGTCGATCAAACCGCGCGCGGCGCGGCGGTTTGGCAGCAGGATGAGCGCGTCAGAAAGGGCGAACGGGTCGTTGTCGCGGACGAGGTCGCGGACGATGGCTTCAGCGAGCACATCCAGAAACGGCGCGCTCGCGGGCACGGCGCGCAGACGCGGCGCGGGTCCGTCGAACAGCCCCTGCGGGCGTTCGCTCATGCCGCCGGCGCCGCCACCGCCATGCGCGCTTCCGCTTCGGCTTTCGCTTGCGGATCGCCGACATGCATCCAATAGCCGCCGAGTGGCGCGCCGTGCAGACGGCCTTCACCGGCGAGGCGTCGCCAGATGCGCGTGAACGAAAATGGTTCGAGCGGCTCGGGATCGACGATGGCGGGATCGATGATCTGCACGCCAGTGTAGGCCCATGGGCTCGATGGCGCGTCGCCGCGGAAGGTGAGTTCGCCGGCGGCGTACATGAAGAAATCGCCTGCGCCTTCGAAGCCGAGGCATTGGTCTATCGCGGCGAGCATCAGGCGCGCGCCCATCCGCTTGGGGTCATAGCCGCGGGCGAGACGCGCGATGGCGGAGCCGTTGGGTTCTTCCCAGACGGAGTCGATGTTGGCGACGATGATGGGCGCGTCGCCGAGCAGTGGGCGCGCCTGTTTCAGGCCACCGCCGGTTTCCATGAGCTGGGCGCGTTCGTCGGAGATGATGATCTGGATGTCATTGCGGCGCTTCAGGTGCGCTTCGAGGAGATCAGCGAAAGCGTGGACGTTGACGACGGCGCATTTCACGCCGGCAGCGACGAGGCGATCGAGCACATGGTCAATCAGCGCGCGGCCGTTGACCTGCACCAGCGCCTTTGGACGATCGTTGGTGAGCGGCTTCATCCGCGTGCCGAGGCCGGCCGCGAGCACCATGGCGGTTTCTGGCGTCACGCCGCTTGCTCCAGATAAGGACGCGCGATCTCTTCGACGAAGGCGCGCGCGTCTTCGAGGGCGGGATGTTTCAGATTGCGCGCGAGATGCCCCCACTCGCGCGGCATGAAGGCAGCGTATTTGGTTTTGCCTTCGAAGTTGAGTTGGGCGAAGCGGCCCAAGATGCGCATGGCGTTGAGCGCGCCGAGCACAGCGAGCTCGCGGCGGAACGCGGCCTCGTCGGCGCCGGTGACTTCGAGATAGCGTTGGATCGCCGCTTCGCGGGCAGCGTCGCTGACGTCGCGGCGCGCGTCGTCCAGCAGCATGGCGAAGTCCCAGCCGCGCCATCCGCGCAGGGCGTCCTGGTAGTCAAGCAATCCCACGCGTTGCAGGCCTTCGCGTTCCGGCAGCCAGAGCAGGTTTTCGGCGTGATAGTCGCGGATGGTGAAAGCGCGCGGGAAGCCCAGCGCTTTGACGATGAGGCTGTCGCGAATGGTTTCCCAGCGCGCGCGATCGGCGTCGGTCATGCGCACGTCGGCCGATTGCGGCATCCATTGCGCGAACAGGTCGGCGTTCACTTCGAGCGCCAGCGCGTCGTATTCCAAGAGCGGCCAACTGGCGCCGCCAGGGCCGGTCATGCGCGACGGTGAAGCAGCGGAGTGTACGTGTGCGAGAACATCTGCGGCGGCGCGATAGAGTTCGAGTTCGTCGGCTTCGCCATTGGCGATGACGTTGGCGTAGAGCGCGTCGCCAAGGTCTTCGAGCACCATGAAACCGGCGTTGAGGTCAGCGCCGTAGATCGTGGGCGCGGCGAGGCCGAGGGAGCTTAAATATTCGGAGACAGCGGCGAACGCTTCGACGCGCGAAGCGGCCAAGCGTGCCGTCGCGTTCCAGCCCATCTGGCGACGTTCGGCGGGCGTGGCGCCGGGTGGGCACGGCGGCGTTTCGGTTTTGGGCGCGGCGTCCATGAGGATGGCGCGGCGATCTGGCAGCACCAGGCGCTCATAGCGACGCGTGGAGGCGTCGCCCGCCAACGGCACGCGCTGCGCGTCTGCGAATCCAGTTTCGGTCAGAAGGCGCTGAAGCGCTTCAGATCGTTGCAAGCCGCGTTCTCCATGCGCCGTGTGCGGTCAGCACCGCTTTCCGTCCCTCGCCCGCCGCGCTGAGGTCCACATCCAAGCGGTCAGCGGGCAGGTTTCCCTGCAACCGTTCGGGCCATTCGATCAAGCATGCCGCCGAAACGAATGCATCTTCCAGACCCAGTTCAAAGGCGTCCTCGGGCCGTTTCAGCCGGTAGAGGTCCACATGCCAGAGTTCGCCGCGTGGCCCATCATAGGTTTGGACCAGGGTATAAGTTGGGCTGGGCGCTTCCTCGGTGCTGCCGGTCCAGGCCTCGATGGCAGCGCGCGCCAGGGTGGTTTTACCCGCGCCCAGATTGCCCGTCAGGCACACAACGTCGCCTTCCTTGAGCTGCGCCCCGAGCCGCTTCCCCAGAGCCAAGGTTGCGGCAACGTCAGGCAGGCTGAGGTCCCGCGAATCGTGGAGCGTTCCGGCGTTCACGGGCGAGGATGCTGGCGGAGGCTCGCCTCACCCGCAAGGCCAGCTTGCGCAGGCGCGCGGGAGACCGCAAACACGAGCCGCCCATGAGCACTGAAGAGATCAAGCGGGTCATCATCATTGGCGCCGGCCAAGGCGGCGGCGAGACCGCGCAGCGTTTGCGACAGAATGGGTTCACCGGCGACATCACGCTGATCGGCGAAGAGCCGGTTGCGCCCTACCAGCGGCCGCCGCTGTCGAAAGCGTACCTCAAGGGCGAGATCGATATGGACCGGCTGCTGCTGCGGCCGGCCAGCGTTTATTCCGAAGAACGCATCGCCCTGCTCACAGGAACGCGTGCGGTGTGGATCGATCGCGCCAACAAGCGCGTGCGCGTCGAGGGCGGGCGCGAGCTTGCTTACGACGCGCTGGTGCTGGCGACGGGCGCGAAGCCGCGGCGGCTTTCGCTCGTGGGAGCGGATCTGCCGGGCGTGCATCTCATTCGCACGGCGGCCGACATCGATGGGCTGCGCGAAGTCGTCAAATCCGGCGCGCGCATGGTGGTGATCGGCGCCGGCTATATTGGGCTCGAGGTGGCGGCGGTGGCCCGGCAGAAGGGCTTAGACGTTACCGTTGTGGAAACTGCGGTGCGGCCGTTGGCGCGGGTGACCAGCCCGGAAGTCGCGGGGTTCTTCCTGGACGAGCACACACGCCAAGGCGTGCGCTTTGTGCTGGGCGGCCAGCCGGCGGTGATCAAAGGCGCCGACCGAGTGACGGGTGTTGGTTTAGCCGATGGCGTGGAACTGCCGGCGGACATCGTCATTTCCGGCATCGGCATCGCGCCGGAAGCCGCGCTCGCGCAGCAGTGCGGGCTCACGGTGGAGAACGGCATCGTCACGGACCGCCAGTGCCGGACCTCGGACCCGTCGATCTTCGCCATTGGCGACTGCGCGTCGCGGCCGTTGGTGCACTACGACAACCGCATGGCGCGGCTGGAAAGCGTGCACAACGCGGTCGAAGGCGCGAAAATCGTCGCCGCCACGCTGATGGGAAAGACCCATCAGGAGGAAGCGCCGTGGTTCTGGTCGGATCAGTATGACCTCAAACTGCAGATCGCCGGACTCTTCCAGGGCTACGACCAGATTGTCTTCCGTGGCGTCATGGCTGACCGCGCGTTCGCGGCCTTCTACTACAAGGCCGGAAAGTTGATTGCGGTAGATGCGGTGAACAAGCCGGGCGAGTATCTCGGCGCGAAAATGTTGATCCAAACCAATCGCACCGTGGCGCCAAGCGCTATTGAGGATATGTCACGGCCGATGAAAGAGATTGTCGCCGCCGCGCGCTAAGGGACCAGGAATGCCGAAGATCACCTACATCGAAGCAAACGGCAAAGAGCACGTCATCGACGCGCCCAACGGGCAGACGGTGATGGAAGCGGCGGTGAAGCACGCCGTGCCCGGCATCGACGCCGACTGCGGCGGCGCCTGCGCGTGCGCGACCTGCCATGTGTATGTCGATCCGGATTGGCTGGCGAAAACCGGTGAGCGCAACTCGATGGAAGAGTCGATGCTCGATTTCGCCAACGACGTTGAAGACAACTCGCGGCTCTCTTGCCAGATCAAGGTGAGCGACGCGCTGGATGGGCTCGTGGTCCGGCTGCCGAAGAGCCAGCACTAAGGGCGCGACGACACCCAAGCGCGCCAATCGCTCAGAAACTGCGCTTCGCTGACGTCCAGTGTTGCGAGTGCCTGCTGTTGTGTCGTGGCGCCAAGCAATTCGATGATTTTGGCGCGGCCATAGTGTGCGTCGACGTAGGCGACCATCGAGCCGCAGACGCCGTAGCGATAGCGACCGCTCCAGGCGTTGGCGAGCGCCGTAGGTGCGGCGTTCGCGGTAATCGCAGCGGAAGCGTCGGCGGCGTGTTCGCCGTCGAGTTGGCCCGAGACGTAAACCGCAAGGCCCTCCACGAACCACCCCAGATCATCCATGCCGGTGAAGTCACGCGTGGCGTTGTGTTGGCCGTGATAGGCGTGGGTGAGTTCGTGGGTGATGACGCCCTGCGCTTCTTCGGCGCTGCCGGCGTGGTCGCAGACTTGCGCGTGATCACTCCACGCTGTCGGCGACAGCAGGAAGAATTGGTTGGCGACGCCGACACCGACCATCCAGCATTGGCTCGGCGCGATGCCCCAAGCGGCGGGTAAGGCCGCGTCGAACGCGGCGCGGTTGGCGGGGACCATCACATTCACGGCTTCCGCGAACGGCGCGCTGAAGAAGTGTTCGACTCGCGAGCGAGCGATGGCGATGTCGGCGGTGACCGGTGCGCGCGCGGGATCGCCGGCGGCGAATGATAAGGGAAATGGCGCCACATGGGGCGCTGCCTGCATGCTCGCGCAGGCGGCGAGCGTGACGGCAATCGCCAGCGGCGCGATGATACAATGGCGCATGCTCATCCCTCTCACGCCGGCTGGCGCTTGCACGAAGGATGCGGGGCGCACCGCTTTGGATGCAAGCTTAGGCGGCGCGTTGCTCGCCGGCTTGGGCGGGCAGATGGCAGGTCACCGTGACGCCACGGCCTGGCTCGCTTTGCAGCGCCACCCAGCCGCCGTGCATTTCCACGAACGAGCGCACGAGCGCGAGGCCGAGGCCCGCACCACGGCGATCGCCGGACTCGAAGCTATCGAACGCACGGGCTTGCTGATCGAAGGCCATGCCTTTGCCGGTGTCGGCGACGGTGAGCCGCAGCACGCCGTCGAGGCGCTCGGCCGAGACCGTGATGGTGTCGCCACGCTCGGTGTGGCGGAGCGCATTTGAGAGCAAGTTCACGATCACTTGCGTGATGCGTTTGTGGTCGGCGTCGATCGTGCCGATCTTCGGATCGCATTTGACGCGGATCGGCACCTCGGTGTCGCGCGCTTTCGAGGCGGCCATTTGGACGGAATCGGTAATCGTCTCGTAGATGTCGACGGGCGCCATATCGAGCGCCACATTGCCGGCTTCGACCATCGCCACGTCGAGGATGTTGTCGATCAACTTCGAGAGCGAACCAGACGCCTCAAGGATGGCGCCGACTTGATCGGCTTGGCGATCATTGAGCGGGCCAAACACTTTCGCGGAAAGCAGCTCGGCGTTGCCGTAGATGGCCTGCAGCGGATTGCGCAGCTGGTAGCTGACGTTCTCGACGAACTGGCCTTTGAGCTTGTCCGCAGTTTCGAAGGCCTCCGCGCGCTCGCGCAGCGCGTCTTCGACGCGGCGATCGGCGGTGATGTCTTGGAAGGCGATCAAGGTCGCGCCGTCCGGCAACGGACGGGTTAGGAATTTCAGCACGCTATCGTCGCTGCGGCGCATTTCACCGCGATATTCGGTGCGCGCTTCGGGCGACGGATCGGTGATGCGGCCGCGAATTTGCGCCCAGGTTTCGCGATCGTGGAAGAGATGCTCGCAAGCTTGCACCATGCGATCGAACGGCATCTCGTCTTCGATCTCGACACCCTCGGGACGCCACATCGCTGAGAACGCGGCGTTCGAAAGCTTGAGGCGGCCATCGAGGCCGAACACAACGACGGCTTCGTGCAGCTTGTCGAGCGCGGCTTTCTGCGTTTGCAGCAGCGCATCGTAGGAGCTCTTCAGCGCGACTTCGTTGGTGATGTCGGAGAAGATCAGCAGCAGGCCGCCGCTCGGGTGACGCTGGCGCGCGACGCGCAGCATGCGGCTATCGGGCAGCACCCAGAAATCTTGCGGAAGCTCAGCGACTTCCTGGTGCAGCGCCAATTCGCGGGCGCGCCATTCGGCGTAGTTCGCGTGCGCCGGCAGTTTGCGCTTCTCTTTGAGATAATCGAGCCATGCGGCGTGCGAAGGGCGATCGGCCAGGAAGGCTGGGTCGAGACCCCAGGTTTGCTCGAAGGCGCGGTTGTGAAACACGAGGCGCTTGTTGGCGTCGAACACGGCGACGCCTTCGGCCAGGTGATCCAGCGTTTCATCGTGCGCGCGTTGTTGCTTGGCGATGGCTTCGCGCGAGGCTTCGACTTCGGTGACGTCGATCGCAAGGCCCGCAGCGCCGCCGGCGACCGGCGTCATGCGAATGCGCAGCGTCTTGAGTTGGCCGCCGACCACAGCGCTCCGCGTTTCTTCCTGCGCTTCACCGGTTTCGATGGATTTCCGCGCGAGATCGGTCGTGCCTTGATCGAGCTGCAGGTTGCGGGTGATGGCTTGATCGAGCGACTTGGCTTCGAGGGCCGCCAGATAGTCCGGGTTCGCCCATTCGAGCTTCAAGCCGCCATTGACGCGCCAGGCCATAAACGGCGCGGCGTTCCACATTTCCAAGAACGCAGCCGGATCGCGGGCGATGATCTCGCGGCCGTTTTCAATGCGGCCTTGCGCGCCGCCCTCTTCAACGCCGCGAACGCTGGCGTCCAAGATCCACAGCACGGCGCGCGCGCCGGCAGTGCGACCGTCGACTTCGACGAAGACGCCATCCGGCGTCGAGATGGTGAGCGAGAATGCCGAGCCCTCGCGACGCAAGCGCTGCAACGACGGCGCAAGGCGCGTGACCGTGCCGGTCGCGTCACGCGCTTCGAACACGCCCAAGCCCTGCAGAATACGGACAGCGGGTTCGGTGGAGATTGCGGAATCCGAAAAGCGCAGCAGGCTCGCGAGCGCAAGCGGACTGCCATAGATGCGCGGCTTGCCCCAATCGCTCTCGCCTTCGCCGAGCGCATCTTCCCAAACGAGCACCACGCCGGGGTGCGCGCCGAACACGGCGTCGGCGCCGGCGACGACATCCTCAAGATGCCGCGTGCGCGACTTCCACGCTTCAACGCCGCCGCGCGCGCCATCGGTGACGCGCAACGCCCAAAGAAGAGAAGCGACCGCAATCGCAGCCGCACCGGCTGCTACAAGCAGGCTCGCGAATCCGCCGTCCAAAGCCGACCCCAATTCATCCATACGGCGAAACGAATCGCCCAGACCCCGACGTCATCCTCCCGCAGCAGCGGCGCGAAGCAAACGGGCGGACTGACGGGAAGCGTTAACAAGCGCTTAAATCGTTGAGACGGGGTTAAGTTAAGAAAGATCAATGCGTTAACCGGTCGTAGACGCTGACATAGTGTTGCAACGATCCAGCATTACCTGGACGCCATGCGATCGTTGCACAGGCGGACTTTTTTGGCGGCCACAGCCGCGGCGTCGATACTCCCGACGCGCACTTGGGCTGACACGCCCCTCTTCTTTTCCAGCCAGCCCCTGGCGTTCACCCGTATCGCCGTCGAAGGCACGCAGGTCGCGGCGCTGATCGACACTGGCGGCGTTCGCGGCGTGCAGATCTCGGGCAATTTGGCGGGCGCGCTCCGCATCGAACTCGCCGACACCACGCAAGTCACACAGCGCTATCAGAACGGTGGTGCGGCGATCCGCATGGGCGAAGCCGAGGTCACCATCGAGGGGCGCACCTGGGTGAATGAGGACGTCGCGGTGGCGGCTGGCGACATCGAACGCATATCCCAGCAGATCGGCCACAGCTTCGATGCGATCTTGGGCTGGGGCTTTTTATCACGCGAGGGTTTCACTGCAGATTTCACGACGGCGCGTTTCAGCATCGGCGCTGGCAGCGGCCAGCAGCGGATTGCCTTTGACAATAGCCACGGCGTGCCGATCGCCGCAGGACGTGTCGGCGCAATTGAGACGGGCGTGCTCGTCGATACGGGCGCGCCGAGTTGTGCGCTGGATGTGACGATTGCGGATGGGGCCGAAGTGGGCGCGCATGTACAGCGGGCGTTGACGATAGGCGATCTTCACGTTGATGCGGCGTTCCGCGTACAGGACTTGTCGGCGCTTACGCGCGGCACAGGCGCAAAAGCCGTATTCGGCTTGGAAGCGATGCACGGGAAGCGACTCGCGTTTGATCCCGTCTCCCGGGTGCTAACGCTGGACTAAGCGTCACTGCGCATGCGCTTCATGGCTTCTTCGACAGAGCTGAGCGCGGGATTGTGCGGATCGGCGTGGCGGCCGCGATCGGCGCGCTTGGAGGCACCGGCGATGCGAAACACGAACGGCATTTTGTAGCTCACGCCAAAGCGCGGATGCACGTCCTTCAAAGTGAAACGCGCACGTGCGAGGGCATCGCGGGCGGCGTGAAAGAACACGTCGGACGGCCAGGCGCTGACGATGTGAATGTTCTTGGCGCGGCCGTTGGAGCCGACCTCGAACTCGGCAATGGCTACGCCTTCGATGCCAAGGCGTCGCGCTAGGCCGGGGTAGCGCGCGCGCAGCGGCCCGGCGATTTCCCACGGCATCGAGGCTTCGTCGTCGAGGTTGGGTTCGGCGTTTTGCCAAACGACGCAACACGCGCCATCGGGCAATCCTTGCGCCACGCGGCGACTGTCGCGCCAACGCGCGAGCAAAGTGGATGAGAAATCTGCGGCGGCGATGGAAATGAGCACTAGGCCCAGTACCGTTGCGCCCGAAATAAAGAGCGCAAGGCCGCCGCCCACGCCCTCCGCGCGCAACGCGCCGGTGATCGAAAGGTGCGCGAAGACGACAACGATGAACAGCGCCACGTAGAAAAGCGCGCGCAGCGTCAATCTTGAGATGGTGCGTGTCGTCTGAATGAGCATGAAGCTCAACTGTCCCCTTCCGGTCAGATGTAGCGCTGCGGCTAACCTGGAAGCAACGTGCGGGCGCGGTGGGAGACGCCGCGCGGCGCCCGGTTATGCACAGAAGGGTTTGTGAAGCGCGGCAGACAAATCCCTGACACACCTCGCGGCGATACGGGCCGTCTCACGGGGGTGACGTACGGAGACCTTTCGCATGCATAAGATTTTGATCGTCGCCGGCTTGTTCCTGGCGACGGCTTCGGGCGCCGCATTGGCGCAGGAGCATGGTCCGGGCGGCATGCTCGCGGCCGCGGACGCCAACCACGACGGCAACATCACACGCGCTGAGTTCGACGCGGCACGCGGCGCGCGCTTCACGCAGATGGACGCCAATCATGATGGCTCGCTGCAAGCGACCGAGCGTCCGCAATGGGGCGGCGGCGATCACGCGCCGCCGGCCGGCGCACCGGCAGGCGGCCCACCGCCCGGCATGCGCGCGGACTCAAACGGCGACGGCGTGATCTCGCGCGCTGAATTCGACGCGCAAGGCGCGGCGATGTTCACGCACATGGATGCCGACCACAACGGCTCCATCAGCCAAGCTGAAATCGATGCGATGCGTGCAGAGCACGCGGCGCATCACGGTCAGTGAAACGCGAGCACCGCGAACAGCGTTGCGAGCAAGGACGAAAGACCCGCCCAGGGTCCGAGCCGC
>Ga0209023_10004522_pt1 | contig 15774 bp, 12 predicted proteins | sample LakOneMetagenome_FD_187468 | JGI IMG/M metagenome (GOLD analysis project Ga0209023, IMG submission 187468) | Freshwater and sediment microbial communities from Lake Erie, Canada (SPAdes) (version 2) | ecosystem: Environmental > Aquatic > Freshwater > Lentic | place: Lake Erie, Canada... | reverse complement strand
GAGCGGCGCGACCTCGACCGCGGCAAACGAGGTCTGCCGTCGATGGGCGGAGTCGAACGGGGACAGGCGCACCAGACGATGAACGCCGCGCTCTGCGGACAGCAGCCCGTAGGCGTTGCGCCCTTCGACGGTGATCGTGGCGCTTTTGATGCCGGCTTCCCCGCCCTCCTGCGACTCCTTCAGGTCCACTTTGAGACCCCGCTGCCCGGCCCAGCGGCTGTACATGCGAAGCAACATTTCGGCCCAGTCCTGGGCGTCGGTGCCGCCTTCGCCGGCGTTGATCGTGACGACGGCGCCCCCGCCGTCGTGCTCCCCGCTGAACAGGCGTTCCTCTTCCAGCGCCGCAAGATGCGTGTCGGCGCGACTCAGACTGGCGTCGAGCTCGGCAACGAACCCTTGATCGAGCGTGCCGGCCGCTTCCTCCTCGCGGGCGATGTCGAAGAGCTCCGTGGCGTCGTCCACCTCGGATTGCAGCTCACGGTAGTCCGCGAGCCGCTGGTTGAGTTGCGCATGATCGGACGAGACCTTTGCCGCGGTCTTCTGGTCGTCCCAAAAGCCCGGCGCCTGCATGGCCTGCTCGAGTTCGGCCGCCTGTGCCGTGATGGCCTCGGGATCGAGGTAGTCGGCAAGAAGCTCGGTGCGCTCGCGGATTGAGGTGAGGCGCCCGACGAGGTCGTCGAGCCTTGGCTGGGGGGTCTCGTCTGCCACGGATTCCTGGGGTCGACTGCGATCCCTCAGTGTGGCACGTCCGTGCCGTGCGTGCCGCGACTGACAGTTAACCGTTCTGGTGTCTGACACCAGAACGGTTAACTAGAACCCCTGCAAATACTGAAGATTTGCGCCTATTCTCCGTGGCACTTCTTGTACTTTTTGCCCGATCCGCACGGACACAAGTCGTTGCGGCCCACCTTGTCCCACTCGTCCACACGGCGTTGTTCCACCACCGGTGCGGCCACTTCCGGCTCGAAATCGTCCTCGAAGTGCTGCGCGGCGGCCTCCGCGTGTTCGATGGCCATGGGCGTGCCGTAGCCCTGCATGGGTTCGTCGGCGTACGTGTAGTCGACATGTTCCGGAGCCGTGGACGCCATCTCCGGTGTCCGTTCCACCTCGATGTGGAACATGTACCGCACGAACTCCTGGCGCACCGACAACATCATCTCGTCGAAGAGCTCGCCACCCTCGATCTTGTACTCCGAAAGCGGGTCCTTCTGACCGAGGGCGCGAAGGTGAATGCCCTCGCGCAGGTAGTCCATGTTGTACAGGTGCTCGCGCCAATGTTGATCGACGACGCTGAGCAGCACATACCGCTCCAACTCGCGGATCAGCGGACCATCGGACTCCTCGCTGTGCCCCAAGTCGCGTTCACGCGCCTCGTAGGCGTCCATCGCGTCATCCTCGAGGCGGTCAAGCAGCTCTTCGCGCGTCAGACTGTCGACATCGAGGTCCTTCGGGGTGAACGACACCGGGAAGTAGCCGCGAAGTTCATTGAAGAGCGCGTCAAGGTCCCAGTCGCGGGGCGGGCTGACACCGTCGTCGTAGTCGTCGACCACGGCCACGAGCGTCTCGGCGATCCAATCCTTCGCCTGGTCCTCGAGATTCTCGCCTTCCAGCACCTGGCGGCGCTCACGGTAGATCACCTCGCGCTGCAGGTTCAGCACGTCGTCGTACTCCAGCACGCGCTTGCGCACCCCGAAGTGCTGCTCCTCGACCTTCTTCTGCGCACCTTCCACCGTCTTGGTGAGGATGCCGGCCTCGATGGGCACATCTTCGCCCGGGCCGAGTCGATCGAGCACGCGGTACATGCGGTCGCCTGAGAAAATCCGGATCAAGTCATCCTCGGCCGACAGGTAGAACCTGGTGCGCCCCGGATCGCCCTGACGACCGGAACGACCGCGCAGCTGATTGTCGATACGACGGCTCTCATGGCGCTCGGTGCCGATGACATAGAGCCCGCCGAGGTCCGGAACGCCCTCGCCCAGTTTGATGTCGACGCCTCGACCGGCCATGTTCGTCGCAATCGTGACCGCGCCCGGCTGACCGGCATCCTTGATGACCTCGGCCTCGCGATCGTGCTGCTTGGCGTTCAATACGTTATGCGGCACACCGTGCGTGGTGAGCTTTTGCGAGAGCATTTCGGAGATCTCGACGGAGATCGTTCCGACCAGCACAGGCTGCCCAATCTTGTGGGACTCGGCGATGTCTTCCACGACCGCGTTCCACTTGGCGTCCTTGGTCTTGAAGATGTAGTCGTTCTCGTCCTTGCGTGAGACCGGACGATGCGTCGGCACCGACACGACCGCCATCTTGTAGATCTTGTCGAACTCCGTTGCCTCGGTGGCCGCGGTACCGGTCATCCCGCTGAGCTTCTCGTACATGCGGAAGTAGTTCTGCAGCGTGATCGTGGCGAGGGTCTGGTTCTCCTCGCGGATCGCCACCCCCTCCTTGGCCTCGATCGCCTGGTGCAGTCCCTCCGAGTACCGACGTCCGTCGAGCACGCGCCCGGTGAACTCGTCGACGATCAGCACTTCGCCGTCGCGGACGATGTATTCCTTGTCACGCTGGTACAGCGCGTGGGCACGCAGGGCCTGAACGAGGTGGTTCACGAGGCCGCTGTTGACACCCAGGTACAGGTTCTCGATACCGAGCGCCTTCTCGATCTTGTCGACACCGCTCTCGGTCGGAGCGACGGTGCGCTGCTTCTCGTCCACCTCGAAGTCCTCACCCTTTTTCAGGGTCGGGACGACTCGGGCAAAGCGGTAGTAGGTGTCGGCGGCGGCCTCAGGTACACCGGAGATGATGAGCGGCGTGCGAGCCTCGTCGATGAGGATCGAGTCGACCTCATCCACGATGCAGAAGTAGTGACCGCGCTGGACGCAGTCCTCAAGGCGCACCGACATGTTGTCGCGCAGGTAGTCGAACCCGAACTCGCTGTTGGTGCCGAAGGTGACGTCGCACGCGTACTGGGCGCGGCGCTCTTCCGGGCTCATGTTCGGTTCGATCACACCGACGCTGATGCCGAGCAGGTCGTAGATCGGACCCATCCATTCGGCGTCGCGGCGAGCCAGGTAGTCGTTGACCGTCACCATGTGGACGCCACGGCCGAGCAGGGCGTTCAGGTAGACGGCCGGCACCGCCGTCAGCGTCTTGCCTTCGCCGGTGCGCATTTCAGCGACGGCACCTTCATGCATGACCGCTGCGCCAATGATCTGGACGTCGTAGTGGCGCATGCCGAGCGCGCGCTTGGACGCTTCACGGACCACCGCGAAGGCCTCCGGCATGACCTCGTCGAGGGTCGATGCGTCCTCGGGGTCGACACGGCGACGCAATTCGTCGGTCTTGGCCCGCAACTCGTCGTCCGAGAGACCTTCGAACTGCGCCTCGAGGGCGTTGACCTGCTCGGCAAGACGGAAGCGGCGTTTGAGCTGTCGACCTTCACCGGTCCGAAACAGCTTGTTGAGGAGTTCACTCACGGGTGGGAGGCCCTACTTTCGTTCTTCATCAGACGGCAATGCTCATGTCCGTTCGGCAATTGTTGCAGCCTTCGGTGCATCCGGCCGTGCACGCTGTTCGTGAGCATCCGCGTATTCGCGCGGATCGGCGTGTCGCCTGCTCAGTCCCCGCAGCACGGCCGAAGGCACCCGACCTTCTGATCTATCGGCCGATGGCCCCTCAGGCATGACCCCCGTCAGCAGGGGCAATCAACCCCAGGTCGCCGTCGCGCCGACGGTAGATGACGGTGACTGCATCGCCGTCATCGGTGTTCTTGAACACATAGAAGTCATGGCTGAGCAGCTCGATCCGATCGGCCGCATCGTCGATGCTCATCGGGATCATTTCGAAGCGCTTGGCCTTGACCACCCGCAGCACTGGTTCCTCCGCGAGCTCCGCGGACCCGTTCAGTTCCTCGACCACGGGCGTCGCTGCAGCCGGAATCTCTTCAAGATCCTTCGGCAGGATGGGCTCCGGCAGATTGTCGTACTTGCCGTGGCGATGGTGGCGACGCTTGCGGTCACGGTAGCGGGCGGCTTGCCGCTCCAGCTTGTGAACGGCATGGTCGATCGCGATGTACATGTCCCGGTCGTTCTCGCGGACACGGAGCACCGGCCCCTTGGTCCGGACGGTCACTTCGCAGACCTGGTTGAGCTCGATGCTCGGGTTGCGCTCCACTGACAATTCGAGTTCCACCTGCGGTGGCTCGTCCCATGGCGGCAAAAATCGCGTCAGCTTCTCCAATTTGCGCTGCGCGTGCTCATGCAGTGCGTCGGTGACCGGAAGGTTCTTCCCCTTGATGCGAACTTCCATCGGGTCCCCCTGTCGCTGGCGTTGTCGTACTCAGATGGTAGCGCCTCTTTCGGAAGTTGATACACGCTGAAATCGGTGTATGCATCGACGCGCGCGGCGACGACCCCACCGACCGAGCACGCGCCGCCGCGACGAAGTACCCGTGCACAAGCGCTCAGGGTTGCACCTGTGGTGAGCACATCGTCGACAAGCGTGATCGGCGGCCAGTCGTCGCGCGCCGTGACCGCAAACGCGCCACGCACCTGCAGTCGTCGGGCTGTTGACGACGCGCCGCGCTGGTCCACGTGACCACCTGGGCGCGCCATGACGTCCAGCACCGCCATGTCCCACAGTCGCCCCAAGTGGCGCGCGATTTCCGCAGCCGGGTTGAATCCACGCAGGCGCATGCGCTCTGCAGCGCTCGGCACGGGAACCAGCACCCCACGAGGCGCTTCCACGCTTGCGACGATCAGCTCCGCCAGTGTGCCGGCGAGACGTCGCCGTCCACGGTCTTTGAATGCGTGGATGAGCGGGCTCGCCGGGCCGGCGTAGATCACCCCATGGCGGACCCGGTCGAGTTGGTGCGGACATTCAGGGCAGGTTGGGACCGGAACGTTCCACGGATGCCCGCATCGGGCGCATGCGCTGCCCACCGGACGGATCAGCTGACGGTCGCAGTGATCGCACAGGTCGTGTCCGGGAACACCGCAGGCTGCGCACCTGGTGGGCAGGACGAATTCGAGGAGGCTGCTGAACACACGTCAGACCGTGCCAGAGCCACCATCACACGTCTGTGTCAAAACCGAACGCCTCTGTGCCAATTCACTCGTGAAGATGCAGCGCACGAGTCACCGGTGGCGCGACTCGGCCAGCCGCCGGTTCCCACCGCGCCTGCCAGCCAAGTACGTGGCACTTGCAACACCGGCGTCACCGAACGCCGGGGCACGAAATGGACAAGTGACTGAACCTCCCGGTCACCTGTGCGCTGCGCAACTGCACGCAACGAATTGGCCACTTGGCCGAATTGCCGCAGTATCGGCGGCGCGAGGAATCAGCCCTGCTGAAGTGGCGCCAAGGCACCCACGCGGGAGTGCCACATCACATATGCGCTCATCATCGCGCGGCCCAGGTCACCCGCAGCGGCGGTAAAGGTGCCGGTCACGAGCGCTGCGCGCAGCGCCTCAATTTCTTTCGAACTCAACTGGCTCGCAACGTTGTCGGACATCTGTGTCTCCTGATACGCCAAATCCTGCACCTCATCTATCGGCACTACGGCCGAAAACCGTGAGGATTACGCAGGATCAGGAGAAATCCGCGGCCTTCCAGGCGTCGCTCAAGCTGCGGTCGTACGGCGGTCGATGCACACCCTGCTCCGTAACGATCGCCGCCACCAGATGGTGCGGGGTGCGGTCGAATGCCGGATTCGCCACAGACGCGCCCGCCGGCGCAGCCGCCATCCCGAAGAGGTCGATGCCGGTGATCTCGTCCGGCATCCGCTCCTCGACCGGAATCTCCGCCGCCGTCGGCAACGACAAATCGAGTGTGGATGTGGGGGCCGCGACGATCACCGGGATGCCGTGCTCGCGCGCGAGCACGGCCACGCTGTAGGTGCCGATCTTGTTCACCACGTCGCCGTTCGCCGCGATGCGATCCGCGCCCACCACGACATGGGTCACACGCCCTGCCGCCATCATCGCGCCCGCCATGTTGTCGGCGATCAGCGTGTACGGAATCCTGTCCTGCGCAAGCTCCCACGCCGTCAGACGCGCCCCCTGCAACAGCGGGCGGGTCTCATCCACCACCACTCGCAGTGTCGGGTCGATCTCGAAGGCGGCACGGATCACACCGAGCGCGGTGCCGTATCCACCTGTCGCAAGCGCTCCGGCGTTGCAATGGGTCAACACCTTTGCGCCACGGTGAATGAGCGCCCTTCCGTGCGCACCGATGCGCCGACACCGCTCCACCTCGTCCTCGTGAATCTGGCGGGCGCGGCTCGAAAGCGCCGCGGCAAGTGACGGCATGTCACCGGTGTGACTGTCGATCAGCGCCCGCATGTGATCGACGGCCCACGGCAGATTGACGGCTGTCGGACGTGCCGCACGAAGGGCCCGGCAGGCCGACACCAAGTCGGCACGAGCCCGATCGGGGTCGTCGGGTGCGTGCAGCGCAGCCAGCGCAACACCCATGGCGCCCGCAATGCCGAGCGCAGGGGCACCGCGGATGGCCAACGTCTTGATGGCGTCGACAACGCCGCGCCAATCGGTGAACGCGATCGTGACCGCCTCGGTGGGCAGGCGGCGCTGATCCAGCATGCGCACCTCGCCGTCAACCAGGCTGATGATGTCGCCGGGAGCGAGGCCGTGCGGGCGCGTCTCGCTCATGCCGGCGTCGCGGGAGCCTGGGTCCGACCGTACCCGGTCGTGGCGAGCTCCTCATGCAACGCGGCGGTGGCCCCCGGGGCCGCCGGATCGATGCCGCGCCCACATGCCAGATAGAACGCCACGGCATCGCCCAAGACCATCAAGTCGAGCAGACGTGCCAGATCCGTGGTGCCCGTGGCACCAATCGTCGTGACGGCGGAGACGACGGGAGCGAACACCCCACGTGCAGCATCCAGCCGCCGCTGCACCTGGCGATGCTGACGAGGATCGCGAAGGATGATCAGATGCGGACGAATGCCGGCCTCGGCGTAGCCGTCCGCGGCAAGAAGATCCCCGTGGTTGTGGTCCGGAAATGCCCCGGTCATGACCGGCATCTTGGCGGCCGCGCCAATCTGGCCGCGCCAATGGTCGGCAATGGGCGCAGTCATCTGGGCACCCCAGATCAACGGCAGTGCGCCCGCGATGTGGACCGCGACCTGCTTGGCGGGGTTGTCGGCCTGCGGAACGGCAGGCCCATATGCCGCACCGAGCACAGCCAGCCGCTCGCGGGCTTCGTCGATGTCGCGATCAAGGTGTTCCAGAACACCCATTCGCTGGAGGACGGCGAGCATGGCCGCAAGCATCTGCACGCCCGCCGACCGCGCGTTGGGGGCGACCGGAGGCTCCACGACGGGAACGCCGGCCGGACCGTAGAAGCCGGTCATCTTGCCGCCGGTCGAGATACCGACAATCGGGCACGTCCGATCAACCGCATCGGCGACGCAGGTGAGCGTCTCCTCGGTCTCGCCGGAGTACGTCGCGCCGATCACAAGCGACCGCTCGCCCACCCATCCGGGCAGCCCATAGCCGCGCACCACGTGCACCGGCTTTCGCAACCGTTCCCAGAAGGCCCCGACGATCATCGCACCGACGTCCGCGGAGGAACCCATCCCGGCGATCACCACGTCGTCGACGGCGTCGGCCGGAAACGGCAGTTCCAGTGCCCGAGCCCGGCTGAGAGCCGAATCAAATCGTGTCAGCAGTCCGTCAAGCTGTCCCAGCATGTCGTGCGAATCGACGACCCAGGTCGTCGGATCGTCCAGCTGGTTCACGGGTGAACAGCTCCGGTTGGCACCGACATGCCGTTGAGCGTCGTGTTCGGCGCAATCTGCGCGCCATCACCGACAACCACCCCGGCGCCGAGCACCGCCCCGTCGCCCACAACTGCACCCGCACCGACAATCGCACCGTCGAGCGTGGCCCCTGCACCGATTGTGACCCCGTCGAGCACGACCGTGCCGCGCACTCGCGCCGTCGATCCCACCACCGAGCCGGCACCGACAGAGGAGCCGCCGTCGATCACGGCGTCTGCCGCGATTTGTGCGCCATCGCCGATGTAGCGGTCTCCGGTCGGTCCTTCGCTCTGCACGACACCCGCCAAGACGTCGAGGTTGGCCTGGAGATACGACTCGGGTGTCCCGATGTCGAGCCAGTACGCCGTCGCCGGGAATCCGGCAAGTTTGTCGGCCTCCGCCAGACGCGGAAACACGTCACGCTCGATCGAGCAGTTGATGCCCGCCGGGATCTCCGCCAGGATCTCCGGCTCGAACAGGTAGGTGCCGGCATTGATGCGAAAGGGCTCGCCTGGACGCAACTGATCCTCCGACGGCTTTTCGACGAACGCCTCCACGCGGCCGTTGTCGTACAGGCGCACCAGACCGTAGCGCGACGGATCGTCCACATCGGTCAGCGTCAATGTGCCAAGCGCGCCCGACCGCTCATGCGCGGCGGCCAGCGCACTGAGGTCCAGGTCGGTCAGGATGTCGCCGTTCAGCACAAGGATCCGACGACGGGGGCTCAGCGCCGACTCGGCGTTCTTGATCGCACCTGCGGTGCCGAGCGGCTCCGGGTCCACGACATAGCGCAGGTTCAATCCGTAGGCGGACCCGTCGCCGAAGTGTCCCTCAAGCGCTTCCACCCGGTACCCGCAGGAGAACACGACGTCGCGCACGCCATGACGACGAAGCAGGTCGAGCTGGTATGCCACGAACGGACGGTCGGCAACTGCCATCATCGGTTTGGGGCGTGTATCGGTGAGTGGCCGAAGACGCGTGCCTTGTCCGCCCACGAGAATGACCGCCTGCATCAGGCTCGTCCGATCGATTCGAATTTTGCGCCGGCATCGCGGAGGCGATCCGGGTCGAGCACGTTGCGCCCGTCGACGACGAGCTTCGGGTCGAGCAGCGCCGCCACGACCGCTTCCCAGTCCAGATCGATGATCTGCTGCCACTCGGTCACGAGCACGACGGCGTCCGCGCCGTCGGTGGCCGCCATCGGGTCGGTGAAGAACTCGGCTCCGGTCACCTGACGACGAATGGCGTCAAGTGCAATGGGATCGAAGATGCGCACGGTCGCCCCTTCGGCCAACAGTCGCGAGGCGAGCACCAGGCTGGCGGCCTCGCGAATGTCGTCGGTGTCCGGTTTGAAGGCGGCGCCAAGCAGCGTGATGGTGCGCCCCGCAAGCTGCGGTCCCAGATGCTTTTTCAGCTTGCCGATCACCCGCCGCTTCTGCAGCTCGTTGACCTCGATCACCGCGGTCAAGAGTTGGAAGTGGTAGCCGGAGTTGCCAGCGAGTTGCTTCAGCGCCGACACGTCTTTGGGGAAGCAGCTGCCGCCGAAGCCGATGCCGGCGTTCAGGAACGCACGACCGATGCGGTTGTCGAAGCCCATGCCTTCGGCCACGCGCACCACGTCCGCGCCAACCTCTTCACAGACGTTTGCGATCTCGTTGATGAAGCTGATCTTGGTGGCGAGAAACGCGTTGGACGCGTACTTGATCATCTCGGCGGTCGGCACCGACGTACGCACGATGGGTGCGTTCAGCGGCTCGTAGAGCTCCTGAACCCGATCGCCGTCGCCGTCGCGTGAGGCGCCGATCACGACGCGATCCGGGTTCATGAAGTCGTGGATCGCCGAGCCTTCGCGCAGGAACTCGGGATTCGACGCGTAGCCGACATGCGCCAGGCCGCGGCTGTCGAGCTCGTCGCGAACACGCTCGCCGGTACCGACGGGAACCGTGCTCTTCATGATCAACATGTGCCGGCCCTCGGCGCCATGGCGGGCAAGCTCATCCAAGAAGTTCATGACGCGCGAGAGGTCGGCGTCGCCACTGTAGGTGGGTGGCGTGTCGACCGCAATGAAGATCAGATCACTGGAGGCGAGCAGCTCGGACAGGTCCTCCGTGAATGTCAGGCGGTCGCCGCACTGTTCAAGCAATTCGGCGAGCCCCGGCTCGTAGATCGGCAACTTGCCGACGCGAAGGGATGCGATGCGCTCTGCGGAGATGTCGCGCAGACACACGTGGTGGCCGAGGGTTGCAAGACAGATTCCTGTTCCGAGGCCGACGTATCCCGCTCCGATGACGCCAATGCGTCGCGGTGTCGCGGCGACCGGCCAGGTCGCATCACTGCTGGTCAATTGCACCCACTTGGTTAGGGTGTCCGGCTCTCATCGGACACGTTGACACTGACTCCCCGCTTGCCGACGGCTGCATTGACCCGGGTCGGCGCCACCATGAATTTCGCCATGTCGCGCATGGTGACGTCACTCAGGGTACCGTCGAGCGAGTTGGTGATCCAGTAGGTCATATCGCCTTTGCGCCACAGCAGGCGCTGCATGATCTTGCCGTCGTAGAACGTGTAGAAGCCACCCTTTTGACCGGTGGCGGTCGTGATGATCGGCGGATTCTTCATGGTCGTCTGCATGATCATGGCGTAGCGATTGCCGCCAAGCTGCGAACTACCGGGAAGGCGGAGGACCATCGCAAGCGCATCGGGTCGACCGCGATCGGCGGTCTTGATGTTGTACGAGCGAACGTAGACAACCTCGGACCCTGCAGGCAGGTGCGTCGGCACCAGATAGTTATGCCCGCTCGTGCGACGCAGGGTCTGGATGCGGCTCTTGAGCGCCGATGTGGCGATCGTGTCCGCCGTCTGGCGGACACCCGGGCCGATGTTGGTGCTGCCCGCCGTCCCACCAGGGGAGGTTGCGGTGCCCCACGTCTTCTTGAGGCCCGCATAGTTGTCACCCACGATGACGGTGAGATCCGGCTCGGTGTCCATTCCGGCTTGGCGCTCACCGATACTCGCGGTCGGCCCGAACCACGTTGAGAGGGCCTTTGCGTCCTGGCGCTTGTTGGGTCCGTAGAAAACGGCGGTGGTCGGATATGTGCCGTTGGGGGCGCTGTTTCCGAGCAGGACGGTGTACCCCATCTTCTCGATGCGCGTCCCCACCTGGCGGGCAAGGCCCGGGCGGCTGCTGCCGTTGTAGACGAGCACGGTCAGCTTGGTGGGATCGGTCGTGTAGCTGTTGTTGACGTCGCTCTTGAACTCGGGGTTCTTCCAAGCATCGAGGACCGCCGGCAACTTGTCGGTGTCCAGGATGTCGATGGAGCCTGCGCGCGGATCCATTGCGGTGCCGGAGACAGGGACCGAGAACTTGCCGATGCGGTCTTTCTCAATCGACATGCCGAAATCCAGGAACGTCCGCAGGCGGCTCACACTTTTCAGGTTCGTCTGCACATCGCTGTGGACGACGTCAAGGATGTGGTTGACGCCCGCCAGCGATCGGTTGGTGCGCTTCAGCTCGGCCAACAGGTTCTGCTGGCGTGCGATACGGGAGAAGTCGCTGTCGGTGTGACGAAATCGCACATAGTCGAGGGCATCGAATCCGCTGAGCCGCTGGTACCCCGGCTTGATGTTGATCGGCTCGTATTTGTCGCCCTGCGAGTTGTCGTTGAAGTAGTACCGGTCGACGTCGATGTAGACGCCACCGGCCTTGTTCACGAGTTTGCGAAATGCCTCGAAGTCGACGTTGAAGAAGTACGTGACCTTCTCGCCGACGAGTTGGTTCAACGTTTCGATCGTCAGCTTGGTCTTGCCGAACGAGTACGCCGCGTTGATCTTGTTCTTGCCGTAGCCGGGGATGTCGACGTACAGGTCACGCGGGAACGACAGCTGCGAGATGAACTGCCGCTTGAAGTCCAGGCGCAGCAGAATCATGCTGTCGCTGCGTCCGCCTTCTTCACCGCGACTGTCCGACCCCAAGATCAACACGTTGATCGGATGATCCGGAAGGTTCTTCGGCTCGGGGGCGGTAACGAGCTCCGCCTCCTTGGTCTCCTGTGTCTGGTGGCCGACGTTCAAGACGTAGTTGCCGGTGGACTGGTAGAAGAGATAGCCGGCGATCGCGATGGTGATCATCGAGAACGTCACCCACCACAGCGACCCGAGAACCGGCCGGCGACGGCGCGGCAACATGTACCAGCTGGCGTCGGACCGGCCCGGCCCCTGCGGTTCGGTGCTCATCGCACCTCCACCGACGTGGGCAGGGATGCGCCTGCGACCTCCCGGGCGAACGTCACGAGCGCCTGCCGGTACGTGGTGAGACTCTCGACATCCACGTATTCCTGCGGTCCGTGATGGCCGGCACCACGCGGCCCGAACTCGACCGCGGGAACGCCCACTCGAAGGAAAGCGACCGCATCCGAAGCACCGTCGCGCCCAACCGACGCGGCAGCAGGCTCATGGGCGCTCGCCGCGTCCAACAGCGACTTGACGAGCGGGTGGTTGGAGTCGACGTAGGCCGGCTCGCGCTCCAGAAGCACCTCGAGCTTCCAGTCGCCGAGTCCACGGATTTGTTGCAGCACCTCGTCGGGGTCTTGCCCGGGCAGGTACCGAATGTCGATGTCGAGCACACAATGATCGGCCACTTTATTGACTGCATCGCCACCGGCAATGCGACCCAGGTTGATCGACGGTTGCGCAAACAACGGCGTCGACGCTTTGGCGAATGGCAAATCGGCGATTTCGTTGTACATGGCGACGCCATTCAGGATGGCCGACTCGCCGAGCCACGGTGTCGAGCCATGCGCGGCGACGCCCTCCACCTGCGCCCGCAGCATCAACACACCCTTGGCTTGCACACCGATCTGCATGTCGGTCGGCTCACCGCAGATCACCAGGTCGGCCCGAAGCCCGTTGTCGACGAGCATCTCCGTGCAGTTCTTGCCGAGCGCCGAGCCCTCCTCGTCCGGCACGACGATCAACTCGACGGTGGCTCCGTCCAAATCGTGCGCCAAGTCGCCAAGGGCGAGCATCATCGCCGCAAGGGCGCCCTTCATGTCATAGGCACCGCGACCGTACAGGCGCCCGTCGCGGATCTGCGGGATGTACTGGTCCTCATGGCCGGGGACCACGTCCACGTGGCCGTGGAAGATGATGTGCGGCCCGCCGGTGCCGGCGGTCGCAACCACGCATTCGCGGTCGGCCAGATGGCGACGCGCAACCTGAGCCCCGCAGCCTGCGAGAACCCCTTCGATGAAGTCGAGCGCCTGTGCCAGTCCGTCGGCCGTGGCCGTGTCGAACCCGATCAAGCGCTCAGTCAGCTGCACTTCGTCCAATCCCGCAATTGTACCGGAGGGGTTCCGACGAGACAGGCGTTTGCGTTCGAACAGGGCGGTTCGACCGTCGTCACTCGGGAGGACCGTTGACAATCAACCCACGGATGATGGAAAAGTCCGCGGGCTTCCCGAGAACGACGAGCACATCGTTCGCGGCAATGACCTCGGTGGGGCGCGGCATCGCCTGTGCACCCTCCTGGCGCATGATGGCGATGATCGTGGCGCCGGTGGTGCGACGGATTCGGCATGTCTCGACCGTCAATCCGACCAAGGGGCTGTCGGCCGGGACGTCGAGCCACTCCACCACCAGGTCGCCAAGCGCCACCTCAAGGTCCTGCACCAGCTGCGGCCGATAGATGACCCCGCCGAGGAGCGCACCGACTTGGCGTGCTTCCTCGTCGGTCAAGGCGATGCGATACGGCTCGTCGTCCTCATCGTCGGCCAGGTGGTAGATCTCCCGCATGCCATTCGTGTGGACGATGACGCAGACGTTCTCGTCACGACGTGTATCAAGCGAGAATTTCGTGCCGATTCCCGGAAGCCGCGTCTCGCGAATTTCCGTCATGACTCAGTCCTTTCCACAGTGCGCGTCCGTGTCGAGCGAAACAACCGTCGTCCGATGCGCCGCGACTCACGCATCAGTAGCACACCGAGAAAGGTGGTTGCGACCACGAACGCTCCCGAGAACGCCCCCACCTTGCCCCGAAACGCCGCGTCCAACGCGACACCGCCAACGGCCAGCTGCGACAGAATCACCGAGAACTCGCCGCGGGCGACGAGCGCGGTCCCGGCACCGAAGCTTCGCCGCCGCGACAGCCCCGCCATGCGGCCCGCAACCATGCCCACGACCAGCTTGGTGATGATCGCGGCGGGAACGGCGATGATGAGCCACGTCGCCACGGTGTTGACGCGATCGATCTCAACGGTCAAACCGAAGGAGAAGAAGAACACCCCGGCGGCGAAGTCCCTGACACTCAACAGCGACTGTTCGATGCCGTCGCGCAATTCGCTCTTGGACAACAACACGCCGGCGAGGAGCGCCCCGATCGCCTCGGACAGCCCGACCTGCTCCGCCAGTGCGGCGCAGCCGACTGCCACGAAGAGCGCGGCGAACAGCAGCTGTTCATCCGCGAGCCGTCGGCCCACGCGATCGATCCACCGGTGCGCATACTTGCTCGCCACCAGGAACACCAGCACCGTCACCAACGAGAGCGCACCGGTCAGCAGGATGGGGCCGGGTCCGCCCCCCTGACCCGACGCCATCGCCGCGGCCACTCCGAGAAACAGCGCGATGGCGAGATCTTCCACCACGAGAATGCCGAGTACCAGATCCGTTTCGGGGTCGGCAAGGCGCCCGAAGTCGAAGAGTGCACGTGTGATGACGGCGCTGCTCGAGATGTAGATCATCCCCGCAAGAAGCGCAGCCTCAGCGCTGACGCCAACCAGAATGATGGCAACCACAAGCGCCCCGCCCCCGGCGATCGCCAGGTCCAGCAGCCCGCCGATAAGCGTGGCACGCCGCGCCTGGGTGATCCGATCGATCGAGAATTCGAGGCCCAGGTAGAACAACAGCAGGACGACGCCGAGCCTGGCGATCAGATCGAGCGCGCCGTTGGGTGTCACCAGATGAAAGATGTCCCATTCGCCAGGACCGAGCCAGATGCCGGCGGCGATGTACAGCGGAATTGCCGAAAAACGCAACCGAACCGACACCACGCCCATCACGGCGATGGCACCCAGAACGATGGCGAGTTCGGAGAAGTGGATATGCGCTCCAGCGTCTGATCGGCAGCGTCAGCCGCATTCTGTCAGCCCTCGGCGCGACGGTGCCGGTGCGCTCCGGCCAGGATGCCCTCAAGCAGGCCGCGCTCGCTGTCGGGGCCGTGCCCGTCGATCGAGGGCACGCGGTGGCTGAGCGAGTACACACCCCAGGCCCCGAGGATCGTCGCACTTGTCGCAAGTGCCCAGCGGATGCCGACGATCTCGGCCCACGCCCCCACAAGCTGCGAGCCGATGGCGATCGGCCCGAGGACGGCCAGTTGGTACAGCCCGAGCATCCTGCCAAGCAACATCGCCGGTGATCGAAGTTGCAGACAGGCGTTTGTCGCGATGTACATCCAGATCCACACGACCCCGCCCACGAACATTGCGACAAGCGCGAGTGGATACCAGGGTGCGGCCGCGACGGCGCCGGTCGCCAGGGCGAACACGGTGGTGGCCATCGGCAACGCATGGTGGTTGGGGTATCCCCGCCGCCCCAGTCGCGCGAACAGCCATGCGCCGACGAGTGCGCCGCCGCCCATGGCGCCGAGCAGCACGCCAAGCCAGATGGCGCCACGTCCAAACGACGCGGTGATGACCGGAGCGAGTTCCTGCACCGGGGCCGCAAAAGCTGCGAAGATCGTCATGCCGATCAGCAGACGCCGCGGAGCGGGCGTGACCCGCGCGTACCGGATCGCCTCCCGCATGCGGCTGCGACTTCCAGGATCGGCCGGTGGAAACGGCGGTGAGACGAGCAGCACGCCGACGAGCGCGGCAAACGACGCGGCGTTGACGGCGAAGCACCATGCCGGCCCGGCGAGCGCGAGGACGACGCCGCCGAGCGAGGGACCGACCAGCCGCGCCACGTTGATGCCCGCGGCGTTCAGTGCAACGGCCTGCGGAAGCCGCTCG
>Ga0209023_10004521_pt1 | contig 15775 bp, 11 predicted proteins | sample LakOneMetagenome_FD_187468 | JGI IMG/M metagenome (GOLD analysis project Ga0209023, IMG submission 187468) | Freshwater and sediment microbial communities from Lake Erie, Canada (SPAdes) (version 2) | ecosystem: Environmental > Aquatic > Freshwater > Lentic | place: Lake Erie, Canada... | reverse complement strand
TTACTTCTGGGAGCACAGGTCCTTTCCATTCAACTCGGAGGTAGGTTCTGTGGGTATAGGCGACTATGAGTCGCTGGAGAAATTTATACCGAAGGAAAATATAGTGGTACCTGAATATGATATTGCCAGCCGAAAATGGAAAATAGACCCGGTTTGGAAATACCATAAATACTGCGGCTACGATTCTGCAATAGAGTCATATGGTCATGCGGCGGATGTAAAGGACTTTGCCAGGAAAGCACAACTGGTGAACTACGACCAGTACCGTGCACTGATGGAAGGCGCCACCTCGCATATGTGGGACTGGTACACCGGTGTCATGGTATGGAAAACACAAAACCCATGGACAGCTATGGTGGGACAGATGTATGATGTATACCTGGACCCTAATGCCTCTATGTACGGACTAAGTAATGGTGCAAAGCCTATACACATTATGTATGACCCGGTAAAGCATAGTGTATTGATTGCTAACAATGGGTTCAGCAAGCTGAATAAAATGCACATGTGGGTTACACTCTACACTAAGGACGGAGTGAGAGATGATCTTTTGAATAGCTTCGTAGATGTGCCACCGGGAACCTGTAATGAATATGCCAATGTAAACAACACCATAGAAGAGCTAGGCAAGAATGATGGTATCTTCCTGAGCTTGCGTCTATCAGACGTTGTAACCGGCAAGCTTGCGGATGAAAACCTGTACTGGCTGCCGAATGCAGATGGCCGCTACCCTATACTGGATAGTATACCGAAAGTGCCGGTGACCGCAACCGCTAATCTTATAAGTAAAGGCGTAATAGAAGTAACCATAAGTAACCCGCTGACAACTACTGTAGCATTCTTCAACCGCATATCCCTGGTAGATGCAACTACAAAAAAAAGGATATTACCTGCTTTCTGTAATAATAACTATATTTCCGTCATTCCGGGTGGGCAAAATACCATTCAGGTTACCTTTGCACCACAGGAAGGCATTACCCCGATGATATCCATCGAAGGTTGGAATGTGGACAATCAACTGATACCGATAAAACAAACAAACAAATGAAACGTATACTTCTCGCAATATTGATCTCACTACCGGCACAGCTTTTTGCACAGAGCGACCCTAATATGGGTATTATACCTGCTCCGGTATCTGTAAAAAAGGATAAAGGAGAATTTAAGATCACCCCTGAAACTATTGTATTTGCAGACTCACCGGACAGCAAGGCGGTTCGTTTTTTTGCAGATTATTTGCGGAAAGCAGGTTTTGGCGGCGGAGTTACAGACATCAACCTTGTTGATAAAAAGCAACGCAACCTGAAAAATTCGATATTCCTGTCCAGCAACTTCAAGGGCAATATACCAAATGAAGGATATGAATTGCAGATCAGCACCGATCATGTTACGATCAGTGGCCGCAATGCGGGACTGTTCTACGGGATACAATCCTTCATACAGTTGATGAACAAGACAAGACCGGGCTATGCTATTGTACCTTGCGGCACAGTAAATGACCATCCGCGTTTTGGTTATCGCGGCATGCACCTTGATGTTGTGCGCCATTTTTTCGATGTGGACTTTGTAAAAAAATACATAGACCTGATGGCTATGTACAAACTTAACACTTTTCACTGGCATCTTACCGACGACCAGGGCTGGCGTATAGAGATCAAAAAATACCCTAAGCTTACTGAAATAGGCAGCATGCGTGCGCAAACCAAAATAGGCAAGGTGCATGGTGTGGATTCAGACCTGTTTGATAATACAGCCCATGGCGGCTATTATACCCAGGCACAAATAGCTGAAGTAGTTAATTATGCATCAGCGCGGTTTATAACTATAGTTCCCGAAATAGAAATGCCGGGCCATTCAATGGCATTAGTTGCTTCATATCCCGAACTCAGCTGCGAGCCTACAACGGCTAAAAAAGTGTACGAAAACTGGGGCATATCGAAAGATGTGCTCTGCCCTACTGATGCAACCTTTAAAATGCTGAATGAAATACTCTACGAGGTGATGGAATTATTCCCCGGCAAGTATATACACATAGGTGGTGATGAATGTCCTAAAGATGCATGGAAGAAATCAGACTACTGCCGTCAGCTGATAGCCGACCAGGGACTACGTGATGAGAATGGCTTGCAGAGTTACTTCATTGGCAGGATAGAAAAGTTTGTCAATTCACAAGGACGCAGCATTATAGGCTGGGACGAAATACTGGAAGGTGGACTTGCACCAAATGCTACAGTAATGAGTTGGCGTGGTGAGACGGGAGGAATTGCCGCAGCACAGCTCAACCATGATGTCATCATGACACCGGGCAGTGGTGGGTTGTACTTCGATCATACACAAAGTAAATCTATCCAGGAACCACTGACAATTGGCGGCAATGCGCCTCTTTCAAAAACGTACAACTATGACCCGATACCTGCTGCTCTTACAAAAGATCAGCAGCAGCACGTTATAGGTGTGCAGGCTAATCTATGGACAGAATATATAGCTACACCTGCAAAAGCAGAGTACATGCTTCTGCCACGTATGCTGGCACTGTCTGAAGTAGCATGGACACCGCAGAATGGTAAAAACTACAGAAACTTTTCTGAAGAACGCGTACCGCATCACCTTGCCATGCTGGAGTCAATGGGATACAATTATTGCGTACCGGTACCTTTTGGTGCAAAAGACACAACTATCACAGGTGATAAGTTCAACATTGACCTGACCCCAAGTGTGGAAGGTGCGAAGATCTACTATACCATAGATGGCTATACTCCACGCGAGACAGACCTGCAGTATACTGCCCCTATCAAGTTCACCATACCTGCCGGAAAGCGTATTGAATTCCAGGCTATAGAGGTAACACCTGCCGGTAAAAGGAGCATTGTAACTGATATTAAGATGGACAATGGGGGGAAATAACTTAGATTGCTTTCTTTTAAAATGGTGCTTGTAAACAAGCGCCATTTTTTTGGCATGATTGGTGCTATATTTTATTATTAATAAATGTTAACAGGTTCACAATTAACAGAAAAACCATACATTTACTACTGCACACCTCCTTCTATCGCATTATGAAATACCTGCTTCATAAGATCATTATTATTGGGCTTGTCCTTATAAGTGTTAATGGTTTTAGCCAATCTGCCCCCTGTCCACCTAACCTTGATTTTGAGACAGGTGCTATTGCACCTTGGCAATGCTTTTTGGGCGTTTGTTGCCCTATAAGCACAGTTCCAAGTGGAGCCACCCCCAACAGGCATACAATTACTACCGGGTCCGGCGTTGACTTTTATGGTGGTTTTCCTGTTGTATGTCCTGGCGGAACTTATTCTCTTCGGCTTGGGAATAACATAAATGGAGCACAATCAGAAAAAGTACGGTATAATGTGCATGTTCCACCTGTTTCGAAGAACTTCATTATTGTATACCGATTTGCAGTTGTACTTGAGGACCCCAAGCACTCACCTTCAGATCAGCCAAGATTTGAGGTGAACGTGTTTGATTCAGCGACGGGAAAGTCACTACTTTGTGGTCGCGTTAGTTATATTTCTTCGTCCACTTTACCAGGCTTTAAGTTGTCATCTGCACCAGGAACCACCTATTACCATGACTGGGATTCTGCGTCAGTAAACTTATCAGGATATGCCGGATCAACAATTTCAATGGATTTTGCAACGGGCGACTGTGCGCAGGGTGGACATTTTGGTTATGCTTACATTGATGTCAACTGCCGGCCTTCTATTATTTCCTCACCAGCATGCGATACAGTATCCCCAATCTCTCTTTCTGCTCCGCCCGGCTTTAGCACCTATGTATGGTATGACTCGGCGACATTCACAACTATCTACGGCACAGGTTCACCAGCTATCATACCCAACCCTCATAAGCCACAGACCTATGCAGTGATCATGACGCCGTATGCCGGACTTGGCTGTACTGATACTTTGTATACGCACGTGATACCAACCGCACTAACTCTTCATCCCTCGCCGGATACAGCTATATGCAGTGGCAGTAGCACAACCCTAACTGCAGGAGCTACAGACGTTGTTTCTCCTTTGACATACTCATGGTCTCCTAGCACAGGCCTGAGCTGTACAACATGCGCATCACCGACAGCAAGTCCTACGGTTTATACGGTATATACATTAACAGTCACTAATCCGTATGGCTGTACGAAGGACACAACTATTACTATCAATGTAGGCCCACCGATTAAGCCTATCACAGGCCCGTCAACGGTATGTGTTGGAGCCAACATTACATTATCTACATCTTCGCCCGGCGGAACCTGGAGCAGTACAAGCCCTAATGTGTCACTAAGCTCAAGTGTGGTAACAGGTTTATCTGCCGGCACAGCTGTTATTACCTATTCAATTACCTCAATATGCGGTACATCTATTACAGCAAAAACAGTAACTGTATTGCCTTTGCCAGTAGCCGGAATAACAGGGCCTAAAACAGTATGTCAAACACTCACTATCACCTTGAGCTCAACCTCTACCGGAGGAGTTTGGAGCAGTACCAGCCCCAATGCTAGTGTAAGTCCCACAGGCGTGGTTACCGGAGTTGTGCCGGGAACGGCCATAATCAGCTATACGGTAACAAATAGCTGCGGCACGACAACAGGCACCTATACTATCACCATTGATCCAATGCCATTTGCAGGAGTTATTTCTGCCCCCTCGGCTGTATGTATCGGAAGCAGCTTTACTTTAACAAGTTCTTTACTCGGAGGAATCTGGAGCTATACAACAACTCATATCTCAGTCAGTCCACTCGGGCTTGTCACCGGCATATCCGCAGGAACCGCTACGGTAAGTTATACCTATACAAATTCTTGTGGCTCTTCATCTACCACACACATCATTACTGTTGATGCACCGCCTGTAGCTACAGTTGCCGGTCCGTCTACAGTATGTGCTGGTGCAAGTATAACATTAACAGGTGCATCTTCCGGAGGGACATGGGGCTTTTCCGGTTCAGCTATTACTATGGCTCCTGGAGGAGTAGTGAATGGCCTCACGGGAGGCACCGCAACAGTTAGCTATACTGTCACAAATAGCTGTGGAACAAAGACCGCATCTATGGTGGTGACCGTACTTCCCCTGCCAACGGCAGCTTCGATCTCCGGGCCTGTTCTGGTATGTGTCAGCAGCAGTATTGTACTTACAGCGTCAGTGGCCGGAGGATCGTGGAGCTGTGGCAGCACATGTGCCACTATAACCCCTGCAGGAGTTGTAACCGGTATATCAGCGGGTACTGCCGTAATAAGCTACTCACTGACAAATATTTGTGGCACGTCGTCAGCTACGCATACAGTTACAATTGAAGTTCCGCTAGTGCCAACGATTTCAGGCCCGGCCACAGTTTGCGTTGGCGCAACAGCTGCATTTTCCGGCGCTCCTGCAGGAGGCATATGGACTATTACCGGACCAGCAGCAACAATCACATCAACAGGAGTAGTAACAGGCGTGACCCCCGGTGTTGCAACGATCAAATATTCGGTCACTAACAGTTGTGGCTCAGTCGTCGCTACTGCAACGATAACCGTTAATCCGTTACCGGATCCCGGTGCGATATTAGGTAGCCCGATGGTTTGTACAACCGATAGTATTGTGATGAGTGAAACCGTGGCCGGAGGGATATGGAGCTGCACCCCAAATGCATCTATCTCATCGTTAGGTGTTTTAACCGGCCTTACTGCAGGTACTGTAACCGTAAGCTATACGGTAACGAACAGTTGTGGTACGGCAACTGCAACAGTTCCGGTAACTATTAATCTCACCCCGTCTACGGGCGTCCTTTCCGGCCCCGTTCACATTTGCCTTGGCTTGTCGGGCACTTTGTCAAGCTCCGTACCCGGCGGTACATGGAGCAGCAGCCTCCCTGCAATAGCACCAATAGTACGCACTGGGGAAGTTTACGGTATCAGGGTAGGTACTGCTACTATTACTTATACAGTACATACTGCCTTCTGTTCAAATAACATTGCTACAATTGTCACTGTCGATTCCGTGGCGGTGCCCGGGATTATTACCGGGACAACCAATACGTGTGAAGGTGGCACTATTACAATATCAAGCTCGAGAACCGGTGGCGTGTGGAGCTGCAGTAACCCCACTGTTTCCATATCCGGCGCGGGAATAGTGACAGGGCTAATCGCCGGAACAGCTATCGTTAGCTATACTGTGACCAATATGTGCGGACCCAAAACCGTAACAAAAGTAATTACCGTAAATCCCCTACCCGACCCGGGAACTATTACCGGGCCAAAAAATGTTTGTGCAGGCGTTTCTATAAAACTTTCAGACCCAAGCATGTCAGGAGCAGGTATGTGGAGCAGCGACAATACTACCGTTGCCATAGTAAGCGGAATAGGAGTAGTAACGGGGGTCTTAGCGGGTACATCGATGATCTCTTATACGGTTACTACCGTTGCCGGCTGCACCGGCCAGACAAACTATATGGTGACCGTTTTACCCATCCCACCCGATGGCACAATTTCAGGCCCGTCTCAGCTATGTGCATCTCAGCCTATTATATTGGTAGAAACCATCACCGGTGGTACATGGAGCAGTACCGACACTGCAATAGCAACTATAAATAGTACAACAGGAGAAACCCGAATCGTAAAACCCGGCATTGTAACCATTGTATATACCGGCCTACCTAACAGCATGGGCTGTTCAAATACAGATACTTTTTTGTTGAAGATATTATCAGTAGCTCCTTTTACACTCAATGAAACAATAACACAAATCAGTTGTAATGGAAGAACTGACGGAAGTATCGCCGTGCTTATATCGGGAGGCAAAGGGCCATGGAATTATATATGGTCTAACGGAGGTACATCTCCATCAATAACCGATCTTGCACCCGGTTCTTACGATCTGAAAGTATCTGATATTACTACAGGATGTAATGCTACAGGCATGTATAAAATAATTGAACCTGATGCACTTGATGTTTCCGCAGAAGTGACCAACGAATTATGTGATCAGTCGAACGGCGCTGTAACACTATTTGTAAAAGGCGGCACCACTCCTTATTACTACAAATGGTCGAACAAAAAAGAGGAGGAACATATTGCCAACCTTCCAGTGGGTGTATATACCGTTACTGTCATAGACAACAATCAATGTGAGCAACATCTATCGGCAGATGTGGCAAAAGGCGACTGTAAGGACATTGTTGTTCATGATGGGATAAGCCCGAACGGAGATGGCATCAATGATCTTTGGTATATTGACGGTATCGAAATTTATAAAGACAACCTTGTTCAGCTTTTTGATAAATGGGGTGATAAAGTTTTTGAACAAAGAGGATACAAAAATAAATGGGATGGGCGCGGACGTAACGCCTCATTGATACCTGACGGCACCTATTTCTATATAATAACACTCAATGCGGAAAATGGCGCCGGTGGTAAAAATGTATTGACCGGGCCACTGTTGATCAAGAGATAACTTGTATGGCGGCACACAACACATATTTTATTGCCCGTTCAGCATTCGTGTTGGTCATGCTTCTATGTACCCGTACTGCTGATGCGCAAAGCGACCAGCACTATACTATGTTCCTGTACAACAAGCTCCTGTACAACCCAGCATATGCCGGGAGCAAGGATATAACGAGCGCCACAGGTGACTACCGTACCCAATGGACAGGGATAAATGGTGCACCCAAAACCCTAAATGCAACAATCGACGGGCCCGTAGGCAATTATATGCTGCCATTCAGAAAAGTAGCCACCGGCCTCACTATAGCAAATGAAAAAATAGGCGTAGAGAACAATACCAATATAATGGGATATTACGCTTACCGAATCCGCATTGAGAATTCCACACTCTCATTCGGGCTTCGTGCAGGTGTAAAAATGTATACAGCAAGGTATAGCCAGCTAAACTTATCGCAACCAAATGACCTTACATTTTCCCGGGATGTTGTCAGAGCCGTGCTGCCCAATACCGGCGCAGGAATATATTGGTACAGGGATAATGCATATGCAGGCTTTTCTGTACCAAACTTGCTGCAAAACTATTATGACAAAAAAGAAAAGCCGAATCCGAAAGCAAAAGAAGTAAGAGGCTATTACTTCAGTGGTGGATATGTTTTCCCCGTAAGCGAGGACATTAACGTAGAGCCACAATTGCTTACCAGGTATGCCGGCAACAGGCTTTACCGTCTTCCATTCAATTGTGATTTTAATGTAACAGGAATCTTTTATGAGAGGTTCATAGCAGGCCTCACTTATCGTACAGACAAATCATTTGAATTCATTGTACACTTGCAGGCAACAAAAAATATCAATATCGGTTATTCCTACGATTACCTGCTTTCTGAACTAAGTGCGTATGACAGGAGCACACATGAAATAGTGATCGGTTATGATTTTATCCGCGATAATTCAAAATATCTGACACCACGAATCATCCGGGCTTTTTAATAGCATTACTTAGTTCCTCCTTTATGAGAAAAGCGTTTATCATTTCTTTCTTTTTTTTCCTTGTGCTTTTCAGCAGAGACTCAGGCGCACGTGAAAAAGAAAGTACGGACATGATCAAAGCAAACTATTACTATAACCACCTTGCTTTTTATAAAGCTATACCCTACTACGAAAAAATAGTAGCAGAAAATGATAATGCCCAGATATATTCGCGCCTGGCAGATTGTTACCGCCTGACAGGGGATATAATAAAGGCAGCAGACAATTATAAAAAGGCTCTTGACAAAACACACGGAGATGTGGTGATGTTGCGATATGGACAAGTGCTTATGGAATTAGGGCAATATGATGAGGCTGCTAAATGGCTTAAGGAATATAAAAAAAGCAATCTGAACGACAGGCGTGTAACCAATCTTATTGCGGGTTGCGCATCAGCCCCGGAAAGGCTGAAGGTAGTTTCAAAAACAGAACCTATTCTGCTCAGCATCAATACAGACCATTCAGAATTCGCACCTGTAGTGTGGAATGGGAATCTTGTCTTTGCATCAGACACCGCAATAAACCTTTATAAAAAAAGTAGTGACTGGACGAGCAGCGCTTGCTACACTATGTACACCGTTCCGTGTGACGATGCTGGCAACTGCGGTACAACGCCTGTTACAGTTACAACAGAACATGATATGGCATGGCATGATGGCCCCTGCACTTTCAGTGCCGATGGAGATACCATGTATTTCACCAGGACAAAGTATAACGAAAAGTTCTTCTCCAGGGGCACTGTTGCAAATGATAACAAAACGGTTGTTCTGGAAACGATGGTAGCAACAGATTTCGATGAATCGACACATAAATTTACAAAGATCAAGCCCTTCGTGTTCAATAGTAAAAATTATTCGGTGGTCCACCCTACTATAAGCCCAAACGGAACTATGCTGGTATTTAGTTCCACTATGCTTGGTAGCGGGTCGGATCTGTATATATGCATGCGCAATAAAAAAGGCAAGTGGCTACGGCCACAAAATTTAGGGGTGACTATCAACACAGAAGGTGAAGAAGTTTTTCCTTTTTTTGCGAATGACAGCACTCTTTTCTTTGCCTCAGATGGGCATGAGGGCTTAGGAGGACTTGATATCTATAAGGCTCACTGGGATAAGATCAAGCATATTTTCTCTGCGCCGGACAATGTAGGAGCCCCGATCAACTCCTCATACGATGACATCTCGATGGCGCTGGCCCCGGACGGAACCGGTGGGTATTTCTCATCGAACAGGCCTGCAGAAAAGGCAAGCGATAATATCTACTACTATAAAAAGAAATAATAGTAACGTCATGCTTCGTCTGACTTTCTGTTGGCAGCATTTTAGCCTACCTTTGCAGCTCAATTTATTGCATGAGCATCAAAGACAGGGAAAGAACCATGATGGAAAGAGGTGCCGCCAGCGTCACTAAGTGGGTTGGTTCTACTGTTTCCATATTACTGCATACTATGCTTTTCGTAGGTGCATTTGCAGCCCCATACCTGGGGTTAATGAGCTTTGATCATATGCTGCTGATGCTCACCACCATTGTCTCACTTGAAGCGATATACCTGTCTATATTCATACAGATGTCTATAAATATGAGTAACGAGACCATTGAGATCATACAGGAAGACATTGAAGAAATAGGTGATGACATTGAAGAGATACAAAAAGATGTGGATGAAATACAGGAAGATGTAGATGAGATACAGGAAGACGTAGATGAAATACAGGAAGAGGCAAAGGAAGAATTAGCTAATGAGAAGAAAGAAACGGACATACTTATATCCATTCAGTCAACATTGATGCATTTGCAAAAAGAGATCGAACAGCTTAAGACATCCAATAAATAGCCGGAATACAAATGCATGTTTATTGGCAATAAACGGCTATCCGTAAAACTACGTAGTTGAAAATACCGCGAATCACGTAGTAAAAAATAGTAGTGGATGATTACTTTTGTCCTGTCAAACTAATCATCTCAAAAACAGCATATTATGAAAAAGATTACCATTAGCGCATTTGCATTGCTTGCTTTGCTCACATCAGTAAGCTCATGCACAAAAAGTAAGAGCACAACTACTACTCCTACTACAACGCCGACAACATCAACATCGACTACAAGCACGCCGTCGCCTAATGCAGGTAATGTAGATGGAGCATTGGTAAGCCTGAAAACAGACGTGATGACCACAACAGCAGGCTACACCGTGAATGTTACTACAGAAATAGGCCTGGCTTCATTCTTTGGAGCAACCGGTAATAGCGGTGCCCTTATTGAAGGTGGCACCATAACTGTGAATAGCTACAACCTGGAAAAACAAACGAACAATAGCTACATGAAAATGGCCACTGTAGGCCAGACACCTGCTGACCTGAACTTCAGTTCTAACGACAGCAAATGGGTGATTGGCGGAGCGACAAATGTTCCTGCGTTCAGCTATAATCACAATATTCCTTTCCCTGAATATACCGGCACCATACCTGATGCCATTACCCGCAGCAGTGGCGTTACAGTAACATTCACAGGTAAGATAAGCGATGCCGACAGCATTATGCTGTTCATTGTAAAAGGCAGTACATCTATCATACGTACTTTCGCAGGCACAGCTGCATCAGGAACTATATCCGCAAGCGACCTTTCCGGCTTACCAGCCGTAGCAGACAACTCTGCGATAATGGAAGTAATACCTTACAGCATCACAGTCAACACTCAGGGTAGCAAGAAATATGCTTTCATTAAAGAACATGCTATAGTGAAGAGCATTAACGTAAACTAAAACCTTACGCACAGAAACTCTAATACAAATAATAAACCCTGTGGACAATGTTCACAGGGTTTATTATTTCCTATATTTTTTTGTAGTTTATTATCCCTTTATCGCTGCAATACCAGGTAGTTCTTTGCCTTCAAAGAATTCCAGCATTGCGCCGCCACCGGTAGATACATAGCTTACTTTATCTGCCATGTTAAATTTATTCACCGCAGCTACGCTATCGCCACCACCCACGAGTGAGTAAGCGCCTTTTGCTGTAGCAGCGCATACGGCCTCGGCGATGGCCTTGGTGCCATGCTGGAAGCTATGCATTTCGAATACACCCATCGGGCCATTCCACAATATCGTCTTAGACTCGCTGATCACCTTAGTGAACTGAGCTATAGCCATCTGGCCAATATCAAGACCCATCCAGCCGGCAGGGATCTCTGAGCTAAGTGATGATGAGCAATTAGCATCTGCGGCAAACTTATCAGCTATAATGCTGTCTGACGGCAAGTGGATACATACACCCTTTTCATCCGCCTTTTTCAGCAGTTCCAGCGCCATGTCCAAACGGTCATCTTCACACAATGAATTACCTATCTGCCCTCCTTCTGCCTTAAAGAAGGTATATGCCATACCGCCACCAATGATGATGTCAGTAGCTTTCTCCAGCAGATTTTCTATGATGAGTATCTTATCTGATACCTTAGCGCCACCTATGATTGCCGTAAATGGTTTTTGATTGTTGTTCAGCACCTGCTCCCCTGCCTTTATCTCACCTTCCATCAGCAAGCCAAACATCCGCTTATCGCTCGAGAAGAACTGTGCGATAACAGCAGTTGATGCATGTGCGCGGTGTGCCGTACCAAAAGCATCGTTCACATATACGTCGCCCAGCTTTGACAGTTTCTCGGCAAAGTCTTTATCACCTTTTTCTTCCTGCTTGTAATAGCGCAGGTTTTCCAATAGTAATACCTGGCCCGGAGCAAGGGCTTTTGCCTTTGCTACAGCATCATCACCTATACAATCGTCAGCAAACTGAACGTCTGTACCCAATACGTTTGTTAAGTGTGCTACCAATGGCTTTAAAGAGAAATCCGCAAGTGTAAGCTCAGGTTTCTTTTCTATATCCTTTAGCGGACGGCCCCAATGGCTCATGAGTATCACGCTGCCACCATCAGCCAATACTTTTTTAATAGTAGGCAATGCCATGCGTATGCGGGTATCATCTGTGATAGTACCGTTCTTGATAGGCACATTAAAATCTACGCGTATCAGCGCTTTCTCGTTGGCGAAATTGTGGGAAGAGAATGTGGACATATATTAATTCTATATTAAAGGTCAAACATAAAAGTGATGCAAAAGTATAAAGTAAAAGCCATTTATAAATAATAAAACCTGCATCATAACAATGCAGGTTTTATCTATATACGTGATGTAATTGATTATTTGCTGATCAGGCCTGCGAAATACTTAACTGTGCGTACCAACTGGCTTACATAGCTCATTTCGTTATCGTACCAGCTTACGGTCTTTACCAACTGGGTATCACCTACATTCTGTACCCTTGTCTGCGTAGCATCGAACAAAGAACCAAAATGAGTACCGATGATATCGCTGCTTACGATTTCGTCTTCGTTATAGCCATAGCTTTCGTTAGCAGCTGCCTTCATCGCCGCGTTTATTTCCTCAACAGTTGTTTTTTTACCAAGGATAACTGTAAGCTCAGTAAGAGAACCTGTAACCGTAGGTACACGCTGTGCAGAACCATCCAGTTTGCCTTTCAGCTCAGGAAGTACCAGGCCTATAGCCTTTGCAGCACCTGTAGAGTTAGGAACTATGTTCTCAGCTGCTGCACGTGCACGACGAAGATCGCCCTTAGGGTGCGGTGCATCAAGTGTGTTCTGGTCGTTAGTATAAGCGTGTACTGTAAGCATGAGGCCGTTAACGATACCGAAAGAATCGTTCAATACCTTAGCCATAGGAGCCAGGCAGTTAGTAGTGCAAGATGCGCAGCTGATAACTGTTTCGCTGCCGTCCAGTATGCTGTGGTTCACGTTGAATACTACTGTTTTCATATCGCCGGTAGCAGGTGCAGATATTACTACACGCTTAGCGCCCGCCTTGATATGGCCTTCCGCTTTTTCTTTATCAGTAAAGAAGCCGGTACATTCCAGTACTACATCTACATTATGAGCGCCCCATGGAATCTGTGACGGATCTTTCTGTGCATAGATGGTAATTTCCTTACCATTTACAGATATAGCATTCTCAGTATGCTTTACATCCTGTCCGAAACGGCCCTGTGCAGTATCATACTTCAACAGGTGAGCCAGTACGTTTGGCTTTGTCAGGTCATTGATCGCAACTACTTCTATGCCTTCCATGTTGTATATCTGGCGGAAAGCAAGGCGGCCGATACGGCCAAAACCATTGATGGCAACTTTTACTGTACTCATTTTATTGTAATGTTTATGAGGTTTTTTGAAATGTGGCGCAAAGGTAAGGAAAATCGAAATGAAAATTAATAATTACATAACAAACAAAGCAAATGTGTGTAAATCAGTAATGGACAGTGCAATATTGTTAACGGGCATAAAAATGAACGCTAATGTATATTTCTGGCATTCAGGGCTTTCTGATAGGCGTGTGCATTTTTCATTTGCTCTTCATAAGTAGTAGCAAAATCGGAATGGCCGCTAAAATCAGGACTTGCACAGAAATACATATAGGTGGTTTTAGGGGCGTGCAGCACCGATTCAATCGAGTTAACAGACGGAGTACATATAGGCCCGGGCGGCAATCCTGCATACATATAAGTGTTGTAAGGAGACACAATTTGCAACATAGGGCCTGTAACCCTGCGGATTGTAAAATCTCCTATGGCGAATTTCACTGTCGGATCGGCCTGCAATCTCATGCCTTTGTTCACCCTGTTAATATATACGCTGGCTATTTTTGGCTTATCGTCGCTCATATTGGTCTCCTCATCTACTATAGAGGCAATTATGATCGCCTTTACCGGGGTAAGGCCTTGTGCAGTTGCCAATTGTTTATGTGCTTCGTCCCAAAATCGTGAATAGGTCTTCTCTATCTTCCTGAAAGCTTTGTCCGCAGTTGTGTTCCAGTAAAAATCATAGGTGTTGGGCATTACTGCGCACATGATGGTATTCGTATCCAAACCAAACTGAGCTGCATATTCCTGGTCATTCAATAATTGTTTCAAAACTGCAGAGTCGGCTTCAAGGTTCATACACAGCATATTAACGAGGTCCTGTTTCTTACGTAACCTGTTGATGACCAACTTAACGGGTGTTTGCCTCCCTGAGCGCAGCATACGAACGATATTGTAATTGCTCATACCGCTGCGTATCTTAAACTTACCGGCATGCACATGTTCCGGCAGCTTCGCCTGCTTTGCCAACAAATCGAAACTGGTCATGTCTGAAATAAAACCACCCTGCTCAAGGGTAGTTTTCAGCCTTTCATAGTCTGAACCGGTGCGTACGTAAAGGTATTCACCCTGCGTAAAGGAGCCTGTATTGGGGCCAAATACTTTATAAACGGCAATCAGCGTGATGGTAATGATCGCGATCATTACATACAGCGCGACCCGTGACTTTTTTTTCTTCTTAGCGGCAGACATGGGGCTAAAATTAACGGATAAGTTGATTGGTTGAATACAATTCAGAAAATGAGTGCATACGGTGGCATGAATATTACGCCTTCTAAGGACAGAATATAAAATCAAATTATCATGAAAAACTTTAAAAAAGGGTTGTTGATACTAGGGTTTGCGCTCGTAGGCGGTGTATATACCAGTTCCGCCCAGATAATAGTAAAAATAAGGCCAGACAGACCGCACTATGAGCGAGTCGTAGCACCAAGTCCAAGGCATGTGTTTGTAGAAGAAGAGTGGACACCACACGGTGACCGTTATGAATTTTCCGGCGGCCGCTGGGTAGCACCGCCACGCGACCGTGCAGTATGGGTTCGCGGACACTGGAAGAGCACCCCAAACGGATATGTATGGCGCCCCGGCCACTGGCGCAGGTAAATCCATGGACAGCGATGAATAGGTACGAGTAACTCTTAGAAGAGGTGCTCGTACCTATTGATGTTCTGGCACGATTTTTAAAAATACTTATCAAATGCAATAAAATGGATTACTCTTGCTTTGAATATCATGTTAATGCTATAGTAGGACATGAACACTATAATGAACATAAACATCTGCTGGAATCGGTTCATAACTTATTGAGGGAACGCTTTCTCCAAACGCTCAATTTAGGGTACAAAATACCGGAGACAGTTTATCATATCAATCTTTCATCCCGCCTTCCGGAAAAAAACTACCACCGCTACATGAGATTTGTACAAAACAATTTAAGTCCAACTACTTTCGCCGGAGCTTAATTTATTGATTCATCTATTATTCTTAGCAAACAAGTCCTCATTTTCGCTACATTTATAGAAACACATTTATCTGTCGTTGAAGCGAATTGTAAAAAAACACCCTCTTGCCATAAGGTGGTTTCACTGGATCAATTTCCCCATCC
>Ga0209023_10004520_pt1 | contig 15775 bp, 10 predicted proteins | sample LakOneMetagenome_FD_187468 | JGI IMG/M metagenome (GOLD analysis project Ga0209023, IMG submission 187468) | Freshwater and sediment microbial communities from Lake Erie, Canada (SPAdes) (version 2) | ecosystem: Environmental > Aquatic > Freshwater > Lentic | place: Lake Erie, Canada... | reverse complement strand
GGCAGCCCGATCGAGCGCACCCGCAAGCCAGCCGAGTCGACGCAGCATTTCCTCGAGCGCTCGGGGCGTCATCTCATCGCCGCGATAGGGAACATGGTGGGTCAATACACCCGCCTCGACATTCAGCGCTGTTGGCTCCATTGGCAACGCAAAAAACAACCGTACAAGACCGCGCGCTTCCTTGTCGAGCCAATGCGCTGGCAACGTATCCCCAAGTTCGCTCACCGCAAACTCACGGTCGAAGGCTTCATCGCCCGTACGCTTTTGCGTCATGTTGCTGGCTACCGGGCGTCGCCACTCGCCTTTTCGAATTTCCACAACGTGCAACTGCCACGCTTCGCTTTTGAGCGGGGTCGAGGTGACGAGGAAATAGCCGGACACGCCCATCGAAGCCACGTTGCCGGCGCCGCGACCGCTCGAGTAGCACTCGGACACCTTGAAGTCGCGATTGTGAACGTTCATCGTAAAGAGCCGCTCGAACTCGCCTTTTGATTCCACCGCGCAACGGTACGCCTGTGCGAGTGAAGTGAACTTTGTGGCACGTCGTCGCGCGGTCGGCCGCACCACGAACCACCATCCGGCAACCAGCGCGAGGACTGCAACAGCAAATCCGGTTCGCATAATGTCTAAACTGTCCATTGATGCGATGTCCATTGTCATCGTGAGTGATCCCGTGTTTTTGCCGAGCGTTTTATCCACGCCCTTCAACGCGTTACGAATGATTGTGCCTCATCAAGAATCCCCGAACACCAGGGGATTCACCCAAGCAGCGCAACAAATGCACATCGATTGTGTCGAGGACGGTTTGATCCGTTTGCCGGCGGGCGTGGATAATGCTCTGCTCAATTTGAAATTGTCCGGAGACTATCCCGTGTTTAACCGATACATCGTGATTGCGTTGTCGCTGCTGGTTGGGGCCACAAGCCTGGCGGCCGACGCGCAGGGAAAAAAGCGCATTGATCGTGCAGCGGACATGCCGCGCTTTAGCTACCCTGTGACAACAAAACTCGAACAGGTCGTGCGCGACGACGCAGCGTACGCGGTCCTCGCGGCGGCCATTCGGCGCGACATAGAGTCGGTGCTGGCGGGCTATGACATCGCCGACAAGACGGCGCAACGCCAGCTGTTGGGTGTGCTTGCACAGCTCGATTATCTGGACGGCAAATTTGACGCTGCGCTCAAACGCACGGCTGAAATTCGCGCGCTCCAGGAAAAACCGGCAGACAAGCTGCTCTCGGGCATGCAGATGCGGGCAATGGTGGGCGCGCGGCAGGCGTCGTCAGACACCAGCAGCGCCGCGTGGCGTAACGCGGTGGCGGCGGCCATCAGCGCCGAGCTCAAGGCGATGCCGTATGAGGTGATCTCCAACGATGTGAAGAGCAGCAAGGGTCGCTTCGAAACGCTCGGTGAAACGGTATTGCTCGGCGGCGTGCGCGAGGTCATTCAACCCACTGTCGACAAGACTGGGGCGCTCAGTTCTGAGCTGGCACCGCGGGTCGTTGGTGCCCGTTTTGGCCTCACGGTGAACTTGCCCCTTAAAGCAACGATGATCAGCACGCTGACGACCTATCTTGCCGCCAACAAAGTGGACAAACCTGATATCTGGTCGGCGCGCAATGTTGAGTTACCTGCCGGGCGCGGCTACTCCCCGGTACGCGTTGCCGTTTGGGATAGCGGGTCCGACACGGCGCTGTTTCGCAATCAATTGCTGCTGGATGGCAGTGGCAAGCCAGCAGTAATCGCGTTCGACAAATACTCTAACCCCGCAACCGGCGCACTCCAGCCGTTGTCGCCCGAGCTGCAAAGTCGCCTGCCGCAAATGCGCTCGCGCACCAAGGGGTTTTCCGATTTGCAGTCAAATATCGACAGCGCTGAGGCCAGCGAAGTGAAGGTCTTTCTGTCGGGCCTCAAACCTGACGAATACAAGAGCGCCATTGAAGAGATCCGGCTGGCAGGCAACTACTCGCATGGCACTCATGTGAGCGGAATCGCACTTGCAGGCAATCCGTATGCGCAACTTGCCGTTGCGAGAATCGAGTTCGGCAACACGCTTTTGCCCGATCCCTGTCCGAGTCGTGAGCTCGCCGAGAAGGGTGCCCGGAACAATCAGGCATACGTTGATTTCCTGAAACGGAACGGCATTCGCGTAGTCAACATGAGCTGGGGCGGAAGCGTCGGTGACTATGAGGGCGAACTCGAGCTCTGCGGCATCGGCAAAACCACAGAGGCGCGCAAGGCGCTGGCACGCGAGTATTTCGACATTGAAAAAACGAGCCTGACCAAAGCGTTCGCGAGTGCACCGGAGATTTTGTTTGTTACTTCAGCGGGAAACAGCAATGAAGATGCAACGTTTGCCGAATCGATCCCGTCCGGCATCGTGCTGCCGAATCTGCTTACGGTGGGTGCCGTCGACAAAGCGGGCGACGAAGCGCCGTTCACGAGCTACGGTCCAACGGTTGTCGTGCATGCCAATGGCTATCAGGTGGACAGCTACGTTCCCGGAGGCGACCGCGTCGCACTGTCAGGAACGTCTATGGCGTCCCCGCAGGTCGCCAATCTGGCCACGAAGATGCTGGCTGTGAATGCGAAGCTCACGCCGGTCGAAGTGATAGCCATCATTCGCGAAACGGCGGAGAAAACAACCGACGGCCGACGCATCCTGATTCACCCGGCGCAAGCGGTTGCAGCTGCGCAAAAGCGGGCGCAGTAACGATCCGGCTCAGGCGTTGCCCCAAGAAAAAGCCGGACTTGCCCGGCTTTTTTCGTGCTTTGTGCAAGGCATTCCTGACGCTTAGGGAAACACTGAGCAAGTAGCTCTTCTTTCGGTTGAACGGAACCAGACAAACGACGAATTGAATTCACGACGATGAAGCAAGGGAGCTTGTCCAGTGTGACGTCGAGCGGACTGAAAGGTGCGCGACGAATCGCGCGAAAAATACCGCCGCATCACGGCTGATTTCGTAACGCAAGGCGCGCAGGCGATCATCCCCTGCTGCACCGGGATTTCACTACTGGTCGATCAGCGTGACGCGGCGGTGCCGCCGATTGATACGACTTACCTGCACAAGCGCGGCGCGGCGGAGTGGGCACCGGGCGCAGCCTTAAAGCGTCCCGTTTGTACCGCGCCGTATGCTGCGGCTAATTGCGCGACGTATAGCGCACTGAAATAAGCCCCGCGAACAGTATGAACAACATTAGCGCCCAGACGTTGACGGTCGGCGTCGCAACGGGAGGCAATGCGGCAACCACAACCGCAAACTCGTACGCGCCAATATCAAAGGCCGTGCCTTGCGGACGTGCCGTACCGCGCTGATCTGTGGCCGGCGCACTGTTTGGAGCACCAAAACTCACACCATTGATCGCAGGGCTACCCGCAAGCAGCGCAAATGTCTGCGTTGGGCCACCGTTATTCGCCAGCGGGCCGATCAGCGGATCCGTGCTGCTCATCGAACCGCTGGCAGAACCCCAGCCGCATGTGGCGGCACTATCAATGTTGTTGCCCCCATTGGCAATTGCACCGCTGCAATTACCTGTCCCCACGCTGTTGGTCACTATGGTGTTGCGCAGCGTTACGCCGCCAACGCCGTTGTTGAACACTGCAGCACCAAAACCGCCAGTCGCGCTGTTGCCTGAAAACGTGCTGTTGGTGACCGTGACCGTACCGCTGTTGCTGTAAATCGCGCCGCCGAAGCCGCCGGTGGCACTGTTCGCGGCAAAACTGCTGTTGGTCACATTCAGCGTGCTGCCACCGCCGCTGTTGATTGCTCCACCGAAGCTGCCGGGCGCGCTATTGCCGGAGAACGTGCTGTTGGTGATCGTCACCGTGCCGCTGTTGCTGAGTCCGCCGCCGCCGCCGTTGCCGTTGGCAATCGTGAGATCGTTCAAGGCTAGCAAAGCACCCGTCGCAACTTGCATCACGACCACCGCGCTATTGCCACTGATCACCACCGACTGCCCGGTGCCACTGATCGTCAGGCCGGCTGCGTCGCTGATGGGCGGCAATGTGGAAGCCAAGGTAATGGTGCCGCCAAGGCCAAAACTGACCGTGTCTGCGCCAGGCGCCGCATTGGCGTCGGTGATCGCCTGACGCAAGGTGCCTGCGCCGCTGTCCGCGAGACTGCTGACCGCGAACGCGGCGCCGTCGGCGCTGGTGGTGGTGACCGCCCCAACGGACAGTGCCGCCAGTATCGGGACCAGCATCCGTGATTGTGCAAGTAAACGTTTCATTGAATTGATCCTTTGGATTACAAAAAATTTGTCGGCAATTGAAGTGTGTCTGCAAGGCGCCGTGTCAGCGTCTTGCAGGCGGGCCTCATGGCGATGCCGGTGACGCAAAACACTGAACCGGTCCGGAATGGATGGTCTGTTTTGCAAACGAACGTGATCACGCGGTGGCTACACGTGAGTCTGATTCATGGGGTTTACCGGGAGCGCGTTACAAAATTCAGCCATGAAGGTGAACTAGCGCCAAGACGCAGCTGCGTACGGGTATGACAGTGCCCCGTAACAACCTGACTGCACGTTTCGGACTCGATTGATTCTCAAGCCTGAATCTGCACGTTAGCGCACTCGGGAGGATTGCGCAATAAGTCGCTCGTCAGGCGATAACCTTGCAGTTCAGCTTTGCGCCATCGCCCTAGGTGATTCAACCGTCGCGCTAGGCGCCGCTGCATTCTGCGGAACCGCAAGCGTTGCACCCTACTCTGCTGCGACAACTTCCAAAATTCTCTCTCCAAACCGCGAAAGCTTGCTCTCCCCAATCCCGCTAATCGCAGCAAGCGCGGCCTTGTCCTTGGGTTTTGCGCGTGCGATTTCGCGCAGCACGCTGTCGTGCAGGATGACGAAGGCGGGGACGTTTTCTTCTCTTGCGGTGTCGAGGCGCCAGGCTTTTAGTTTTTCGTAGAGCGCTTCGTCTGCGAGCGTGAGTTCTGCTTCGGCCTTGCCGTCTTTTCCGACTTTTGCCTTCGCGCCGCGTTTGGCCTTTGCGGCTTTCGTGCTTGCGGTGACGGTGAGTTGCTGGCGCAGCATAGCGGGGACTTCGCCGCGCAGCACGGGGCGGGCGGCGGGCGTCAGGTGCAACGCACCGTAAGCGGTGACGTCGATTTCGGCCCAGCCGTGGGTGACGATCTGGCGAAATACGTTGCGCCATGCGGCTTCGTCGTGTTCCTTGCCGATGCCGTGAACGGGCGAGGTGTCGTGCCCGCGCTCCTTGATCTGCGTGGTCGTCTTGCCTTGCAGCACCTCGATGACGTAGGTCGCACCAAAGCGCTGCCCAGTGCGATAAATCGCGGAAAGCGCCATGCGCACGAGCTCCGTCGCATCCCACATTTTCGGTGGGCTCAGGCAGGTGTCGCAATTGCCGCAGGCGTAGCCCTCCGGTTGCAGTTCGCCAAAGTACGAGAGCAGTCGACCGCGACGGCAGGCGGTGGTTTCGCAGAGACCGAGCAGCGCCTCCAACTTCGCCCGACCCGCGCGCTTGAAGTCGTCGTTGGCGTCAGACTGTTCGATGAAGCGGCGCTGCTGCACGACGTCCGCGAGGCCATAAATCATCAGCGCTTCGGAGTCGTCGCCATCACGCCCGGCGCGGCCGGTTTCCTGGTAATAGCCTTCAACACTTTTTGGCAGGTCGAGATGCACGACGAAGCGCACGTCAGGCTTGTCGATGCCCATGCCGAAGGCGATGGTGGCGACCATCACGATGCCCTCTTCACGCAAAAAGCGCGACTGGTTGCGGCGGCGCACGTCCTGATCCATGCCCGCGTGATACGGCAGCGACTTGGTCATCTCGGCGTTGAGCCATTCGGCCGTGGCGTCCACCTTTTTGCGCGACAGGCAATAGACGATTCCCGCCTCGCCCGCGTGCTCACGCAGGAAGGCGCGCAACTGCTCACGCTCGTCGACACGCTCGGTGATGAGGTAGCGAATGTTCGGGCGGTCAAAGCTGGAGACGAATTCGCGTGCATCCTGCATGTTGAGACGCAGGCGAATCTCGGTGCGCGTGAGCGCGTCGGCCGTGGCCGTGAGCGCGACGCGCGGAACGCCGGGAAAGCGCTCCGCAAGCACAGCGAGCGCCAGATAGTCCGAGCGGAAATCGTGACCCCATTGCGAAACGCAGTGCGCCTCATCAATGGCGAACAGGGCGACCTCGTTCTTCTCTTTCAACTCATCCAGCAATTCGAGGAAACGCTCGGTCAGCAGGCGTTCCGGCGCGACGTAGAGAAGCTTGATCTGGCCTGACATCAGGCGGCGTTCGGTTTCGTTGGCTTCCTGACCCGACAGCGAAGAATTCAGGAACGACGCTTCCACACCCAGCTCACGCAGTGCGTCGACCTGATCCTGCATGAGCGCGATGAGCGGTGATACGACGATGCCGACGCCGTTGCGAGTTAACGCCGGGATTTGGTAGCAGAGCGATTTGCCGCCCCCCGTGGGCATGAGCACCAGCGCATCGTGCCCTGCCTCAACGTGGGCGATGATGTCAGCCTGCGGGCCACGAAAGCTCGGGTAGCCGAAGGTGGTGTTGAGAATCTGTAGCGCGGTAGGTTGTGGCACGAATTGAGAGCAATCAGGGAGTTACCCAATTATCCCTGTGCACGCGTCTTGCTTGTCACGAGGTAACATGAAGAACGCGACTGATCGACCCACGCCGCACGTTTGCGGCGCATTCGGCTCGCGTTCAACACGCTTTTGCTGCGCCTGGCCCCGCTCACGGATTGGATGAGCGACGGCGCCTCCGCCTACAGTGGCAACAGCAAATCACTGATTTCTTATCCGGCGCAGCTCGCTATCCTGCGCCTGACGCCGTTGTTTTCATCGTGCACGCCAACCAAAAAGGAAATGATCATGGCCAAAGGACAAGCTCGCAGTAATCGCGAAAAGAAGAAACCAAAGGCGGACAAGGTCCCCGGAGCCGGTACCCCGGCGCTGACCAAGGGCATGCAGCCTCCGATCAAGATTCCGACCGGCAAAAGCTAGGGCAAATATCATGAAAATCACAGCGACTACACAAATGGTACGGAACTCAACCGGGAACACGCTGCGTCGCATCGCGTTCATTGGCAACTCCCTGCCACGTCGCTGTGGTATCGCCACCTTCACCAGTGACCTGCAACATGCGGTCGCCGCGTCGCGCACGGATCTAGACACCTGCATCGTTGCGATGACGGATCACGGACAAACGTACGACTATCCGCCGGAAGTTCGCTTCTCGGTCAACGACCAGCGCATTGAAGACTACGAACGTGCGGCAGATTTCCTGAACGAGGGCAAGTACGACGCTGTCTGCCTGCAACACGAATTCGGGATCTTTGGTGGCGAGGTGGGCGCGCACATCATGGTGTTGCTGTCACGTCTGACCATGCCGATCGTGACCACACTGCATACCGTGCTCTCACAGCCATCTCCTGCGCAACGCGCAGTGCTCCACCGCATCGTTGACGCTTCATCGCGCGTGATCGTGATGGCGGAAAAGGGACGCGAGCTTCTGCGAACTGTTTATGACGTACCAGCAGAAAAAATCGCCGTTATCGCGCATGGCATCCCTGATTTCGAGTTTGCCGAACCGGATGACGCGAAAGATGAGTTGGGATATACCGGCAGATCCGTGATCCTCACCTTTGGTCTGCTCAACCCGAACAAGGGCATCGAAGTCATGATTGACGCGATGCCAGAGATCCTCAAGAAGCGTCCTGACTCGGTCTATGTGGTCCTTGGCGCAACGCATCCAAACCTGGTGCGCAACGAGGGCGAAGCTTACCGGGAGAGCCTGATCCTGCGTGCTCGGCTGCTCGGCGTCGAGAAACATGTCGTATTTCTCAACCAGTTCGTCGATCTGCCGATGCTGCTGCGGTTCATTTCGATGTGTGACGTGTACGTCACCCCCTACTTCAACGAAGCACAGATGACGTCAGGCACTTTGGCCTACAGTTTTGGTCTGGGCAAGGCGGTCGTTTCGACGCCGTACTGGCATGCGCAGGAGCTGCTGGCGGATGGTCGCGGCGTTCTGGTTCCATTTGGCGATTCACCAGCAATCGGCAGCGCGATTGCGGGACTACTTACCAACGACGGTCAGCGGCTCGCGATGCGTAAACGCGCGTACACCTGCAGCCGCAGCATGACGTGGGAACGTACGGCAGAAGCTTACGTCAAGGTCTTTGCCAAAGCGGTTCGCGAACAGCAACCGGTGGCAATGCCCTGGCTCGGGCTGCAGGTCAAACCACTGTCAATCCGCAAAACCGCGCTACCTGAACTGCGGACCAGACATCTGCAATCAATGTGCGATGACACCGGGCTGTTTCAGCACGCGGTGCATTCGATCCCCAATCGCTCACACGGGTACTGTGTGGACGACAACGCCCGCGCCCTCCTGCTGGCTTGCGAACTCACCAAACCCGACGAAACGCCTTTGTCCGACACAATGACGGACCACTTTGCGGCTTTCATCCAGCACGCATGGAACCCGGATACGGGACGGTTTCGCAACTTCATGGGCTTTGACCGTTGCTGGCTCGAAGAAAGCGGTTCCGAGGACAGCCACGCTCGCACGCTTTGGGCGCTCGGCGAATGCGCTCGCGTTGACTCCAGCCCGTCACGCCGGCGCTGGGCCGCTGCCTTGTTCATGGCGGCACTTCCGACGACCGAACGATTTCTATCGCCGCGAGCATGGGCGTTTACGCTGCTGGGGCTCGACGCCTATTGCGCTGCCATGCCACCGATCCGCCGGATCAGCGCTGATGGAATGCCCGAGCGGCTGCGGCAACTCTTCGCCGATAAGCTGATGACCCTGTTTGCTGCCGTCGCCAGCAGGGACTGGACGTGGTTTGAGACGGGTCTTGCCTACGACAACGCTCGCCTGCCGCAGGCGCTCATCGTCACCGGGCTGGCCACGCGAACACCCGCTTACGTTGACACCGGCATGCGTTCCCTGCGCTGGCTCATGGCGCTGCAGACCACCTCTACTGGCCTGTTCCGTCCAATTGGTACCGACAGTTTTGGCGATGAGCGCAAACCGCCGCGCGCCTTCGATCAACAGCCGCTCGAGGCAACCGCTACGATCTCTGCCTGCTTTGCGGCATGGCGTGCGGACGCACGGCAGGAATGGCTGAATCACACGGAACGCGCGTTTGCGTGGTTTCTGGGCGACAATGATCTGGCTGAGCCACTTGTCGACATAGAAACAGGGAGTTGCCGCGACGGATTGCATCCCGACCGGGCCAACGAGAACAAGGGCGGCGAGTCGGTCGTATCCTATCTTCTCGCGCTGCGCGAGATGCGGCACATGGCTCGCGTAATAAGCGCTAAAACAAAGTCAACGATGTATCCGGCCACTGAGCTGGAACTCCATGACACACCGAATTACTCGAGCGGAGAGCGCTTTGTCACAAGCCACATTTCTGAACCGGCAGGCGCTTTACCTGCGCCCCGATCCGGCACGAGTGCTCGTACGCCCGTTCAAGCCGGCTACCGAACCGCGGGACCTTAAACCGACCGACAAGACGCGGGCCAACCACATTGTCGACCGCGTTCTAGCGCTCGACGCCGAAACGGCAGCGCAGCAACTCGCCGATGTTCTGGAGAACTTTCAGGGGCGTCATCGCGATTTGCTGGCAAAGTTCGAAGCGCGCGCAGATGAGATGGAGGATGCGTTCTCCGACCACGCCATCTTCACCAAGATTCAGCGGCAACTGGTTGGCGCCTACTTCATGCACGAATACTCGTTCGAGGCCGCTGCGCTGTTCAATCCGAGCATCGTCGTCCACCCTGACCAGTCCAGCGCGCCGGAAGGCGGTTGTCGCTTCATTCTCAGTCTCCGCGCTGTAGGTGAGGGGCATATATCTTCGCTGACGTTTCGGTCCGGAAGCATTTCACGCGACGGCAGCGTGGCGGTTGATCCGTCATCCCGTCTGGCGTCCGTTCCCAAAGTCGTGCGCCGGACTTGCACCCCCGAAGGCGACGACGTGGTCGTCGTCTTCACGGTCGATGAAGACATCAGCGAGCGAGTTATCTTTCCGGTCACCCCATCGCAATGGCATGGCATTGAAGACGCGCGCTTCGTCGCGTTTACCGATTCAGGGCAAACGACGTACTACGCGACCTACACCGCGTACAGTGGCGACGCGATCCGCTCGGAATTGCTTGAAACGTCGGACTTCCTCTCGTTCCGGATGTCACCTCTAAAGGGGACGGCTGCGCAGAACAAGGGGATGGGTCTGTTTCCGAAAAAGATCGGCGGACGCTACGCCATGATCGGCCGTCAGGACAACGAGAATCTCTACCTGATCTACTCTGATGATCTCTACACATGGAACGGCGGTCAGGCCATCCTGCGCCCCGAGTTCCCGTGGGAATTCGTGCAGATCGGCAACTGCGGCGCTCCCATCGAGATCGACGAGGGCTGGCTACTGCTGACACATGGCGTCGGCCCGGTTCGCAGATACGCTATCGGCGCAGTGCTTCTCGACAAAACCGATCCTTCGAAAGTTCTGGCGCGATCACGCGAACCGCTGGTACGACCGGAACCTTCCGAGCGCGAGGGCTATGTGCCGAATGTGGTCTACACCTGTGGCGCAGTGCGGCACAAGGGACAAATCATCCTGCCGTACGCGGTCTCGGATACCTTCTCCAACTTCGCTTCCATTAATATTGGAGACCTGATGCAGCTCATGCGAAGCTGACGATTCCCTTCTGGTGTTAGCCGCGCTTGTTCTCCCGCTTTCCGCCCTTCCTCCTTCCCCTGATCTTCATCAACCTGACGGGTCACATGGCCTTGTCGGGTGGGCGCGTCACCGGTGCACTCTACGTTCTGAAGACAGGCAACGCCGAATATCTGGTCGGTGTCTTCATGGCACTGTTCTCGATCATTCCGGTTGTCACATCGCTGTCAATTGGTCGATGGGTTGATCGCGTTGGCGCTCCGCGCGTTATGCGACTGGGAATCGCGACAGTACTCGTTGGCGCATGGACGCCGGTGGTTTACCTGTCCCTGCCAACGCTGCTGCTGATGGCGGTCACCATCGGTTTCGGTTTCAACGTACTCTCGGTCGCGGCACAACATACCGTCGGGCATCTCGTCGCGAACGCGACACCTTCCGAGCGTCTCGCCAACTTTGGCTGGTTCGCGCTGGGGCATTCCGCGTCAAGCACCATCGGACCGTTCATCGCCGGTGTCCTGATTGATGCGGTGAGTTTTCGGGCAGCGTTTGCCGCGCTGGCGCTATTCGCCTGTGTCGCCGCCTGGCTTGTCGTCACCCGCACCCGCGGGTTGCCGCGACCGCACGCCGACGCTGAGGCTGCGATCGCCATCGACGAAGAAAATGAAGTGCGCGAAGTGCAACAGAAGCCACGCGTACTGGACCTGCTGGCCACACCCGAGATGCGGCGCATCTATTGGGTCAACATGGTGATGGCATCCTCCTGGGACCTGTTCATCGTAATGCTGCCCGTGCTCGGCTACCGCCTTGGTTACTCGGCATCGGTCATCGGTGCCGTGTTCTCGCTATTTGCGCTGGGCACTTTCACCGCGCGGGCGACCATGCCCTGGCTTTCGCGCCGAGCCAACGAGTGGCAGATTCTGCGTATCTCAATCGCGGTGATCGTGTGCGTATTCTTTGCGCTGCCGTGGGCCGTTGTCGCCCCGCTCCTGATGGGGCTTGGCCTGATATTCGGCTGTGCCGTCGGCATGAGCCAGCCCAACATGTTGTCGCTGCTTCATGCGGCCTCACCACCGGGACGTGGCGGCGAGGCGGTGGGACTGCGTTCGGTGCTGAGCAACAGCGTCTCTGTGGCGGTACCGCTGGTTTTTGGCGCAGCGGTGGTACCACTTGGCATTTCAGCGTTGCTGGTCGGTGGCGGTGTGGTGTTTGCCTCGGGAATTCCCCCCGCCCATCGTGGTGCCCGGGCTCGCGGCGCAGCGGGCGCGCAGGGCACGTAAGGCGTGCAATCCTTTTGATCGGGTGCGACGGCAAAGCCGTCTGCAATCCGTCTTTAGTTCGCACGGACAAACATATTTCACTTTCTCAGGAAACTCAAGATGTCCTTTGACTCCTTCAAAACCCGGACTGTGCTGCCTTTCACGCTCGCGTTTTTCGGAAGCGTATTGTTGGCGACAGCGGCAAGCGCACAGGATGCGGGCGACTACAGGACGCCTCCGGCACCGCTGCAGGCCATCGTTGATCAACTGCGAGCGCCCTCGGTCAACCTGAGTCCGCGGCGCGACATGGCCGCGATGGTGAAGACACCGACACTGCCCAGCATTCGCGAAGTCGCACAGCCGGAGCTCAAGCTCGCGGGTCTGCGTATCAACCCGCGCACTTACAGTCAGAGCCGTTTTTCGTTCGGCGAGGATTTGTGGCTATTCGACCTCGCAACACGCAATGAGATTCGCCTGACCGGTCTGCCGCAAAACCTGAGGATTGCCGCACTCACCTGGTCACCGGACCAGCGCTACATCGCGTTCACACATGTGGCGGATGCCGGTGGCAACGTGGACAAGGTCGCAGCGGGCGTTGAACTGTGGGTGGTCGATGTGGCGGGAAAGTACGGCCGCCGCCTGATTGCGTCGCCGCTCAACACCGTCTACGGGCGGGGCTTTTCCTGGATGCCCGATAGCAAGTCACTGATCGTGCGCCTGCGGCCCAGCGGTCAGGGACCAGCGCCTGCCACAGCCGTCGTACCCACAGGGCCGAGCACACAAGATGCGATTCCCGGTGCTGGTCAGCGGCAGGTACGCACGCTGCAGGATCTGCTCAAAAACGAAAGTGACGCCGCGATCTTTGATCACTACACACTGGTGCAACCGGCTCTGGTTGATCTCGCCGGAAAAGTAACGAAAATCGGCGTAGCGGATCGATTCGCGGGGATCAGCGCTTCACCAGATGGCAAACTGGTGCTGACGGAAGCTATCGAGCGTCCTTATTCTTACGTGGTGTCGTCGCAGTCGTTTCCGCAGCGAATCGAGGTTCGCAATTTGTCCGGAGCCGTCATCCACACCGTCGCAAAACTCCCGATCGAAGAAGGATTGCCGCCCGGCAACGACGCCGTACGAATGGGTGTGCGCGACATCGAGTGGCGCGCAGACAAACCCGCGACACTCGTCTGGGCAGAAGCACTGGACGGCGGCGATCCGGCAAAGGCGGCGCAATTCCGCGATAGCGTCCTGACGCAGGACGCACCGTTCGCGGACAAGCCGCGCGAAGTCATCAAGCTCGCCAGCCGCTACGCCGGCACGCTATGGGCGCGTGGCGATCTGGCGATTGTGTCGGAATACTGGTGGAAAACGCGCGCCGTCAAGTCATGGCGCATTGCCCCGGACATGGCGACGCAATCTGCCGAACTGATCGCAGACTTTTCAAGCGAAGACCGCTACAACAATCCCGGTAGCCCGAAAACGCGCATCGACGATTCTGGTCATGCCCGTCTGTTGATCGCGCCGGACGGCGAGTCCATCTATCTGACTGGCAAAGGCGCGTCGCCTGAGGGCGACCGGCCGTTTGTTGACCGGTTCAACCTCACCAGCAAGAAGAAGGAACGTCTGTTTCGCTCGGAGGCGCCGGAATTCGAGGACGTCATTGAGTTACTCGACAACCAGGGCAAACGCATCCTAACGACCCGTGAATCTCCGACTGAACGTCCGAATTTTTATGTGCGGGATTTGACGCAGCTGAAGGCTACTCAACTCACACAGCTGACCCGTTTCCCGCACCCGACACCACAACTGGCCAGCGTCTCAAAAGAGCAGATTCGCTACAAGCGCGCCGACGGCGTTGATCTCACTGCCACGCTGTATCTGCCTCCGGGCTATGACGCCAAACGTGACGGCCCGCTGCCGATGCTGATGTGGGCGTATCCGCAGGAGTTCACCACGGCAAGCGCCGCGAGCCAGGTGACGGCGTCGCCATACCGCTTCAACGGGATCAGCTACTGGGCGCCACAGGCGCTACTGTCGATGGGCTACGCTGTGCTCGACAATCCGTCAATGCCGATCGTGGGTGAAGGCGGCAAAGAGGCCAATGACACCTACCTGCCGCAACTGATTGCCAGTGCCGAGGCTGCCGTCAATGAAGTCGTACGACGCGGCGTCGCGGACCGTGACCGTATCGCCATCGGCGGTCATTCTTACGGCGCATTCATGACCGGCAATCTGCTTGCGCATACGCGCCTGTTCCGCGCAGGAATCGCGCGATCCGGCGCCTACAACCGCACGCTGACGCCGTTCGGCTTTCAGTCGGAGGAACGGACATTCTGGAAGGCGCAGGACACCTATAACGCAATGTCGCCGTTCAACTTTGCCGACAGGATCAAGGATGCACTGCTCCTGATTCACGGTGAACAGGACAACAACCCCGGCACCTTCCCGGTCCAGAGCGAGCGGTTGTTTCAGGCCATCAAGGGACTGGGTGGCACAGCGCGGCTCGTGATGCTGCCGAACGAAAGCCACGCCTATCGCGCTCGCGAATCCATCTCACACATGCTCTACGAGACGAACCTGTGGATGGAAAAGTACGTGAAGAATGCAAAGCCGCGCGCAGACATGACCGCCCCGAAAGCCGACGCCTCCGCCGGGAAGGTTGTGGCGACACAGTAGTCCTGTATCTCGCCGGCGGTGATGCGCAGCAGGTTCACGGCAGCGCGAAATCATTCCGGCGCCGATTGTTCAGTGCGGCAACTTGACTTCGGTTAATGTTGTCTTGCGACAAGAGGAGAATGATTTGAAGGTCTCGGATTTTGCGCTGGCGCTGGTGCTACCCGCACCGGTTGCGGCTTTGACCATAGGTGCGGCGTTGTTTCCTTTGATTTCCCTGTTCTGCGTCGTTGGATGTTTCGCCATTAGCAACAGCACGCTCGCCATCCGGGCGATTCCGGGGATGGGTATCGTGGCATGGAAGGCGCGCTCGTCGGCCGTGGTTGCATGATGGCCGCAGCGAAGCCGGTTTTATGTGTCGGTGCGTCCGCATGGACCACCATATTTCGTGTTCCGACCCTGCCCCAAGGTTCGGCCAAAATCATCCCAGATGAGGCAATCCAGATTGGTGATGGCATGAGCGCGTCCGCTGGCTGTGCCATCGTAAAGCTTGGCGGACGCGCCGAATTCTGGGCACGCGTCGGCGATGATGCAAACGGACGCGCAGCTATCGCGTCGCTTGCCGAGACCGGGTTGAACTGCGCCAACGTGCGGTTCGTTGCAGGCGTCAAGGGTTCGTTCTGCACGGTCGTCGTCGATGGCGCGGGCGAGCGCATCGTGATTCCGCGCCACGATCCTGCGCTTCCTGACCACACCGACTGGATGCCGCTGGCCCGCATCCGCGATGGAGAATTCTCGGCTGTGCTCACCGAGGTGCGCTGGCCGCAAGGTGCGGCGGCTGTTCTCGACGCCGCACGCGAAGTGGGGATTCCTGCCATTCTGGATGCCGAGGTCGGCGCAGCGGGCGTACTCGAAGACCTCGCGCAACGCGCGACGCACGTGCTGTACAGCGAAACCGGGCTGGCGAAGCATGTCGGTCGGGCAGCCGCGCGTAACCAGCTCACGCGGGCACAGGCGCTACTACCGGGCAAATTTCTGGGCGTGACGCGTGGTGCTGACGGCTTTTACTGGCTGAACGACGGACGCGTGCAGCACGCCGCAGGTGTTGCCGTCACGGCGGTCGACACGCTCGGCGCCGGTGATGTATTTCATGGCGCCTATGCGCTTGCGCTGGCCGAGGGCATGGCCGTGCCCGATGCGGCCCGCTTCGCCTGCGTGGCGGCGAGCCTCAAGTGCGAAGTGTTTGGCGGACGCATC
>Ga0209023_10004519_pt1 | contig 15781 bp, 13 predicted proteins | sample LakOneMetagenome_FD_187468 | JGI IMG/M metagenome (GOLD analysis project Ga0209023, IMG submission 187468) | Freshwater and sediment microbial communities from Lake Erie, Canada (SPAdes) (version 2) | ecosystem: Environmental > Aquatic > Freshwater > Lentic | place: Lake Erie, Canada... | reverse complement strand
GACCGCTTGGGCGGACACGCCGTGGTGGTACACGGAGTTCCCGACCCCGAACGGCGACGCCAACGCGGCGGCGATCGCTCGGCCGGTGGGCGTGTAGCCGACGGCGTCCTTGCGGCCACCGACGCCACCCCAGTCCCCTGAGCGGAAGCTGGCGACGACCTGCTCGACGTAGGTCGGCCCGACCGTGGCGTGCGCATCCATGCGCACGAGGAACTCGCCACGGGCCACCGGCCACGCCACGTTCATGGCGGCGGGCTGGATGCGACGCGGGTTGTCCAACAGCGAGACCCGGTCATCGATGTCGGAGTACGCCGCCACGAGCTCGCGAGTCCGGTCCGTCGATCCACCGTCGACCACCAGGATCTCGATGTTGCGGTGGGTCTGGCACACCAGCGCATCGAGGCACCCCGAGATGGTTCGCTCCTCGTCGAGACACGGCACGACGATGGTCACCAGGTCTCGCTGGTACTGGACTTCCTGATCGGGCTGTTCGAACGCGCCGACCGCAGCTGCGCTCAACGCCGCTTGCCGAGGAAGGTCGGGATCGTGCGCAGTGCGATCACGAGGTCACGCCACAGCGACCAGTTCTCGATGTAGCGGTTGTCGAGCCGAGTGCGAGCCTCGATCGACGTGTCTCCCCAGAAGCCGTTGACCTGCGCCCACCCGGTGATGCCGGAGGGAACACGGTGGCGGTGCTCGTAGCCGTCGATGTTGCCGGAGAACTGCTCGACGAAGTAGGGCCGTTCGGGCCGCGGACCCACGATCGACATCTCGCCCTTGAGCACGTTGATGATCTGGGGCAGCTCGTCGAGGTGCGACTTGCGCAACACCGCACCGATGCGGGTGATGCGGTCGTCTCCGTCGACGGTCCACTTGGTCTCGGAGTCGTCGTTGACCCGCATGGATCGGAACTTCAGGATCTCGAACGGACGGTTGTCGACGCCGACCCGCATCTGACGGAAGAACACCGGGCCGGGGCTGGAGAGCTTCACGGCGACGGCACACAGCGCCATGACGGGAGCGGTGAGCACGAGCAACGCGGCCGAGACGCACAGATCGAACGCCCGCTTGGCCGGCCACATGTTGTGGGCATGGCCGGGCTGGCGCAGCGGAACCAGGGCGAAGCCGTCGACCTCGTGACCGACGGTGCCGCGGGCCACGCCGAGTTCGAAGAATCGCGGCACGGCGTAGAACTGCACTCGGGTGCTGGTGCACTGTCGCACGTAGGAGACGATCTCCTCTTCGGAGGCCGAACCGAACGCCAACACGACGTGGCGGATGTTGGTGTCGGCGAGCACGCCCGCCAGGTCTTCGGGCTTGCCGACGGTGGGATAGGGCAGGTCGTCGTCGAACCGATCGAGGAAGCCGAAGGGGACCAGGCCGAACTCGGGGTTGCCCTCGAGCGCCTCGGCCACCTTCACGCCCACGGGGCCGGCACCGACGATGAGCGTGTCCTCGAGGTCGTAGCCACGGACACGAGCGAGGTGCGAGGCCTTGAACACGGCGAGACGGCCCAGCAGGACCGTGCCCACCGTGGCCCCGACCAGCACGGCGTAGACCTTCATGTTGAAGTTGTCGAGGAGGTGCTTGTCCATCGCCACGGCGATCATGGCGGTGAGCACGGGTGCCGCAGCGACCCGAGTGGCGATCTGGATGACCATCTCGCTCGGCCGGGTGACGACCCGACCGCGGCGGTAGGTGGGGAGCAGCAGGAACAGCGCGATCACTACGTAGACGAGTCCGAAGAACTTCGGGCTCCGGCCGGCGGATCCGACGAGGACGCCCCGCAACCAGATGAGGATCGCGACGGCGTCGAGGGTGAAGGTGAGAGCGAGCAGGCCGACACCGACGGTGCGGCGCTGGTCTTGGCTGGGACGACGGACCGGTGCGTGAGCCGGTCGCTCCATGCCGTCGCTGATGACGACGAGCTTGCGTTCGGGAAGGACGACGGGAGGCGGGTCACCCAGCGTGGGGCCTGTCCGCATCGTCGTGTTGTCCGTTGCCGTAAAACCCAGCATCTACAAGTCCCCGCACGTTTGCCCCCAGCAACAGCGGAAACCCCGCCCCGATCGCCCCGATCGACTACTGGCACCCAGCCGTGCGCCCTGGGTAGGAACAGTGAAGCACAGGCCCTGAACGATCTTCAAGGGGTTCGGTGACCGTTGTCACGGAAGTGGGCAAGATTACTTGCCCCCGTTACCTCCGCGCCACACAGCGTGGCGACCCGACTACTTGTGGAGAACTACGGCCCCGACCGGGTTAGTGGTGAACGACCGCAGCGCGTCGCCGGTGAAGCGGGCGTCGCGCAGCGATGTCGAGCCCTCGGTGACGACCACGATGGTGGCGTCGGCCATCGACAGCAGCTGAGTCGAAGGAACCGGACCGGGCACCTGCGGGCCGTCGACGATCACGACGTACTTGCCGGACAACCCGCCCAGCACCTGGTGCAGGTTGGAGCGCATTCGCAGCAGGCTGCCGCCGCGGTTGAGACCCGCGGGCATGACCCGGATCATCCCCGACGGGGGCACCATCCCGGCCAGCATCGACGGCGTGTGGCCGTTCTCGAGGCGCAACAACGTCTGATCGACACGCAGCTCGCCGGTGAGGCACTCGGCCAGACCCGGCTCATCGGAGGCACCGATCAACTTGGTGAGCGTGGCGTTCTCGAGGTCGCCGTCGATGAGGGCGACCGGCTGATCGAAGTTGCGAGCGATCGCGCAGCCCAGCGCCAGGACGAGCTTGGAGCGCTCGAGGTCGGACTCGGCGCCCACGACCACGAGGCGATGGATGGGGCCGTTCGAACCCAGCCGCTCGATGGCGGACAACATGCCCAGCACGGCGTCCTGCGGGTTGGCGTTGCGGCCGTCGCCCATGGCGGCCAGGCGGGCCAGGATGGGCAGATCGAGCGCATCGGCGACATCACGGGTCGAACCGATGACCGGTTGGCGGTACTGACGGAACGCCGCGATGAGGAAGGCCACGAGGAACCCGAGCGCGAAACCGCCGAGGAAGCCCATGTACCAGGGCACGTAGACGACCTCGCGAATCGGCCGCTGGAACAGCTCCTGCACGATCGGGCCGGGGATCCGCTGCTCGATCGGCAGCTGGCGCTGGTTGGCCTCGATCACGTCGCGCAGCGTGGGCAGCACCCACTGGCTGAACTGCTCCGTCGTCTTGATGTCGGTCCACTGGATGGTGACCTCGAGGATCGCAGCCGACGGCGGCCGATCGACCGACAACATCCCCTGGATGGTCGAGACCGGCAGCTTGGACTGGGCCTCCTCCTTGAGCTGGGTGGCGAACCCGGGCGTGCTCATGAGGCCTTCGAAGGTGGCCACGATCGTCTCGTTGTCGTTGGGGTTCGAGCCCGACAACACCAGGAAGGTGCGCTTGGTGGCGTACTGCTTGGGCAGCGTCAACGTGAACACCATGGCCAGCAGGCCGACGATGACCGCGGCGCCACCGATGAACATCCACACCCGGCGTGAGAAACGCAGGTTGATGACGGCGCGTTCTTCGACCAACAGCGGATCCGTGATGGTCGCCAGCGCTCCGGCTTCACTCATCGTGACTGCCCCAATACTCGTGACGAAGTTCCCACGATACCGGGGCGCCCGAAGATGGTCATATCGGTCATTCGACTCACTGCACCACCCACTGCGCGCATCTCCCCCACGAGTGCCTCGTCTCGCACTTCGCGGAGTCGCTCGCTATTGTCCTCCCCGCCATGGGATCACTGATCAAGAAACGACGCAAGCGGATGCGCAAGAAGAAGCACCGCAAGCTGCTCCGTCGGACACGCCACCAGCGTCGAGCTCGCGGCAAATAGTCCGGTCACGGCGTCGCTGCCCCGTTGGGCGCCGGCGTCGTGCGGGTCACCACCCGGCCCGGTCCAGGAAAGTCCCCCTCGACGAACCAAGTCGAACCGCTCCCGGCCAGTCGTGGTTCGACGCCGGTCGCGGCCCCGAGCGCATCTCGCCACTGGGCGAGCCGCGGCTCGACCGACAGGGCTGCCGGCAGCAGGTCGTTGCCTGACGGATCCGATGGGCCGCCAAGTTCGTCCCACCGTCGGTACACCGCAGGTGTCGAGCAGTGCAGCGGCGGCGTCAGCAAGGTGATCGTTCGAGCCACGTGATCGAGGGGTGTGACCCGTTCGCCGATGCCGCTGACGGTCGCCCGACCGCCCAACAGGCAGAACGCCACATCGGCGCCGAGGGTGACGGCGATGTCGAGATCGTCGATCCCTCCCCAGCGAAGCACCGCGGCGGCGTCCGCGCTCCCCCCGCCCAGGCCGGCTCCGGCGGGGATGCGCTTGGTGACGACCGCTCGTGCCGGACGACCCACCACAGCCAGGGCACGCGACACCAGATCGGTCGACGCGGTCGCGTCGTCGACCACATCGATGTCAGGCACGTGCTCGCCCTGGTAGCGAACACCGGTCCCCTCCCGCAGTTCGACGGTGTCGACCAGATCGAGCGTGACCATCTCGGCCTCGATCAGATGCAGACCGTCTGGTCGCGTCCCCACCACACGAAGGGTCCAGGTGAGCTTGGCCGGGGCGGAAAGGGTGACCGGCAGCAGAGCGGTCATCGGGGTGCCTCGCCGACGAGCGCCGTGGTGAGCGCGGCCCACTGCTCGAGCGACAGCCGTTCCGCTCGCTCGGACGGTTCGATCCCGGCGGCCGCCAGCGCGGCATCGACCTGCTCGGTGGGCCAGCGGGCCGACAGAGACCGGCGCAGGGTCTTGCGACGCTGGCCGAACCCGGCGGCCACTGCGGTCACGAAGGTGGCTTCGTCGGACGGTTCGATGGGCGCGGGATGGACACGCCGGATGTCGACGAGCGCCGAGTCGACGCGTGGTCGAGGCCAGAACACGTCGGGCGAGATCGCCGCCACCCGTCGCGCCACCGCTCGACGGGCGATGCGGATCGACGGCAATCCGTGCGAGGGATCGCCAGGCCCGGCAGCCATGCGGTCGGCCACTTCGCGTTGCACCATCACCAGCATGCGGTCGATGGCCGGGACGCCGTCGAGCAGTCCGATGACGATCGATGTCGCCACGTTGTAGGGAAGGTTCGCCACCAACACGTGGCGGTCAGAGCCGATGAGCGACGGCCAGTCGACGGTCAGCGCGTCGGCACACACCACGCGGAGCCGCGGTCCCGCCAATGGGCCGAGCCGTTCGGTGAGCGACGCCGCCAGGCGACGATCCTTCTCGATGGCGGTCACCTCGACCCCGGCGCCGAGGAGCCCGAGGGTCAACGAGCCCAACCCGGGCCCGATCTCCACGACCCGATCGCCGGGCTCGAGCTCGGCCAGGCGCACGATGCGCCGAATGGTGTTGGGATCGACCACGAAGTTCTGGCCCAGGCTCCGCTTGGGATCCGCCCCCATCGACGCAAGGAGCGCCTCGATGTCGCGGCGAGTGAGCAGGTCCGGCACGTTCTCGGCTGCGCCGTCGGTCATGGCGTGGGTGTCACGATGCTCTGCGTGGCGGCCGCAGGTGCGGTGGTCTCGGGTGGCGCCGTGGTCACGGGGTCGGTCGGGGGCGGCGGCGCGGCAGTGACCGGAGTGGTCGGGACCGGAGCCTTCGTCGTGGTCGACCCGCGTTGGGTCGTCGTGGTGCGGGCACCCTTGACCGTGGTCGTCGTCGCTCCTTTCGCGCCCTTCACCGTGGTGGTGGGGATCGGCAGGGTCGAGCTCACCAGCGGACCGAGCTGATCGTGCAGTTGCTTGGACTCCTCGGAGTCTGAGTAGCGACTCGAACCTTTCTGGACCCACGCAGGGTTGAGTGCGATCTGTTGTGCCACGGCAGTGGTCGGCGGCGCCGCAGTGGTGCTGGGACCGCTCGCAGACCCTGGAGCCGTGGTGGTGGATCCACCCGCTCTCGACGCCGGCGTGTCGCTGCCGCCGAACACGGTGATGCCGACGACGACCAGCGTGACCACAGCCGCCAGCCCGAGCCTGACCCGTCGCCCCACATCGGGGGCCTGGCTGAACGGGGCTCTCGCTCGTCGATCTCTCACGCCGACTCCGAGCCGCTCACGCGACGCGACGGTAGAACGCTTCGGCGTTGCGCCACGTGTGCTCGGCCACGTGTTCGACCGCCTCGCCCCGCAACGCCGCGACGAACGCTCCGACCACGGCGACGTTGGACGGATGGTTGGGACGGCCTCGCAACGGGACCGGCGACAGGTAGGGACTGTCGGTCTCGACGAGCAGGCGGTCGATCGGACACGTCGCCGCCACCTTGGCCACGTCGTCGGCCGCACTGGGGAACGTGACGATGCCGCTGAACGACAACGAGGCACCGATCTCGAGACACCGCGCCGCCTCGGCCGGGCCCCCCGTGAAGCAGTGGAACACGGTGCGCGGAGGCACGCCGACCTCGCCGAGGACGTCGAAGGTGTCGTCCCACGCAGCGCGTGTGTGGATCACCAACGGAAGCCGGTGGCTCAGTGACAGCGCGATCTGCAGTGCGAAGACCTCGCGCTGGGCATCGCGGGGTGAGTGCTCGTAGTGGTAGTCGAGTCCGCACTCCCCCACCGCCACGACCTCCGGATCGGCGAGGAGCGCCTCGAGCCCATCGATGCCGCCGGCGGCGTCGTGCGGGTGCACCCCGGCCGTGGCCGAGACCGCATCGAAGCGCCTGGCCCGGTCGATCGCCTGGGTCGACCCGGCCACGTCGCACCCCACGTCGATGAGGCGCAGCACGCCGGCGTCGGCGGCTCGTTGCACGTACCCGTCGACGTCGTCGTCGGGCAAGTGGCAGTGCTGGTCCCACCACCGTGTGGGCGGATGCTCGATCAGCTCGTCCACGGTCGCCTCAGCCGTTCTCGAGCAGGAGATACCCGCACCGGCCGGGCGCGGCCTCGTTGAGCACGCGTGACGCGTCGACCATGGCGCGAACCGGGCTCCAACCGTCGAGCATCACGAGCACCGTGAGATCACAACGAGCCATGAGCTCGCGCACTGCGTGGCGTCCGGGGACCGGCGGCAACGCCAGGATCACGACCGAGTCCTGGGCGATCCGTTCAACGATGTCGGCGAGCTCGGCCGCCGTCGCCACGTCGCTGCCCATCCGGGTGCCCACGCCCAGCACGTACACCCCCGGACCTGACTGTGCCCGCACTGCCCGCACCGAACGTGGGATCGAGCGGCTCCTGAGTCGGCGCACCAGCTGCTCCGGTGCCACGTCGCTGCCGATGCAGTCGGTCACCCCGGCGCGGGTGCGGCCGGGCAGGCGGCTGAGCAAGCCACACCGTCGACTCAACGCCCCGTGGTCGAGGTCGAGGTCGATCAGCGTGACGCGTTCGGGAACGACCGTCGACACCGACGCGGCGAAGGCCACGGTGATCGCGGCCCGCTCGCTTCGAATGCCCGAGCCGGCGAACGCAAGGCTGCGCAGGCCATCGGGACACGAGGCCTCGATCGCCAAGGTCATGCCGCTGACGTGGTTTCGACTGGACTCGCTGCGACGGAGCCCGAACCGAGGGCAGCGGCCCAACTGGCGCATCCCCACCACACCGTCGATGCCGGAGGCGTGCGACACGCGCTCGCGTTCGTGGGCGATGAAGCACACGGCGATGAGCAGCAGCATCCCGAGACCCGCCCCACCCAACAACATGATGGGAGTCGACGGCGACTCGGTGTCGTAGGCGGGCCGACCACCGTAGAGATCGAGGTATAGCGGGCCCCGGTAGTCGGCGGGCTGATCGGCGAACTGATCACGGCCGTTCTCGTCGAGCACCTGCAGCGCACCGGCCCGTGCCTGGTCGACGACGACCCCGAGCGACACGACCAGCTGACGGGCCACCGCCCGGGTGACCTCCGGATCGTGGTCGCGCACCGTGATCGACACCCGAGCGCCCAGCTTGGGACGGGTCGCCGAGACCATGTCGCGCAGATCGTCGAGTGATCGATCGACGCCGGATCGGCGAGCCAGCTCGACCAGGAACGGCTCGGACTGGGCCAATCCGGTGATGCTCTGGATGCGGGGATCGATGATCTGCACGCCGAGCGGACCGCGCGGATCCTCCATCTTCAGCACCAGGATGTCGGCGGTGCCGGTGTAGTAGGTGCCGACGATCACGTCCTCGGCCAACACCGCGATGAGGCCGGCCACGAAGCACACGGCGACAGCCACCCATCGCAGCGGATACCGCAGGCGGAGATCCATCCGCACGTTCTCGTAGACCGGTTCGTCATGTCGCGGGCTGTCCTCGCGGACTGCGACGGCGCGGCGTTCGCGCTCGACCAGTGCCACGTCAGACCGAACCCGGGAGCGACGAACGGTGGATCATCCGCTGCTTGCGGTAGATGCCCGCAGCGAGGCCGATGATCATCCATTGGAACTTCTGATTGAGCTGGGTGCCGAAGAACTGACCGATCAGCAGGGCGATCTGCACGCCCTGGAACGCCCAGACGAGTTGGCCCCACGCCGTCTTGCGCAGGTCCCACAGGTTCTTCATGGTCGAGGCGATGAGCCCGAAGTAGATCGTGGTGCCGATGAGGCCCAGGTCCATCAGGATCGAGAGGTACAGGTTGTGCGCCTCGATGTAGCCGACCCGGATGTCGTCGGTCTGGCGAAGCGCCTGGAGGCTGGCACCCGAGGTCTGCTGCACGAGCTCATAGGACGACGAGCGGAACCCGCCGAGACCCCACCCCTGCAGGGGGTGCAGCTTGAACGCGGCGATGGCGGCGGGCCAGATGTCGAGACGCCCGGCACCGCGGTCACTGAAGAACGCCGCCAACGAGAACCGATCCGAGTTCAGCGCGGCGAAGAGGAAGACCACGACGCCCATGAACACAGCGCCACCGACGATGGTGATCACCCGTTTGCGGCCTCGGATGCCCGGCATGGTGGAGAAGATGTAGACCCCCATCACCCCGCCCATGATGAAACCCATGCGCGACCCGGACGCGATGAGCGCCGACAGATAGATCGGGACGTTGCACCACAGCAACAGGCGGGCGCGACCCTCTGCCGCCCGAGCCAGCACCACGATGACGGGGAAGCCAGCCACCACGAACGCCGCGTAGTTGTTGGCGCCACCGGTGAAGCCGTAGCCCCGCACGCCACCGACGAAGAACACGAACGAGCTCGCCAGGGCCACCAACGCGCCCAGCCACACCCAGATCGTCATCAACTTCATGACCTGCGCAGGCGACTCGGTGAAGACCATGAAGGCCAACGCGTAGGCGATGCCCAGGAACAGGGTGAAGAAGCCGATGAGCCAGCCGCCGACGGGCACCTTGGCCCAGAACACCCCGAGCCAGCACCACACGGTGAGGACCAGCAACGGCACCCACGCCCGCGGTTGGAGGGCGGCGGGCCTCCAGCTGGTCGTGGCGATCCGAGCCACGATGACGAGCGGGATCACCACGGACATGACGCGGCCGATGCTGGCCTGCCCACCGAGCCCCTCGATCCACATCGAGATGACGGCGATCGGCAGCAACACCTCGGGTTGTTTGATGATCAGTCCGAAGGTGATCACGAGCGCGGCGACCGCGGCGATGATCGCAACCGCGATGATCGAGTTGCCGACCCAGGCCAACCCGACGGCGATGACCACCAGCGCGGCGCCCACGGCGACGCGTCGAACGTCGATCGGTGCACGATCCCTGACGGGCGCGGAACGGGGCAGGCGGATCGCTGTCATCGGTTGGACGTCGAGAACTCAGTGCTCGCGACCCGGCCGTGGTCGCAGGTCACACGGTACCGCGACCGACCCGACGTCACCGGGGCAGGACCGACTGGGCCAGGGTTGCCAGATCGGCTTGCGGGCGCGGGCCGATGTGGCTGATCACCTCGGCCGCGGCGATGTTGCCGATCCGGCCGCAGTCGGCCAGCGGCAGGTCCCTCACGAGGCCGGCCAGGAAACCCGCGGCGAACTGGTCGCCGGCCCCGGTCGTGTCCAGCAGCTGGGTGACGTGTTCCGCCGGGACGCGGATCTCCTCGTCGGCGGTCACGATCACCGCGCCGTGCTCGCCGAGGGTGACCGCGCTGAGCGGGCAGTGCTCGCGCACCGACGCGATGGCGGCATCGATGTCGGTGGTGTCGTACAGCGCGCACAACTCACCCTCGTTGGCGAAGAGGATGTCGACGTGTGAGTGCACGAGGTCGAGGAAGGCCTCGCGGTGGCGCTCCACACAGAAGGTGTCCGACAGGGTCAGCGCGACTCGCCGTCCGGCCGAGTGCGCTGTGTGCGAAGCGACCCGATAGGCCGCTTGCGCGTCGTCGCGGTCGAACAGGTAGCCCTCGAGGTACACGATGGCGGCCGAGGCGATCTCGGCGAACGCCAGATCTTCGGGACCGAGCAGCGATGACGCTCCGAGGAAGGTGTTCATCGAGCGTTCGGCGTCGGGCGACACCAGGATGAGGCAGCACCCCGTCGCTGGCCCGTCACTGACGGTCGAGCCGGCCCAGCCCACCCCGATGGCGGTGAGGTCGTGGGCGAAGACCTTGCCCAACACGTCGTCGCGCACCCTCCCGGTGAACACTGCCCTGGCACCCAGCGACGCCAATCCGGCCATGGTGTTGGCGGCGGATCCGCCCGATGCCTCGGTGGCGGCTCCCATGGCCGCGTAGATCTCGGCCATCCGATCCTCTTCGACCAGGTTCATGGAACCCTTGGCGATCGACAGGCTCGCGATCACCTCGTCGGGAGTGAGGCTCAGGACATCGACCAGCGCGTTGCCGATGCCGAGCACGTCGATGGTCGCGGGCGTGGACGAGGACAACGGTGCAGAAGTGGTGAAGGACACAGCCCCAGACGCTACGAGTCGGATTGCCCTTCGTCGAAATGCTGCACGGCCAGCCCGTAGACGCGACGACGCGGTACGTCGAGCCGCTTCGCCACCTCGGCGACGGCATCGCGGGTCGAGGTGCCCTGCTCGGTGAGCTCGACCAGGGCGGCGACGATGCCGTCGTCGTCTGCCTCGACCGTCTGCTCGGCGCGACCCGAGAGCACCAGCACGTATTCGCCGCGCGGTGCGTCGGCTCCGAGATGCTGCACTGCCTCGCCGAGCGAGCCGCGCCACACCTCCTCGTGCAGTTTGGTGAGCTCGCGGCACATCGCCACCCGACGGTCGCTCCCGCAGGCCTCGGCCAGGTCGGACACGGTCCGCAGGACCCGGTGCGGCGCCTCGAACAACACCGAGATGCGAGGGTCGGACGCCAGCGTCGCGATCCGACGACCTCGCTCGGCACCCTTGCGAGGGAGGAACCCCTCGAAGCAGAAGCGGTCGCCCACCAGCCCGCTCACCGCCAGCGCAGCGAGCGATGCCGACGGCCCTGGCACCACGACCGGAGCGAAGCCCGCCTCGACCACTGCGGCCACCAGGACTGCGCCGGGATCGGAGATCGTGGGCATGCCGGCGTCGGACACCAGCGCCACGTCGTCACCGGCCTCGAGTGCACCGAGCACTCGGCCGATCACGTCAGCCTCGGTGTGCTGGTTCACCACCGCCATGGGCCGCTTGGCGATCCCGACCAGTTGCAGCAGGCGCCCGGTGCGGCGAGTGTCCTCGCACGCGATCAACGCCACCGACGACAGGACCGACGCGGCTCGGGGCGACAGGTCACCGAGGTTGCCGATCGGCGTGCCGACCACATGGAGCACGCCACGCCGGCCGGCCGGATCGGTCACGGTCAGCGCACGGTGAGCTGGTCACCGGGCTGCACACCCCACTGCTCGAAGGCCCCGCCGGGCACCTCGATGATGGTGGTGGGGTGCAGCTCGGGGCGGGTCACGCGGCCAGGGGCCAAGGTGACGATCCGGCGAACCGTCAGGTCGGGGTCACAGATGGCCACGTCGATGGTGAAGCGCATGCCGAAGGTGTGCACCGACCGAGTTCTCGTCAGCACCAGCGCGCCGTCGAAGGCGCTGCGTCCCAGCAGGCCCTTGGCCCGACCGAGCCGACCGACCGGCGCCTCGAGGCTGGCCAACACGACGTCGTCCTTCGTCAGCCACGAGCCGGTGCTCCCGGCGACAGGTACGGAGTCGGTGTCATCCATGGGTTCACACGTTGAAGCGGAACTCCAGGACGTCGCCGTCCGCCACCACGTAGTCCTTGCCCTCGACGCGCAGCTTGCCGACCTCGCGCGCCTTGGCCCAGCTGCCCAGCTCGACCAGCTCGTCCCATTGGATGGCCTCGGCGCGGATGAAGCCGCGCTCGAAGTCGGTGTGGATGACCCCCGCACACTCGGGTGCCTTGGCCCCGGCCCGGAACGTCCAGGCCCGAGTCTCCTTGGGGCCGGTCGTGAGGTACGTGCGCAGTCCGAGGCGGTGATACGCGGTGCGCAGGAAGGTGGCCAGGGCGCCGTCGCCGAGACCCAGGGCTTCGAGCATCTCGGCGCGCTCGTCGTCGTCGAGCAGCACTGCTTCGGCCTCGAGCTGCACGCACACCGCCACCACGTCGTCGTTGCCGAGCGCAGCGGCGACCGGCGCGGCGACGGCGGCGGAGTCGTCGAGCTGGGACTCGTCGATGTTCACCACGGCCATCGCTGCCTTGTTGGTGAGCAGGAAGTAGGGCTTGAGCACCTCGCGGGCGTCGTCGGAGAGGTCGCTGCGGTAGAGCGGGATGGCCCGCTGCAACGCCTCGCGCGCTGCGTCGAGCGCGGCGACCTCGTCGAGGATCGACGGGTCACCCTTGGCGGCCTTGCGTCGACGTTCGACCTGCTTCTCCACTGTCTCGAGATCGGCGTAGGTCAGCTCGATCTCCAACGTGTCGAGCTGATCGAGCGGGTCCGACGAGCCGGGCACGTCGGTGTCCTCGAAGGCTCTGAGCACGAACACGATGGCGTCGACCTCGCGGATGTGGGCCAGGAACCGGTTGCCCAGCCCTTCGCCCTGCGCTGCGCCCTTCACGAGTCCGGCGATGTCGACGAACTGCACACCTGCGGGAAGGATCGCCTTGGATCCCGACATGGCCGCCAACGCCTCGAGACGGGAATCGGGCACCTTGGCCACCCCGACGTTGGGGTCGACGGTGGCGAACGCGTAGGGCGCGGCGAGGGCACCCCCGCCGGCCAGCGCGTTGTACAGCGACGACTTGCCGGCATTGGGGAGCCCGACGAACCCGAATCGTTCCATCAGCGCGCGACCCTACCCGCGCACCATTTAGTGTCGATCTCGACATGCTCCCGACCGTGACACCCATGCCGGCGACGGTGTCGGGCATCGGCGGGTTCCTCGGCGCCGGACCGCAGGCCCTGCGGGATCCGACCGGCTTCCTGGTGCGCCAGCGAGCCCGCCACGGCGACACGTTCGTGGTCGACGCCTTCGGTCACCGCCTGTTCCTGGTGTTCTCCCCCCAGGCGGTCGCCCGGTTGTACGCCGTGGCGGAGCAGGAAGCCAGCTTCGGCCTCGCCACCTATCGCATGATCAGCCACAAGGCGCCCGACGAGCTCCTCGACGGCCGGCGGGTCACTCCCCACCAGTTGTTCGGCAGCCAGAACGTCGAGGGATACCTGGCCGAGCTCGACGGGGCGATGGATGCCGAGCTCGAGTTGCTGGGATCGGACGGCACCTTCGAGGTGTTCGCCGAGATGCGGCGGTTGGCTCACCGCATGGGGTTGGCGTCGTGGGCCGGCGAGGCCGCGGATCCCCAGCACCTCGATCGGCTCATGCCGCTCTTCGATCGGCTCGACATGGCCGAATCGTTCGTGCACCCCACCCAGATGATCCGCACGTGGGCCACCCGCAAGCGCAGCGAACGCGCCGCCATGATCGGCATCGAGTCGATCATCGGCGAGGTCCTCGATCAGCGGCGTCGCGATGATCGGTGGCCCGCCGACTGGCTCACCCACATCTGGGAGGCCTTCGCCGACCTCGACCTCGAGCAACGTCGGATCCAGGTCGCCCGCGACATCATCGTGATCCACCTCGGTTCGCTGTCCAACCTCTACGCGGCCATGGCCTGGTCGTTGATCGACCTGCTCGGCCACCCCGACGCCCTGGTTGCAGCGCGCGCCGGCGACGACACACTGATCGAGATTGCCGCCAGCGAGTCGATCCGCATGGCCCAGCGGTCGATCACGTTGCGCGAGGTGCTCCGGCCGATCGAGGTCGACGACGGCACCACCACCTACCGACTCGAACCCGGCGTGATGTTGGCCACGATGTTGGGCGTCACCAACTCGACCGCGGCCCGGGACCTGTCGCGGTGGGACCCCGCCCACTACGTCGGCCGCAAGCTCGCTCCCGGCGTCGACGTGGCGACCCGCGAGCTGGTCAGCACCTTCGGTCACGGCTCGCACACGTGTCCAGCGGCCCGGTTCTCCATCTCATCGATTCGCATCGCCGTGCGGCGGCTGATCGACACCTACGACCTCGACCCGAACTTCGTCGACCTCACTCCGTTGCGAGGGCAGCTGGGCGGGGTGGCACGGGCGTCGCGTCCGGCGGTGGTCACCTACCGGCGACGAGGTCACTGACCGGGGTAGGCGTTGGCGGCCGCGGTCGGACCGCCTGGCCGCACGACGGCCGGGGCGTGGATGGCGTGCGGTTGGAGGTACTCGGCCAGACCTTCGTCACCGAACTCCCGCCCGAAGCCCGACTTCTTGACCCCACCGAACGGCGACCGCAGCGACATGCCCGCCCGGTTGTGGCAGTTGATGAAGGTCGTCCCGACCTCGAGACGACGGGCCACCTCGAACGCCCGGTCCTCGTCGGCTGACCACACCGACGAGGCCAGACCCAGCTCGCTGTCGTTGGCGCGGTCGATTGCGTCGTCGAGATCGTCGTACAGGCACAACGGTACGGCCGGGCCGAACTGCTCGTGGGTCACCAGCCGACTCGACTCCGCGGCACCGACCACCAGCACGGGATGCAGGAACCAGCCGTGAGCGAGATCGATGTCGGCGACCGTGCCCAGCTGGTGGGCGACGGCGCCGCCGTCGACGGCCTCGCCGACCAGCTCGGCCACGAAGGCCCGCTGCTCGGCCGACACCATGGGACCGACCGTGACGGTCGGGTCGAGCGGATCGCCCAAACGCAGCACCCGCACCGCAGCAGCCTGGTACGCCTCGATGAACTCGCTCTCGCGTCGCCGCGGCACGTAGAGCCGCTTGGCGGCCATGCACACCTGCCCGGACGTGAGGAAGCTCCCGAAGACCGCTCGCTCCATCGACGCGTCATCGAACGGAGCGTCGTCGAGCCAGATCGCTGCGTCGTTGCCGCCGAGCTCCATCACGACCGGCGTGATGGCTTCGGCCGCGGTGCGGCCCACCAGACGCGCCGTGACTCCGCCACCGGTGAACGCCACCTTGCGGACGAGCCGATGACGCACGAGCGTCTCGCCGACCTCCGGTCCGCCGTGGATGACCGACAGCACGCCGGGTGGAAGGCGATCGGCGATCGAGCGCAGCGCAGCGGTGACCGCCAGCGGTGCCAGCGGCGACGGCTTCACCACGATGGTGTTGCCGCACGCCAGCGCGGGCGCGACCTTCAGGATCGACAGGATCAGCGGCGCGTTCCACGGCACGATCGCGGCGACGACGCCGTACGGGATCTGCTCGACGGTGAGTCGGCCCGCCGAATCGTCGACAGTTCGGTCGGCGCTGACCCGCGGTGCCACCTCGGCAGCGTGGCGCAGCGCCGCTGCGGCGAAACCCATCTCGCCTCGACAATCGGCGAGCACCTTGCCCAGCTCGCGGGCCAGCAACGGACCGAGGTCGTCGGCGGTCGCCGCAACGCTGTCGGCCGCGGCCGCCAACAGCGCGCACCGCTCGGTCACGTCGACGCGGCGCCAGCCCAGGAAGGCCTGGTGTGCGG
>Ga0209023_10004518_pt1 | contig 15784 bp, 18 predicted proteins | sample LakOneMetagenome_FD_187468 | JGI IMG/M metagenome (GOLD analysis project Ga0209023, IMG submission 187468) | Freshwater and sediment microbial communities from Lake Erie, Canada (SPAdes) (version 2) | ecosystem: Environmental > Aquatic > Freshwater > Lentic | place: Lake Erie, Canada... | reverse complement strand
CCCCCGCCGCGCCATGGCGCCCGCGGCCCATGCCGTGGATCCCGGTCTCGGCCTTGAAGTGCTGCTGGTAGCGGTAGTCGATCAGGGTGTTGAGGCCGTCCACGGCCTCGATCCAGATGTCGCCGCCCCGGCCGCCGTCGCCACCGTCGGGGCCGCCGTATTCAATGTACTTCTCGCGTCGGAACGAGACCGCGCCGCCGCCGCCGTTGCCGGAGCGGATAAAGATCTTGCACTGGTCCAGAAATTTCATCTGCGTCTTTTGTCGCAAGGCGCCTGCCGCGTCGAGCCGAAATGGCGTCGCAAGCCCCCAAGCTCTCAATCAGAACACTGTTCGGTCCTGTGACGAAATGTTAAAACACGTTGTGCGACAAAGGGTCATGCAGCGTAACCACCGTTTTTGACGCGGTGGAATGGGAGGCTGGCGTTGACCACGACACAGGGCGATGGGGAGGAACTTGCGAAGGACCTGCGGGACCTGACGCTCCAGACGCTTTGCAAAAAGTACGCTGGCGAGGCCTCGATCCACCGCAACATTCTGATGAGCCGCGGCACGGGCGTGACCGGCACCTGGCGTGACTTCCGCGCCTTTCTCACCGATATCGGCGAGCGGCCCAGCCCCGACCATGGTCTGGTCCTGATCAATCGGCATGAGCGCACCTACGGCCCTGGCCGAGCGCGCTGGATGACCGCCGAGGAACAGGCGGCTCACGAGATCGAATTCGACCGCGAGCGCGCGGAGAAGCAGCGCGAAGAGCAGCTGCTGATGCACCAGGCCGCCGCGATGAAGCGCGCCAAGGATCCCAAGGCCGCCTCGTTTGGCCAGTGGACGCCGATGCAGGGCCAGCAGGTGGCCTATAGCGACGTCGCCAAGAAGCTGAACATTCCGATCACGGCCCTGTCCAAGACCATGGCCGACGGCCGCTCGGCCGACGAGCTGATCAAGCGCGCCTCTTCGGCGGGCGAACTGATCAATCAGGACGCCACCTGGCTACCGCCGGACCCCAAGCGCAAGGCGGGCTTCTTCGAAGCCTTCCGGATCTGGCACATGCAGGTCCAGCCGCAGTTCAGCCGCGCCGCCACCCCGACCTTCCTGTTCCTCTACATCGCCCTGCCGGTGATGAAGCAGTGCCGGGACGAGCTGATGGACCTGGATCTCTGGAACCCGCTGGGCCAGAGGGCGATGAGCGCGCGCGACAGCCACGCCGCATGGAAGAAGTACTGCGAGTTCATGCCCCGGGCGCAGGTGGCGCTGATGGAAATCCCCATCTACGCCACCTATTCGCTGCTGTCGGACCTGGACGCCCTGTGCGAGCGCATCGTCACCGCCGAAAAGCGGTTCCGCGAAGGCGCGCAGAAGGTCATCGCGACCCACCGCGCGGCCTGAGGAACTAGGCCAGCCACACCATCATCCGCGTCGCCGCCGGTTCGCCGCGCGCGACGGACGGCTTCATCTCGACGACGCCCGTATAGAGAAAGCCGGCCTTGATCAGCACCTGGCCCGAGGCGGGGTTGTCGGCGAAGTGGCCTGCGACCACCAGCTTCTTGCGCCAGTCCTGCCTGGCCCAGCGCAGCGCGCCCTGACAGGCCTCGGTGGCCAGGCCCCGACCCCAAAAGGGTTTGCCGATCCAGTAGCCGATCTCCAGGTGGCCATCCGGCGGCGTGAACAGGCCCAGCACGCCAATGACGCCCTCGTCTTCCAGGTCAATGGCGAAGGTGTTGTCGCGGCGGCGGTCCTGCGCCTGGCAGCGGCCGACGAAGTCTTCGGCGTCCCTGCGGCCATAGGGCCAGGGCATGCGGGTGGTCATGCGCGCGATGTCGCGCTCGCCGCCCAGGGTCACCAGGCGTTGGACGTCGGACATCGCCGGCGCGCGCAGCGTGATCCGCCGCGTCTCGATGATCGGACTGCTATCGATGACGCACATTGTACGCCTCCCGGTTTCTCGGCCCCTCTTTGCTCGGGGACCGTGACGCCGCCATGGCGATTCGGTGCTTCATGGCGTCGCAGGCAAAACAAAAGCGGGGAGCCCGGCGTTTCCCGGACTCCCCGCTTAGGTTCGTCTGTCCGGGTCGTCTTCTCGGCTGAGAAGCACGACCCGAAAAAGTCGAGTGCGTGCTACTCGGCGGCCTGCGCCTTGGGCGCGATCGTTACGTAGGTGCGGTTATGCTTCTTGGTCACGAACTTCACCGCGCCTTCGACGAGCGCGAAGAGGGTGTGATCCTTGCCGATGCCGACACCGGCGCCCGGCCAGAACTTCGTACCGCGTTGACGGATGATGATGTTGCCGGCGAGGACCTTCTCGCCGCCGAACTTCTTCACGCCAAGGCGGCGGCCGTCGGAGTCGCGACCGTTGCTGGACGAGCCGCCTGATTTCTTGTGAGCCATCTTGCTCTCCTGATCCTAGAGGCGCAGCCGCTTAGGCTTCGCCGTCTTCCTTGGCGGCGGCCTTCTTCGGCGCTGCCTTTTTCTTGGGGGCGGCTTCGGTGGTCGCTTCAGCGGCGACCTTGGGGGCCTTGGCGGCCTTCACGGTCGGCTCAGCGGCTTTTGCGGTCGGGATCGACGCGACGTTCGAGACCGCGGCGTCGCCGAGGCCGCGAGCGCGGGCGTTGAGGATGAGCTTCGGGGTCAGGTCGACGACGCCGTCCCACTTGGCTTCCTTGCCGGCGCCGGCGACCGAGGTCACGCGCAGGACCGTTTCGGTCTGGCGGTGACCGCGGGTGCGGCGATAGCCCTGACGGCGGATCTTCTTGAAGATCTTCACCTTCTCACCCTTGCGGGTTTCGATCAGGGTGGCGTTGACGACAGCGCCATCCACCATGGGGGCGCCGACCGTCACGGCCTCGCCTTCGCCAAGCATCAGGACTTCGCCGAAAGCGACTTCCGAGCCCGGTTCACCGTCGAGCTTTTCGACAACCAGCAGATCGCCGGCTTGGACCCGGTACTGCTTGCCGCCGGTTTTGATCACCGCGTACATAGGTTAGCGCCTTAAGAAACGTGCGTTCGCAAAATAGGGAACGCCCGCAAGGAAACCCGGCGGGCGAGGGGGCGGACTTATACAGCCGGCCGATCATGAGTCAACGGTCTCGGACAGATTCCTGGCCATGAAACGCTGCCGCTGCAGAAGATGGATTCAGGCTGGAACGTTACAATATAACAGTATATAGCCTTCAGCGTGAATTCGACCTTCTTCGCCTCGATCGCCGCCACGGGTTTCGCCGTGGCTTTTCTGCATGCGGCCCTGCCAACCCATTGGCTGCCGTTCGTGCTGGTTGGCCGTGCTCAGAAGTGGTCGACGGGCCGCACCCTGGGCGTGACACTGCTCGCAGGGCTCGGGCATGTGAGCCTGACGATCCTGCTGGGCCTGGCCCTGGTGGTCGCGGGCCTGGCCCTGCAGCCCAGCCTCGGCGGCGTCTTCCACTGGATCGTCGGCGGGCTGATGGTGGCGGTTGGCGGCTTCTATATTGTACGCGGGCGCCACAACCACGCTTTGCCTGAGGCGAGCCGTCGCGCCTACGGCTCCGACAGGGCCGCCATCGCGGCTCTGGTCACCCTGCTGACCCTTTCGCCCTGCGAGGCCTTCCTGCCCTACTACCTGGCCGGCATGGAGCATGGCTGGCAGGCCTTCCTACTGCTGAGCCTGGTGCTGCTGGCGGCGACGTCGGCGGGCATGCTGATCTTCACCGGTCTCAGCCTGGCCGGCTTCAAGCGGCTGGGGCTGCAGTGGGTCGAACGCTACGAGGAAACCATCCTCGGCGCGGCCCTGATTCTGGTCGGTCTGGCCGTGGCCTTCCTCAAGACCTGACGCGGGTGCTTTCGCCGGGGCGCTGGACCTCCTAAATAGCGGCCATGACCCAGACTCCCGCTGCCACCGGCAAGATCCCCGTCACCGTGCTGACCGGCTATCTCGGCGCCGGCAAGACCACCCTGCTCAACCGCATCCTCACCGAGGCGCACGGCAAGCGCTACGCCGTGATCGTCAACGAGTTTGGTGAGATCGGCATCGACAACGACCTTGTGGTCGGCGCCGACGAAGAAGTCTTCGAGATGAACAACGGCTGCGTCTGCTGCACGGTGCGCGGCGACCTGATCCGGGTTCTGTCGGGCCTGATGAAACGCAAGGGCGGCTTCGACGCCATCATCGTCGAGACCACGGGTCTGGCCGATCCCGGCCCTGTGGCCCAGACCTTCTTCGTCGACGAGGACGTCAAGGCCCGCACCCGGCTGGATTCGGTCACCGCCGTCGTCGACGCCAAGCACATCATGCTGCGGCTGGGCGACAGCCGCGAAGCCGTCGAGCAGATCGCCTTCGCTGACCAGATCGTGCTGAACAAGACCGACCTGGTCTCGGAAGACGACCTGCGCCATGTCGAGGCCCGGATCCGCCGCATCAATCCGCTGGCCCCGATCCACCGGGCCCAGCGCTCGAACGTCCCGCTGGACGCCATCCTGGGCAAGCACAGCTTCGACCTGGAGCGGATCACCGAGCTAGAGCCCCAGTTTCTGAACCCGGCGCACGGCGAAGCTGGCCATGTGCATGACGAACACTGCGGCCATGATCACGGGCATGACCATGGTCACGTCCATGACGAGCATTGCGGGCATGATCACCACGGTCACGACCACCATCATGGCCACGACCACGCGAGCGCCATCCACGACGATGGGGTCAAGGGGATCTCCCTGACGCTGGACAAGCCGGTGGACGGCCAGAAGATCACCGTCTGGCTCAACGACCTGCTGGCCCGTCGCGGCCCAGACATCCTGCGCGCCAAGGGCATCATCGACGTCCAGGGCGAGGAGCGCCGCCTGGTCTTCCAGGCCGTGCACATGATCCTGGAAGGCGACTTCCAGCGCCCCTGGACCGACAAGGACAAGCGCTACAGCCGCATGGTCTTCATCGGCCGCGATCTGGACGAGGCCGAGCTGAAGGCCGGCTTCGAGGCGACGGCCGCCTAGGCGGTCGTCGATTTGGCGGGATCGGCGGGTTTGGTGTTCAGGCCCGCCAGGGTCTGTCGCATCAGGCGCGCGGCCAGAAGGTCGGAGAGGGCCGGAGTGTCGATGACTGGCTTGAGGTTCCTGACCATTGTCAGGTGGCTCTCGGACAGCCGGTAGTAACCCTCGGGCGCCGACACCTTCCGGGCGTACTCGGCCTCGAACGCCTGGCGCTTTTCGCGCGCTGTTTCAGCGGACTCGCGCTGGAGTGACGGCGGAAGGGGCTTGGCGTAGGCGGGGAACCGCGTGTTGAAGTCCTCCATGCGCGCGCGTTCCTGCTCGCGCGTCGCGATCATGGCGTCCTGGTCGGCGACGGACCGCTCGCCGAAGAAGCGGATGTTGCTGGGCTTCGGGATTCCCACGTGCCCGATGCCCATTTCGTCCGGGGTGATCATGCCGTCGCTGTCGTGGTCCTGGGGCAGGAACATGATCTTTGACGCCAGGCCGGTTTCCGCCGTCGCCTTGCGAACGAGGGAGCGTTCCACCTTCCATTCGTCCTGCGAGATGAGGCCGTCATCGTTGATGTCCGCGCGGGCGAAGAAATCCGCCGTCAGGCGCTGTTCTTCCTCGGTCTTCACATAGGCGGGCCGCTCTGGGAGATCCTGGCCACGGCCTAGCATCGCGCGGAAGGACGGCGCCCAGGTGGTTGGCGGCTGCGGGCGGGTTCGAGGCGTAGCGGGGGCCGTTTCCGAGGTCGTAGGAGTATCGGCCGCTGCTGGCGCCGGTGTCGACGATCGGTCGACGGGTGGAAGCGCCGCGGCGGTTCGAATCTGGAAAGCGACCAGGGTCTTCAGGGTCTCGGGACTGAACAGGAAGGCAGAGGTCGGCATTTCCGGCCGGCTGATCTTGCCGTCGCCGTTTCGATCCAGGTTTCCAAAGGCGGTGTTGGTCTGTTCATCCGACGCGCCGGATTCCGTCGCCTTCAGCTCGCTCAGCGAGATGGCGTCATCCTTGTCGGCGTCGATATGGTCGAAGATCCGAAGAAGCGGCTGCTGGATTTGCGTGCTGCCGGTGATCGCGGTCATGTCTCGCCCTCCTCGCCACGCGCGGTGGCGATTGGGTCAAGCAAGAAGCGCGCCAGGGTTGTGGGTGCGCTCGACGCGCGCGCCGCGATTTCAACTGGCCCGAGCCTTGCGCTCCTTGCTCCAGAACACCGGCGTTCCGAGCCAAATTGAAACGCCGGCCTCTAGGAGTGGGGAAGATGACGAAGATTCTCGACACCACCGGACGCGTGGCGACGGCCCTGGGCCTGGCCGCGAGCGCCCTGGTCTGGCTGATGCTGCTGCCGCTGTGCGCGGTGTGGTTCCTTCTGGTCTCGGCCTTTGGGCCCCAGGCGGAACGTCAGGCTGGAAGCGCTAGCTGACCGCCTCGGCCGCGCGGTCCGGGGGGATCGACGAGGCCTTTGACGCGATCGTCCGTTTGGGCGTGACGAACGGCTTGAGCTTCTGCGCGGGCGTGAAGACGAACCGGTAGCTGAGCTCGGCGAAGATCCACGACAGGGCGACCACGAAGGGCAGGGCCTGCAGCTGGGTGATCCGGGGGGCGTTCTCGATGATCCCCGTGAAGCCCACGATCATGCCGCCCAGGGTCAGGGCCAGCATGTGCCACAGATAGGCGGCGTAGGATCGCCGACCCATCCAGCGCAGCGGCGCGATCTCCAGAAGCTTGACCAGGCCGCCCAGTTGCGGGGCGACGACCAGCGGCAGGACGATGCCGACCAGGGCCAGGCCCTGGACCGAATAGCGCAGGGTCTCGCGGAAGATCGGGTCGCGATAGGCCAGGGACGCCAGCATCAGGGCCGCGCCCGCGCCAAACACCATCCAGCCGCGACGCTTGATGAAATCCATGGCCGCCGGCCAGGCGCGGTCGATGACCGCCGCCAGACAGCCCCAGGCGATCGAGTCGATGCGGCTCTCGGTGGCCTTGTAGGTATAGACCTCCGGCGCATGCAGCACGGTCAGAGCGTAGGTCCGCCAGGCGGCCGCCCCGATGATCGCCACCAGGAACAGCACCGCCATGCGGCGCGGAACAAAGCCGCACAGCAACAGGGCCAGCGGCATGACGAGATAGAAGTGTTCCTCGACGGCCAGCGACCACAGGTGTCCGGTGACGGCGCAGTTGGCGCAGTCGCCCATCCCGCTGATGATGTAATAGTTGGTCCAGTAGGTCAGTCCGGCCAGGGCCTGCAGGGGCTGCATCGGCTGGTTCAGCAGTGGGCCGACGATGAAGGTCAGGACCAGCAGGAGCACCAGCATCTCGGGCAGCAGGCGCAGGGTCCGGCGGCCGTAGAAGCGCAGCAGGTCGACGCCGCCGTTGGCGTCGCGCTCGGCCCACAGCAGCCGGGTGATCAGAAAGCCGCTGATGAAGAAGAAGATGGTCACGCCCATCCCGCCGGGGATCAGGTCGCCCAGGCCCACATGGCCCAGGATCACCATGCTGACCGAAGCCGCTCTCAGCCCGTCCAGGCCGGCGACATAGTCCTTGTGATGACCGCTCATGAGCGACCCCTCCGCGCAACGTGCGGTCGAGGCTAAGGCCCTAGTCTTAAAAAACCGGGATCAGCGGCCCTGGAGGACGTCGGCCAGGGTCCAGAAGGTTTCCTTGGGCCGGCCCAGGTCGTCGAACAGCAGCGGCTGGTCGGTCTTGTCCTTGACCCAGCTGGCGTTGCGCAGCCACGAGTCAGCGTCGCGGACGCCCCAGATCGTGAAGGCGAACTGCTGCTTTTCGGGCAGGGCGACGAAAGACTCCATCGCCTCGCGATACAGGCGCAGCTGGCTGGCCTGCTTCTCGGCCTTCGATTTCAGGCTGACGCCCTCGGTCTGGAACGAGACATCGATCTCCGACAGGTGGATCGGCAGGCCAAGGCTGGCGAGATCGCGCATGGCCTCGGCGATCTTGCCCGGCGGCAGGTCGACATCGATGTGGGTCTGGTTGCCGATGCCGTCGATCTTCACGCCGCGTTTCAGCATGTCCTCGATCAGTTTCAGGAAGGTCCGCCGCTTATGCGGCTTGCTCTCCAGATGGTACTCGTTGACGAACAGCAGGGCGTCGGGATCGGCGGCGTGAGCCTCTTCGTGGGCCCGGATGAAGTGGCCTTCCTGGCCCAGGTTCTCGGTCCAGAACGACTCGCGCAGGGAAACGCCGTCATCGGCGACGGGCTCGTTGACCACGTCCCAGCTGCGCGCCAGTCCCTTGTAGCGTCCGGCGACCGCCTGGATGTAGCTGGCATAGGCTCTGTCGAAGGCCCGCTTGTCGCCGACCAGTTTCTGGAAGGCGACCGGCCTGTCGATATACCAGATCAGGGTGTGGCCATGCAGGGCCTGATTGTTGGCCTTGCAGAAGTCGGCGATGCGATCCCCGCCCTCGAAGCGCAGGGAGCCATCCTGTTGCAGGATGTACTCCATCTTCATCTCGAAGCCGGCGGTGATCTGCGAGAACTGTGTGCTGGCCGCGGCGTCGAAGCCGGGACGGCCAAACTCGTCCGAGACGATCTCCGTCCCGATCCGGAACGGCGCTAGGTCGCGCAATAATGGGACGGGTCCGTTGCGGGCCGGCGAGGCGGGATCGGCCGAGGCGCCCTTGCCGCAGGCGGCCAGCGCCAGGGTCGAGGCCAGAAGCGACCGTCGCGACAGTCGTCCGGCCGCCGGGATCATCGCAGGACGCCGTGCGGTTCGGCGCCGGCGGGCGCGCCGGCCTGACCGCCGGCCAGGCCCAGAGCGAGGCTCGCGAACAGTATGGCGCATTCGGCGTAGCGCACGGCCAGGCGGCGCGGATCGTTGGCCAGGCGCCAGAACCACTCCAGCCGGCCCTGCTGCATCCATTGCGGGGCGCGACGAGCCTGGCCGGAGATGAAGTCCAGGGCGGCGCCGACGCAGATGAAGCCCACGCCCGGGCAGCGGGCGGCCAGGGCGTCGGCCAGGATCTCCTGCTTGGGCGCGCCCAGCGAGACGAAGCAGATGCGGGCGTCGGAAGCGTTGATGCGCTGGGCCATGGCGTCGAGATCCATGGCGGCCAGCATGGCCGGGCCATCGCCGGAAGGCAATTGCGGGGCTTCGGCGCCGGCGACCTTCAGGCCCTGGAAGCGCTGGGTCAGCTTTTCCAGCGCGCCGGCCTGGGCCCTGGGGCCGGGGCCGACGAAATAGACGCCCAGGTTCCGTTCGGCGGCGGCGTGGCACAGGGGCTCGACCAGATCGGCGCCGGTGGCGCGCTCCAGCGTGGCGTTCTTGCGGCCGGCCAGCCAGACCACGGGCCAGCCGTCGGCGGTGACGTAGGTCGCGCGGCGATAGACGGCGCGGAAAGCCTCATTCGAAGCCAGCTTCACCAGGTGGTCGAGATTGACAGTGAACAGCGTGAAGCCTTCGCCACGCTCGGCGCGACGGATGGCTTCATCGGCGGCGGTGTCCAGAGTCGGCAGATTGATGCGGACGCCTTCGATCGAAACGCCTTGGGTGGCGGACTTCGCCTGGTTCCATTCGCTGAGCATTCGGCTTTCCCGGGTCTCCGCCGGGGGGCCGCTTCTGTTCTGAAACGGGACGCCCCTGGCCTCTCGGGAGGGACGGTTTCAAACGCCGTGCCGTAAGCGACCGCTGGCTCGCCTGTCGGGCGACTGTCGGTTCGCGGGAAGGGACAAAGAAAAAGCCCCGGAAGCGAGGCTTCCGGGGCTCTTCAGATTTGGCTCGCCAGAGTGGTTGGCGCCGAAGATCCTTAGTGGATGTCTTCGTTGATCAGGCCGACCTTGTACCAGCCAGCGGTCTGCAGCTGGTTCAGCACGCCCATGAAGTCGGCGTACGGGACGTCGGCGTCGGCGCGGATCATGACGCGCTGGTCGTCCTTCGGGCCGGCTTGGCCGGTCGCGTTGAACTTGGCGTCCAGATCGATCTCGAGGTTGTCGAGGCTGGTTTGCTTGTCCGCGATGAACAGAGCGCCCGACTTCTGGATCGAGATGAACACCGGCTCTTTCGGCTTCGGCGCGTTGGGCGGCGGGATCGTCGCCGGAGGCAGGTCGACCTTGATCGCGACGGTGGCCATCGGCACCGCGACCATGAAGATGATCAGCAGAACGAGGAGAATATCCACGAAAGGCGTGACGTTGATTTCGGAGTTCTGATTCAGGGAGTAGCGACCACCGCCACCACCAGAGAGTTTAGCCGCCATAGCCTGACTGTCTCCCAAGGGCCGCGTCACTCGCGGTCCCGCAATTGTTAGGTTGCCACGTCTGGCGCAGACGAGCTCGGAAGTAAAGCCCGACGACGCAGCGCAATGGCAACCCCTTTTCGAGTCTTTCTGGTCGAACGATGTTCGCACCCGTCAGGGCGCCGGGCGGTCCCGGGCGCCATCTGGCTAGGCGCCAGAGCCCTGTCGGGGTATGGCGCGGGCATGATTTTTTCCTTCGACGCCTTTGTCACCGCAGCCCTTTTCGACCGCGACGGTCGCGCCGCCTTCGCCCTGGGCGATGGCACCGTTCGGCTTGAGGCCGATGACGGCTATGTCACCGTGGAAGCGCATGGCGGACCCATGGGTGGCGCGGTTCTGAGCGCCGTGGTGCATCCCTCAGGTCAGGGCCTGCTCACCGGCGGTGACGACGGCCGCGTGGTCTGGAGCCGAATCGAGGCCGGCGAGGTGGTCGCCACTGTCCTGGCCGAGGTGAAGGGCAAGTGGATCGAGCATCTGGCGGCCAGTCCCGCCTCCGGCCTGTTCGCCTTCACCGCCGGCAAGGAGGCCCATGTCCGGGACGTGGCCGATCCGGCGTTCTCGCGAGTCTTCGCTCACGAGAAGACGGTGTCGGGCCTGGCCTTCGATCCCAAGGGCCGTCGTCTGGCCACGGCGGCCTATGGCGGCGCGCAGCTGTGGTGGGCGAAGATCGCCGAACAGAAGCCGCAGGTCCTGAAATGGGCCGGCAGCCACATCGCCGTCGCCTTCAGCCCCGACGGCAAGTTCCTCGTTTCGTCGATGCAGGAGAACCAGCTGCACGGCTGGCGCCTGTCGGACGGCAAGGACATGCGGATGGGCGGCTATCCGGCCAAGATCAAGAGCGTGGCGTTCTTCGACAAGGGCAATCTGCTGGTCACCGCCGGCGCCAATGGCGCGGTGGTCTGGCCGTTCGCCGGCGCCAGCGGCCCGATGGGCAAGGAAGCCGCCGAGATCGGCTTCTCCCGCGATTCGATGGTGGTCCGCGTGGCCGGCGTCGAGACCCTGCCGGTCGCCATCGCCGGTCAGGACAACGGCAAGATCTGGATCGCTCACATGCGCAATGGCCGGATCGAGACCCTGAAGGCCGAGAAGGGCGCGTCGATCAGCGCCCTCTCGGTGTCTCCGGATGGTCAACGCCTCGCCTGGGGCGACGAGGACGGCGAGGCGGGCGTGATCGCACTGCCGGATATCAGCGCGCCACGCCAGTTCGCGGGATAGAAGCCGCTCAGAACCCCTTCAGCTCGCCCCACGCCTCGAACGGGTCGCGGCGCGAGCGCCAGTTGTTCACCGGGGCGGTCTCGTCGCGATAGCCGAGCGCCATGCCGGAAAACAGCATGTGGCCCTCGGGCAGGCCGACATGCTGGTCGACCACCTGGTGATAGTGCGACCAGAATTCCTGGGCGCAGGTGTCCAGGCCCCGCTCGACGGCCAGCAGCATCAGGGTCTGCATGTACATGCCCAGGTCGCTCCACTGCGGCGGGCCGCAGCGGCGGTCGACCGAGAAGAACAGCAGCACCGGGGCGCCGAAGCCCTGGCCGTTGCTGGCGAACCACTGCAGGCGCGCCATCTTGTCTTCGCGCGGGATGTTCAGCGCGCCATAGAGGTCCTCGCCGACCTGGAAGCGCCGGCTGCGCAGCGGCTCCCACAGATTGGCGGGATAGACGTCGTATTCGGGGGTGTCGGGCGAGGCGACCCGCGTTTGCATGGTCGCCAGAAGCGCCTTGAGCGGCTCCCCGGCGATCGCCTGAACCCGCCAGGGCTGGAGGTTGCCGCCGGAGGGCGCGCGAGCGGCGGCTTCCAGAAGCTCGCGCAGCACGGCGGCGTCCACCGGATCGGACTTGAAGGCGCGCACCGACATGCGGCGGTTGACGGCGTCGAGGACATCCATGCCAAAGCTCCCTGAGCAAGGTCGTTCATGCCCCCGCGACAGGGACTTCTCCAGTCGCTAGCATCCGGCCGCAGCGTCAAGACAAGAGGCGATACGTGAAGCTGTTGCGGAATATCTTCCTGGCTCTTTTCATCGTGCTGGTCGCCGGGCCTGTGCTGGCGGTGATCGTATTCCGCTTCGTGCCGCCGCCGGTGACCCCGCTGATGGTCATCCGCGCGGTCGAGGGCAAGGGGCTGGACCACCGCTGGCGGTCGATCGACTCGGTCTCGCCGGCCCTGCCGCGCGCCCTGATCGCCGCCGAGGACGCCAAGTTCTGCGACCATCGCGGCTTCGACTTCGAGGCCCTGCAGAAGGCCTACGCCAATAACGAGAAGGGCCGGAAGATCCGCGGCGGCTCCACCATCAGCCAGCAGACCGCCAAGAACGTCTTCCTGTGGCCGGGGCGCTCCTATGTCCGCAAGGGGCTGGAGGCCTGGTTCACGGTCCTGATCGAGACCTTCTGGGGCAAGAAGCGGATCATGGAGGTCTATCTGAACTCCATCGAATACGGCCCCGGCATCTATGGCGCAGAGTCCGCCTCGCGCCGCTATTTCGGGATCGGCGCTGACAAGCTGTCCCAGGCCCAGGCCGCCCGCCTGGCCGCCATCCTGCCCAGCCCGCTGAAGTGGAAGGTGGTCAAGCCGGGCAAATATGTCGCCAAGCGCTCGCGCAAGATCGGCGCGGCGTCCGGAACCGTGCGGCGCGAGGGCCTTGCGGCCTGCGTCGTCTAGCAAGGAAATCCCCAGATGCCCGTCGCTCCCGGTCCCACGCTTGAAACCCAACGCCTGATCCTGCGCCCCACCGCCACGGAAGATCTGGACGGCTGGGCGGACCTGATGGGCGACGCCGAGGCCGCGCGCTTCATCGGCGGCCTGCAGCCCCGGTCTTCGGCCTGGCGGGGCATGGCCTCGATGGCCGGCTCCTGGGTCCTGAAGGGCTTTGGCATGTTCTCGGTGATCGAGAAGTCTAGCGGCCAGTGGCTGGGCCGCATCGGTCCCTGGCAGCCCGAGGACTGGCCGGGAACCGAGGTCGGCTGGGGCCTGACCCGGGCCGCCTGGGGCAAGGGCTATGCGGTCGAGGCCGCGACGGCGACCATCGACTGGGCGTTCGATCATCTGGGTTGGGACGAGGTCATCCACTGCATCGACCCGGAGAACACGCCCTCGCAGAAGGTCGCCGAGCGGCTGGGTTCGTCCAACAGGGGACGGGGCCAGTTGCCCGCGCCGTTCGCCGACCACGTCATCGACATCTGGGGCCAGGCCCGGGATGAGTGGCGGGCGCGGCGGGGGTAGGCCTGAAGGGCCCAGCGCCCCCTCCGTCACGTCGCGTATCCGCGCCGCGCCACCTCCCCCGCAAGCGGGGCAGGAGGGGTGACCTGCTCTTCTCCTGCCCCGTAGCGAAGCGTGCGGGGGAGGTGGCGCGCTGCAGATATGCAGCGTGACGGAGGGGGCGTGCGGCGTTTGACGATCAAGTTCAGAACCACCCCGCCTCCCTCAGCGCCTTGGCATAGGCCCGGCTGACCGGCGCCTCGACGCCGCCGCGCAGGGTCAGGGTCGCCCGGCCGTCGCCGCGCCGGGCGTCCTCGACCGCGTCCCGGGCCACCCACCAGGAGCGGTGGGTCTGGGCGCCTTCTATGCCTTCCAGCTCGGCCACCGCGTCCGACAGGCGCATCAGGATCAGGTCCTCGCCCTTGGAGGTGTGCAGGCGCAGATAGTGGTCTTCCGCCTCGACGGCGTGGATCCGGGCGCCGCGCAGGCGGGGCGGCAGGCGGTCCAGAAAGCGCGGGGCCGGCGCGCCGACGGGGGCGGCATGGGTCTCGGTGGGCCGGCGCTGGACCAGGAAATTCAGCCCGGTCATCGCCGTCGTGATGATGAACACCGGGGCCAGATAGACGGGCAGGGCCTGCGGGCGCGGCGGCCCGTGGAACATCAGCTCGGTGACCAGCCAGACCACGACGGTGAACGGCAGGGTGATGCCGATGGCGATCAGGCTTCCATACAGCCAGGGGCGGGCGTCGGCCCGGCCGTCGCGGCCGATCAGCTGGCTGACCCCCGTGCCGACCACCGCCCCGGCCACGCACAGGCCCACCCAGTAGATCAGCCTCATGGGCAGCGGCGCCTGGCCCGAGCCGAACGCCCCGATCAGGGCCAGGAACAGTCCGGCGCAGGCCGAGACGACAAAGCCGCGCCGGGCCTCGGGGCTGGTCAGCGCCATTCGCGAAGCGTGAACGGCGTCCGCCAGCCGTTCACGAAAGCGGGGCGGCGACTGACGCAACGGCGATTGAGGCACGGGAGGGACGGCTCCAGGAACGGTGTGTCGACGGAACGGGCAGCGCCAAGGGGCGGCGCCGTCGCCAAGGGAGATGAAGATGGCTGATCAAAACATGTCAATGCGCCGGGCCACGCTGGGCGGACGTTTGGGCGTCCTGGGCCTGGGCCTGGTCACCGTGGCGATCCTGGCGGCCAATCCCGGCGTGCTGGCCGCGCCGCTGCGCAGGCTCGAGCAGGCCGGCTTCCAGCCCCATGCGCCGGACCTGTCGCTGCTGGCCGCCGCCCCGTTGGCCATCCAGCTGCACGTGGCCGGGGCGGTGACGGCCTTTCTGATCGGCTGCGTGCTGCTGGCCGGGGTCAAGGGCACGGGCCTGCACAAGCGCCTGGGCTGGACCTGGGTGATCGCCATGACCCTGACGGCGATCAGCTCGCTGTTCATCCGCACGATCAATCCCGGTCATTTCAGCTTCATCCACCTGATCAGCGGCTGGACCCTGATCGCCCTGCCCATGGGCATCTTCGCCATCAAGCGCGGCAAGGTTCGCCAGCATGCGCGCAACATGACCGGCATGTTCGTCGGCGGCCTGCTGATCGCCGGCCTGTTCACCTTCATGCCCGGCCGCCTGATGTGGCGGGTGTTCCTGGGCTGAGGGCGCGGCTTGCCGGCTTCACGCGGCTTGCCGCTGAAGGCATGGGAAGGGCTGCGGAGCGTCCGGGCCTCGCCCGGATGAGGGGATAGTGAATACCGTTTCGACGAAGACAGACGCTCCGCGTGATCTTCAGACGAAAGCCTTCGAGGCGCGGGGTTTTAACCCGCTCCCGACGTTCGGCCTCCGGCGGGTGGAGGGGTTAGCGGCCCCGTCCAGACCGCATGGGCGATTTCAGCCCATGCCTGCCGCCTTCTCGACCCTCGTGGTCACGTCGTTTCTGTGTTCCAGGGCCGACCGCCGCCAGAGACCACGAGGTTGGCGGCTTTCACCCGCCATCGATTGAGCTGCCCGCTCGATCACCCCTGACAACCGCAACGGTCGCCGTACGTGCGCCCTTCCCGTGCTGTCAGGTGAGATTGATTATGCGGGCGGTTTTGGCGCGTCTGATGGGCGCGATCATTTTATTTTTAACGCTCTGATTTTGTTGAGTTCTATCCGGCAAGGCACGGGGATAGAGGGCAGCCAATCCCCTTCTCGCTCCACAAACTCTTGTCATCCCGGGCGGCGTAGCCGACCCGGGACCCAGGGGCCGGCGCACTGCGGTTGCCCCTGGGTCCCGGCGCTCCGCTCCGCTACGGCCGGGATGACAAGCGTTATTGCGGTTTGAAGTCCTTCTCGCCCGCGAGAGGGAGCCATCCTTAAATCTCACGGCGAGACGATCGCTGGTCTGGAAAGGTCACTCAAAGACCGCCCTCTG
>Ga0209023_10004517_pt1 | contig 15786 bp, 12 predicted proteins | sample LakOneMetagenome_FD_187468 | JGI IMG/M metagenome (GOLD analysis project Ga0209023, IMG submission 187468) | Freshwater and sediment microbial communities from Lake Erie, Canada (SPAdes) (version 2) | ecosystem: Environmental > Aquatic > Freshwater > Lentic | place: Lake Erie, Canada... | reverse complement strand
GGCGGCCGCCGGTGCGCCCGGCACCCGGGTCTCGTTCGGCAACTGGACCCGGCGGGCCTGGATGGGCGCCGGGTACCTGGTCGCCCGGCGGCTGGACCCCGACGGCGTCAACTCCCATCTCGTCGACCGCTTCGGAGAGGACGCCCGATGACGATTCAGGAACACGAGCCGGCCACCGGGTCCGGCGACGAGGTCGCCAAACAATCTGCACCCAAACGATCACTGTGGCCGTTCTTCTGGCTGATCTTCGCGGTGGTGATCGTCTCCCTGGTCGCCCACAACGCCCGTACCGGCCCGCAATCCGACCGCATCCGCAACCCCAACGTGGAGGGCAACCCGCGACCGGTGAAGCCGATCTTCGGCTTCGACCACTGGGTGACGGTGCTGGAGATCTTCACCATCATCGCCTGCACCATCATCATCATCGTGCTGCTGATCGCCTGGCGGCGAAACCCGCGCAGCCCGCTGCTGATGATGGCCCTGATCACGACGTTCATCGTGTGGCAGGACCCGATCATGAACTGGTCACCGTTCGCGGTGTACAACCCGGACCTGTGGCACTGGCCCGAGGACTGGCCGCTGGTGTCCATATCGCCGACGGTCGAGCCGTTCCTGGTCTTCGGCTACGTGCTGTTCTACTTCGGTCCGTACTTCCCGGCCGTCTGGATTCTGCGAAAGATCCAGGCCCGCAAGCCCGTCGACTCCTTCGTCTGGCGGCACCCGCTGTGGAGCATGGCCGGCCTGATCCTGGTCATCGGCTTCATCTTCGACGCCATGCTGGAGATCACCCTGGTCCGCACCGGGATGTACATCTACTCTCAGGTGCCGCCGTGGGGGTCGATCTTCGCCGGTGACACCTTCCAGTTCCCGCTGATCTGGGAATCGATCATGGTCACCTGGGTGATGATCCCGGCCGGCATCCTGGTCTACCGCGACGACACCGGCAAGACCGTCGCGGAGAAACTCGCCCAGAAGGCGCGCATCTTCCCGAAGCGTCCGTTCTTGGGCATGTTCATCGTGATGTTCGTGTTCATCAACGTCGCCTACTTCGCCTACGGCGGTGGGTTCTGGCTGCTGAAGGTCAGCCGGGTCTCCACCTCGGTGGCCTGCCCGTGGCCCTATCCCGAGGCGAAAGTCTATGACCCGCAGGGCTTCTACCAGGTCAACGGGCAACCGGGACCGTTCTCGGTGGGTAAGTGGTCGACCTGGGCCAGTGCCGAGCCGGGCGGCCTGGACCGCACCGAGTTGCCGACCGGCCCCGGGCGATGCGGACCCGGCCAGTGAGCGCACCGCGCACCGCCGTCATCACCGGCGCGTCGCGGGGTCTCGGCCTGGCGTCGGCGATCGAGCTGTACCGGCAGGGCTGGCGAGTGGTGGCCGCCATGCGGTCCACCGAGGCCGGACTGGCCCGGTTGCGCGAGGTCACCGGCGCCGGCCCGGAGGATCCCCGGCTGCTGGCGGTGAGCCTCGACCTGACCGAGCCGGCATCCATCGACGCGGCCGCCGCGCAGATCCTGGAGACCGTCGGCGCCCCGGATGCCCTGGTGCACAACGCCGGAATCTCGGCCGCCGGCATGGTGGAGGAGACCCCGCCGGAGCTGTGGGAGCAGATGTTTGCGACCACACTGTTCGGCCCGCTGCGACTGACCACCGCCCTGCTGCCCGCCATGCGGGAGGCGGGCAGCGGACGGATCGTGCTGGTCTCCAGCGCCGGGGGAGTGCGCGGGATGCCCGCGACGGCGGCCTATTCGTCGGCCAAGGGCGCACTGGAACGCTGGGGTGAATCCCTGGCCGCCGAGGTCGCGCCGTTCGGCATCGGGGTGACGGTGCTGATCACCGGCACCTACGACACCGACATCATCACCGACGCCGGAACCCAGGACCAGCGCGACTTCGACGGGCCGTACGCCCGGCTGCACTCCGGGATGGACCGCCGCGGCCGGCTCGCCATGAAGATGGCCCGTCCGGCGTCGAAGTTCGCAGCCGGACTGGCCAAGGCCCTCGACGACGACGCGCCGTATGCACGGCGACCCGTCGGGCCCGACGCCCGAATGCTGTTGGTGATCAACCGCGTACTGCCGTCGGCCGCCATGCACCAGATGATCCGCACCATGCTCGGCATCCCGCGGCGGGGTGCCCTGAGACCTACCACTCCCACTAGCTCCACACCTCGTACCCCCGCGGAGGCCTGAACCATGCACGAATCCCGAATGCTGATCGACGGCAAGCTCATCGAGGGCCAGGCCGGGATGTTCGCCAACATCAACCCGGCCACCGAGACCGTCATCGGCGAGGTTTCCGACGCCTCGGCCGCCGATATGCAGCGGGCCATCGATGCCGCGCGACGGGCCTTCGACGAGACCGGGTGGTCGGTCGACCGCAAGTTCCGGCAGCGTTGCCTGCTCCAGCTGCAGGAGGCCCTGGAAGCCGAGAAGGAGGACCTGCGCGAGGAACTGATCGCCGAGGCCGGCTGCCCGCGCGCGATCACCCACGGCCCCCAGCTCGACGCCCCGCTGTCGGACGGCCTGACCTATCCGGCCGAACTCATCGACGGCTACGCCTGGGACACCGACCTGGGCGATGCGCTGGTGTCGGTGACCGGGATGAACACCCGCCGCCGCGTCTGGCGCGAGCCGGTCGGCGTGGTGGGCGCCATCGTGCCGTGGAACTTCCCGTTCGAGGTGACCATCCACAAGCTCGGCCAGGCCCTGGCGACCGGCAACACCGTGGTGCTCAAACCCGCCCCGGACACCCCGTTCAACGCCACCCGAATCGGCCGGCTGATCGCCGAGAAGACCGACATCCCTGCCGGTGTGGTCAACGTGGTGACCGCGTCCGACCACCTGGTCGGCGAGGAGCTGGTGATCTCGCCCAAGGTCGACATGATCTCGTTCACCGGCTCGACGGCGGTGGGCCAGCGGATCATGGAGAAGGGCGCCGCCACCATGAAGCGGCTGTTCCTGGAACTGGGCGGCAAATCGGCCACCATCGTTCTGGAGGACGCCGACTTCGCACTCGGCTGCATGATGGGCATCGCACCGTGCATGCACGCCGGACAGGGCTGCGCCAACCCCACCCGGCTGCTGCTGCCCCGGTCCCGCTACGCCGAAGGCGTGGAGATCCTGACCGGGATCTACTCCGGCGTCGCCCCGGGCGACCCGCAGGACGCCGGCACCCTCTGCGGCCCGGTGATCAACGCCCGCCAGCGCGACCGGATCCGCGGCTACATCAACGCCGGCATCGCCGAGGGCGCCACGCTGAGCGTCGGGGGCCCCGAGGTGCCCGACGGCCTGGAGACCGGATTCTATGTGCGCCCCACGCTTTTCACCGACGTCGACAACTCGATGACGATCGCCCAGGACGAGATCTTCGGACCGGTGCTGGTGGTCATCGGATTCGACGACGAGGACGACGCCGTCCGCATCGCCAACGACAGCCGCTACGGGCTGGCGGGCAACGTGATGGCCGGCAGCGTCGAACACGCGCTGGCGGTGGCATCGCGGCTGCGCGCCGGCTTCATCGGCATCAACGGTACCGCCGGCTACGGCGCCGACACCCCGTTCGGCGGCTACAAGGCCAGCGGCGTCGGCCGACAGAACGGAACCGCCGGGTTCGACCAGTACACCGAGATCAAATCGGTTGCCTACCCGGCGAATTGAGAGAGGAAACTTTCGTGCAGCTCTTCGACGACCTGGAGGACTTCGGCGCCTTCGACGACGTGGTCTCGGGCAATGTCCGGGACCCGTACACCGAACTGGCCCGGATGCGCCGGGAGAACCCGATCCAGCGGATCGACATGTCCGGAATGCCCGGCGAGGAAGGCAAGCCCGTCTTCATCGTGTACCGGCACGAGGACATCACCACCATGCTCCGGGACAACGAGACGTTCTCCTCGGCCATCGTGATCAGCGCCTTCGGTGACGTACTGGGCCAGCACGTCATGCTCGGCATGGACGAACCCGAACACGGCCGTCACCGCGCCCTGGTGGCCAAGGCATTCAGTCAGAAGACCCTGGCGCGCTGGGAAACCGGGCTGGTCGCCCGGGTCGGCAACGACCTCATCGACGCGTTCGCCGGCCGCGGCACTGCCGACCTGGTCAAGGAGTTCAACTTCCCGTACCCGACCCGGATCATCTCCGGCATTCTCGGCCTGCCCGAAGAGGACTTCCCCCAGTTCCAGCGCTGGTCCATCTCGCTGCTGAGCTTCACCATGAACCCCGAGCGGGGCAAGGCCGCGTCCGTGGCGCTGGAGCAGTACTTCGCCCCGATCCTGGCGGCGCGGCGCGCCGAGCCGCGCGAGGACCTGATCAGCAGCCTGGCCGAGGCCGAGATCGACGGCGAAAAGCTCTCCGACGACGAGATCTACTCGTTCCTGCGGCTGCTGCTGCCGGCCGGCATCGAAACCACCTACCGGGCCTTCGGCAACCTGATGTTCGCCCTGCTGAGCAACCCCGAGCAGCTCGACGCGGTGCGCAACGACCGCACCCTGCTCGCGCAGGCCATCGAGGAGGCCGTGCGGTGGGACGCGCCGCTGCTGACCATCACCCGGGTGGCCACCTGCGACACCGAACTCGGCGGGGTGCCCATCCCGGCCGGCTCCTCGGTGATGCCGATGCTGGGGGCGGCCAACCGGCAGGAGGACCGCTATCCCGATCCGGACCGGTTCGACATCTTCCGGGAAGCCAAGGGCGCGTTGGTGTCCTGGGGCTACGGCGCGCACGTCTGTCTCGGCATGCACCTGGCCCGGCTGGAGATGCGCACCGCCGCCAACCTGCTGTTCGACCGGCTGCCGAACCTGCGCCTGGATCCCGGCGACTCCGACCCGCACATCCGCGGCCAGGTGTTCCGCTCACCGACCACGCTGCCGGTGCGGTTCGACGTATGAGTGAGCCCCTCCTGTTCAACGAACGGGTCGTGGTGGTGACCGGTGCCGGCCGGGGGATCGGCCGTTGCTACGCACTGGAACTGGCCGCCCGCGGGGCGTCGGTGGTGGTCGCCGACAACGGCAGCGGTATCGATGGCTCCGGCGGGTCCGCGGACCCGGCGCGCCAGGTCGTCGACGAGATCACCGAGGCCGGCGGTTCGGCGGTGGCCTGCGTGGCATCGGTGACCGACGAGGCGGCGGCCGGCGGGATCATCGAGACCGCGCTCACCCGATTCGGCCGGATCGACGCGGTGATCAACAACGCCGGGATCCACGACCCGGGGCCGTTCACCGAACTGTCCATCGACCAGTACCGAACGATGCTGGACGTGCACTACTTCGGCACCCTGTACCTGACCCGCGCGGTCTGGCCGCATTTCGTCGACCTCGGCTACGGCCGGGTGGTCAACACCGTCTCCGAGGCCATGTTCGGCGGCATCGCGGAGTTGTCGAGCTACGGCTCGGCCAAGGGCGCGGTGCTGGGCCTGACCCGCAATCTCGCCACCGAAGGGTACCCGCACGGGATCGCGGTGAACGCCGTGGTGCCACGGGCCCACACCCGGATGTCCGGGTCGCACTCGGACAAGCTCGCCGCGGACATGGGGGTGCCGCAGGAGGTGATGGACCAGATCAACGCGAGCATGCCGCCGCAGCTGTGCGCACCGGCCGCGGTGTACCTGGCCCACCCGAGCTGCTCGATCAGCGGCGAGATGCTGCGGATCGGTCTGGGCGGAGTGGCCCGGATCGCCATCGTGCACTCGACCGGTCTGGACAAGCCCGATCTGAGCGCCGAGGACATCGCCGAAAACATCGACGCAGTAATGGATCTCACCGGAGCGCAGGTGGCGCTCGCGGTGCCGGTATGACGGGAGACGCAATGACGGATATCACCGAGGCAACCAAATCGGACGAGTTCGCCGATGTGGACTTTTTCACCGACCCGAGCCTGATCCCGGACCCGTACCCGTATTTCGACTCCCTGCGCCGGCGTTGCCCGGTGCTGCCCGACGGGCCCGGCGGCAGCGTCGTGATCACCGGGTATCCGGAAGCGTTGTCGGCGTATAAGGATTCCGCATTCTCGTCGTGCAACGCCGTAGTCGGCCCGTTCGCGCCGATGCCGTTCACCGCGACCGGCGACGACGTCCGCGACCTGATCGCCGCGCACCGCGACCAGATTCCGATGGCCGAGCACGTCGTCACCATGGACGGCGACGACCACACCCGCACTCGCGGACTGCTGTCCCGGCTGATCACCCCGAAGCGGCTTTCGGAGAACGAGGAGTTCATGTGGCGCCTCGCCGATCAGCAGCTCGACTCGTTCGTCGCCAAGGGCAGTTGCGAGTTCATGGCGGACTACGCAAAACCGTTCTCCATGCTGGTGATCGCCGATCTGCTCGGGGTTCCCGAATCCGACCACCAGGAGTTCCGCGCGGTGCTCGCCGATCAGCTGGTGGGGGAGCTGGACTCCGAGCTCGCGCACAACCCGCTGGTGTGGCTGGACGACAAGTTCACCGAGTACATCACCGAGCGCCGCGAACAGCCCCGCGGTGACGTGCTGACCGAGCTGGCTGAGGCGCGCTATCCCGACGGCTCCGAACCGGCGGTCGACGAGGTGGTCAAGCTCGCGACGTTCCTGTTCGCCGCCGGCCAGGAAACCACCACCAAGCTGCTCAGCGCGGCGATGCGGGTGCTCGGTGAGCGACCCGACGTGCAGGCCGCCATCCGCGCCGACCGCAGCCGGATCCCGGTGTTCCTGGAGGAGACGCTGCGGCTGGAAAGCCCGGTCAAGAGCCACTTCCGGTTCGCCGCCGAGACGACCAGCGTCGGCGAATGCCCGATCGCCGCCGGAACGACGATCATGCTGCTGCCCGGTGCCAGCAACCGCGACCCCGAGAAGTTCGAGGAGCCCGGGGAGTTCCGGATGGATCGGCCGAATGTGCGTGAGCACATCGCGTTCGGACGCGGCGCACACTCCTGCCCCGGTGCGCCGCTGGCGCGGGCCGAGGGCCGGATCTCGATGAACCGGATCCTGGACCGGATGGCCGATATCCGCATCGACGAGACCCGGCACGGCTCCGCCGAGGACCGGCACTACACCTACGACCCGACGTTCATCATGCGCGGGCTCTCGGACCTCTACCTGACGTTCACCCCGGTGTAGTCACACCGGCGCCGCTACTCGGCGGTGAGCATCAGGTAGTCGGCCGATAGGCGTTGGCGGGCATCGAGGTCCTGGTTGGACATCGCCTGCAGCACGATGTTGTCGTGCACCAGCATGCACCAGGTATTGACTCTCTGGTCGGCGTCGCCGGCTGTCTGCTGCATGCAGCGAGCGGGAGGTAAACCGTGCACTCCGTCGACCTCGTTCCAGCCGGCTCCGCCCATCCGTGAGAAGTACGTGTCCAGCACCTTTGTGGCGCCCGCGTTGTCGCGTGCGCGGATCAGCGAATCATCCAGATCGGCGTAGAAGTCGACGCCCGTCTCGGTAAACAGCTGTTGCGCCCAAGCCTGGTCGGTCTGGAAGATCAGTGCGCCGTGCGGACCGTACGCGCCGTTCTGTACGACGGCATTCTTGTCGTCGGGAAATCGCATCCGGGCCAGAAGCCCGGTGGGATCGCGAGGCAGAGCCGCCAGGCCGTCGGCGAAAGTTGGCTTGTACGCGTCGATCAGAGGGATCTGCTGATCGAGCGTCTTGGCAACCAGTTCGGCGGAGGCGTCCACGCTGGTTTTGGTGACAACGTCCTGGGAGAGCACATAGGGTCCGTGGGCTAGGTAGGAGACCACGTGATAGCTCGTCGTCGGGTTGTCCCCGGTGATGGCTACCGTGTAGGTGCGTGCGGATGCGTCCGAATATCGCGGAATTGACTGCGGGGAAACCGAATACGGTGTGCGACTGAATGGATCTTCCTTGTTGTTGGAAGCTTCGGCCATCTGGGTTGCCGCGGCGGTGGCATCGGCGGGTGTGTTGAAAAGTAGGACGGCGTTCTGCAGGTAGCGGTCGTAGACCGGCTTCTTGTCGTCGTTGCCGGTGATCGACAGACCCGCAACCCAGTTGTGGTCGTTTATAGGCCCTTCGAGAGCTTTGTTCTCCAGAGCCAATGCGGCGTTTTTGGCGTTCGTAAAGGGGCGGGTGTACCGCGGCTGGAGGTTGGCCAGCGCCGGGTCGACCTGAAACGGGAAGATGGCGTTCTCATACATCCGGCGGGCCTCGATGACGCGGCCCCGTTGGGGATTGTCGGCATTGCCCAGCGGTGCAGCCGGCGTGGTCGGGTAGTTACCCGTATCGAGCAGTGCAATGTTGACCTCGTCCGGGTTGTAGCCGGGATCGCGCTGCGCCTCCCCGGCCGATATCTGTGCGCAACCGGTGAGCAGCAGTGCAGCCGACGCGGTCAGCGCCAGCGCAGACCGGAAACTGATTGACATGTGCGCCCCCTCATGCGTGCGGAATCTTGGTTCTGATCTGCGTGGCGATGGTGCTGGCCGGCGTCCCGGACAGGTCCGTTCGGCACGCCAGCACATCGATGACAATGTTGTTGCTGACAGTGAGCGCATGCTCGCACCCCCGATTTCCCTCGCTGAGCGAGCGCTTGAGCGACAGGATGCCGTCATTGCTCTGCACTCTGCCCGGTGTCCAAGTCCGCTTGCCGCCGGCGTCGTCAGCAGTCGGGTAGATCGTGATGTCTCCGTTGCACTGCTGCCACAGCTGGCTCTGCCGGGCGACGAAGGTCTGCGCGAGGTCGGCAGAGTCGAACGCGACGACGCCTTCCGCCACCTCTGCGTTGGGACCGGACAGCACCCTCGAGTACATGGCCTTGTAGCCGGTGTCCGCGTACTGCTTACGCTGCAACGGAAATACGGCCCCGACTGGGCATTTTAAGTATGTTATGGAGTCGTCGTTGTAGGCGTCAGTGCTCGGTTCCTTGCCTACCAACTGATCCGCCATGATCGCGTTCAACTGGTCGGTTTGCAGCAGCAGCTTCGGCAGGTCGGCTTCGACTGCCAGTGGCACCGCCGATGACTGTGGCGTTGCAGTGTGGGGCACGGACCCCGGGGGGTGGTCGTCGGATCCGCTGAGCAGCACGGTCGCGGTAGCACCGACGATGATGACCACGCCACCGAGTGCAGCCAACAACTTGACTCGGTGGCTCTTGTTCGATGTTGCGCCCAAACCGGCACGCGACAGCAGAGTGGTTGGCGCCGAACCGATATCGACCGCGCCAGTGAACGCCGCCATCGCCGCGTCGACGAATGCCCGGCAACTCGGCCAGCGGTCCCCGGGTTCCTTGGCCATCGCCTTGGCGATGACGTCGTCGAGGGCCGGCGGTAGCCACGGGGCCAGCTCGCTGACCCGCGGCGGCGGCTGGGTCAGGTGCGCCATCATCACCGCGGCCACACCGGTCGCCGCACCGAACGGGAGCTTGCCGGTGAGCAGCCGCACCAGCGAGCAGGCCAGTGAATACTGGTCGGCCCGGCCGTCGACGGCGGTGCCGTTGATGGCCTCCGGGCTGGCATACGGCATGGTCGCCACGATCGACCCGGTGGCGGTGTGGTGCATCGCGTCGTCGAGGGCCCGGGCGATACCGAAGTCACCGAGCAACACGCGCTCGTCGGGACCGATAGGGCCGGTCAGCATGAAGTTGGCCGGCTTGACGTCGCGGTGAATCATATTACGCCCGTGCGCGTAATCGAGGGCGTCGGCCACCGCGGAGACGATGTGCAGCGCACGGTGCGCGGTCATCGTGCCGGCCTGCAGCGCGGCGTCGGCGTCGGTGCCGTCGACGAACTGCATGGCGATCCACAGTTTGCCGTCGGTCTCGCCCCGGTCGTAGACCGAGACGATGTTCGGGTGGTCCAGCATGGCCGCGATGTCGGCCTCGCGCATGAACCGCCCGCGGAACTGCGGATCGGCCGACAGCTCCGCGGACAGTACCTTCAGGGCGTCGGTCCGGGGCAGCTGCGGATCGCGCACCGCGTAGACGGTGCCCATCCCACCCGAGCCGACCACCCGCTGCACGCGGTAACCGGCGATGACAGACCCGACGGGATTCACTACTTCGGCGCGCCCACGCCGAACTTGCCGTTGTCGTCGAGGATGGTGACGGCAACGGTGCGTTCGGTGCCGCTGATCTTGACCTTGCAGTCGAAGCTGTGTTGCTTGAACGTCGGGTTCTTGCCGTCGTTGCAGACCACATCGGTGACGTTCTTGGCGTCGTAGCCATTGTCGGAGGCGGAGGCAGTGAGAACCTGCTCGACGCCGGTCTGCACCGCGGCGACGTCGAGCTGTTTGACCCAGAAGAAGCCCGGCTTCCAGAAGCCAGTGATCGCGATGGCGGCCGCGGCGACGACGAGAACGGTGCCCACCACAGCGAGAACCTTGGCCTTCCCACGCTTGGGCGTTGCCGCACCGGGATCCTCGGCGGGGCCAGGGTGGGCCGGGGGTGGCGGCAGCTGAACACCGCCGGGGACCGGAACGCTCGGTACGTAGGCTCCGGTCGGAGTTCCGGGCGGCGGATAGCCGGGAACATAGCCACCCGGGGCGGCGGGGTAGTCCGTCGTCGGCGTCAAATGTCCCGCCTCCGGGAGAACTGCGCCGGCCGGAGCCACCTGGGTGGGATCAGCGTGACCGAGCTGATTCGGATTGATACCAAGGCTGGCCAGGGGTGGAATGACCTGGGTCTTGTGCTCGTCACCGGTCGGCTCCGCCGGCGCGCCGGGAGGCACGGGGCCCGCGGCCGGATCGAATCCCGGATTTTCGGTCATCACAACTCCCTCGCACATCGGTACATGCCTGGTCGGCAAGAACAGCGTTGAGCTGAGCCTAGCGGTTGCGCGAGGGGGGCCGGACCGGATATTGGGCCGAGCGTGCCGCGGCTCACGGGGCGGTGAGCATCAGGTACTGCGCGGCGAGCCGCTGCCTCGTGCGGTTCTCCTGCATACCCCAGGCGTCGATTACGTACCGATCGACGGTCGTCAGGCAGTGCGTCCGCCCGAACGACGAGGGTGCGGTCTCCTGCAGGCACTGGGATCCGGGGAGCCCGGGTACCTTCTCGATCGGCTGGTACCCGTTTTTCGTGTAGTCCGCGACCAGGAAGTCGCGCAGCGCGGCGGCCGCAGCCGGGTCTCTGGTGCGCAGGACTGACGGCGCGCCGATCCCCAGTAGGTCCAGGCCGGTCTCGGTGAATATCCGCTGGTAGTCGTCGGGCGGGTCGTAGAACGTCACCGCGGCGTGTCCGCCGTAGACGCCCTCCATTCCCGTGCTTTCGCTGTCCTGGGGCAGCTGCAGGCGTGCCCACAGCCCGGTCGGGTCGACGGGCAGCGCGGCCAACTGGTCGAAGGGGGTGGGTGCGAAGGTGTCGATCAGCGGGCCCTGCCGGTCCAGGATGGCCGCGACCAACTCGGCCGAGGCCGCGGGCGTCGGCGTTTTGGCGATCTGGGCCAGCAGGTACGGGCCGCGCACGGTGAACGCCTGCACGACCTGGGTGCTCGTTCTGTCGGTCGGAGTCTCCTGGTAGACCCAGGCGCGGGTGTTCGGATAGCGCGGAATGGTGGTCGCGGTGGCGGCGGAGGTTTTCCGGCTGAAATCGTCGATGGGCGGCAGCGGCGCGGTGGCGATGATCCCGGGTGCCGCCGCGGCCGCGTCATCGGCGCCGGCGAAGACGGCGACGATGTTGGTGACATAGGTTTCCGTGCGGTCGTCGGTGTAGTCGAAGTCTTTGTCGGTGGCGGTGACCTCGAAACCGGAGACGAACCGGTGGCCGTCGGCGGCGGTGGTAACGGCCTCGTTGCCCAGCGCTAAGGCCAGTGACTTCTCGTTCCTGAGTGAGGACGGGGTCTTCGGGTGGTTCAGCGTGGGGTCCACCTGAAACGGCAGCACGGTGTAGTCGGCGACGCGGCGGGCCTCCGCCTCGCGGCCCGCCTGAAAACTGCCGGCCGCGCCTAGCGCAGCCCGCGGTGTGGTCGAAAAGTCGCCGGGGTCCAGGAGGTTCAGCACGACGGCGTTCGGGTCGAACCCGGGGTCGCGCTGTGCCGAGCCGGTGTACACCTTGGTGCAGCCGCTCAGCAGCAGACCCGTTGCAGTCAAAGTCATGGCGGCGGTGAGAAGTCCGCGGGTGGGTATCATGGCGTCCCTAACATATTCCAGTGTCTGGATTGGGTGGCCCGATTGTTTCCAGCAGGTCAAGTGGACATCAGCAACAGGTACTGGGCCGCGACCATCTGCTTGGCATTGGTTTCCTGGGGTGCGTGGACGTCGATGACGTATCGGTCAGCCTGTGCCAGACAGTGAATCGTCCGCGATGCCCCCGGGTATGCCTCCCGTTGGCGCAAACAGCGTGCGCCGGGAAGCCCGTTGACGACAGCTGTCACCTCATAGCCGGCACGCTGATAGTTCATTGCAGTGAAGTTGAGTAAAGTGCCGGCTGCCTTTGCGTCACGGGTCCGCAGAACGCTGGACTGTTCGTGGCCATAGAGGTCAACCCCGGCTTCGGTGAATCGTCGCTGCATTTCGTCGGGACGGGAGTAGAACGCCAGCGCGCCATGCGGTCCGTAGACCCCGTTCTCGACGGTCCGGTCCCTGTTGGCAGGCAGCAGGATCCGGGCCTCCAACCCACTGGGATCCAGCGGGATACTCGCCAACTGATCCGGAGGTGTCGGCGTGAAGCCATCGATCAACGGGCCCTGCTGATCGAGCGTGGCGGCGATCAGGTCCGCAGCGGCCGCCGGGCTCTGCGCTTTCGCCTGTTGCGCAAGGAGATACGGTCCCCGAGCGGTGAACGCCTCGACGATCTGCCACGAGGAGGTATCGGTGCGGCGCGCCTGGTAAGCCCACGCCCGGCTCTCGGGATGGCGGGGAATGGTGATTGCGGTGGTGGGGTAGGGGCTTTTCGTGTAGCTGTCGATCGGGGGATCTGAGGCTGTGATTGCCGTGGGCGCGGCGGCTGCGTCGGTGGCGGAGCCGAAGATCACGACGGTATTGCTCAACTCCTTCGTCGTCTGTGTGTTGTCGTCATTGTCTTTCGCTCGTGTCTGAAAGCCCGCGATCAGATTGTGGCTGTCGACCGCTGTCGCAATGGCGTCGTTGCCGAGATAGTCCGCCAGTGCGCGATTGGTCGCGATCACCCAGGGGAGGTCCGCGTGGTTGAGCGTGGGATCGGCCTGGAACGGCAGCAAGGTGTTTTCGGCAACTCGGTGGGCCTCGACCAGCCGTCCCACGTTGACGCTGCCGGCCGTGCCGATGGGTGCCCTCGGCTTGGTCGGGTAGTTGCCCGTGTCGAACAGCGCCGGGTTCACGGTGTTTGCGTCGTAGCCGTCGGCGCGTTGCACCGAGCCTGAATGTACCTGGGCGCAGCCGGTCAGAAATGACCCAACCGTCGTCAAAACCAGGATGGCGGAGAGCCGGTGGGCGCGTTTCATGGAGCCGTCAACATCAGATAGCCGGCTGCGAGTTTCTGCTTGGCGTCGTTCTCATACGACGAAGTGATTTCCAAGACGACGCGGTCGACGGCGACGCCACACCAGAAGGTGACGGTGTCGGACGAATACTCGGGTTCCTTGCGCTGGCACCGTGCCGCAGGCAGAGCCGTGACCCCGTCGATGGCTTGCCAACCATGGGTCGTTTGACTGGCTGCTTCCCAGTCGAGGTATTTCTGTGCGCTTGCCGCGTCTTTCGTTCGCGTTGCGATGCCGTCTTCGTTGATCAGCAGATCGACGCCCACCTCGTCGAACATCTTCTGTGCGGGAACCGGTCGGGTCGGTTGGAACAGCAGGGCCGCGTGTGGCCCGAAGCTGCCGTTGAACGCCGTACGCTCATCCCTTTTGGGCGTGATCATCCGTGTCTGCAGCCCGCTCGGGTCCATCGGCAGGTTCACCAGCTGATCCGGCGAGGTGGGCGTGAAGCCGTCGATCAGCGGGAGTTGCTGGTCCAATGTCCTACTGACGAGCGTCACGGGGTCGATCACGGAGCCCTGCTCGACGATCAGCCTCTGCAGGAGAACGTAACGGTCGTGTCCAGTGACGGCAACCATCAAGGTGTCCGACGAATTCAGGGATTCGTAGTGGACCGTCCACCGGACTGCGGCTGTGTCGGCGTAGCCGGGAATAGCGGTGGGAGCCAAGGCAATCGACGTATGGTCGGTCGATGACGTCTGGGTACTCACCACGGTCGTCATTGCGGCCGCCGCGCCCGCGGCATCCTTGTCGGACCCGAACATCAGGACCGCGTTCTGCAGCGTGCCGGTGTTGGCGGCCACAAACCCGGTGACAAAATTGTGGGCGGCCACGACGGGCGTCAGCCCCTTTGTGAACAGGCTTTGCCCGACGGATTCGGGCGTGTTCAAAACGGCGCAGTTAACAATCACCTGACTCATCCGAGTGGGGTCGACCTGGAAGGGGATCACGACGTGATCCGCCATCCGGTGTCCTTCGAGAATTGCGCCCGCGGCGGCGCTGCCGGCCTTCCCCAACGGGCCACGCGGCTGCGTCGGGTAGTTGCCGGTGTCCAGCAGTGCCGGATTCACGACGCCCGGGTCGTAGTTCTCGGCGCGCTGTGCCTCGCCGGAGTACACCTGGGCACATCCGGTCAGCAAAGAGGCGACCGCGGCCACCTCGGACGTAACGCGTAGAAGTCTGATTGCGGATGTCATGGGGCGGTCAGCATCAGGTAGCCCGCAGCGAGTTTCTGTTTGACGTCGTTTTCGTTCGAGGAAGAATTCTCGAACACGACACGGTCAACGGTGACGGCGCACCAGAACTGGGCGGTCTGGTACGGGCCCCGAGGGTCTTTGCGCATGCACCGGGCCGACGGTAGGCCGGGGACGCCGTCGATGGCCGTCCACCCCTGCTTAGCCTGATCGGCAACCTCCATGTCGAAATAGCCCCGTGCACTTGGGGCGTCTTTGGCTCGGATCAGAAATCCGTTCTGGTACACCATGAGATCGATGCCTAGTTCATCGAAGGCCTTCTGAGCGGCGACGGGTTGCGTCTGGAATATCAGTGCCCCGTGCCTGCCGTATTGCCCGTTGGTGGTGGTGCTCTCATCCTTTTTGGGTGCGATCATGCGTGCCTGCAGTCCGCTGGGATCCACCGGCAGGTTCGCCAGTTGATCCTGGGCGGTGGGGGTGAAGCCGTCGACGAGCGGTATCTGCTGATCGAGAGTGGCTGCGATCAGGTCGGCCGCGGCACCAGCGCTCGGAGTCTGGGCTCGTTGTACCAGCACGTAGGGCCCGTGCGCGGTGAAGGCTTGGACGACCTGCCAAGGAGCTTCGGTGGCTCGCGGCTCCTCATGGACCCAGGCGCGGGTGCCGGGATAGCGCGGAATGTCGATGGCACTGGTGGGGTAGGGTTCATTCATCAAACTGACGGCTGGGTTGGCGGCCGCGGCGATCGCCGAGCCAGCCGCGGCGGCATCTGCGGGCCTGGCGAAGATCGCGACGACATTGCTGAGCGACTCGTCCCAGTCATTGCTCCAGCTTTCCGGGTCCCAATCGCGATCGTCTCCATTGACCGCGCGGGCATTGAACCCGGCGACGAAACTATGTCCATTGAGAACCGGCTCAAGCGCGTGCTGGTTGTCCAGGTTTTGAGCCAGGGCCCTTTCGTCGTTGATGGCCTGTGGGGCAGACGCATGGACCAGTGTCGAATCGACTTGGAAGGGAACGACCACGTAGTCGGCGAGGCGGTGCGCCTCCAGGAGCGCGCCCGCAGCGGCGTTTCCGGCGATCCCGAGCGGATCCCGTGGTTTCGTCGGGTAATTGCCGGTGTCCAACAGTGCCGGATAGACGGTGCCGACATCGTATCCCTCAGCGCGTACGGCAGAGCCGGAATGTACCCGGGCGCAGCCGATTAGCACCAGCCCGACCACGCTC
>Ga0209023_10004515_pt1 | contig 15796 bp, 12 predicted proteins | sample LakOneMetagenome_FD_187468 | JGI IMG/M metagenome (GOLD analysis project Ga0209023, IMG submission 187468) | Freshwater and sediment microbial communities from Lake Erie, Canada (SPAdes) (version 2) | ecosystem: Environmental > Aquatic > Freshwater > Lentic | place: Lake Erie, Canada... | reverse complement strand
CGCCCACGAGTTCATCCTGCGCCTGCCGCAGGGTTACGATTCGATGGTGGGCGAGCGCGGCCAGGGCCTGTCGGGCGGCGAGCGCCAGCGCATCTCGATCGCGCGGGCGCTCTTGATCGACCCGCCGATCCTCATCCTGGACGAGGCGACTTCGTCGGTGGACTCGGAAACCGAGAAAGAAATCCAGAAGGCCCTCGACAACCTGGTGCAGGGCCGCACCACGATCGCCATCGCCCACCGCCTGTCGACCCTGCACCGGGCCGATCGCCTGGTGGTGCTGGACCGCGGCGTGGTGGTGGAAGAGGGCAACCATGACGAGCTGATGGCGCGTGAAGGCGCCTACCACCGCCTCTACGAAGCGCAGGCGCGCAACGTGGACCAGGACCCGGACGACAAGGAATAATCGATGACCGTGAATTTTCAGCTGCGCCGCGACCCCTTCGGCAAACTGGTCCTGACGACCAGCGAAGGCGAGGAACACGTCGGCATCATCCCGGTGCGCGCCTTCCCCATCCAGGCGCCGACCAAGGGCATCTCGCTGGTGCGTGAGGGCGGCAAGGAAGCGGCCTGGATCGACGACCTGGAGGACCTGCCGGAGGGGATCCGCACCCTGGTCCAGGAAGAGATCGAAGGCCGCGAATTCATTCCCGAGATCCTCACCATCAAGGACGTGTCGAGCTTCGCCACGCCCTGCACCTGGTTTGTGGAGACCGACCGCGGCGACACCGAGTTCGTGCTGAAGGTCGACGAGGACATCCGCCGTGTCGGCGAGACGTCGCTTCTGATTGCCGACAACCACGGCATCAACTTCCTGGTGCGCGACATGTTCCGCATCGACAAGCACAGCCGCAAGATCCTGGACCGCTTCCTCTAAGACGCGGCGCTTTTCGCGCGCGTGCTATGGTCTCCCTCCTGGATAGAGGGGGCGATGATGAAGCGAACGGCACTGGTGGTGGGAGCGAGCGGGATCGGCGGTAACTACACGGCCCGGGCCCTGATCGAGCAAGGCTGGACCGTCCACGGGCTGGCGCGCCGGCCGGATACCGGCATTCCCGGCTTGCAGCCGGTCGCGGCCGACCTGCTCGACCCGGCCAGCCTAACGCGCGGGCTGGCCGACGTGGCGCCGACCCACGTCTTCATCACCACCTGGATGCGCCAGGACACGGAAGCGGAAAACATCCGCGTCAACGCCGCCATGGTGCGCAACCTGCTCGATGCCTTGTCGGGCAAGGGCACGGTGCGCCACGTCGCGCTGGTGACGGGCCTGAAACACTACCTCGGCCCCTTCGAAGCCTATGCCGCTTCCGGCACCTTGCCCGACACGCCGCTGCGCGAAAGCCAGCCGCGCCTTCCCATCGAGAATTTCTACTATGCCCAGGAAGACGAGGTCTATGCGGCCGCCGCGCGCGACCGCTTTAGCTGGACCGTGCACCGTCCGCATTCCATCGTCGGCATGGCGGTCGGCAATGCGATGAACCTCGGCACTACCCTGGGCGTGTACGCCACCATCTGCAAGGAAACCGGGCGTCCCTTCCAGTTCCCCGGTTCCGGCGCGCAGTGGAACGGCCTGTCCGACGTGACGGATGCGCGCATGCTGGCGAAACAGCTGGTGTGGGCGGCCGACACGGACGCCGCGCGCAACGAAGCCTTCAATATCGTCAACGGCGACCTGTTCCGCTGGAGCTGGCTGTGGGGCCGCATCGCCGACTGGTTCGGCGTGCAGGCTGCCGGTTTCAGCGGCACCGTCCAGCCATTGGAGGCGGCGATGGCGAACGACCAGGCCCTGTGGCGCGACATCGCCGCGCGCCACGGCCTGCTCGAGCCCGACCTGGATCGCCTCGCTTCGCCCTGGCACACCGACCTCGACCTCGGTCGGCCCATCGAAGTCATGACCGACATGGCGGCGAGCCGCAAGCTCGGTTTCAGTGCCTACCAGGCCACCGACGAATCCTTCTTCGACCTGTTCGCCCAGCTGCGCGCCGCCCGCCTGATTCCCTGAGCCGCTTGCGCCGGCCGCTTGCGCGGCCGGCGCCATTGCGTTAAAGTCGTTAACACGTTAACGAAATGCGCGCCATGGAACCCGAACTTCTCTCGCTCTCCGCCGCCGACGGCACGCCGCTCGGCGCCAGCTGCTGGGCTGTCCCGAATGCCCATGCCACCGTCATCCTGCACCCCGCCACGGCCGTGACCCAGGCCTATTACGCGGCCTTCGCCGGCTACCTTGCTGGGCGGGGCTTCAACGTCCTCACCTACGACTACCGGGGAACCGGCCGCTCGCGCCCGCGCAGCCTGCGCGGCTATCACGCCACCATGCGCGAATGGGTCGACGAGGACGTCGCCGCCGTCACGCGCTGGGCAGCGTCCCGCTTCCCAAGCCTGCCGCTGCTGGCGGTCGGGCACAGCGTGGGCGGCCATGCGATCGGCCTGTCGAGCGAAACGGCGCGCCTGCGGGCCGCCGTGCTGGTGGCTTCGCACGCGGGCGTGAGCGCCCTGGTGCGCGGCCTTGGCGAGCGCCTGCGGGTGCGTTTCGTGCTGCGGGTGCTGGCCCCCGTCTTGTGCGCACTGCTGGGCTACATGCCGGGCCGCCGCATCGGCCTCGGCGAAGACCTGCCGCGCGGCGTGATGCTGCAGTGGGCGGGCTGGACGGCGCAGCCGCGCTACTTCTTCGACGATCCCGAAGTCGACGCCGCCCGGCGCATGGCCCGGGTCGACATTCCGCTGCTGGTGCTGGGGTTCGAGGACGACCCCTGGGCCAACCGGCAAGCGGTCGACATGCTGCTGTCGCACCTGACGAAGGCGGACATCGAGCGCCGCACCATCCATCCACGCGAGGCCGGCGTGCCGGCTGTCGGGCACATGGGATTCTTCCGCCGCCGCTGCGAGGCGGTGCTGTGGAAGGAGGTCGCCGACTGGCTGCTGGTCAAGGCGGAGGAGCCGGTACATGCCTCCGCTTAAGCCCCGTTTCGTCCAGCTGCTCAACCGCGCCCAGCGCGCCACCCAGCGCTGGATCGAGGGGCGGCCGGAAGCCTGGAAGGGCATCAGCGCGGCCCAGGTCGGGCTGCTCTTCGTGTTGCGGTCGCGCGGCGACGCGGCCATCGGCGAGATCGCCCAGGATCTCGGCGTGGCCCCGGCGGCCGTCACCAATCTCTCCAAGCGCATGCAGGCGGCCGGCCTGGTGGAGCGGGTGGCCGACGCCAGCGACGCGCGCCTGACCCGCCTGCACATGACGCCGACCGGCCTCGGCGCGGCCGAGCTGTCGCGCAGCGCGCTGGCAGACCTGAACGCGAAGCTGGCGGCGGGCTTCACCCAGGAAGAGTTGCAGACCGTGGCGCGCTGGCTGGCCCAGGCCGCGGCGCTCGAGGACGAGCTGCCGCGCGATTGACCCGGTTCCATGGATGGGCGGCGTACGCGCGCCCACAGACCGGCCGCCTGCGCGCGGCTAAAGTCGGCAATCATTGCCACAGGGAGCCACCATGGATTCAATCAACCGCAACCAACCCGAAGCCAACCGCCGCGACCTGAGTGGCGCGGAAGCTGCCGAGCGCCTGCGCGAGATGGCGCAGGATGCCGACTCCTGCTTCTTCGTCACCCACGGCGGCCTCTCCGACAATCGCGGCGTGCGCCCGATGAGCGTGCGCGAGGCCGACGATACGGGCCATCTATGGTTCCTGAGCGCCAGCGACAGCCACAAGAATGCCGAGATCGAGGCCAATCCGGCTGTGAAACTCTACTTCCAGAAGAATGCGCATGCGGGCTTCCTCGAAGTCGAGGGCCACGCCGAAATCGTCCTCGACCGCCAGCGCATCAAGGACCTGTGGAACTTCATGCTCAAGACCTGGTTCACCGAAGGCGAGGACGACCCGCGCATCACCGCGATCCGCGTCACCCCGCGCCGCGGCTACTACTGGGACAACAAGCACGGCGACGCGGTGGCGGGCGCCAAGGTGGTGGTCGGCGCCGTGATCGGCAAGACCCTCGACGATTCGATCGAGGGAACCCTGACGTTCTAGCCGTCGGTCTTTAGCAACGTGCCGCACTTCCTCGTCGTCACCATCGGCTCGGCCGGCGACCTGTTTCCTTTCATGCGCGTGGCGCTGGCCCTGAGGGACAGCGGGCACCGGGTCACCATGCTCGGCCCCGAGCAGCACCGGCCCTTCGTCGCGCCGACCGGCCTGGCCTTCCACGGCCTGCCGGCCGACGAGGCGGTGCTCGACCATCCGGACCTCTGGCATCCGACGCGCGGCCTGGCTGTGGTGTGGCGCGCCACGCGTCCGGCCATGGCGCAGCTTCCCGCCTTCGTCGCCTCGCTGCCGCCGGCCGAGCGCCTCGTGCTGCTGGTGCATCCGCTGGCCCTGCCCGAGGCGGACCTGTGCCGCGCGCGCCGGCCGGATGTGCGCGTGGCAGCGGCCTACTTGGCGCCATCGAACCTGCCCACCGTGCACGATCCGCTGCTGCTCGGTCCCTACCCGGTGCCGCGCTGGGTACCGCTGGGCGCGCGGCGGTGGCTGTTGCGGCGCCTGACTGCCACCCTGATCGACCCGGTGGCGCTGCCGGACGTGAACGCCGCCCGCGCCCTGCATGGCCTGGCGCCCGTCTCCAGCCTGGTCGAGCACATCATGGCGGTGCCGGACCTGTCCATCACCCTGTTTCCCGACTGGTTCGCGCCCACCCGGCCGGACTGGCCGCAGCCGCTGGCGCGGTCCGGCTTCCCGCTCTACGACCCCGCGCCGGATGCCGAGCTGTCCCCCGAGGTGGCGCGTTTCCTGGAGGCGGGCGCGCCACCGGTGGTGTTCACGCCGGGCACCGGCAACCGGCAGGCGGCGTATTACTTTCGCTGCGCCCTCGACGCTTCGGCGCGGCTCGGCCAGCGCGCCATCCTGCTCACGCCGCACCGCGAGCAGCTTCCGGGCCAGCTGCCCACGCCCGTGCTGTGGCAGGACTACGTGCCGCTGCGCGCGCTGCTGCCGCACGTCGCCGCCCTGGCGCACCATGGCGGCATCGGGACCACGGCCGAGGCTCTGCGCGCCGGCACGCGCCAGCTCGTGGTGCCGCTCGCCCACGACCAGTTCGACAACGCGGCGCGGGTGAGGGTGCTCGGCGTCGGCGGCAGCCTGCACGCGTCCAGCCTCACGGCCGGGCGGCTGCGCCGGCAACTGGGACGCCTGCTCCGCGATGCCGCCGTGCCTGAGGCCTGCCGCAGGGCGGCGGCGATGACTGCGCCGGCCGAGCTCGGGCCGCTGTGCGCGCAGTTGGCGGGACTTGCCATGTGACGAAAAGACGACGCGCCCGCCAGGTGTGCGCCGTGTAGGGACGCCTGGTGCTAGCTTGTCGTGATCGAGGGGGGAGGGTCCCATGAAAGCTTGCCTGGCTTCACTCACTGTCGCCGCCGGCCTGTGCGCCATGCCTGCCGCCGCGCAGGACGCCATCACCTTCTCGAGCTGGGGCAATCTGATGGTCGTCAACGACGGTGTCGGCCTGTTCGGCCCGGCGGGAACATCCCATGAAGGGCTGGCCTTTTCCTCATCGATCACGATCGACACCGACGGCCTGCTCAAGACCGCGTCCCCCGGCCATGCCTGGTTCCGCCCCGGCGGCAATGGCGTCGGCCGGGCCATCGGCATCGTCACCTTGAACAGCCATACCTTGTACTGGGCTCTCGACGGCCACGTCGCGGCAAGCCTGAACCGGGAATTCAACAGCGCATCCGTCTTCGCCGGCGGCGTGGATACCGCCTCCGGCCTGGAGGTAGTCGCGCGTGCGGTGATCGAACCGGAAAACGGTTCCGAGCAGTTCGTGGTGGCGGACGACTACCGCGAGGCCGTCGATTTCAGCGACGTGCGCAACCGGCGCGACGAGATGGGTGCCTGGCTCCCTCCCTTCTACCTGTCGGTAAGCGGGAGCCTTCCCTGCGCTACTTGCCCCGGCGGAACGATTTCGGGCTCGACCCTGCTGGTGGCCGATGAGCCCGCCTATGCGCGCTGGGAGGTCAGCGCGGTACCGGAACCGGCCCATTGCTTGATGTTCGCCGGCGGCCTGGCCCTGCTGGCGGCGCGGCGCGCGCGACTGTGTGTGAGCGCACGGTACATTTCCCGGAATTGAAGTCAAATACGGCATCGAGACCAGGATGCCGGGGGGCAGCATGCGCAAGAAACACATGGAAGGAGCAGGCCAGCAGGCCGACCTGTCGGGCTACGTGCGGGTGCGCGGCGCCCGCGAACACAACCTGAAGGACGTCGACGTCGACATCCCGCGCGGCGCCCTGGTCGTGTTCACCGGGGTGTCCGGGTCCGGCAAGTCCTCGCTGGCCTTCGGCACCCTGTACGCGGAGGCCCAGCGGCGCTACCTGGAATCGGTCTCGCCCTATGCGCGCCGCCTGTTCCACCAGATGCCGGTGCCCGAAGTCGACGAGGTGGACGGCCTGCCGCCGGCCGTGGCCCTGCAGCAGCAGCGCGGCTCGCCGACGGCGCGTTCCTCGGTGGGCAGCGTGTCCACCCTGTCGAACTCCCTGCGCATGCTGTACTCGCGGGCCGGCGACTATCCGCCCGGCCAGGAGCTGCTCTACGCCGAATCGTTCTCGCCGAATACGCCGGAAGGCGCCTGCCCGCAATGTTCGGGCCTGGGCCGGGTCTACGAGGTGACCGAGCAATCGCTGGTGCCGGACGATTCGCTCACCATCCGCGAGCGGGCGGTGGCGGCCTGGCCGCCGGCCTGGCATGGCCAGAACCTGCGCGACATCCTGGTCACCATGGGCTTCGACGTCGACACGCCCTGGCGCGAGCTGCCGAAGAAGGACCGCGACTGGATCCTGTTCACCGACGAGACCCCGACCGTGCCGGTCTATGCCGGCTTGACGCCGAAGGAAACCAGGGCGGCGCTCAAGCGCAAGGAAACGCCGAGCTACCAGGGCACCTTCACCGGCGCGCGCCGCTACGTGCTGCAGACCTTCGCCAACACCGAAAGCGCCTCGATGAAGAAGCGGGTGGGGCGCTACATGGTCAGCAACGAGTGCCCGCTGTGCCGCGGCAAGCGCCTGCGCCAGGAGGCGCTGTCGGTCACCTTTGCCGGCATCGACATCATGGAACTGTCGCGTATGCCGCTGGCGCGCCTGGCCGAGCTCCTGAAGCCCTATGCGGCGGGCGAGGCCAGGGTCGACAAGGCGCGCGCGAAGGAACATCCGGAACAGATGATCGTCACCCAGCGCATCGCCCAGGACCTGTGCGCGCGATTGAAAGTGCTGCTCGACCTGGGCCTCGGCTACCTGGCGCTGGAACGCAGCACGCCGACCCTGTCGCCGGGCGAATTGCAGCGCCTGCGCCTGGCGACCCAGGTGCGTTCCAACCTGTTCGGCGTGGTCTACGTGCTGGACGAACCCTCGGCCGGCCTGCATCCGGCTGACACCGAGGCCTTGCTCGATGCGCTGGCCCAGTTGAAGCGCGCCGGCAACTCCCTGTTCGTGGTCGAACACGCGCTCGACGTGATCCGGCGTGCCGACTGGATCGTCGACGTCGGGCCGCGCGCGGGCGAGCAGGGCGGGCAGGTGCTGTACAGCGGCGTGCCCGAAGGCCTGAAGAAGGTCGAGGCTTCGCAGACGCGGCGCTACCTGTTCGACGAGGCGCCGCTGGCGCCGCGCACGCCGCGCGAGCCCAGCGGCTGGCTGCGCCTCGAGGGCGTGCGCCGCAACAACCTCGTCGGCATCGACGCCGAATTCCCGCTCGGCGTGCTCAGCGCGGTGACCGGGGTCTCCGGTTCCGGCAAATCGAGCCTGGTCAGCCAGGTACTGGTCGAGCTGGTCGGGGCGGCGCTTGGCCAGGCGGCGCCGGAAGCGGAAGCATCCGAGGCGGAAGAGCCGGGCCTGGAACAGGAAGCGGCCCTGCCGCTCGAAGGCCGCATCGTGGCCGGGATGGAGGGCGTCCGGCGCATGGTGCGGGTCGACCAGAAGCCGATCGGCCGCACCCCGCGCTCGAACCTGGCCACTTATACCGGCCTGTTCGACCAGGTGCGCAAGCTGTTCGCGGCCACGCCGGATGCGAAGAAGCGCCGCTACGACGCCGGCCGCTTCTCCTTCAATGTGGCCAAGGGCCGCTGCGAGCACTGCGCGGGCGAGGGCTTCGTGATGGTCGAGCTGCTGTTCCTGCCCAGCGTCTACGCGCCGTGCCCGACCTGCGAGGGCGCGCGCTACAACGCCAGGACCCTGGAAGTGCGCTATCGCGGCAGGAACATCGCCGAGGTGCTGGGCATGACGGTGGGCGAGGCGATCCGCTTCTTCGAGGGCGAGCCGCTGGTCGAGCGCTCGCTCGAGGTATTGCGGGAGGTGGGCCTGGACTATCTGCGCCTGGGCCAGCCGGCCACGGAACTCTCGGGCGGCGAAGCCCAGCGCATCAAGCTGGCGTCCGAGCTGCAGCGCGCCGGGCGCGGCAACACCCTGTATGTGCTGGACGAGCCGACCACCGGCCTGCACCCGGTCGACGCCGACCGCCTGATGCTGCAGCTGAACCGCCTGGTCGACGGCGGCAACACGGTGATCGTGGTCGAGCACACGATGCGGGTGGTGGCCGGCTGCGACTGGGTGATCGACGTCGGGCCGGGCGCCGGGGACGAGGGCGGGAAACTAATTTGCGCGGGGCCGCCGGCGGAAGTGGCCCGTTGCAAGGCGAGCCGCACGGCGCCCTACCTGGCCGCGCACCTGCCATAAACGAGCATTACATTGGTATCAATAAAATTGCTGTCCATACAATGACTGTGTTTATACGAACATTCAATCGTGTGGGATGAAACCGGCCTGATGCGTTACACTTAGGATATTTTTTTCCTAACATTTCGTCACGCATGGCCGGTCCATCCATCGATAATTCACAGTTTCGCCGCATCCTGACCCGCAACGTCGCCATGCCGCTGGCAATGAGCGTGGTGACGGCGGTCGTCTTCGTCGGCCTGATCGCCTACCTGATCAATGTCCTGAACTGGGTCGAGCACTCCGAGCGGGTGATCGGCAACGCCCAGGAAGTCAGCAAGCTCTCCGCGGAGATGGAGACCGGCATGCGCGGCTTCCTGATCGCCGACGACGAAGCCTTCCTGGCGCCCTACAACCTGGCCCGCCAGCGCATGCAGGACGGCCTGCGCAACCTCGCTTCCCTGGTCGAGGACAATACGGTGCAGGTCGACCGCGTGCGCCGCATCCAGTCGGCCCAGAGCCAGTGGGAGCAGTTCTCGAACGAGATGATCAAGCTGCGCCGCGCCGATGGCGACTATGTCGGGCCGGTGCGCGCCGGCGGCGGCAAGACCCTGACCGACGACATCCGCCGCACCTTCGAACTGTTCCTGGACGCCGAGCGCCGCATCCTGCAGGAGCGTAACGAGCAGGCGCGCCGCGTCACCACCTGGTCGGTGGCCAGCTTCCTGGCCCTCAGCCTCGCGGTCGGCATCGGCCTGGCCCTGTTCGGCCGCCGCCAGCTGGTCTCGCTGTCGAACTCCTACCAGGCCACCCTCGAGCACGAGGCCGAGCACAATGCCCAGCTGCGCCACCAGGACTGGCTGCGCGCCGGCCAGGCCGAGCTGGCCACGCTGAGCGCCGGCATCCACTCGCTCGAGCCGCTGGCCGACGCCGTGCTGGGCCACGTGACGCGTTATCTCGACGGCGTCGTGGCCGCCATGTATGTCAACGGCGAGGACGGCGTGCTGCGCCGCATCGGCGCCTACGGCTTTGCCTACGATGGCAGCGACGACAAGCAGGTGATTCAATCGGGCGATTCGCTGGCCAGCCGCGCCGTGCGTGAGAACCGCCTGTTGGTGCTGCACGACCTGCCGCCCGGCTACATCAAGGTGAGCTCGAGCCTGGGAGAGACCCCGCCGCGCGAACTCCTGATTTCGCCGGTCCACAACCACGGCAAGATCAAGGGCGTGATCGAGATCGGTTTCCTGCATCCGGTCACGGAGCGCGACCGCGAATTCATGGACCTGATCGCGCCCGCCGTGGGCGCCTCGATGGCCGCGGTGCTGTACCGCCTGCGCCTGCAGCATGCGCTGGAAGAGACCCAGACGCTGAACGAGGAACTGCAGGTGCAGCAGGAAGAGCTGCGCACCGCCAACGAGGAACTCGAAGAGCAGTCGCGCGCGCTGGAAGAATCGCAGTCGGCGCTGGAGAACCAGCAGTCCGAGCTGCGCGCCACCAACGACCAGCTGGCCGAGCAGGCCCTGAACCTCGACATGAAGAACGCGGCGCTGACCAATGCCCAGGACCAGCTGCGCCAGCGCGCGCTGGAACTGGAGCGCGCCAGCCGCTACAAGTCCGAATTCCTGGCCAATATGTCGCACGAGCTGCGCACGCCGCTCAACAGCTCGCTGATCCTGGCCAAGCTCCTGTCCGACAACGTGGCCGGCAACCTGAACGACGAGCAGGTCCGCTTCGCCCAGACCATCTACTCGGCCGGCAACGACCTGCTGCATCTCATCAACGACATCCTCGACATTTCGAAGGTCGAGGCGGGCAAGCTCGAACTGGTGCCGGAGGAGGTGCCGCTGCGCCGCATGGTCGAGGGCATGGCGCGCACCTTCGAGCCGCTGGCGCGCCAGAAGAACCTCGACTTCAGCGTGACGGTCGATCCGAACGTGCCGATGGCAATCACCACCGACCGCCAGCGCGTCGAGCAGATCCTCAAGAACCTGCTGTCGAACGCGGTGAAATTCACCGACAAGGGCGCGGTCAGCTTGATGGTCTCCGTCACGCCGGAGGGCTGGGTGCAGTTCGGCGTGCGCGATTCCGGCATCGGCATCGCGCAGGACCAGCAGGACAAGATCTTCGACGCCTTCCACCAGGCCGACGGCACCACCAGCCGCCGCTTCGGCGGCACCGGCCTGGGCCTGTCGATCTCGCGCGACCTGACCAACCTGCTGGGCGGTTCCCTGAACGTGGCCAGCACGCCGGGCGAGGGGAGCTTGTTCACCCTCAGCCTGCCGAAGAGCGGCGCGGTGGCGGCGACCCCGCCGGCGCCGCCTGCGATGCCCGCATCGATGCCTGCCGCGCTGCCCGCGGCGCCCGCACCGCTCGCCGCGCCTGCGGCGCCGGCCGACGTCGATCCACCGGCCGTCTTCCCCGACGACCGCGACCTGCCCGCCGCCGGCGCCCGCACCGTGCTGGTGGTCGAGGACGAGCCCGAATTCGCGCGCATCCTGTTCGACCTGGCCCATGAGCTGGATTACCGCTGCCTGGTGGCGCTCAGCGCCGGCGAGGGCCTGGCCCTGGCCGCCAGCCAGAAGCCGGACGCGGTGCTGCTCGACATCCGCCTGCCGGACAGCTCGGGTCTCTCGGTGCTGCAGCAGCTGAAGGACAATCCGGCCACCCGCCACATCCCGGTGCACATCGTCTCGAGCATGGAGAACGGCGGCGAGGCCCTGCACCTGGGCGCGATCGGCTACGCCCTCAAGCCAACCTCGCGCGAGCAGCTGGAAGAGGTGTTCCGCAAGCTGCAGGAAAAATCGAGCCAGAAGATCAAGCGCGTGCTGCTGGTCGAGGACGACGAGCGCCAGCGCGAGAGCGTGGTGCAGCTGATCACCGATGCCGACGTCGAGATCCGCGCGGTCGGCACCGGCGGCGAGGCCATGGCGCTGCTGCGCGCCGAGATCTTCGACTGCATGATCATCGACCTCAAGCTGCCCGACATGCAGGGCGGCGAGCTGCTCGAGAGCATGTCGCAGGAAGAGCTGTGCTCCTTCCCGCCGGTGATCGTCTACACGGGCCGCAACCTGACCCGCGACGAAGAGGCCGAGCTGCTCAAGTATTCGCGCTCGATCATCATCAAGGGCGCCCGTTCGCCGGAGCGCCTGCTCGATGAAGTCACGCTGTTCCTGCACAAGGTGGAGAGCGAGCTCTCGTCCGAGCGCCAGACCATGCTCAAGACCGTGCGCGGACGCGACCGCGTGTTCGAGGGCCGCACCATCCTGCTGGTGGACGACGACGTGCGCAACGTGTTCGCCCTGACCAGCGCCCTGGAAGCGCGCGGCGCGAAGGTCGAAGTCGGTCGCAACGGCTTCGAAGCGATCGCCAAGCTCGACGAGGTGCCGAACGTCGACCTGGTGCTGATGGACGTCATGATGCCGGGCATGGATGGCCTGGAAGCGATGCGCCGCATCCGCGCCGACGGCCGCTTCGACCGCCTGCCGATGATCGCGATCACCGCGAAAGCCATGAAGGACGACCAGGAGCAGTGCCTGGCGGCCGGCGCCAACGACTACCTGGCCAAGCCGATCGATCTCTCGCGCCTGTATTCGCTGCTGCGGGTGTGGATGCCGACCCTGGAGCGGATTTGAACCTGCCGCCACTGACCCAGCCCCCGGACGCCTTCGACATCGAGCTGAAAATGCTCGTCGAAGCCGTCTACCTGAAGTACAACTACGACTTCCGGGACTACACGGGCGCCTCGCAGAAACGCCGCATCCTGGTCGCCATGCGCGAGATGGAGTGCGAAACCGTGTCCGCGCTGCAGGCCAAGGTCATGCACGAGCCGGACGGTTTCGCCCAGCTGCTGCAATACCTGACGATTCCCGTCACCGAGATGTTCCGCGACCCGGAGTACTGGCTGGCGATCCGCGAGCAGGTCGTGCCCTTCCTGAAAACCTACCCTTCGCTGAAGATCTGGGTGGCGGGCTGCAGCACCGGCGAGGAAGTCTATTCGCTCGCCATCCTGCTGCAGGAAGAGGGTCTGCTCGAGCGCGCCATCATCTACGCGACCGACATCAATCCGGAGTCGCTGGAGGCGGCGCGGCGCGGGGTGTTCAATCTCGAGCGCATGCGCCTGTACACCGAGAACTACCAGAAGGCCGGCGGCAAGCGCGCCTTCTCGGACTATTACACGGCGGCCTACGCCGGCGCCCTGTTCGACCGCGCCCTGGTCGAGAACGTGACCTTCGCCGACCATAGCCTGGCCACCGACAGCGTGTTCTCCGAGACCCATTTCGTCAGCTGCCGCAATGTGCTGATCTATTTCAACCGCAAGCTGCAGGACCGCGTGCTCGGCCTGTTCCACGAGTCGCTGTGCTACCGCGGCTTCCTGGGCCTGGGCAGCAAGGAGAGCATCGACTTCTCCAGCTATGCCACGCGCTACGACGTGCTGGCGCGGCGCGAGCGCATCTTCCGCAAGGGAGCGGCATGAGCGCCACCGCCGTCCTGCCGCAAGAGGCAAGCGAGCTGCTGCTGGGCCGGCGCATCGAGCTGGTCGTGATCGGCGGCTCCGCCGGCGGCGTCGACGCGCTGATCGGCCTGCTGCCGGCGGTCCCGGCAGGCTTTCGCTCGGCGCTCGTGTGCATCCTGCACGTGCCGCCCGACCGCGACAGCCGTCTCGCCGAGCTGTTCGAGATGCGCGCCGCGCTGCCGGTGCGCGAGGCGCGCGACAAGGAAAGCATCGAGCCGGGCGTGATCTATTTCGCGGGTTCGGGCTATCATCTGTCGATCGAGCGCGATCGCAGCTTTTCGCTGAGCTGCGAGCCGCCCGTGCAATTCGCGCGTCCGGCCATCGACATATTGATGGAATCCGCTGCCGATGCCTATGGCCCGGCCATGGCCGGCATCCTGCTGACCGGCGCCAACTACGACGGCGCCGACGGCATGTGCCGGGTGCGCGAGTGCGGCGGACTGACCATCGTCCAAGACCCTGAAGAGGCACAGGCAAGCGCCATGCCGGGCGAGGCGATTCGCCGCTGCGCCCCGCACCTGGTCTTGCCCTTGCCGGGAATCAGGGCACTGCTTCCCCTGCTGGAGACACCATGAGCGTCCAAGATCCAAGCAAACTTCTCATCGTCGACGACCTGCCGGAAAACCTGCGCGCCCTCGACGCCCTGATCCGCGGCGAACAGCGCCTGGTGTTCCAGGCATCGAGCGGAGAAGAAGCGCTGGCGCTGATGCTCGAGCACGAGTTCGCGCTGGCCATCCTCGACGTCCAGATGCCGGGCATGGACGGCTTCGAGCTGGCCGAACTGATGCGCGGTACCGAGCGCACCCGCAATATCCCGATCGTCTTCGTCTCGGCCGCCGGCCGCGAGCTCAATTACGCCTTCAAGGGCTACGAGACCGGCGCCGTCGATTTCCTGTACAAGCCGCTGGATTCGGACGCGGTGCGCAGCAAGGTCAACGTCTTCGTCACGCTCGACCAGCAGCGCCGCCAGATGCAGCGCCAGATGGCGGCCCTGGAGCGCAGCCGCCAGGAGCAGGAAACCCTGCTGCGCGAACTGAACCAGACCCAGGCCGAACTGCAGCGATCGCTGCGCATGCGCGACGAATTCATGTCGCTGGTGGCGCACGAGCTGCGCACGCCGCTCAACACCCTGTTCCTCGAGGCGCAGATGCGCAGCCTGCAGCTCAAGCGCGGCACCCTGGCCTCGATCCAGCCGGAGCAGTTCGACGCCATGATCAAGCGCGACGAACGCCAGATCAAGGCCATGATCCGCCTGATCGACGACATGCTCGACGTCTCGCGCATGAGGAGCGGCCAGCTCTCGATCCGCCCGGCCCAGGTCGAGCTCATGACCCTGCTCGAGCGCGTGGTGAGCGACCTGTCGCTGCAGGCCACCGCCACCGGTTGCAAGCTCTCGCTGCAGGAGCATCCGCCCGTGCAGGGCTGCTGGGACGAGTTCCGCATCGAGCAGGTGGTGGTCAACCTGCTCACCAATGCACTGCGCTACGGTGGCGGCCAGCCGGTCGAGGTCAGCGTGCAGTACACCGACAATCTGGTGCGCATCCATGTGCGCGACGAGGGCAAGGGCATCGCGCCGCAAGACCTGGAGCGCATCTTCGAGCCCTACGAGCGCGGCGCGCGCAACGGCGAGCCGAAGGGGCTGGGACTGGGCCTGTACATTTCGCGCCAGCTGGCCGTTTCCCACGGCGGCGAGCTGCGGGTGACGAGCAAGCCGGGAGAGGGCTCGACGTTTACCCTCATCCTGCCGACTTGCGAGCAGACTGTTCCTGCGGCCACCACGGCCTGAACCGTAGGGTGGTCGGCTCTGCCGACCGCGCGTTCAAATACACGATGAAATGAGGCGCATCGTCCCTTCATGTGCTGGTTGAACGCGTGGGCGGGGGACCGCCCACCCTACTTAAACCCTATCAATTTCCTTCGTACGATTGCTTGACGGCTTGCATGCAGCTGTCGTTTCGTCCACACTCCACGGATCGCGCCGGCTTGCCGGCGCGGTTGTCCTTCGCAAGAGGGAGAAGCAATACGTAGTCGATAGCTAAAATCAATCGACAGTATCGTTTCAATCAATTTCACAAAAAGCGTTGGCCTCGGTACACTGACGTCTATCAAATCGTTGTTTTGATTCTTACCCACCCGAAAACAGGAGATTACATGTCCCTCATCAACACCCAGATCAAGCCGTTCAAAGCCACCGCATACGCAAACGGCAAGTTCATCGATCTGACGGAAGAGAACTTCAAGGGTACCTGGTCGGTGCTGATGTTCTACCCGGCCGACTTCACCTTCGTCTGCCCGACCGAACTGGAAGATCTGGCTGCTTTCCAGCCTGAATTCGCAAAAATGGGCGTGAACGTGTACGGCGTGTCGACCGACAGCCACTTCGCCCACAAGGCATGGCACGACACCTCGGACGCCATCAAGAAAGTGAACTACCCGCTGATCGGCGACCCGACCGGCACCCTGTCGCGCAACTTCGAAGTCATGATCGAAGAAGAAGGCATGGCACTGCGCGGCACCTTCGTGATCAATCCGGAAGGCCAGATCAAGGTCATGGAAGTGCACGACAACGGCATCGGCCGCGACGCATCGGAACTGATGCGCAAGGTCAAGGC
>Ga0209023_10004514_pt1 | contig 15796 bp, 14 predicted proteins | sample LakOneMetagenome_FD_187468 | JGI IMG/M metagenome (GOLD analysis project Ga0209023, IMG submission 187468) | Freshwater and sediment microbial communities from Lake Erie, Canada (SPAdes) (version 2) | ecosystem: Environmental > Aquatic > Freshwater > Lentic | place: Lake Erie, Canada... | reverse complement strand
GATCTCCGGCGAAGTCGTCCGCCCCTATTTTCTGTCGCGCATCGAACAGGTGAGTGCGGCGGGCGCGTTCGCCACCATCATCCTCGAGCGCCTGCTCGACATGTTGACCGTGCTGGCGATGCTCGCGATGTACATCCTGTTCTTCACGCCGCCGATGAGTGGCGCGAACCGCGCCGAGTTCGAAGCGGTGAAGGTCACAGGCCTGGTGGCGGCGGCCGCGTCGGTCATCGCGCTCGTGGTCATGGTTGTTGTGGCGGGCAATCCAGACCGACTTACGAAAGCGGTGGCGTGGATCGACCGTTTTCTTCCAGCAAGACTCGCAGGTCTCCTCGAAGGTCTCGCCGCCAAGTTCGTCGTCGGACTTGGCGCGGTGCGCAAGCCGGGCCGCCTGCTCGTCGCCTTCGCGTTGTCAGTGCCGCTGTGGCTGTCGATAGCCGGCGGGATATGGGCGGGCGCCGTGGCGTTTCATCTCGATATCCCGTTCACGGGTGCGTTTCTCATCATCGCGCCGCTCGTGGTCGGCGTCGCGGTCCCCACGCCCGGCGGGGTCGGCGGCTTTCACGCCGCGTTCCGCTATGCGACGACCACCTTCTTCAACGCGCCTGATGAAGCCGCCGTCGGAGCGGCTATCGTCGTTCACCTGTTCACGGTCGTGCCGACATTGCTGCTTGGGCTCATTTTCGCGGCACAGGAAGGCCTGAACGTCGCCGGCATGCGGACCATTGCCAGTCACGCAGGCACCGAAGGGACGGACGCACCATGAAGTGCCCCTATTGCGGGAATCTCGGAGATAAGGTCGTCGACTCGCGCGAGAGCAAAGAAGGCGAAGTGATTCGTCGCCGGCGCGAGTGCCTGGAATGCGGCAAGCGTTTCACCAGCTATGAGCGCATCGACGAGATTCCCTACATGGCTGTCAAGAAGGACGGCACTCGCGAGCGGTTCGACCGCCAGAAACTGGTCAACGGACTGCTGAAGGCATGTGAGAAACGCCCCGTGAGCCTGAAGTCCATCGAAGCCATTGCCGACCGCGTGGAATCGACGCTGCAGGAACGGCCCGAACGCGAAATCGGCACGGTCGAAATCGGCGCCTTCGTCATGGAGGAGCTGAAGAAACTCGACAAGGTCGCCTACGTGCGGTTCGCCTCGGTCTATCGCCATTTCCGGGACATTGGCGAGTTCATGGATGAACTCAAGGGGCTGCTGAGCGTCGAGAAGCAGTAAGACGGAAGTGTCGTCGACCTTCACCTCACTCACCACTGAACCCGGACCGGAACGTCCGTCGCGCGAGCGCCCGCCGTTTCGCGACAACCCGCGGCTGATCCTCGTTGGCATCGCCGTGCTGGTGGCACTGCTCGTCGCGATTCTCACGGTCGCGAATCGCTCGCCCAGTCTTACGCCCGACTACCTCGCCGAGTTCGTGCTCTACGCGCTCATTGCCGCCGACCTCACGATGGTCGTGGCGCTGGTGTTCGTGCTGGCGCGCAACATCGTCAAGCTGGTGGTCGAGCGCAGGCGCGGCGGGCCCTTTGCCAGGTTCCGGGCGAAGCTCGTCGCGCTGCTGATCGGCATGACGCTGATTCCCGCGATGCTCGTGCTGGCCGTTGGCAGCGAGCTGATTCGCACGAGTGTCGGCCGCTGGTTCAACGTGCCGATGGACCAGATTCTGTCGGCGGCCAACGACATCGCGGCTGACTACTACCAGGATCGACAACTTCTGGTGGCCGAGCGAGCGACGCGCATCGCGCGCATGCTTGGTCCCATCGATCTTGCGGCGACAGACCCGGCGGAGATTCGCACCCGCGTCGAACCCGATCTCGGCGGACACGGCGCGCAGTGGGTCCGCATCTTTCGCCTGGACGATGCGACGCCGGGAGCTGCGCCCGCGCTCCTCACGACCGCCTCATCATCCAACCCGCTGCCGGAGATGAGCGAACCGGTGCGCGTTCGGCTGTTGCAGGAGGCGCTGACTGCAACAGGACCAGTACGTGCCGTCGAAACATCGGACACCGTCGGCGACCTGATGCACGCCGCCGCAGCGGTTCGTGATGACGGTGGCCGCCTGGTCGGCATCGTCGTCGTGTCTGACCTGCTCGATCCCGCGGTGGCGAGCCGTTCGCACCAGATGACGCAGGCGTTCGAGAACTACAACCAGCTGCGCGTGTTCAGTCGTCCGCTCACCGGCGTCTACCTGCTGTTTTTCCTGATGGTGACGCTCATGATTCTGGTGGGCGCTACCTGGATGGGGCTCTACCTCGCGAAACGCATCACGCGTCCCGTGCAGGCGCTGGCGCACGCCGCCCGCGAGATTGGCGCCGGTCACCTCGACCAGCGTGTCGAGCCGCAGAGCGACGATGAGTTCGGCGCGCTGACAGAGGCCTTCAACGCGATGGCGAGCGAACTCGCCACCAGCCGGTTACGCGTCGAGCAGTCCACGGTGCTGCTCGAAGGTCGCCGTCGCTACGTCGAAACCATCCTCGAGCGGATCACAACCGGCGTTGTCTCCATTTCTGCGTCCGGCATCGTGACCACGATCAACGGTGCCGCTGCACGGCTGATCGGCGTCCCGCGCTCGGTGGTCGGCCAACCGGCGCACGTCGTCTTCGACCGGCCAGACCTCGAGCCGATCGCCGCCCTTGTCGACTCGACCAGGCAACCGGCCTCGGCCCTCGAACGCGAAGTGACCGTCAGCCGCGAAGGCCACGAAGCGCATCTCGCGGTGGTCGCGACGCCGCTGACCAGCGACGGCGGGGAAGACGAGGGCCGCATTCTCGTCCTCGACGATGTGACGCTGCTGGTGCGCGCACAACGCGTCGCCGCGTGGCGCGAAGTGGCGCGCCGTCTGGCGCACGAGATCAAGAATCCGCTGACGCCCATCCAGCTCTCGGCCGAGCGTTTGAAACGTCACTTCTCGGATGCTCCGTCGGGCGCGAAAGCGCTGGTCGAGGAGTGCGCGGGAACGATCATCGGCGAGGTCGAGTCGCTCAAGGGACTCGTGGACGAGTTCTCGCAGTTCGCGCGCATGCCGCCGCCGAAGTTCGCACCAACCGACGTGCACGCGCTTGTCGACAGCGCCCTGGCGCTCTACGACGGCATCGTCACCGACGTGACCTTCGAACGCCAGTTCGGGTCGATTCCGCTCGTGCGTCTCGATCCCGAGCAGATTCGCCGCGTGATTCTGAACGTGATTGATAACGCCATCGAAGCCATGGATGGGCGCGGACGGATCACCATCGAAACGCATCACGACGCCTCGAATCACCTGGTGCGCCTCGTGGTCGGCGACAACGGCCCGGGCATTCCGCCCGAGGAGCGCGAGAAGCTCTTTCTGCCGTACTATTCGACCAAGCGGCGCGGCAGCGGGCTCGGGTTGGCGATCGTCAGGCGCATCATCGCTGAACATGGCGGAACGATTGACGCCAGCGACAACCAGCCGACCGGCACGTGCTTCACCATCGAGTTGCCCAGTTGAAAGCCACCATTCTCATCGTCGACGACGAACCCGGCGTCCGCAGCTCGTTGAGCGGCGTGCTGCGCGACGAGGGATACAACGTCGAAGCCGTCTCGACGGGCGAGGCCTGTCTCGACCGCCTCACGCGGGGCACGCTCGATCTCATCATCCTCGACGTCTGGATGCCGGGGATGGATGGTCTCGCCACCCTCGCGAAACTGCGCGAGCGGCAGGTGGACTCTGCCGTCGTGCTCATCTCCGGACACGGCAGCATCGAGTCTGCCGTGAAGGCGATCAAGCTGGGCGCCTTCGATTTTGTCGAGAAGCCGCTGTCGCTCGACAAGACGCTGCTCGTGGTGCGCAACGCGCTGCGCCAGCGCTCGCTCGAGAACGAAAACCGTGCGCTCCGGGCGCGCGTCGATCGTCCGCGGACGATGGTGGGCGAGAGCCATGCGATGCGTCAGCTGCGCGAACAGGTGGCGATGGCGGCGCCAAGCAATGGACGCGTCCTCATCTACGGCGAGAACGGCACCGGCAAGGAAATGGTTGCCCGCACCGTGCACTCGCTCAGTCGCCGGCGCAACGGCCCGTTTGTCGAAGTGAACTGCGCCGCGATTCCCGAAGAACTGATCGAGAGCGAGCTGTTCGGACACGTGCGTGGCGCGTTCACTGGTGCGGTGGCCGATCGGCGCGGCAAGTTCGAGATGGCCGACGGCGGCACGATCTTCCTCGACGAGATTGCCGACATGAGCCTGAAGACGCAGGCCAAGGTGCTGCGCGTACTCCAGGAGCAGACGATGGAGCAGGTCGGTGGCACGGCGCGCATCAAAGTGGACGCCCGGGTGCTGGCGGCCACCAACAAGGATCTGCAGGCGGAGATTCGCACCGGCAATTTCCGCGAAGACCTGTACTTTCGCTTGAGCGTGATTCCGGTCTTCGTGCCGCCCTTGCGCGAGCGACAGGAAGACATTCCGCTGCTCGCCGACCACTTCATGGCCGAATTCGCACGTGAGTACGGCAGACGCGCGAAACGCTTCGATCACGGCGCCCTGTCACTGCTGCAGCACTACTCCTGGCCCGGTAACGTGCGTGAGCTCCGCAACGTCATCGAGCGGCTGATCATCATGGTGCCGGGCGACATCATCACGGCCGACGATCTCGGATTCCTCGTGCCGGCGTCACTTGCCGGATCGTCAGAGGCGCAATCGGCGGTCGTCACGCGCCCCACACTGCAGGAAGCACGCGAACGGTTCGAGCGCGATCTGATTCTTCGGACGCTGGCCGAGCAGCAGGGCAACATGTCCAGAACGGCAGACGTGCTGGGCGTGGAGCGCAGCAACCTCTATCGCAAGATGCGCGGCTTTGGCATTGCTCCAGCACGCCGGCTCGACGCTGACGAGCCCGTGGACACCGAGTAACGGACCGCGACACTCGCTCGTCCATGCACCGCCCTCAAGATGTCTGGCGCTGCGCGTCGGCGATTCGTGCTTCCAGGATCCGCGACTGATCGAATGCGACCAACCCCACGCGTTCTGGTGTGATGTGGGCCAACGCTCCAGCGGGAATCAATCCGATCAGCTCTGATTCGTGCACCCGCACGCCGAGTGCGGCGGCCTGACTCGCGACCGCATCGAACGCGGTGACGAGCGGTGTCTCGGTGTAGTCCGTCAGGTTCATCGACACCTGCGCGCGGTTGCGGTGGGGAAGCCACAGGCCGAGCGCTTTCAGGCACCGCAGTCCGCCGCTGCTCTCACGCACCGCCGCCGCAATACGCCGTGCATCGTCGAGCGTCGCGCCGTCGAGGTCCACGTTGAAGGCAATGAGCGGCATCCGGGCACCAACGGCGGTGGCGCCGGCGGTTGGGTGAGGGGCGGCAGGACCGGCGTCTGGCGTCCACTCGGGGGCCTGCATGCGTGCGGATAGCCCTTCGAACTGGCCGCGACGCACGACTTCGAGCCGTGCACGGTCTGGTCGCAGGGCCGCCCGTTCATAGAAGTACACGGGCAGGTTGTACCGCTCGGCGAGGGCTCGCCCGGCATCATGCGCCAGCTGCACACACTCGTCCATCGTCGCACCGTCGAGTGGAATGTAGGGCACGACGTCGACAGCACCGATGCGCGGGTGTGCTCCCTCGTGCATGCGCATGTCTATCTGCTGCACGGCAACGTCCACCAGGCGCAGCGTTGCATCGAACAGCGCATCGCGTGTGCCCACAACGGTGTAGACCGAACGGTTATGGGACGGGTCGGCCGAGACGTCGAGCAGCGTGACGCCAGGACTGCTGCTGAGCACCGCGGCGAGCTGGTCAACGACAGCCGTTCGGCGACCTTCGCTGACGTTGGGCACCATTTCAATCATGAACAGATCCGGTGGACGTTCGGCTGCACTGTCGCTGTACTCCTCGATCCGGGTATCGTATAATTTTCAGCAGAACCACTACCTACCAATGCCCGATCCGCTTCGCTCCGAGACGTCGCGCCCGACCGAGCCCTCGTCCTGGGCCGAACGCGAAGCGAAAATCGAGCAATTGCTCCTCACTGGACTCGATCACTATTTTGCCGCGCAGTACGACCAGGCCATCAACGTCTGGACCCGTGCGCTGTTTGTCGACCGCAATCATGCCAGGGCTCGCGCCTACATCGAGCGGGCGCGCAGTGCCCAGGCTGAGCGGCAACGCGAATCCGACGCGCTGCTGAGCGACGGCGTCGATGCCTTGCGTCGCGGCGACAGTTCAGAAGCCAGACGACTCCTCGATGCCGCGATGGCTCGTGGTGGCGCCTCCGACGAGCTTATTGCGCTTCTTGACCGTGTCGAACGGCTCGAGCAGCGGATTGCCTTGCCGTCGATTGACGAAACAGAGGATCTGCCGGCGCCCCGGTTGATGCTCGAGCAAGCGCCGCAGTCGACACAGGCGCGGGTCGAGTGGCTGGCGCTCGGGGCGCTCGTGCTCATTATCGTGGCGGCCATCACATCGGCGGCGGGTGCCTCACGTCAGGAGTGGGGCGCACTCGTAGAACGCGCATTGGCGCGCCGAGGTGCGGCCGCGGTACCGGCGTCGGTTCCTCCCCGCGACCTGGCGCTGCCCGTGCCGCGCCGCGCCGAACTGACCGTGACACGCGCTCGCGCCCTCATGTCGAGCGGCAAACTGCGTGATGCCCTGCCGCTGCTCGAGTCCGTTCGCCCGACGGATCCGGAACGAGCCGAGGCCGATCGTCTGCGGGGCGAAATCCAGCATCAACTCATCGCGATTGGACCGCTGCCGGCGACGCAGACGGTTGCGAGCGACTCGGGGCGGCAACCATGAAGTGCCCGAAGTGCGGATACCTCGGATATCAGGACGTCGAGCGGTGTCGGAACTGCGGCTACGAGTTTTCGTTGGCACCGTCCACCGCTGCGTCAGACCTGCGAATTCGCCAGCCTGAAGTAGAAACGGACGCGATCGGCGACCTCGATCTCATCGACAGTCGCATGGCGATTGCCGCGCGGAATGCCCTGCGCGCGGCGGCCGCCAAAGACGACGCCATTCGGGAAACGCCCGCACAGCCAAACAAGGTCGACGAGGAGTTGCCGCTGTTTGGCGAGGGCGCCGACGACCAGCCGCTCATCACCAAAGCGTCACCACCACGGCCCCCGCTCGCGGTTCGTCGAGCGACACCGGAAGTGCCGCGGCTTCGGTCCGAAGCGCGCATGCCCGCCAACGACGCTCCGCAGGTCACTTCGCTCGCGCCGATCGGCCACAAGCCGGCGAAGCCCGTGGAGCCCGCGCCTCCGACTCCTGCGCCTGCGCCTCGTGCGGCCGCTCCGCCGACGCCACCGCCGATGCCCCGCGTGGCCGTTCGTCCCGCGCCGACGCCGGTTCCGCCGGAACCGCCGCGTTTCGACGTCGGCCCCATCAGTGAGCCAGTCGCCCGAGAGGTCCGGGCGGCGACAGCTGGCGAACGCGCGACAGCCGCAGCGATCGATCTGGTGCTGTTGCTCTGCGTCGATCTGCTTGTCGTGTATTTCGCGCTGAAGGTCTGTCGCCTGGCGCCGTCCGAGTACCGGCTCTTGCCGCCCGTGCCGACCCTCGCGTTCCTGCTGCTGCAGAATGCCGGGTATTTGATCGCGTTCACCACGGTTGGCCAGACGCTTGGCAAGATGATGACCGGACTTCGCGTCGTGGACATCGAGACGGAGGCCTCACCCGGGTTCGGGCGTGCGGTGGCTCGTGCCGCTGCGACGCTGCTTCTGACGCTGCCAGCCGGCCTGGGCCTGCTGCCTGTGTTGTTCAATCACGACGGTCGAGGCCTTCAGGATCGCCTCGCCGGCACGCGAGTCGTCCACGGGACGGACTGAACGGAATCCCGCCTTCATGAATCGCATCGCGCTCGCGCTGGCAACGGCGCTCGGTGCCGGCTACGCGCCGGTGGCTCCCGGCACCTTCGGCTCTGCTGCAGGACTGCTGCTCTGGTATCTGCTGCCCGCGAGCAACGCTGTCCAGATTGCCGTCATCGTCGTCGTGTTCGCGCTCGGCGCGTGGGGCGGTTCGGTGGCGGAGGTCCACTTCGGAAAAACCGATCCGGGGCAGGTCGTCATCGACGAAGTGCTCGGCATGCTCATCACGATGTTCATGAATCCGGTTGGGTGGGTGGGCGCGCTGCTTGGCTTTCTCCTCTTCCGCGCGTCTGACATCGTCAAACCGTACCCGGCCAACAAGCTCGAGGCGCTGCACGGCGGCGTCGGCATCATGGCAGACGATGCGATGGCCGGCGTGTATTCCAATCTCGCCCTGCGCGTTGCGTTGATGCTGGCCGCGGCGATGCACTGGACGCTATGAAGGCCTGGATTCTCGCGGTCGGCAGCGAGATGCTGACGCCGTTTCGCGTCGACACCAACTCGCTCGCGATCACCGAGCAGCTCAATCGCATCGGTTGCGATGTGCGTCTCAAGGCGGTGGTTGGCGACGATGTGAGCGAACTTGCCGAGCTCTTCGCCCGAGGGCTAGGTGCCGTCGACCTGATTGTCTGCACCGGCGGGCTTGGCCCGACCGAAGACGATGTGACCCGTGACGCGCTGGCGCGCGCCTGCGACGTCGCGCTGGATCTGGATGAGGGCATTCTCGCCCGCATCAAAGCCCGCTTCGAACAGCGCGGCATGGTCATGCCCGACATCAATCGTCGGCAGGCCATGGTGCCGTGCGGCGCAGCGGTGCTCGAAAACGGCAACGGCACGGCACCCGGTCTCTGGATGGAGATGCGTGGCACCTCCGTGCTCCTGCTGCCCGGTCCACCGCGCGAGATGCGTCCGATGCTCGAGCGCGTGATAGCCGAACGTCTCGCGCCAGCGGCTGGCAGCCGCGGGCTGTTCCGCAGGGTCATTCGGATCACCGGCAGGCCGGAGTCTGACGTGGACGCCGTGGCCCAGCCCGTCTACTCGAAGTGGCTTCAGGCGTCGGTGCCTATCTCGACGACCATCCTCGCGAAGATGGGACAGATCGAGTTGCACCTGACCGCTGATGCGCCCGACCCGCAGAGCGCGGCGTCCGTGCTCGAGTCTGCAGTTGGCGAACTCGTTGCCGTGCTCGGTCAGTCGGTCTACAGCACGGATGGTCGCAGTCTCGAGGAAGTGATCGGCGCACTGCTGACCGAGCGACAGATGACGATCGCGGTCGCCGAGTCGTGTTCAGGCGGGTTGCTCGCGTCGCGCATCACCGACGTGGCGGGAAGCTCGGGGTACTTCGATCGCGGCGTCGTGAGCTATAGCAACGAGGCGAAGCAGGAGTGGCTCGGTGTCCCCGAGGCGTTGCTGCGCAGCCACGGCGCGGTGAGCGAACCGGTGGCCGAAGCGATGGCTGACGGGGTCCGCGAGCGGGCGCGAACCAGCGTCGGGGTTGGCATCACGGGCATTGCGGGGCCTGGCGGCGGCACGGCTGAGAAACCTGTGGGAACCGTCGCGATTGCCGTGGTCACCCCGAGTGGTCGCGCCGTGCGGACGTTCAAGTTCATTGGTCCGCGCGAGATGGTCAAGTTCCAGTCGACGCAGGCCGCGATGAACATGCTGCGATTGCAGCTGACCGAGGGCGCGTCTCTTCACCGCCGTTGAACTGACGCCGACCATGTGAGGCATGGGGCCGCGTGGCTCCACTGCCAATTGGCGATGGACGGCTGCACTACACTGAGATTCACCATGATTGCCGCTGGCATTGCTGCTGCGTATTTCATCGGGTCGATTCCTTTTGCGCTGCTTCTGGCACGCGTCTGGGGCGGACACGATCTGCACCGCGTTGGAAGCGGCAACATCGGCGCGGCGAACGTGCTCCGAGCCGCCGGCGTGCGGGCCGGTGTGGTCTGCGCCATTCTCGACATTGCGAAGGGCGCCGCAGGCGTGGCGGTAGGCGGTCGCATCGCGGGCGCTGAACATGCCACCGCGATCGCGGGCTTTGCGGCGGTCGTTGGTCACATCTATCCCGTCTGGCTTCGCTTCAGGGGCGGCAAGGGGGTCGCCACGGCGTGCGGCGCGTTCACCATGCTTGCACCCATGGCTGTTCCACCCGCTGCCGTCGCCTTCCTGGCGGCAGTCTGGGCCACCCGGTACATCTCGATTGGCTCGGTCGCCGCAACGATCGCGTTGCCGCCGATCGCGTATCTGATTGGCTATTCCGCGCCGGTTGTCGCATCGGCGTGCGCGGCTGCCACGCTCATCGTCTTCCGGCACCGCAGCAATCTCTCGCGCGCGCTGGTTGGCACTGAGCGTCGCGTCGGAGCGCGGATATGAAGCGCGTTGCCGTCCTCGGGGCGGGAAGCTGGGGAACGGCGCTTGCCGTTCATCTGGCGCGTGTGGGCCACGAGGTGCGCCTGTGGGCGCGCGATCCCGCGACGGTTCGCGACATCCGCGAACGCCGGGCCAACGTGATCTATCTGCCTGATGTCGTGCTGCCCGACGGCGTGACGCCGACCGACTCACTCGAAGAGGCGGTGAGCGACACGGCCGTCGTCGTGTCTGCGATTCCGTCGCATGGCTGCCGCGCAGTGATGCGGGCGGTGCGTCCGAACCTCGTGCCCGGCGCGATCATCGTGAGCGCGACCAAGGGGCTCGAAGCCGACACCATGCATCGCATGTCCGATGTCATCCGCCAGGAGGTCGGGCCTGCGCATCCGGTGGCCGTGCTGAGCGGACCCAGCTTCGCACTCGAAGTCGCGCAGCAGCGGCCGACCGTCGTCCTCATCGCCTCGAACGACGACATTGCGATTGAGCGTGTGCAGGAGGAATTCCGTGGCTCCTACTTCCGCCTGTACGGTTCAGACGATGTGGTCGGCGTGGAGTTGTGCGGTGCACTCAAGAACGTCATTGCCATTGCCGCGGGCGTTGTCGAGGGCTCGGGCCTTGGCCATAACGCGCTGGCGGCCCTCATCACTCGCGGGCTTGCGGAGATCGCGCGGTTGACCACTGCGGCCGGCGGACGCCGTGAGACGCCGTCGGGACTGAGCGGACTTGGCGATCTGGTGCTGACCTGCACGGGGTCTCTGAGCCGCAACCGCCATGTCGGCATCGAACTCGCTCGTGGCCGCAATCTGCACGACATCGTGGCCGGGATGAAGATGGTGGCCGAAGGCGTGCGCACCACCAATGCGGCTCTTGCACTCGGGGCACGCCACGGTGTCGAACTGCCCATCGCGACACAGATCGCGGCCGTCCTCGATGGACGCATCGATGTGCGTGCGGGCCTCGATGCGCTGATGCTGCGGCGACAGCGGTCGGAGACCGAACCGGCTTAAGATCGACGGAATGGGTTTCTTCGGGCGCATTCGCGAAAGCCTCACACGTACCAAGCAGCAGATCGTCGATCGGTTCGAGGACATCGTTCGTCGTGCAGACGAGCCTGAACGGCGAAGCCGTCCCATCGATGTCGATACGATCGATGCCCTCGAAGAACTGCTCATCTCCGCCGACATCGGTGTCACCGCGACCAACCGCATCATCGACGCGGTCAGGAAACGCGCGCCGAACGGTCTCGGTTTGCGCGATCTGGTGAAGCAGGAACTGCTCGCGGTCTTTGCGGCCGTCGATCGGCCGATCACCGTAACGACGGCGCCGCGCGTCACGCTCATCGTCGGTGTGAACGGTACCGGCAAGACCACGACAGTTGGCAAGCTTGCCAGCCTGCTCAAGAGCCAGGGCAAGCAGCCCCTCATCTGCGCGGCCGACACCTTCCGCGCTGCGGCAGTCGAACAGCTCGAGATCTGGGCGGGCCGGGCCGGCGTCGATATGGTGCGTGCGAAGGAAGGCGCGGATCCGGCTGCAGTCGTCTTCGATGCGATCAGTTCCGCGAAGGCGAAGGGGCGTGACCCCGTGCTCGTGGACACGGCGGGCCGCCTGCATACGCGCGTCAACCTGATGAACGAACTCGAGAAGATCAAGCGCATTGCCGCGCGCGAAGTCCCCGGAGCGCCGCAAGAAGTGCTGCTGGTGCTCGACTCGACGGTTGGGCAGAACGGGTTGGCGCAGGCACGCGAGTTCACCAATGTCGCCGGTGTCAACGGCATCGTGCTGACCAAGCTCGATGGCACGGCGAAGGGCGGCGTGGCGGTGGCGATTGCGAACGACCTGAAGCTGCCGATCCGGTTCGTCGGCGTCGGCGAGGGCATCGACGACCTGGTCGTCTTCGACGCGCAGGAGTACGTGGACGGCTTGTTCGAGGACAAGTGGTGACACTGACCGACGCCGACTACATGGCGCGTGCGCTCTTCCACGCGGCCAGAGGCCGGGGTCGAACCAGTCCGAATCCGGTCGTCGGCGCAGTGGTCGTTTCAGCTGCCGGCGTCGTGGTGGGGCAGGGCTACCACGAGGCGGCGGGAAGTCCGCACGCCGAGATCCACGCGCTCGTGGCAGCCGGCGCACAGGCGCGTGGCGGCACGCTCTACTGCACGCTCGAACCCTGCAGCCACACGGGACGCACCGGACCGTGCGGTCCGCGCATCGTCGATGCCGGTATCGCGCGCGTCGTGGCAGCGGTCGAAGATCCGAATCCGCTCGTGCGCGGTCGCGGCTTCGCGTTTCTGGAGTCACAGGGAATACGGGTCGAGGTCGGACTCGGTGTCGGACCCGCATCGACATTGAACCAGCCGTTTTTTGCGACCATGCGGCACGGGCGTCCATTTGTCATCCTCAAGGCTGCGATGAGCGTGGACGGCGGTATTGCTGAAGCGCCAGGGCGGCGAACGCTGCTCACCTCGGCGACGGCGAACCGCCACGCACACCGTGTTCGCGCCGAGGTGGATGCCATTGGTGTCGGCGTCGGCACCGTGCTCGTGGACGATCCGCTACTGACTCCGCGCGGCGTCTTTCGCGCTTCGCCCGTCACGCGCGTGGTCTTCGACCGCACGCTGCGTACGCCGCCCGCGGCGCGCCTGCTCTCGACACGCGCGGCTGGCCCTGTCATCATCGTGACGTCCGCAGCCGGAGCGGCTCGCGTCGATATTCGGCGCGAACTCGAGTTGCGAGGCGCTGAGATCGTCGTTGGCGACGGGACGGTGGCCTCGGGCATCCGGGCGTTGGCCGAGCGAGGCGTCATGTCGCTCTTGCTCGAAGGCGGCGCGACATTGCACGCCGCGGCGTGGGACGAGGGCATCGTCGACCTGGTTCGTCTCTACGTGACGCCCCATGTGCTCGGAGATTCGGCTGTGCGGTTCCTGCCCGGGCGCCGGCTGCCCCCAACGCTGCTCGCCCGACAGCGCGTTCAACCGCTCGGGCCGGATGTGTTGGTCGAAGGATATGTTCACGGGCCTTATTGAGACGGTTGGCGAGATTGTCGAGTCGGCGCCGGCCGGTGGCGGGTTCCGCACCCGCATCGCCACGTCGCTCGCGCCAGACCTGTCACTCGGGGACAGTTTGGCGGTGAACGGCGTCTGTTTGACTGTGGTGGCAAAAGACGAGAGCAGCGTCGCGGCGGATATCGGCCCGGAAACCTTGCGGGTGACCACCCTCGGCTCCCTCGTGCCCGGCCGCCTGGTCAACCTCGAACGTTCGATGCGCGCCGACAACAGATTCGGCGGCCACTTCGTCCAGGGCCACGTCGATGCGGTTGGGCGCATTGACGCCGTGAAGCCAGACACGGACTTCCACACGCTGACTGTCAGTTTCCCGCAGCAGTTTGCGGCCAATCTGATCCATCGCGGTTCGATTGCCGTCGACGGCATCAGCCTGACGGTTGCCGGTCTGCGCGGTGGTCAGTTCGAACTGATGATCATTCCGTTCACGATGGCGCACACCAACCTGCGACAGGCGTCGGTTGGTTCGCCCGTGAACCTGGAATTCGATATGGTCGGGAAATACGTCATTCGCGCCGCGCAGATTGCCGCCGCGACACCGGCTGGTGTCAACGAGTCGTAGCTATGAAAACTCACATGAAAATCGCCAAGGGTGCCCGCAAGTCGCAGAGTCCGGTTGCCAGGATCGAGGACGCGCTCGCCGCGTTTCGTGCCGGTCAGATGATCATCGTCGTCGACGATGAGGATCGTGAGAACGAAGGCGACCTGACCATTGCTGCCGAGAAGGTCACACCCGACGCCATCAACTTCATGGCGACACACGGGCGCGGCCTCGTGTGCCTGTCGATGACGCCCGAGCGGCTCGACGAGCTCGAGGTGCCGCTCATGGTGTCGCAGAACACGTCGCGTTTCGAGACGGCCTTCTGCATTCCGATCGAAGCCAAGGGGCGCACGACGACGGGCATCTCCGCGTCAGACCGTGCGGCAACGGTGCTCACGGCAATCGACCCGGCAACCACACCGAGCGATCTGTTGCGACCTGGTCACGTGTTCCCGCTGCGCGCCCGCAGTGGCGGCGTCATGGAACGCGCCGGGCAGACTGAAGCGGCCGTCGATCTCGCGCGCATTGCGGGGCTGTACCCGGCCGGTGTGATCTGCGAGATCATGAACGAAGACGGCACGATGGCGAGGATGCCGGAACTCGCCAAGTTCGCGAAGAAGCACGGCCTGCTCATCGTCACGATTGCCGATCTCATCAAGTACCGCATCGCGACCGAATCGCTCGTCAAGAAAGTCGCGTCAGCCAAGCTGCCGACCGCGTTCGGCGACTTCCAGATGCACGTGTTCGTCAACCAGTTGGACAAGAAAGAGCATGTCGCGCTGGTGCAAGGCGACATTTCCTCTGGCAAAGACGTGCTCGTACGCGTGCACTCGTCGTGTCTCACCGGTGATGTGCTGCACTCGGTGCGGTGTGACTGCGGTGAGCAACTCGATGCTGCGATGAAGTTGATTGCCGACGAAGGCCGCGGCGTGCTGCTGTATCTGAATCAGGAAGGCCGCGGGATTGGCCTGGCCAACAAGATCCGCGCCTACGAACTGCAGGATGAAGGGTTCGATACGGTTGAAGCGAACGAACGTCTTGGCTTCAAGGCGGACCAGCGCGACTACGGCATGGGCGTGCAGATGCTGCGCGAGCTCGGCGTGAAAACGATGCGTTTGCTCAGCAACAATCCCCGCAAGCTCGTTGGTATCGAAGGCTACGGCCTGTCGGTCAGCGAGTGGCTGCCACTCGAGATGCCGGCGTCAGATTCCACCCGTCGCTACCTCAAGACCAAGAAGGACAAGCTCGGTCACAGGCTCAGCGGAGTCTAGGGATGGTCGGCATTTAAGATTGAAGATCTAGAATTGAAGATTGGGCCTGTCAGATGCGTTCTGGCGTTCGCCCAATGTTGGCGTTCCACCTCTTCAATCTGACATCTTCAATCTGCAATCCCACCATTCATTGACTCGCCGGTCCCGGCTGACCTACCATAAGGGTTTGCGTTCGTTGACGTTAGCGTGACTGTCCAAGGTTCCATCCGGCTGCAGATCCGATGTTCGATTCACTGAGTAACCGGCTTCAGGACGTGTTCAAGTCCCTTCGGGGACAGACGCGCCTGACGCCCGAGAACATCGAAGCGGCGCTGCGCGAAATTCGCCTGGCGCTGCTCGAGGCCGACGTCAACTTCAAGGTGGTGAAGGCGTTCGTCGACCGGGTCCGTGACCGGGCGATGGACCAGAGTGTGCTCGGCAGCCTGTCGCCGTCGCAGCAGGTCGTCAAGATCGTCCGCGATGAGATGCTCGCCTTGTTTGGCGACACCCAGGGCGGACTGACCGAGAGCTCGAAGCGTCCGCGCGTCGTCCTGCTGCTCGGTCTGCAGGGCGCGGGTAAGACGACGACCGCGGGCAAGCTGGCGAAGTGGCTCTCGGGGCAGGGCAAGCATCCGCTGCTCGTCTCGACGGACGTGAAGCGTCCGGCGGCCATCGCGCAGTTGAATGTGGTGGGCGGGAAAGCTGGCGTGCGGGTCTTCGATCCCGCCGGCGACCTGGACCCGGTGTCGCG
>Ga0209023_10004513_pt1 | contig 15797 bp, 9 predicted proteins | sample LakOneMetagenome_FD_187468 | JGI IMG/M metagenome (GOLD analysis project Ga0209023, IMG submission 187468) | Freshwater and sediment microbial communities from Lake Erie, Canada (SPAdes) (version 2) | ecosystem: Environmental > Aquatic > Freshwater > Lentic | place: Lake Erie, Canada | collected... | reverse complement strand
GAACCGCTCGGCTATATACCGCCGGCCGAAGCTGAGGCAAACTATTACAAGCAACTGAGCAGTCAAGCCATCCCGGCCTGACTCACACTAACCGGCCTCCACGAAAGCCGGGGCGATTCAGTTTTGTATGCCTGCTCCCTATGTTACTGGGCCATTAGGTGCTGGCCTTACTGGGCAATCGTCGTGAGGTCATGCTGGGAAAAAGACTTACAATCGGGTCAGCAACAGAGACCATAATTAAGCTAGAAGTTGCACGAATGGCACCGATCTAGCGTTCTACGTGTGAAGAATGTAGCAAATATGACAATCGTGTAATAGGAAGTACGTTCGACGCATATCTTTCAGAACGTGACTTTAACAATATCAGGGTCGATGAGAAGCCTTAAGTCTATGATTTCAAACGCCTTTTCTATGACCATACAACAGGCTAACGATCAGGTACCATTCGCCGTTTACAGGTCATAAAAATTTACTTAAGAATCAACGAGTTATGCCCATTTCAATGCCTGCGTGCGGATGAGAGTACCACTCAGTCGGTAACGGCAATCTAATTGCAGATGTAAAGAATTATGAGCTGGCATACAAAGTTATTAATATGTCGCGTTTTTCCGGGAAATTGCGGTATGTGATGGAAAACTCGTCCGAAACGGATAAATCATGTTCAGCCGCGGTTTTAGTGAATTTTTAGTCTGAACCGGCCCTACTGTAATGAACTCTCAGCCGAATATTTTATTGCTGGCTTTTTTGAACTAATATACTAATATATTTTAAAGGTCGAATTCCGAAGGGCGGATCTTTCGCATCGACGTCAAATGGCCTTGTGATAAATTAATTTTTCTACTTCATTTAATATACAAATTTAATAACAGTAACTGAAAAGATTTCTTATTCATGAGCTGTAAAATTAGCGCGCTTCCAGTCTTTCAATTTCTCAAACGTTCGCTCAATTTGACCAGTGAAGACCTGGTTCCATATTTTTACTGATACACCTAGTACAATTGTTTCATCTGTAAGAATTGTTGGTGAACTGAACCTTTTGACGCTCGTCTTTTGGTTAAAATCCATGAACAGCTCCTTCGGGTAGCAAGGCCTAAAAATTTAGAAGCGCTTTCAAAAACTTGAATTAGGAATAAAATTCCACTCCTGAAATGCAAATACACGCTTTATCGAATACGTGGTGCGCAAATTATAACGTATTATATTTTTTAACGCTTCTCGTTCAGTGACCATAGTCTGTAAGCCTTGAAAAATCCAGGGCGCTTTACTGTTTCATTTATCTTTCAAGGAAGTCAGACTGCCTCTTCCTTATCGCTTTCAGAGATGGCTTGGCCAATATCAATGGAGTCATTGCCCGTGATGACAGTAGCGTGATGCAGGTAGGCTGCGGTCTTGTTGGCAGACTCTGCAACAGCTTCCACTTTCGCGATACTACGGCCAGCGCTACGCCGTTTTGACCACATTCGCATTGTGGCAAGACTGTCGCGCGTGACGACATAGTAACGTCCCATTCCCGTCTTGTATCCACCTTCGGCCTTATTCTCTAAGGTAATCAGGGCAGGGATGGATACACGAGTACGATGGCTTGTCCAAGAAAGGCCCATCCGCTCCAGTACTTTCTGCAGTTCCTGGCGGGCGTTCTTTGGTCGGAGAAAATCCAGCAGGTTCCCGTACTTATCTTCTTTCCATTGGCCGTAGCTCTTGGGAACAATACCTAGGTGGGCCAGCAGGTGGCGACGTTCCAGAATGCGGTCCAGGATCGTTGCAGCGACAGCTTTTGTTATTTGAGTCTTATCAAGATCAAATCCTAAAAAGAGTTCTTTGTAAGCCTTAGCCGTGGCACGCGCATAGGCGCGAAGTGCCAGATTCGCACCGGTGTCATCGTACGATGAGACGATGCCCTGCGAAGCGCTGAAACGGTCCAGGCGACGAATGCTGGCCCCGTTGTCCCAGAAGTCAAGCACACCATGGTCCAGACGGTCCACGTTCAGCTCGCGGCGAATCCGATGCGCTTCCATCTTGATGTTTTCAAGCTCGGTACGGTCAGCCGCGCCTTTTAGCCGGCGAGCTTCGGCATCGCTAATGACACTGGCCGCCAAAAGTGCATTGCGGTGGAGCTTATCTTGTTCACTTCCAACGGCAGCGAGTGTTTTAGTCATTGCTGCGCTACCGGCCATGCAAGGGTAAAGCTTCCAGTGGGCGCGATTAAGCTGCCACAGGAGGCCAGCGGCGAAGTCAGCGCGAGAGTTATAATCCGTTGCCATGATTTCCGCTACCAAGTCGCTAAAAGCGTTAGGGAGCGTCCTTGCTCCTTCCAGCTCAGCCGCCTCAATCCATGCAGCTTTGATGCTCTTACTCGACTGCTTTCCGGTTTCCGAATTGCTAAGCAGGCCGAGCGAGAACCTCCGTAGGTAGCGCACGCGTCGAAGTGCCTGAGCGGCGTCCGCCGGCGTGATTTCATGACCGCCGCCGATGAAGGCTCCAAGCGTGAACCATTTACCATTGCTTTTGTGCTCGATCGAGAGGCCAGAACCAATAACAGGGGATGCGATCACAACATCGTACTCAAGGGAGATCTCTTCCGGGTTTTCGAGAAATTTTTCCTGCTTCTTCCCGGTCTTATTACCGGCGGAGATCGACATAACGCGAAAGCCCCGCGATTCGAAAAAAACACCCAGACTATCTGCACGACGGGCTGACTCTGTTGCAATCCATACATGTCCACCGCCTTCTAGTTCGGCCAAGCATTCACCAACGACAGCGCCTGCGGCATGGCCTCCAACGTAATAGTCGGCTCTGATGTCCTCGTTCCTAGGGTGCACTTCGATAATCCGGAATTTCTCCTTAGGCCGACAAGACTCTAAAAAATGCAGTGTTCGAGCATCGCATCCGGCATCGGCCACAATCAAGCATTTTGCGTTCGACACGAGATAGCGAAGCCGGTCGTAAACCCCTTCGCTGTCCGCCTCTTTAGTTCGACAGTGGTCCGCTGCGGCCAGAAATCGTAAAGCTTGGCTGATTTCATCAATAAACAGGTATTGAGCTTGATTGATCAGTTTTTGGTGCGCCATCGTTGTTATGCTTGGTAGGCAGGTCGCTAGACCAGCGACTGCAGGATCGTCGGCCCGCCTATCATCCACTTGTCCGTAGTGTTGGATCTTCAGTGCTTTGGCCATATCGTGTACAAGGCTTACACGGTGGCAGATTGCCAGCGGTCTTGTTCCAGTATTTTCGCGAACCCACTGAACGAACATGCGGCCCGTACGACTGGTTTTACCGGATGCCATAGGCGCCCATAACATTATCACGCCATGGTAGTCGGCTGCAGACAGGGTCGGTAACTCGTCATATCGTTCGTGTTGGTGACGCGACAGGAGGTGAGGAGGAATAGTCACAGGGGCAAGCGCATCGGCCCTTCGCTGGTTCATCGCCTTGTCCAACCGTTCAATGATCGAATCAAGTGTTGATGGGTGAACCAAGCCAGCCGGCAGCGTAATCTCGATAAATGCACGGATGCCAGCAAGGCTTATGTGTGCGGGAGCATTCATGAACATCCTGGCAGCAACAGAGAACGCCACATTAGCTGCATCCTGCGATGTTTCAACAGTTCGCAGCTCGGCCGCCAACCGTTCAGTCGTGAAGCCTGCTAAGTCTTGCCTTTGAAAGCGTTGCTGACTTACGTCAGGCGTTGCACTTGTCGGGTCGCCTGCGAAGGCGTTGCGTGTTGACTCGATCCCCTCCGCGTTCCAGTCGTGGCCAGGCTTACGAGGCATGAAAAAAGGTAGGCCCGTTTTGATGGCGGCGCGGTGACTCGCTCCATACGTTTGCACTTTTATCCCAAAGCGCTCCGCGCGCTTTGGAGCATTGTCGTTGTCTGCAGCGACCACATCCCCAGCTCGCGCAATGGCTGCCGTCACGGGGATCAAGTTTTCAGCGTTGAAACAGATCACTACTTCACGACCTGTCGCCGAGTTGACGGTGATGCCGCTAGCATAACTTTGGCAGAACACTCTTGGTAGGGTCCCAGGAACTACAAAGCACCCGCCGCGTACATCAGTCCTTCTCAGGAACCGCTTTTTTCCATCGCAGTCGATGAGCTGCAAGCTGATCAGTTCCCCGCTCCCGGCACGATAGACAGGTACATACAGCCGATCGTTCGTACCCATACGGATGAAGGCACCATTGATACGTTTGTGTTTCAAATAGGGATGATCAGGCGACGCCGCGTTAGCCTTTTCCCACCTCCTGGTAGCGAACTCGTTGGCCTTGACCAGGGAATCGGTTATACGTTTGGTGGGAGCATGCTGAGTCTTAGCCCTCGAGCAAGCAACACGGTCGTTTGCACACGTGCCGCGGCCAGCGAACCCATCCTGCTGTGTCTGTATGTCGCCAGGAGCACGCTCAGGCGATCTAATCTGGGCCCGGGCGTTGCAACGCAAGTCGCTCAACGTAACACATGATGTCCAGTTTTGATCTTGAGGAGGCGAGTCAGATCCGGCAGCATGGTGACTCAAGTTTGTTGTTCCTAACTGTTCGCAAAGGGGTATCAAAATGGATCCGAGAACGTTTAATTTGATGTAAAGGCAGTTTGCGGTGAGCGATCAAGCAGCTCAATGCAGATACGTGTAGCAAGTTTCGTTGCTGTGAAGCTGCGCATCAAGCGAGCGACGTGTTTCTGGCACTTTTCCCTCAAACTATCTTCGGTGCCGGTGAAAAGGCTGCAACCCACACGTTCATAAGGCCTAAAAACGCCTTAGAAGACAGCGGAAGTTGAACTATCTCTCTGAGCGGGCGAAGTCGAAGGGACAGCGGCGAACTGCATCGTTGTTGGCACTAGAACCCGGCGAAGCGCATCGCAAAGAGAGTGCCCATCTGCCGATCTTTCCTATTGTTGCAAGCTAGTTAACAAGCCCACAGCGCGGTGAGCAAGAATGAAACTAACAAACAGAAGAGCTACGAAAAGCATCCTACTGCAAACGCTGCGGACTTCTCAAACACTGCCTTCGCCTGACTACCCGCCGTCGAGTGCTAAGAGAGCAAAAAGAACGAAAAGAACAAAGAGAATCCAGAGAATCCCCCAGGCCCAGGACCGGAGCCTGCGGCGTTTGCATCCCTTGGGGTAAGATCAACTTGTCTGTCTGTTAGTTTCAATTATGGTATCCTTGGCATACTCCAAACCAAAAACCGATGACAGTTCGCCCCTCCGGCGCCGGCCGCATAATTGCCGGGGCTAACGCAAGTTAAAAGATGCCTATGCCTGACCTGAAAACATGGGATGACGATCCCGTAGTGGCCTTCTCGGCCTTCGTCACGATGCCAGTTTTTAGGAGCACAAGCCGACGCCTTGGTGAGGCCGAGCCCGAGGCAATCTCTACAAAGTCGGCCGCCATCTACACGTTTATGTTCCGAAAATTCACGAGCTGGCTCGCTGGCGAAAACCGTCGCTTCTCACAAGTCGAAGAACGCGACCTGGTGCGCTTCATCAGCCAGCTGCGCCGGCGCGGCGAGCAAAACAGCGGGATCACCGAACGGTATCTGCGCCTGCTCGAGCGCTGCTATAGCCACCTGCAGGTTGCGCCGAACCCCGCTACGTCGGCCATCAAGCTCGCGACCGACAACGGCTACCTTGCGCAGAACGTCGGTACCGAAGCTTTGGACCCGGAACAGGTGGACGCTTTCGTCGCCGCCCTGCCCTCCCGCGAGCCGCCAGGCGCTAATCGGCCCGGGCGACTGCCCAAAGCGTGGAAGCGCCGGCGCGACCACGCCGTACAGGCGACGCTGTTGTTCGGAGGCTTGAAGGTGGCCGAAGCGATCGGGTTGCACTTGGGCGAGGTCGAGGACTCGTTTAGCCCCCTTCCCATCCTGCTGAAAATCAATCCAGAAGACAAGCACGCCACTAGCTACGAGCATGAAACCATCGTCCACGGCTACGGCGCCGACGCGCTGCGCCACTGGCTTATCGAACGGCTGGCCGAGGATAGCAAGGGACAACGCCTGTTCAAAGGCGACCTGGTCTTTCCTGGCGACGCCGAGGGCAAGCCCATGTCGAAGGTGACGCTCTGGCGCCAAGTGAAGGCGACCTTCGCCCGGGCGGGAATCGACGTCAACCGGAGCGGAGGCCGCACCTTGCGAAACACGTTCGCCGCGCAACAATTGAAGGAGCACGGCCGAACGAAAAACGACATCAAGGGCTATCTGGGTCTGGCGCTGGAACGGTCGGCGGAAATCTACGAAACAGCCAAGCCTAGAAAGAAGAGTACGCGATGAAGCTCTCCGAAATTACAAGCATCCTGGCGGCGGCCGGGCTGCCGGCGCTTTCTCGCGACCAGCTACTCGAGCTGGCCGGCTCGGGCGGCGGCAAGCGGTTTGAGGCGGCCCTCGTCGCCTCGGCCAGCGGCGATCGCCAGCAGCACGACGAGCTCGAGGCGACCGTGCGCGTGCTCGACGCAAAGACCCGGTCCACCTTGGAGCGCATCGGTGGCCAGCTGCCGGTCGACCAGCTCGTCACGCTTGCGTGCAGGGAGCAGCGCCGGTTCTTCGACGCCATCGATGCAATCGCCATGCGCACGCCACGCGCCGCGGCCGCGCGGAGCTACCTTGCGGAACTGGGCGCAGCAGCTGCGGTGGCCGACAGCACGACGGCGCCAACGGCGGATCCCCCGTACTACAGCTTTAAAATATTTTCGTCCGCAGCGGCGCTGTGCATCGCAGAGGCGACCACCAGGGCCGAGCGCAAGCATACGATCAACATTGAGGGCGCCGTGGCGCTCGCCGGCGGTGCTCGCAAGACTTTCGACTGGCCGAACAAGATCGTGGTCCAGCTTACTGTGCAAGAGGCCTACCAGGTGCTGGCCCTGTTGGAGAACAAGATCCGGTCACTCCGCTTCGACGGCCACGGCCGCGAGCACGACAAGTCGCTCCAGATCGAGTTTCAGGATTCGCACTATTTTTTCAGGCTGATCCAGCGAGGCCGGGCCGCCGTCGCGGTCCAGGTACGTGCGGTCGACTCGTTGCAAATCGTGTCATTGATTTACAAACAGCTCTTGCGTAACGAGAGCCACATGCAGATCGATGATATCCGCGCAATGGTTGACCGTATGGTATCGATGCTGCAGACCGCCCTCAAACCGCCGCGCGACTAAAGTTTGAGCCACTGTCTAGTTCGATACGCCATTCAGGGTCACTGCACCGGACTTAATCGCAAACTCCATGAGCTCCTGTGCGTTGGGCGCTCCCCAGTATTTCTGCGCGAGCCATGAATAGAATGGGATCGCGGTTCGCGGAATCCACTGCTCAAACTGCTCTGGGACCCGCTCATGCGCAAGGGCCTGGGCGTTATATTCAGCGACTGCAGCCACCCGATCGGCGTCCGGCATTTCGATGAACATTCGATTCGCATCATCGTTCCGAGCGCGCGTAAAGGCTGCCTGTATCTCCGCAAGTGAGCTGATATTTTCTGTTGGTGTGGGGGCCGAAGACTTTGCTGCTGCGTCCGCAGCGTATCGCCCCTCAAGCGCACGCTTGAGATAGGCAGCAGGGCTTTTGAGCGGCTGTTGAGACTTGTCGTTGACTCGGTCCACCGTGAAGCGCCAGTGCGCTTCGATGTCGCTCAGGGTGTAGGTTGTAAGAAGCTTTGTTCGGTCGCGCTTCGTCAAACCAAAGTCCTCCAATCGCTTGTCCCACTCCGCTTTCGCCTCCTGGTCGACGTCAGTTTCTAGCCTGAAAAGTGGCTTTTCCTCAACGATGAACTGAAGATATTTAACGCTGCGGCCGCCATCCTTATTTTCGATCAACTCGATGTTCAGGTCGGATCGCTCGTTGATTTCCGCAATGGCAGGCTTTAGTTTGGTGCGTTTGAAAACTTTGTACTCGTGCAAAACAGACGATTCCTCGATTTCTCCGTAGATGCACCAACGCCAGTTCTCCCAAGTCATCTCGGCCGTAAGCTTTCCTGGATTAGTGCGATATCGGTTCACCCACTCGTAGAGTGCCGCGGTAACGTTCAAGGCCAGGCCGCGCTGGATTCTCAGGTCGAGGCGCGCATAGATCTTCGAGTCAAACAACATCGGCTTGATCTGGGGCGCGTACGAGTAATAGATGTGGTCGCGGTCAAAACCCACAAACGGAAGCAATACGCATGATGCCCACATTGCGTCGCCGTCCTGCCCCAGGAAGTCCCACTTTACAGTGAGCTTTTGCATCTGTGAGAGTGCTTCTTTCAGATGACGCCTGTTCGGCGAGGTGTAATCGATCATGCGCATGAGTTCGGTACGCGATATCGAATACGTGTCGATCACCTTCCCAGGCTCCTTCGCGTGCACCTCGAGCGCGTGCTTGAGCATGGCGTTAAAGGCTAGTCGTTGCGTCTTACTCTGGATTCCCCCTGTAATGGCCATGTGGACCGCCTGGACAGGCTTCTTGAGGATTTCTGGCTCCTGCTCGTATAGTAAGGCTAAAGCTAGCTGCGAGCCGGAAGGTTCTTCTTGAGACATGAGATCGAAAGGTGTTTAAATTGCGTTCATTGTTCACCTTTCGTTTGCCCGGTGTCAATGGGAACATGCTTAGGGATTGAGCTCGAAGTCGACGGCGGGAGCGGCCTATGAGCGAAGTGTCGTGCTCATCAGGTACCGAGACGAAAGGTGTACGTTTGGGCCTACTTCACTCGATACACGCTGAGCCGAGGTCCCTCAGGTATTGCAGATGCGTGAATTCTCTATCAAAAGTAGACACCTTACCCCCAGGTAGTGCCCTGCCCTATCAAAAACATGCACCTTTCGCGGGTTCGTGAGGAACTATCTATCAAAAACATACACCTTTCACGCCTTCCGACTGCGATTACGTTTACTACGAGCAAGGTTTTTTAGTTTCTTCGGGCCTTTTTTGGTCACCGAGGCGCTAGTTTAGCCAGTTTGGTACCTAAAAGTGTCGGTAGGGGAACTTTGATGACCAGCCTATCAAATACGTACACCTTTCAACCGCCTTTTCGGCTTTCCCTATCAAAAACGTACACCTTTCGATCGGCTTTTCAGCTTGCCCTATCAAAAACGTACACCTTTGGAACGATACGGCCAATTCAGACTATCAGGAACGTACACCTTTCGTGGTAGAAGCCTCTAAAACCGTCCCAGACGTACACCTTTCGGGTTGTGCCGTGCTGAAACATCGGTCGAAATCAACCATTTTGGGTCCGCTTTTAACCTACAGGCAACAATATTATCGTGTAGAGATACAAGCCCAAGAAGTTTGGGCCGATTTGTTGCCTTATCTACAGCATCTATCAGGAAAGAACACCTTGTTTACATATTCAGACACCTACCCTATCAAAAACAGATACCTGTAAACATATCCACAGCCCCGGCATATCAAAAAGGTACACCGGTAAACATATCCACATCCCTAACCCTGCTGGAAGCCGCCCGTAGAGCGGCCTCCGCCATCCTAGATGTATACAGAAGGCTTTGTATGTAGATTTGAATGTTATAACGAAGAACAACAGGGATCCCACTAACAATACGCCTGCGATACGACGAAAATAAGGCAGTCGAAATGCTCATCACTGAGGGCAGTCCAAGACGGAGATATGGGCCAGCGGAACGACGCAAGCTAAAAGCCTACACACTGCTGTTGCAGTAGGACTCTGCATAACCAGGGCGGCATGACCAGGGCGGCATGGTCAGAGCGCCATTGGCGCCCTTCGCAGTTCACCAATAGTCACGTGACCTGGACTCAAATTTACTGTTCAGCGTCAAACCGTTCCCGCATTTCGGCTACAAATGCTGAACGCACGACCGGATCTTCGATCTGCACTTCAAAAGCCACTTTACCGCTCGTCCATTCCTTCAGCGTACCAGCCAACTTCCCGCCAACGGTCATTTTGTACTGACGGGAGTTCTCCCTTTCCTTGCGCGGCTTTTTGTCCTGCAGCTGCACTCTCGCATCATGAATCTGCTGCCGACCAATTTCGCCCTTCCCCAGAGCCTTCGCGAATGAGATCGTCCGTTCAGTGCCCCCGACCGGCTCGAACAATGCCAGCTCGTAGAGCGCGCTCAGCGAATAGCGCGTCGGGTCTTCGGCGAGGAGTTCACGCACAGCCTCAGAGAGCCGTAAAATTCCGAGCGTTTTGTTAACGTTTGGTCCAGACAAACCTACCGCGTCCGCTACTTCCTGTTCACTACCGTACACTTTTTCGTCTAGAAGGCTGCGCCAGGCCAGAGCATTGTCGAAGGCTGACTGGTCCTCACGCTCCGCATTTTCACGGTAGCTAATCTCGTAGAGAGCTTTGTCGCTAAGGTTAGGAATGATCATGAGCGCCATGTACGGAGCGTCAAGTTGTTCCAATCCCTTGAGCCGATAGTGGCCAGCCGCCAGAATGTACTCGCCGTCGCGGATCGTCGCAGTGCCTGGAGTCTCCTGCCCATTTGCCGCTAGGCTTGCCTTCATTTCTTTTATTCTGGCTTCTCGGTAGGTCTTCCGTGCATTGAACGGATTCTCTCGGATCAGCCGGCGTGGGACGAGCTCGTAATATCCCCGCGGAGAAGCGATATGGAACTCCTTATCGCCATGGACAGGTTTCAGTGGGGCAGCTGGAGCGGGCGCTAGCTGCTGGACTGAAGGCCCTCCCAAACTGCTTTCGGCATCGGAGGCCTGTTCTGATCGGAGGGGATGATTTTCGATCAGCCCTTTCGCGTGATTGATACGGTCTTCGATTCCAGGAGCATTCGCAGCCGCCTGACTCGCCATGGCACGCATCTCGTCCCTCTTCGATTGCGATCGGCTTGAGGCCGTTTTGTGTCCCTGAAGCGTCGAAGGGGACATTGTCCCTGCACTATTCTTCTTATCTGTCATTTCTTACCTACCTTTTGGAACTTAATTCCCAGTATCTTGGCAACTTCATCACGGAAGGAATTGATTTCGCTCGCTGCGGCGGTCTTACCCATCGCAGTAACGTGGGTTCCGTACAGCTGCGACTCAGGATAAATGTTGCGTAGTGCGATCCTAGTCGAGAGGATTGGAAGCCTAGCACCGTCGCGCAAGACTTCCTCGCAGACCTCGAACACGGTACCTCTGCGTTGTTGCTGGAGGAGGAAAACGGCATCCAAAGCACCAGCTGATCCTTTTTCTTTGCGTTCGTCGCGGGCTTTTATAACGAGGTCCTCGGCGATCTTTGACGCCCACACATTGTCCATCACCGGAACAACTGGAATGATGGCGAGGTCAGCGACAAGCAGGGAAGCCCAAGGGACGTTCGATTCCACGGCAGGCGGGCAGTCGATAATCAACAATTCGTGAGACTCCGTCAGAGGCCCGAGTTTGTCTAGAAACCGCTCTTTCAGGGCACCGAGGGACACGACTTTGGCGGGGAACTGTGCTTTACCCGGCCGGGACTGCATCGACCACAAGGTAGCCGTAGCCTGCGGGTCCATGTCGACAATTGCAGTTGGTATTCCGGCCTCCGCAAAGGCTCCACCAAGTTGCATCGATGTCGCGGTTTTTGTGCATCCGCCCTTCTGATTCACCACGGCGATAATCTTGCAGGTGTTTTTCTTCGGCATCCCAATCCTTTAGAATATATTATTGGCCTATTGTATACCAGGGTCGTAACTGAAGCGAGGACTGACTAGATTTCTTAGCTTTACAGTCCGTTTGGCTTCAAAACGTCTTGAGGCCAGCTTTCACGCGTGAAAGTGCGCGTGCAGGTTAGGAATCACTTTGACGCTTGGAGTGGCCCGGTGGGCAGGATGAACCTAAGATGCGGGTATTAGCGACCCCGCAACAACTTTCACGCGTGAAAGTGTTCACCGGACTGCGGTAAACGTTTATGCGTGGCGCCGCCGGAGCAGGTTAGGACTTGCTTTCACGCGTGAAAGTGACAAAGCAGGCCGGACCGGGCTTTAAATATGAGGACATATAGGCACAGCAGCAACCACTTTCAAGCAATAAAGTGCACGGCGCAGTCAAGGCCCGATTTCACACGCGGAAGTGCGCCTCCAGGTTGAGACCTACCCCGGCGAGGGAAAACGATCGAGCAAGGCACCAAAGGCACCTGATAGACGCGACTCTTAAGTCAACGCATAACATAGCAGTTAGCGCTCTCAAGCGTAATCTCACTTTTTCTTCCATCATTAAGACCGGGCGTTATCGTTACAAATAAAACCCGCATTTCCGATCGAGTGTACCGTCCGGGGCCACTGATAGACAAGCACATAGCGTCTGACTGAGCTTCTGTGCCGATACCTGTGCCAAAAACAGCTCGGGAGACTGATTACAGTTTCTTCCGCGTTCAGCTGCGAGACCTATACACAACGGCCAATCTTCCCTCTCCGCCTCACAAAAATACCTGGCTCGGACTTCATAGATGCCCGACGGCGGCCAGTTCGAAGTTAATTAGCCGCTCACCGTATTGCCACCCTTTAGAAGCTGCCCCCCACTTGGAAGCTGCCTTTCGACTCGGTACGGCGCCCTGCCGATTATCCGTGCACCGCTTGCAGAATATCGTCTTGAAGTCTGCGCAGTATCGGATGTTGGTGTCGGCTTTAGCGTCAGAGACGACTTCACTGCCTGCACTGAGGTTACTCGAAGCTCCCTAAGACCGTCTCGCCAAGCAGGAGTATTAACCTCAGCCGATTTAGTCTTGCCCGAAGCAACGTTATGCCATGTTGTTGGAGCGGTATCCGTTGTCCCATTGACGAACCGAGCGAAACTAATATGCGCACGCTAACCGTAGTTATCTTTAAGTAATGCCCGCTTGTCTGAACCCATTGACTCAGTTTGGGTTGATTAGTATTTCCAAACTTATCGAGACACAACTCGGCGGTAAATTTTGTGCTAAAACGCCGCACGTGAAAGAAACAAATGTGACTAACTCATGTGACTGTCGCGAATGATTTCAAAGTAGGCTCACGTTTTGGAAGGACATTATCGTAAATTCCTTCGTACACGATTTACTCCCAAAGTCAGAACAGGCAGCTGATTAATCTATGGCATAACGAAATATAGACTTAGTGGCGTCTTGCTGGGCCTGCTGCATCAGGTGATTAATCGCCCAGCACCTAGTCTAGAGCATCAAGTTTTGTTGGCTCAGCAATTACAATAACGTTGCAGCCACTCCGGAAAGCCGCAACTTTCACGCGTGAAAGTCGACCGCTGCGGACAAAGGCAGAACAGATAATAAAGCAGCGAGCCAATAAAAAACGTGGCTTGAAGCAGCCTGGACGCTCTCGGCTGCGTTTTTCAGCACGAGATATCTCTTAGAAACGGCGGGCTTGGTACGCGACTACGGTATGCATGCCAGAGTATGGGAGCCATTCGCCGAGGGCAAGAGCAACCTGTTCCAGAACCAGGTGCTGGCAGCGATTGCTTTGAAGCATGAGGAAGCGGTGGGCCAAGTGGTACTGCGCTGGCTGATCCTGCAGGGCGTCAGGGCGCTGGGGAAGAGCGTGCTTCCGGAACGGACTCGTGAAACCTGGACGTTCTCAATTTCATCCTCGAGCAATAGGAGATGATTAATATTGCCATCCTGCAGACTAGTAGTAGCAATTTCTTCTCGCATCGCGGCCCCGCGATGCCCCAGTAGACGAATGACCGGAAGCTCGATATCTGATCCTCACCCGAAAAACGGAGGCCCTTAGCCGAGGTCTTCAACGGCTTAACATTCATGAGCCGTACTCTCAAACCCATGCCGACGTGACAGTCTTATCGCCGCGTATGGTGTCTCGTACACTTCGACCTTCAATGTTCCAGCGCTTGCAACCGCGGGCAGTTCACAGGAGAAATCATCATGAAAGAAGTTGTTGTCGTCATCGGCCCAGGCTCCGTTGGCCAGGCTATTGTCCGCCGAGTCAGCGCCGGCAAGCACGTACTACTTGCAGATTTGCGGAAAGAAAATACCTTAGCCGCGGCCAAGACCTTGGAAGAAGCGGGTTTCGACGTAAGGCACTCAGCAAAGCGCGAAAATAATACTCTCTTTGACAGCTCAGCTAGTTGGACGAACGGTCTAACTTGTAGAGACCGGCGCAGCTTCGTAGCTGCACCGCCACCTGACTCGACAATAGAAACCATATTGTCGAGTACCTCACCATTCAAACTGTTATCCGACATTATGGGAATAATATCTGGGCGAACCTCTAGTCACATTGACCAGGGTTCCTCTTCCGCAGTGGTTGGCCCTGGCCGCTAGCGCGCTCCTGTTGCCGTACCCAGAGACGCAGCGTCTCCGGTATTCAGCCGATCTTAGCAGCGATCGACGTGATCGCGGCCCACTGCGATTCGCACTGGCTGCCGGCTTCGCTGACCAAGCGCACGGCGCGCTCGATGACTTCGGGGGATACTTAGGTTGCTTTTTAATAGCTCCATTCTCTCAAACAATGGAACCTCTACAAAAAGCGGGGCGGATCACCTAACAGAAGTGTCCGTGAAGATGGGGGAATGCCACATAGCGCTTTTGCGCCTGGTGCGGTCTACAGCATGCTATGTCCTCCGCGGGTGAGAGTGCTGAACTTTCGACCGCTAGACTAGCGGTTGTGGCCGTCATCGCATAACATCGTTGTCGACGCTGCGCCCTTAAATCAAAAGGCTCATAATGAAGTCGTTACCCGATTCAGTCATATTCCACAGAAGCACGCCTGAGTTCAACGAAACCAGCGTTCCTGTTGCCCTGACACGGGACCATACGACAGCTGCGGGTGTATGGGCGAAAATTAACGTAATCGAGGGCGCGCTCACATATTGCATAACGGGCGAGGTTCCCGAACGGCACAAGTTGACTGCCGGCGTCGACGGTATCATCGAGCCACAAGTAAAGCACTTCGTCGATGTATCAGGGCCCGTAAGGTTTCGTGTGGACTTCTACCGGTGAGGCAATGTTCTGCTAGCTCTGCCAGAAGGCGCCCAGGTGACGGTTGGCCATTATCCTACCTACCGACCGTAGCAAAGCTCTTCTAATCTACGTTGCGTCCTGTGCAGAGGACTACGCAGATTAAGGGAGCTGGACGTCTTTTCTGTCGCCTCGGTCCGACAACAGGTGGGCGGCAACGGCCGAGATACTCAAGAGGGCGTCGGCCGACGCAGCGTAGCTGCATAGCCTTGGAAGGGCTCAGGAGCTCATCGGAGGGTGGATGGCTAAGCTCAGCCATTTTTCGTCGGGTAGTGGGCGCGCCGGCTCAAAACAGAGTGGCTGCGCTGTGCTTGGCAGATGTAATGCATTCTATATTTGAACCGTTCATGGTCCTCCCTTGATTGCTAAGCTCCTTGAATCTGCGCGGTCTCATGGGTAGGAGTTCAGTGACCTGCAGGAGCAGCTTTTCTAGCATAGAAGGTCGCGACGGTATCGATTTCCTCAGTTGTCATCGGCCTGGCCATATTCCGCATTTGTTGTTGACCGTCGTTGCGGCGGTGCCCTTGTTTGAATGCCTCCAGCTGCTCAACGAGATATTGTTTCGGCATGCCTTCTAGCCAAGGTGCACCGAGCTTTTGGTCAACGCCGCCGTGGCAAGAGATACATGGCGCAATATTTCGCATTGGGTCGCCTACTCGAACGAGGGCCGGCAGCGATTCATCGTAGGTGGTCGGGGCCGTGCGCGCTTTTGGAAGGGTCGCGTAATACGCCGCCAGGTCGGCGATGTTCTCTTCCGACAGTCGCGTTGCCAGAGCGACCATGATTGGGCTGGCTCTGTTCCCGTTTTTGTAGTCAAGAAGCTGCTTGCGAATCACCTCGGGATATTGACCAGCAAGATTAGGCGCATCGGAGCGGCTCATACCTTGTGCGCCGTGGCACATTGTGCAGTTCAGCGCAAGCGTTGCGC
>Ga0209023_10004512_pt1 | contig 15797 bp, 15 predicted proteins | sample LakOneMetagenome_FD_187468 | JGI IMG/M metagenome (GOLD analysis project Ga0209023, IMG submission 187468) | Freshwater and sediment microbial communities from Lake Erie, Canada (SPAdes) (version 2) | ecosystem: Environmental > Aquatic > Freshwater > Lentic | place: Lake Erie, Canada... | reverse complement strand
GTTTCATTGTCTCACGAGCGCTGATTGGGCGCGGTTGAGATTTAACATTGCCGCCGAGGACGCCATGCTTTCATTCGCCGCAGGCGTGCCGTCAGACACCGGAATCGACTAGTGCCGTTACTCAGCTTCCGATTGCCGCCGCTGCGCCACCTCATGCTGATCGCAAGCGTGCTGGCTGCGACGGTCGCTGCTCGGACGGCGCACGCCGAAGCGTTGCTGGTGATCGAAGCCGATACCGGAAAAGTTCTGCAGGCTGAGAACGCGACCTATCCGTGGTACCCCGCGTCCGTCACAAAAATCATGACGGCCTATGTCGCGCTGAAAGCGGTGAAGGAAGGCCGCATGTCGCTCGACACGCTGCTCACGGTCTCACCGACCGCCGCGGCGCAGTCGCCGTCGAAAATGGGATTTCGGCCCGGCACGCAGCTCACGCTCGATAATGCGCTGAAGATGATGATGGTGAAGTCGGCGAACGACATGGCCGTGGTCATCGCCGAAGGTGTCGGCGGCTCCATCGATGGTTTCTCCGCCGAGATGAACAAAAACGCGCAGCGCCTCGGCATGACGCAGACAAGCTACGTCAATCCGAACGGACTTCCCGCCGAAGGGCAGATCACATCAGCGCGCGACCTTGGCATTCTCGCTCGCGCCGTGATCCGCGACCTGCCGGAATACGAATATTTCATGCATATCCCGGCCATCAAATTCGGCCGCCGCGTCACTGCCAACTTCAACAAGCTGATCGGCCGCTATCCCGGCGCAGATGGCATGAAGACCGGCTTCATTTGCGCATCGGGATTCAACCTCGTCGCCACCGCCACGCGTAACAACAAGCGCCTGATAGCGGTCGTGCTCGGCGCGCAATCCTCCGCGCAACGCGCGGTGAAGGCAGCACAACTGCTCGAGCGCGGATTCGGCGGCAACAAGCTGTCATGGCTCAAGCCGTCGCTTGGCTCGGTGGATGCGCTGGCGCCGATCGATGCCTCGCCGCCGAATTTGCGCGACGAAATGTGCGGTCCGAAGCGCAAGCGTCCCGCCGCCGAAGACGAAGACGATGATGTCGGCATCAGCACCGAGAACACCAACAACGATGCCGGTGTCGCGATGTTCGCCGCCGGTCTGCAAGCACCCAGCATCAAGGCGTCGGATATGCTCGCGATGCCTGCCGCAGCCGCTACTCCCGTGATCGTTTACACCGGCCCGGCCCGTACCGGTGCTGCGATCCTGGAAGCGGATGCCGCCGAGACCGCCAGCCAGGCCGCAAGCGTCGCCGAGCGGCGCAAGAAAAAGGGCGCAAAGTCTAAACTCGCCAAGCAGGATGCAGGCGAGACAGCCAAACCGGCAACCGCTGTGGCAAAGCCGAAAACCGCAGCAGCCGCGGCTCCGGCAAAGCCGGCCCCTGCAAAACCGGCAGCCGCGCCGAAAGCGGACAAGAAGGACGCTGCCGCCAAGCCAGCGGCGAAACCTGCTGCAGCCGCAAAACCTGCCGCTGCAAAGCCTGCCGCCGCCAAGCCCGCAGCTGCCGCCAAACCGGCCGATGCCGCAAAGGGCAATAAGCCCGCTGCCGAGAAGAAATCCGCAGCCGCTCCGCGCACTTAAGTCTGGTTATTGTGCTCTGCGGAATCCGCAGAGCCTGCACACCCTGACACCACATTCGCGCTGTGGCGCAGGCTGCGTCGTTAGCACGCACAGGCTTGCACTGACCTCACGCTTCGCTCAATACTCAGTGCAATAAATCAGCCAATCAACGCACCCCGCCAAAAGACGGGGGCGTCAGCGGAGGGGAAGAAAATGGAACGCATCTGGCTCAAGCAATATCCGGCAGGCGTGCCGACCGATATCGACGTCAATCAATATCCATCGCTGGTCGAGCTTCTCGAAGAGAGCTTCAAGAAATTCAGCGACCGCAAAGCCTTCATCTGCATGGACAAATCGATCAGCTATCGCGACCTTGACGAGATGTCGTCAGCGCTGGGCGCGTATCTGCAGAGCAAGGGTCTGAAGAAGGGTGCGCGCGTCGCCATCATGATGCCGAACGTGCTGCAGAATCCGGTTTCCACGGCTGCGATCCTTCGCGCAGGTTTTACGGTCGTGAACGTCAATCCGCTTTACACGCCGCGCGAGCTTGAGCACCAGCTCAAGGATTCCGGCGCGGAAGCGATCCTGCTGCTGGAGAACTTCGCGACCACTCTGGAAAAGGTGATCGCGAATACCGGCGTCAAGACTGTCATCATGGGATCGATGGGCGATCTGCTCGGCTTCAAGGGCGTGATCGTCAATTTCGTCGTGCGCAACGTCAAGAAGATGGTGCCGGCCTACTCGATTCCGGGCGCGGTGCCGTTCAACGATGCGCTGGCTGCGGGACGCAAGCTGACGCTGAACAAGCCGAAGCTGAGCGGGGATGATGTCGCCTTCCTGCAATATACTGGCGGCACCACCGGCGTTTCCAAGGGCGCGACGCTGCTTCATCGCAACATTCTCGCCAACGTGTTGCAGAACGACGCATGGCTGCAGCCAGCACTGAGGAAGCCGCCGCATGTCGATCAGCTTTTCATCGTCTGCGCGCTGCCGCTCTATCACATCTTCGCGCTGACAGCATGCTTCTTGCTCGCGATGCGCGCTGGCGGCGTCAATCTGCTGATTCCCAATCCGCGCGACATGCCGGGTTTCATCAAGGAATTGCAGAAGTATCAGGTCAACAGCTTCCCGGCGGTGAACACGCTCTACAACGGCCTGCTCAACACACCGGGCTTCGACAAGCTGGACTTCTCCAAGCTCAAGAGCTGCTTCGGTGGCGGCATGGCCGTGCAGAAACCTGTCGCCGATAAGTGGACCAAGGTGACTGGCGTTGCGCTGTCCGAAGGCTACGGCCTGTCGGAAACGTCGCCGACGCTGACGTGTAATCCGGCGGACACCGACAAGTTCTCGGGCTCGATCGGCATTCCGGTGCCATCCACCTGGCTCTCGATCCGCGATGACGATGGCAACGAGGTGGCGATCGGCGAAGCCGGCGAAATCTGCGCCAAGGGTCCGCAGGTGATGGCGGGTTACTGGAACAGGCCGGAGGAAACCGCGAAGGTCATGACCAGCGACGGTTATTTCCGCACCGGCGATATCGGCATCATGTCCGCCGACGGTTACACCAAGATCGTGGACCGCAAGAAGGACATGATCCTGGTCTCGGGCTTCAACGTCTATCCGAACGAAGTCGAGGAAGTCATCGCAAGCCATCCGGGCGTTCTCGAATGTGCCGTGATCGGCGTGCCGGATGCGAAGTCCGGTGAAGCGGTGAAGGCCTTTGTGGTGAAGAAGGATCCGAACCTGACCACGCAGGATGTCATGAAGTTCGCATCCGCCGAACTGACCGGCTACAAGGTACCGAAGCACGTGGAGTTCAGGGCCGATCTGCCGAAAACCAATGTCGGCAAGATTCTGCGCCGCGAGCTCCGCGACGAGAAGCCAAAGTCTGCGGCCGCTGCAAGCTGACCTCGGCTTCACACCAATCAGGAATACGTCATGGCCGGGCATGTCCCGGCCATCCACGTTTTAGGCGCGAAGCAGATGAGTTCACCGCCCAGCAACATCGCGTCACCGCAGGACATCGTCACTTTCTGGCGCGATGCCGGATACGAACGCTGGTACACCAAGAACGATGCTTTCGATCAGCAACTGCGCGAGCGGTTCATGCTGACATGGGAAGCCGCCCGCGACGAGAAACTCGGTGCATGGCAGGAGACCGACGACGGCGTGCTTGCACTGCTCATCGTGCTCGACCAGTTTCCGCGCAATATGTTCCGCAACGATCCGCGCGCGTTTTCCACCGATGCGCTCGCCCGCACGGTTGCGGCGCGGGCCATCACGGAAGGGCGCGACCTGCGCGTTGAACAGGGGCTGCGATCATTCGTGTATCTCCCGTTCGAACACTCCGAAGATTTGGCGGATCAGGAGCGCAGCATCACACTGTTCGCGCCGCTCGGCGAAGACAGTCTGAAATGGGCCATCATTCATGCCGATATCATCCGCAAGTTCGGACGATTTCCGCATCGGAACGCCGTGCTGGGGCGCACCTCGACGGACGCGGAAAAGGCCTATCTGGCCGAAGGCGGTTTTGCCGGCTGACACGGCTGAACCAGTTACCGCCGCGCCGGTTTCGTCCAACCGATTGTTAACGAATGGTTGCTAAACGCGAGAAACCGCAGCATGCGGCGCGCTAGGATCCATCAGCCGTGGCAGTCACCGATACAAATTCGCATTCCGCGCGATCTGCCGCCGGGCTTTGGCAGCGGCTGAAATCCATTTTCAACGGATCGAGCGAAGCGGCGAAAACAAATCGCGCCGCCGTGATCGTGTTTGCCATCCGCATCGTCAGCGCGGGGCTGGCCTATGCGTCACAGATTCTCCTCGCGCGCTGGATGGGCACGTCCGACTACGGCATCTATGTCTATGTCTGGACCTGGGTGCTGATGCTCGGCTGCGTGCTCGATTTCGGCATCTCGCCGACATCGCAGAAACTGATCCCGATGTATCGCGCGCGCGGTGAATTCGATCTACTGCGCGGCTATCAATCCGGCGCGCGCTGGATGGCTTTTCTCGGTTGCAGCGTGATCTGCGCCCTGCTCGCACTCGTAATCTGGATGCTGTCGCCGCGCCTCGATCCGGCAATGGTGGCGCCGCTGTATCTTGGATGCCTCACACTGCCAGCATTCGTCGCAGCGAACATTCAGGACGGCATCGCTCGCGCCTATGACTGGATGAAACTCGCGCTGCTGCCCGCCTTTATCATCCGTCAGGGGCTGCTGATCGGATTCACCGTTGGCGCAGTCGCTATCGGTTTCGGCTTCGATGCCACCGGCGCGATGGCCATCAGTGCCGCGTCGGTCTGGATCGCAATGATCGGACAACTGCTGCCGCTGAACAAAAGTCTCACGACAAAAACCGAGACAGGTCCCAAGCGCTACGATGTCGGTGGTTGGCTTGCGATTTCGCTGCCGATGGTGCTGGTCGAAGGCTTTTATCTGCTGTTGTCCTACACCGACATTCTGCTGCTGCAACAGTTTCGTCCGTCAGAGGAAGTCGGCGTTTATTTCGCTGTGGTGAAGACGTTGATCCTGGTGTCCTTCATTCACTACGCCATCGCAGCCTCTTCAGCGCATCGCTTCAGCGAGCTCTATGTCGCTGGCGACAAGGACAGGCTCTCGGCCTATCTGTCTCACGCGATCAAGCTGACATTCTGGCCATCGCTGCTGGCCACGTTGGGGCTTCTCGCCATTGGCAAGCCGATGCTGTGGCTGTTCGGCCCGCAATTCGTGCAGGGCTACGACCTGATGTTCATTCTCGCTATCGGGCTGATCGTGCGCTCGGCAGTCGGACCCATCGAGCGTTTCCTCAACATGGCCGGACAGCAGAAGATTTGCGCCATCGCCTATGCGGCGGCCTTCGTGGTCAACGCCATTCTCTGCGTGGTGCTGATCCCGCGATACGGCAGCCATGGCGCTGCCGCATCGATCTCGTTGGCGCTGGTGTTCCTGACGGGTTTGCTGTTCTGGATCACCAAGAGCCGTTTCGGCTTCCGGATTTCACCCTTCGGCCGTCATCGCTAATACGATCAAGCCGCCGTCCAGCCGCCGTCGATTGACAGATTAGCACCGGTGATCTGCGCGGCATCGTCACCGCACAGGAACAGCGCCAAAGCTGCCACCTGCTCCGACGTCACGAATTCCTTCGTGGGCTGCGCCGCAAGCAGCACGTCCTTGATCACCTGCTCCTTGGTCAGATTGCGCGCCTTCATGGTGTCCGGAATCTGCTTCTCCACTAGCGGCGTCCACACATAGCCCGGTGAAATGCAGTTCACGGTGATCTTGAAGGTCGCAAGCTCAAGTGCTGCGGTCTTGGTCAGACCGGCAATGCCGTGCTTGGCGGAGACATAAGCCGCCTTGAATGGCGAAGCGACTAGCGAATGCGCTGACGCCGTGTTGATGATGCGGCCCCAGCCGCGCTTCTTCATGCCTGGGATCGCGGCACGAATGCCGTGAAATGCGGATGACAGATTGATCGCGATGATCGAGTCCCATTTCTCGATGGGAAACTCCTCGATCGGCGACACGAACTGGATGCCGGCATTGTTCACCAGAATATCGACCGAGCCGAATGTCTTTTCGCCGAGTTCGATCATGCCCGCGATTTCCGCGGGCTTGGTCATGTCGGCCGGAGAATACACCGCCTTGACCTTGAAGTCGGTTTCGATGGCCGCGCGCTCTTTCTCGATGTCGGCCGGCGTTCCGAAGCCGTTGATCACGACATTGGCGCCCGCGCCTGCGAATGCGCGCGCATAGGCCAATCCAATGCCGCTGGTCGAACCCGTCACCACTGCCGTCTTGCCGGAAAGAGTACCCATTAGTCGCTCCTGTTTTCAGTCACTTGATTTGTTCCGATCCCTCTTGACTGAGATCGTATGTCACCATGGTCTCGTCCGATTGCGGACGGTCGAACCATTCGGGGTGCTTCATGGAGAGATGCACGTCGCGCTCACCCGCCGCCCAGTGTTCGATCATTCCAAGCCGCGAGAAGTCGTAATCCTTCGACGACGCTTCGTGCGTCTTGCTACGATAGATCAGATGCACCACAGTCACGGTATTTTCCTTGGCCGCCTCGTTGAGCGTGGCGACCAAAGGATCGTCCTTGAAACTTTCCGGCAACTTGGCGATCAGCGCACGAACCGCTTTCTTGGCGTCGTGGATCTTCTTGGCCTTGTCAGTATTCATGCGCGTGCGGCTGGAATAGCGAATGTCCTTTTCACGCTCCGCAGCTTCGAGTACGGACTGCGGCAGCAATCCCCGCGCGCTGAACAGGTCGATCTGAAAGATCAGCAGATCGCGGGCGACTTCAGCGTCTAGCACGTAATCCAGCGGCGTGTTGGAGGCGACGCCGCCATCCCAATAATGTTCGCCTTCGATTTCAATGGATGGAAATCCCGGCGGCAACGCGCCAGACGCCATGATGTGTTCGGGGCCGATTGTCTTGCCGAGTTTCTTGAACTCGACATTGTCGAAATAACGGAAGTTGCCGGTGGTGACACCGACCGCGCCCACGCTCAATCTTGTCTTGAGGTCGTTGATGCGGTCGAAATCCACCAGCCGCTCGAGTGTCGCGCGCAGCGGTGCCGTATCGTAGTAGCTCTGCGATTCAGGAGTGCCCGCTGGCCAAACCGGCGCGGGAGGAAATCGCGGCGTGAAAAAACCCGGCACGCCGAACGTCGCAATCAGCGCCGCGCTAGTTTCGTTAAAAACCGAACGTGCCTGATCGGTTCGCACCAGCGGCGCCCACGGCATCGGCGAACCGGAAGATACCATCTCCCAAAATTCCTTGAGCTTGCCGATGCGCTTTTCACGCGGGTTGCCCGCGATGATCGCGGCATTGATCGCGCCTATGGAAATTCCGGCGACCCATTCGGGCTCGAACTCGTGATGACAGAGCGCCTGATAAGCTCCGGCCTGATAGGAACCGAGCGCGCCGCCGCCTTGAAGAACCAGCACGCGCTGCGCCAGCGCGGGTGTCGATGCGGCATTGATGTCGGGAGAACGCGAATCCATGGACCAATCACTGAACGGCAACCGCTTGGTGCGATGCAGCAGCACCGTGGCCTCAGTTGGCCGCCGCGTCAATCCGGCGCAACCCCGCGAGCTATCACAGGGGGTTTATCTCGAGATTATCTCGCGTCCGGCGCCGCGAGGATCAGCGTCCAGAACACCTTGTATTTGGTGTTTGGAACGTAAGTGGCGGCGATACCCATTTTCGTGACGCCGGTGGCCAACATATTGGCCTTATGGGGCGGAGAATCGCGCCATCCGGAGAATGCCTCCGCCAGAGTATGGTAGCCGGCGGAGACATTTTCGACCGCTTTGGTGGCATCGAAACCCGATGCCTTGATACGCTTGTCGAGCGGTCCGGCCACGTTGTGATCGAGCTTGTTGCGGCTCGCCATGGCTTGCGATTGCGCCTCGGCGGCCTTCATCAAAAGAGAATCGACCTGTACCGCGCCGAGACCGTTGTTCTGGCGGTAGCCGGAAATCATGGACGCGGCGACATTCGGGTCGAGCTTCGCACCAGCATTGGCCATACTGACATAGAACGCCGGCTGCTCGGTGGACGGCCCGTTATCGGACGAACACCCGCTCAAGATCGCCAGCGCCAGAATGGCCCCCGCCACGCGTTTCATATGGAATCCCCACTCACCGGTCGGCGTTTGTTGCACACCAACAGTGGCTGAAAGGTGAACGAAACGTCTATTTGAGGGTGAACCGAAGCGCAGCTTTACGGCTGTGCCGGGAACAGCCGGTACCGCCGGGGCTGCAGGCTGACCACGTCGCCGGGCTTCAAATCGCGGTCGCGCGGTGCGTCGATCTCAACCAGAGTCTCGGTCGCGCCATTGTGCAAGACGACGTCGGCGCGTTGGGTCGGACCGAAGGCGCGCACATGCTTGACGTCGCCCTCGAACACGCCGCTGCCGTTCGGCACAATCGACACGTCGTGACGGCGGATGAACAGATTCGATGGACCCGACACAGCATCGCGCGGTTCGAGATTGAGCACCTTCTCCCCCAGCCTCACTTTGCCGTCCGAGATCTGCACGGGCAGCACGATGGACTCGCCGATGAAACCATGAACGAACGCCGTCGCCGGATTGTCGTACACGTCGCCCGGCGTGCCGATCTGTTCGATCTTGCCCTTGTCCATCACCACCACGCGGTTGGCGACTTCGAGTGCCTCTTCCTGGTCGTGCGTCACGAAAATCGAGGTGACATGAATCTCGTCATGAAGCTGGCGAAGCCAACGGCGCAATTCCTTGCGCACCTTGGCATCCAGCGCACCGAACGGCTCGTCGAGCAGCAGGATGCGCGGTTCGATCGCAAGCGCGCGCGCCAGCGCGATGCGCTGACGTTGACCGCCGGACAATTGGCTCGGATAACGATCCGCCAGCCAATCGAGCTGCACCAGATCGAGCAACTCCTTCACGCGCTTCTTGATATGCGCCTCGTCCTTGCGGATCGCGCGCGGTTGTACGCGCAGACCGAACGCGACGTTCTCGAATACGCTCATATGGCGAAACAGCGCATAGTGCTGAAACACGAAACCGACATGACGTTCGCCCGCGCCACGGCGCAACGCGTCCTCGCCGTCGAATGTCACCGAGCCTTCATCGGGCCAGTCGAGGCCTGCGATGATCCGCAGCAGTGAGGTCTTGCCCGAACCCGACGGACCCAGGAGCGCGACCAGCTCGCCAGTGGCAACCTTCAGATCGACATGATCGAGCGCGGCAAAGCTGCCGAACTTTTTCACGATGTTACGAACTTCAATCGTCACTGGCGGGTTGTCCTTCTTCGAGATGACTTTCGAGGACCGTTTTCACGATCAATGTCACGAGCGCCAAAAATGCGAGCAGCGACGCAATCGCGAACGACGCCACAAACTGGTACTCATTATAGAGAATTTCGACGAGCAGCGGCATGGTGTTGGTTTCGCCGCGAATGTGGCCCGATACCACCGAAACCGCGCCGAATTCACCCATGGCGCGGGCATTACACAGCAAAACGCCATAGAGCACGCCCCATTTGATATTGGGAATGGTCACGCGCAGGAAGGTCCGCAGTCCGGATGCGCCGAGCGAAATCGCCGCTTCTTCCTCCTGCGTGCCCTGCTCCTGCATCAGCGGGATCAACTCTCGCGCGACGAATGGGAATGTCACGAAGGTCGTCGCCAGCGCGATGCCGGGAACCGCAAACAGGATCTGCACATTGTGCGCGATCAGCCAGTTTCCGAAATAGCCTTGCGCGCCGAACAGCAGCACGAAGACCAGACCCGAAATGACCGGGCTGACCGAGAACGGAAGATCGATCAGCGTGATCAGAAAGACCTTGCCGGGAAATTCGAACTTGGCGATGGCCCAGGCTGCGATCACACCGAACACGAGGTTGAGTCCGACAGAGATGGCTGCGACGGTTAGCGTCAGCTTGATGGCCGAAAGCGCTTCAGGCTCCGACAGCGCCGCGAGATAGGCCGTAAAGCCTCTCGAGAACGCCTCGGTAAAGACCACCACCAGCGGCAGCACCACAAAGATGGTGAGGAAGGTGACTGCGATTCCGATCAGCAGCCATCGCACCGGGGCAGGCTCGGTGCGGCTGCGGCGCGCAGAAACAGTAGCGTGACTGTTGCTCATGACAGCGGCCGCGCTCAAACCGAAACCGCGACGCCGCGCGTTTGCGCCCAGCGTTGAATGCGGTTGATGGTGAAAATAATGAGGAACGACACGACGAGCATGATCACGGCGATTGCCGTTGCATCGGCGTAACGGAATTCAGACAGCCGGATCACGATCAGCAACGGCGCAATCTCGGACACATTCGGCAGGTTGCCCGCGATGAAGATCACCGAGCCATATTCACCGACTGCACGTGCAAAAGCGAGCGCGAAGCCCGTCAATATCGCCGGTGTGAGACTCGGAAGAATCACGCGCGTGATAACGTCCCAGCGGCTCGCGCCCAGACTTTCGGCAGCCTCTTCGACCTCGGCTTCCAGATCGAGCAGCACCGGCTGCACCGTCCGCACCACAAACGGAAAGCCGATGAAGATCATCGCGACAAAAATGCCGATGGGCGTGAACGCAACCTTGATGCCGAGTTCGGCGAGCGGCGCGCCGAGCCAGCCCTTCTGCGCGAACAGTGCCGTCAGCGCGACGCCCGCAACCGCGGTCGGCAGCGCAAACGGAATATCGACAATCGCATCGAATATGCGCCGGCCCGGAAACCGATACCGCACCAGCACCCAGACGATGATCATCCCCATCACGAGATTCACGATGGCAGCGGCGAAGGCGAGGCCAAAGGAAATTTTTAGCGCATTGAGCGTTCGACGGCTGGTGAGTATCTCCCAGAACTGAAGTGGCGACAGTTCAAATGTCTTCAGAAAAAGACCCGCGAGCGGAATGAGGACGATGATGGACAGCCATGTCAGCGTCAGCCCCATGGTGAGGCCAAAACCCGGCAATGCCCGTCGTCGTCCCGCTCCTCCGCTCACGATGCCCCCTCAAACAATCGATCAGATCAGTTCTTGTAAATCTGATCGAAAACGCCGCCTTCGCCGAAATGGTCTTTCTGCGCTTTGGTCCAACCGCCGATCACGTCGTCGATCGTAAACAGGCTGACCTTGGCGAACGAGTCCGCGTACTTTTCTCCAACGGCCGCGTCACGCGGACGATAGAAATTGCGCGCCGCGATTTCCTGGCCTTCCTTGGTGTACCAGTATTTCAGGTAGGCCTCGGCAGCGGAGCGCGTGCCCTTCTTCTCGACAACCTTGTCGACAATCGCGACCGGAGGTTCGGCGAGGATCGACAGCGGCGGAGCCACGATCTCGAATTTGTCCTTGCCGAATTCCTTCACGGCAAGAAACGCTTCGTTTTCCCATGCGAGCAGGACGTCACCGACGCCGCGCTCGACGAATGTCACCGTCGAGCCTCGCGCACCCGTATCGAGCACAGGCACGTTCTTATAAATGTCGCCGACGAACTGTTTCGCCTTGTCCTCGGAACCGTACTTCTTCAGCGCATAACCCCAGGCTGCGAGATAATTCCAGCGCGCGCCGCCGGATGTTTTCGGATTCGGCGTGATGACCTGAACGTCTTTCTTGATGAGGTCATCCCAGTCCTTGATTCCTTTCGGATTGCCCTTGCGCACGAGGAACACGATAGTCGACGTATACGGCGACGAATTCTGCGGCAGGGTCTTCTGCCAGTCCTTCGACAGCAGGCCCTTGTTCGCAACGGCGTCGATGTCATAGGCCAGCGCCAGCGTCACCACATCTGCCTGCAAGCCGTCAATGACGGAGCGCGCCTGCGAACCGGAACCGCCGTGCGACTGCTTGATCTCAATGCTCTTGCCGGTGTCTTTCTGATAGGCGGCAGAGAACGCCTTGTTGAAATCCACGTACAACTCGCGCGTCGGATCGTAAGACACGTTGAGCAACGAGACATCCGCTGCAAGCGCCGAGCTTGCCCAAAGGATACCCGCGATCACGGGAAGAATACGGCGAACCATCTCAATCTCCATTCGAACCGACGACATCATTGCCGTCAGGGATGGTCTGAACCTCTGGAACTGGCGCGGTTCTGTCAACGAAACCGGATTTCATTCTTCGCAAAGTTGCTACACGATCGTTCTATGAAATTACGGTTTTAAAGAAACTCAATTTCAAGACGATTTGGCGACGTGAATGCCGCACTCTGTCTTGCCTCTGTCGCGCCATCGGCCTGCGCGCGGATCTTCACCGGGCAATGTCCGGCTTGTGCAAGGCATACACCCGATCGACGTGAAGCCTGATGCGACCAATGGATGCGGAGGCAGATTCATCGCAGCATACAGCGCCTTCAGCTCGTCCTGTGACACATTCGCGAGCGGATTGAACTTCAGCCGCGCGCCATCGGCTTCGACGACAGGAATGGCAGCGCGATCGCCGCCTTGAAAGCGTTTGCGTCCATTAAGCCATGCGCCGAACGGCTCCAGAGCGCGCGCCAGCGGTTCAACCTTGCGGATGAAGCAGCACTGATCGGGATTGGAGAACCACAGATCGCGATCCTTGTCCTCGCGGTTCAGCGTATCCGGAAGCGGATGGATCGTGCGCACATCCGTCAAGCCGAGCAGCGATGTCAACGTGTCGCGATAGGCCAGCGTTTCCTCGAACAGCCAGCCGGTGTCGAGAAACACCACCGGAATCGCAGGGTCCACGTCGGCGGTGACTTTCAGCAGCGCCGCCGACTCGGTTCCAAATGACGACACGACGGCAAGCCGCTCGCGGCCGACTTGACGCAGCGCCTCCGCGATGATTTCGGCGGGCGACGCCTTTGCCAGATCGCGGTCAAGCTCGGCCGCTTCAGCGGCAATGAGCGCCGATGTAGCGGCAGCCGACGTTTGTGAGAGAAATGACGGCGCGGTCGTGGTCATGAACGCACTCCTTCCGGCAGATGCATCAACCGGCGATGAAATGCGGTGATGCGGCCGTCGCCGGTCGGCTGATAAAACACCGAATAACGCTTCGCGACATTCGCGAATGCCTCAGCGTCACTCTGTTTCTTGACTTCGAAAGCGTCGAACCCGGCGCGCAGCATGAACACGAACTGATCGCGCAGCACCTGCCCCGTTGCGCGCAACTCGCCGGAAAATTTGAACCGTTCGCGCACCAGCCTCGCTTGCGTATAAGCACGGCCGTCCTTGAACACGGGAAACACGAGCGCGACCGCAGCCAGCCGGTCGAGATACGGCACCAGATCGTCCACGTCGCGATTGTTCGGCCAGATCACGCCGGTTTTTCCCGCGCGCGACAATGCCGCTTCGGGGTCAGCCAGAAAGCGCTCGGCGGGCAACAGGATCGACGAATTGTCGGCAGGCACCGGCGCGTCATCGGCCAGATGCACATAATCGTCGGCGACGATGGCGTTGCCCTTAACGAGTGGCATAGACCCGCTCCTTGAAAGGCTCGACGCCGAGACGCTTCACCGCGTCGACGAACAATTCCTGAGGCCGCTGGCGCAACGCCAGATAGGCCTCAACGATATCTTCGATGACATCAGCGACCTGATCGTAAGGTACGGCAGGCCCGACAAGATGGCCGAGCGCGGCCTTCTCATCCGCGCGTCCGCCAATGGTGATCTGGTAAAATTCCTCGCCGTTCTTCTCGACGCCGAGAATGCCGATATGACCGACATGGTGATGCCCGCAGGCATTGATGCAGCCGGAGATATTGATATGCAGCCGGCCGATCAGGTTGGCCGTATCGGGATTGGCGAACCGCCGCGTCAGCTCCTGCGCAATGGGGATCGAGCGCGCGTTGGCGAGCGAGCAATAGTCGAGACCTGGACACGCGATGATGTCCGACACCAGATTGACGTTTGGCGTCGCGACGCCGATTTTATCGAGCGCGCGCCACAGCGCAGGCAGATCGCGCTTGGCCACACTCGGCAGCGCGAGATTCTGCTCATGGCCGACTCGGATTTCGCCGAACGAATATTTCTCGGCGAGGTCGGCGATCGCGTCCAACTGTCCTGCGGTGGCATCACCCGGAGGTCCGCCGACCGGCTTCAGCGACAAGGTCACGATGGCATAACCGGGCGCCTTATGCTCGGCGACTGAATTTTTGTACCACGCTTCGAAATTTGGATTCTGGAGAGCCTTCTCCAGTTCAGGCGGGCTGTCCGAAAGTTTCTCGTAAGACGGATAGAAGAAGCGCGAGCGGATGTCCTCGACTTCTGCGTCGTCCAGCGCCAGTGCGCCATCGCGCATCTGCAACCACTCGTCCTCGACTTCCTTCTTGAACTTCTCGATGCCGAGTTCGTGCACCAGAATCTTGATGCGCGCCTTGTAGATGTTGTCGCGGCGGCCGTACTGATTGTAGACGCGCAGGATCGCCTCGACATAACTCAGGATGTCGCGATGGCTGACAAACTCATTGATGGTCTTGGCGATGAATGGCGTGCGGCCAAGACCGCCGCCCACCAGCACCTCGAAACCGGTTTCGCCCGCGTCATTCTTGTGAATGCGCAGCCCGATATCATGGACCTTGATCGCGGCGCGATCATGCTCCGCCGCCGTGATCGCGAATTTGAACTTGCGCGGCAGGAACGAGAATTCCGGATGCAGCGTCGAATACTGGCGCAGGATTTCCGCCCAGATGCGCGGGTCTTCGACCTCGCCCGGTGCGACACCAGCCCACTGATCCGACGTGACGTTGCGAATGCAATTGCCCGATGTCTGCATGCCGTGAATGCCAACCTCGGCGAGATCGGCCAGCGCGTCGGGTAATTCGGCAAGCTTGATCCAGTTATACTGGATGTTCTGCCGCGTGGTGAAATGGCCGTAACCGCGATCGTATTTCCGCGCGACATGCGCCAGTGCGCGCATCTGCTTCGATGACAGCGTGCCGTAAGGAATCGCGATCCGGAGCATATAGGCGTGCAACTGCAGATAGACGCCGTTCATCAGCCGCAGCGATTTGAATTCGTCTTCGGTCAGTTCGCCGGACAGCCGGCGTGCAACCTGATCGCGGAACTCGGAAACGCGTTCGTTGACAATGGTGCGATCGAGTTCGTCGTAAGCGTACATAACGTGAGGCCTTGAAACGGGACTTTAAGCAGACTTGAGAAGATCGATGGTCACGCCTTGCTGACGAATTTTTTCGCGCAGGTTGCCCGGTGCTATGCCTTCATCCGTCACATCGACAGGAGCGATATAGGAGCCCACTGCGCCGATGTCATCAGCAACAGACTCGGCCAGCAGCGCGCGTGCTTCATCGGCAGTGCGCACGATGGCGGCGTCAGACAGGTCGACCGACCATCCATGAGAGGCGGTGCGATAGATCACAGCGCCGTCACCGGTGCGATTGGCGGTGACGATCGAAGGACCGGTAATCTTGATCTTCTGTTGCAGCGGAGATGTCATTCGGCAGCCATTAAAAGTTCGGAGATGAGATCGTCAGGATTGATTTGCAGATTTGCGTTACGCCACGGAGCGGAGCGGGCGACAACGTCGCCGATAATGAGGATCGCGGGACCAGTCTCGACCTGCTCGGCCAATGCCGGAAGATCGTTCAGGACACCGACAACGGCCTTGGCATCGCGCCGCGTCGCGCGGGCGAACACGCCGACCGGCGTTTGCGGTGAACGTCCAGCAACCAAAAGGCCATCGCGAATAGTCGGCGCGGCGGTGATGCCCATATAAACAACAACGGTCATCTTCGCATCGGTCAGCGCGGACCAA
>Ga0209023_10004511_pt1 | contig 15808 bp, 13 predicted proteins | sample LakOneMetagenome_FD_187468 | JGI IMG/M metagenome (GOLD analysis project Ga0209023, IMG submission 187468) | Freshwater and sediment microbial communities from Lake Erie, Canada (SPAdes) (version 2) | ecosystem: Environmental > Aquatic > Freshwater > Lentic | place: Lake Erie, Canada... | reverse complement strand
CGAGGACGACCGTATTCCCGCCAAGCCCTTCATTCGAGAAGGGCGCGCGCCTGGTCGTATTCCCCGGCGCCCCGGCCGCGATGCCACATACCCAGAGTTGCAGCTTGACCAGAGGATAATGGACGTGGCTGTTCGCTTTCACGACGCAGTGGGAGCCGAGGCCGTCCCCCGCCGCCAACGCGCCTTCCATGCGCCAGTCGTCAGGGTCTTGTTCCACGCCTTTGGTGAAAGTGCAGGTGCCGGCGCCCACGGGGACCCAGCCATCGGGGATGCGATTGGGCGAGGCGGCGCGCGAAGAAATCTCGACGTCCACCTTTCCTCCGTAGCCGCCCTGGCCGGAGGCTTCCATCAGCGTGCAAGCGATCCTGTCTCCGGCAGTCGCCGGCGCTACCGACGCGAGAAAGGCAACTATCAGCGGGATATGTCTATTCATCGGGCCCCCCCGGCTTTAGCTGGCTGCGGGAGGGTAACGCCGGATCAGGACGCGGCAAAGCGCTAAGTCCAAGTCTTGGACGTCGCAGTTCGAAGACCTCTGCAGAAGGTCCTGTCCGACCCGCCAGCCTACCCAACGACGCAGTCATCGAAAAAATAGTTATACAACATAACAAAATATGCTAGAACACCCTTCGGACGGCCGGCCAACCCCGGTCGCGCGCAAAGACGCGCCGTCCAGGGAGACGGCAGGGAGGCCTCGATGTCGAACAAGATTTACGACGTGAAACTCCAGGACGGCGTGGCGGTCATCACCGTCGACGCGCCGCCGGTCAACACCATCACCGCAGCCGTGCGTTCGGGCCTCAACGAGGCGCTGGACGACGTCGCCAAGCTCTCGGGCGTGAAGGCCATCGTGCTCGCCTGCAAGGGCTCGACCTTCTTTTCCGGCGCCGACATCGGCGAGTTCTCCGGCCCGCCGAAGGAGGCCGAATATCGCGCCCTGTTCGCACGCTTCGAAGGCCAGAGCGTGCCGGTCGTCGCGGCCCTGTTCGGCACGTCGCTCGGCGGCGGCTACGAGATCACGCTCGCCTGCCATTACCGCATCGCCAACGCGCGTACGCGCATCGGATTCCCGGAAGTCACGCTCGGCATCATCCCCGGCGCGGGCGGCACGCAGCGCCTGCCGCGCCTGATCGGCGCCGAGAAGGCGCTGGAGATGATCATCTCCACCAAGATGCTGGACGCCAAGACCGCGCTCGAATACAGCGCGATCGACAAGATCGCCGACGGCGACGTGACGGCGGCGGCTGTCGAATACGCCAGGGAACTGGTCGCCGCCGGCAAGGGCCCGCGCCGCACCAGCGAGATGAGCGTGAAGCCGGAAACCGCGACGGCCGAAATCTTCGCCGCCGCCGAGGCGACCGCCAAAAAACTCTATCCCAACCGCATCGCCGCGCAGACCGCCGTCACGGCCATCCGCACCGCGACGGAAAAGCCGCTGGCCGAAGGCCTGCTGATCGAGGAAAAGCTCGGCAACGACTCGAAGGCGACGCCGGAGAGCAAGGGCGCGATCCACGTCTTCTTTGCCGAGCGCGCGACCCGCAAGGTCACCGACATTCCCGCCGACACCAAGCCGCGCGCGCTCGCCAAGGCCGGCATCGTCGGCGCCGGCACGATGGGCGGCGGCATCGCCATCTGCTTCGCCAATGCCGGCATCCCCGTCACGATCCTCGACACCAGCGACGAAGCGCTGAAGCGCGGCATCGGCGTGCTCGAAGGCACCTACGACTCCATGGTCAAGCGCGGCCGTCTGTCCCCTGAGGACAAGGCCAAGCGCATGGGCCTGATCAAGGGCACGACGAACTACGCCGACCTCTCCGAGGCCGACGTGATCATCGAGGCCGTGTTCGAGAACATGGATCTGAAGAAGAAGATCTTCGCCGAGCTCGACAAGGTGGCCAAGCCCGGCTGCGTGCTGGCGACCAACACGTCGACGCTCGACGTCGAGAAGATCGGCGAAGCCACGAAGCGTCCGCAAGATGTGATCGGCCTGCACTTCTTCTCGCCGGCCAATGTCATGCCGCTACTCGAGATCGTGCGCACGCCGCAGTCGAGCGCGGAGACGATCCGCACCGCAGTGGAACTGGCGAAGCCACTGAAGAAGACGCCGGTGTTGGTCAAAATCTGCTACGGCTTCGTCGGCAACCGCATGATGGAGCCCTACGGCCGCGAGGCCGAGCGCATGGTGATGGAAGGCGCGACGCCGCGCGAGGTCGACACGCCCATGGAGAAGTGGGGCATGGCCATGGGCCTGCTCGCCGTCTACGACATGGCCGGCGTCGACATCGGCATCAACGTGCACAAGGCGAATGCCGACCAGTACCCGATAGACCCGACCTACTACCAGGCGGAAGTCGCGCTCGGCGAACATGGCCGCTACGGCCAGAAGTCGGGCAAGGGCTTCTACAAATACGAGAAGGGCGACCGGAAGCGCTACGACGACGCGGAAGCAATCGAGATCATCAAGAAGCGCGCCGCCGAACTGCAGATCCCGCAGGTGCCGCACACGGAAGAAGAGGTCGTCGAACGCTGCCTCTATCCGCTGATCAACGAGGGCTTCAAGATTCTCGAGGAAGGCATCGTGATGCGCGCCGCCGACATCGACGTCGTCTGGACGTCGGGCTACGGCTTCCCCCGCTGGCGCGGCGGCCCGATGCACTATGGCGAGGCGATCGGCCTGAAGAAGGTGCTCGACGGCTTGATGAAGTACAAGGAGCGATTTGGCCCGATGCACTGGGAGCCGTCGAAGCTGCTGGTCGAACTGGCGACGTCGGGCAAGACGATTGCGCAGTGGGAGAAGGCGCGGGCGTAACGCGAAATCAAGCCGCCCCGTTCCCTCCCCTTCATGGGGAGGGTCCGCCGCGCAGCGGTGGGGCTCAAGCCGCCACCCCAATGTCGCAAGATGAACACCAGTCGTTTGGGCCCCACCTGCATCGCTACGCGATGCGACCTCCCCACAAAGGGGAGGTAGGGGCGCCCGGACTTTGATACGATCCACGCATAAGCCGGAGGACATCCCCATGAAGATCGACGATCTCGTCGCCATCGACGTCCACACCCACGCCGAGGTCTCGTGCCGCCAGGGGCCGGACCCGTACTGGCAGCCGTTCGAGGACGCCGCGAACAAGTATTTCAAGGCGCCGCCGCGACCGACCATCGCCGAGACGATCAAATATTATCGCGAGAAGAAGATCGGCCTCGTGATGTTCACGGTCGATTCGGAGTTCCAGATCGGCAACCGCCGCATCCCGAATGACGAGATCGCGGAGGCCGCCGCCGCGAATTCCGACATGATGATCGCCTTCGCCTCCATCGACCCGCACAAGGGCATGATGGGCGTGCGCGAGGCGCGCAATCTGATCGAGAGCGGCGCGGTCAAGGGCTTCAAGTTCCACCCGACCTGCCAGGGCTTCTACCCGAACGACAAGATGGCCTACAAACTCTATGAGGTCATTGCCGAGTACAAGCTGCCCGCCATTTTCCATACCGGCCATTCCGGCATGGGCACCGGCCTGCCGGGCGGCGGCGGCCTGCGCCTGAAATATTCGCAGCCGATCCACATCGACGATGTCGCGGTCGATTTCCCCGACATGACGATCATCCTCGCCCATCCGTCCTGGCCCTGGACGGACGAGGCCCTGTCGATGGCGCTGCACAAGGAGAACGTCTACATCGACCTCTCCGGCTGGATGCCGAAATATTTCCCGCCGCAGATCGTGCAATACGCCAACGGCCAGCTGCGCAAGAAGATGCTGTTCGGCTCCGACTTCCCGCTGATCAAGCCGGATAAATGGATCGAGCAGTTCAAGGACGCCGGCTTCAAGCCCGAGATCCACGATCTCATTCTCAAGCAGAACGCGATCAAGGCGCTGCGCCTCGGCGCCTGAGCGGTCGGCCTTACTGCCCTTCGAAAGCCCGCGGCGTTCCCGCGGGCTTTTTTCTTGGGCCCGGCGCCGCGGCCACGCTGGCGCCGAAATCCTGCCCCAAAATGAGACACTCAAAAATTATTGTGCAACGCACAATTTTTGTTGCAATGCCGTAATGGCTAGGTTATAAGCAGACCGTTCCGGACGCGGCGCCGCCTTTTTGGGCCGCGCCCCGGAGACCCAAGGAGACCATCATGACCACCATGCCGAAATTTGAAGTTCCCGCCGAACTCCGCGACTTTGCCATCAAGGGCGTTGATCAGGCCCGCAAGGCGTTCGACGCTTTCGTTGGCGCCGCCCAGAAGGCCGCCGAGCAGGCCGAGAAGTCCCCGATCGCCATTCCGGCCGGTCTCAAGGACCTGAACGCCAAGGTGATGACCATCGCCCAGACCAACGCCAAGGCTGCTTTCGACCACGCCGAAGCGCTCGTGAAGGCGACCGATCCGCAGCAGGCCCTGTCGCTGCAGACCGAGTACCTGAAGGCCCAGATGGCCGCCCTGCAGGAGCAGGCCAAGGAACTCGGCGAAGCCACCAAGACGGCCCTGACGCCCAAGGCGTAAGGTTTCCGTTTCGCGCCTGGCGCGAAAGGCTGAATGTTCGAAGGGCGCGCCTCACGGCGCGCCCTTTGTCTTTGCGGCCTCACATGAGCCCCGCCACGATCCCCAGCGCCAGTAGCGCCCAGGCCGCGCCATTGAGCATCCGCCGCAACGGCCGCGCCCCGTCGATATCGAAGGCCGCGACCGCCAGCACAGGCGCCGCGCAGAGGCAGGCGGCCGCCAGCGCGCCGCCATAGGTCAGGCGCAGCAAGGCGCCCCTCCCGCAGCGGAAAATCCCCGGCGTCGTCCGCGCCCAATGGGGCAGAGCGCGAGACGACGGAGCGGCCATCCGGTTTGGGGGCTGAGGGACCGCTCACAGGCAAAAGCCTGTCCGCGCCATGCGAGTGCGAAGGGGCCGCATGGCGAAGCTGTGAAAGAAAATGACTGGACCATGTCAGGCTTCCAGCCGCGGATGGCTGCGGCGCTCGGCCATGCAGCGGGCAAGCTGCGCGAAGCCTGCGCAGGCGCGCGCCCAGTCGAGTGTCGCAAAGTCCGGCGGCGCCTGGCGGCTCGCCAGGGCCTCCGCCATCAGATCCGCCAGCGCCGCATCGTCCAGCGCGGGGAAATAGCGCACCGTGTCGCCGGCAATCTCGCGGAAGACCGGAATGTCGCTGGCGATCACCGGCGCCCCGTAGTGGCGCGCCTCGATCAGCGGCAGGCCAAAACCCTCGCAGACCGAAGGATAGACGAGCGCCCGCGCGCGGCGGTAGAACGCGGCAAGTTCGGCGTCGCCGGCGCTGTCGCGCCAGATCAGCCGCTTGCCGAATTCCGCGTGGCCCTCGATCCGGCTGCGCAGCCAATGCGCATTCCAGCCGTAGCGCCCAACCAGCACCAACCGCGCATCGGCGCCTTGCGCCCATAGTCTGTCCATCGCATCGAGCGCGACATTCCAGGCCTTGCGCGGCTCGATCGTGCCGACGCCGAGAAAGAACGGCTTGTCAGCAAAGTCAGCCTGGCCCTCCGGCGTCTTCCATTCCTCCTGCGCGCCGAAATCCGCGCCGAGATGGCTCCAGCCGATCCGCAGATTCGGCGCGACGGGAATTTGCGCGTTGTCGATGTAGCGCCGCACGTCCTCCGCAACGCAGGCCGAAATGGCGATCACGCCATCGACGCGCGCAAGCACCGTATCCATCGTGGATTTGAAGTGGCCCCGGAAATGCGGCGCGCAGAGGCCGGGATAGAGGATCGGGATGAGATCGTAGACGAGCAGGATGACGAAGGCGCCGCGTTCGCGCGCATTCTCGATCATGCCGAGCGTTGCGGGCATGACGGGGAGGTCGGCAAGCAGCAGGATGTCGCCCGCCTCGAACGAAACATCGTCCGGCCACGGCCCCTTGAAGAAGCGCACGATGCGCTTGCCCGCCTGCACGACCGGCGCGCCTTCGCCGCTGACCGTGACGAATTCCGCGAGCTTGCGTGTCACGCGCTGCACGCCCGTGTGCAAGCCGCTGGAATGCGTGCGCGTGGCGTCGACCAGCAGGCGCGGCCCCACCCTCTGCGGCGCAGCCGGACCGCTCCATGTCGCGCGATCCTCGAGCCGGGGATGGGCGTCCGCCGTGCCGTCGTGCAGATGGCTCAGGCCCGCGAGCCGCGTGACCGTCCACCAGAATTCCTTCGCGCGCTGTTCGAGAAAGCCGAAGGCCCGGCCAGCGGCGGAAGACGTCACGACAAGCTGCCGCGCGTTCTGCGTCTCGACGCGTACACCGCCCTGCCCGCGCAAGAAATTGTCCAGCGCTTCGAGTTCGGCCGCCAGGCACGCGATCGTGTGCCGCTCGATCGTATCGGCGCTCATGTCAGAGACCGATCTTCTTGATGGCGCCGAGGTCGGTCGAAACCAGATGCGGCCGGGCCGCGGCACTTTCGGCCTGGCGCGCAACGGCGGCGCCGTGATCGAGCACGAAATGAAGCGCGAGGAACGAGAGCGCGACCAGCAGCACGCCGGCGGCGCGGCGCAGCGCGCTGATCTGGGCGAGCGCGAGGAGATTGCCATTGGGGCGGGCGGATGAAGGCATGAAACGGCTCCGGGACGGGAATGTTTGACGTGTGACTATTTCCCACATACGATCGATATAAGTGGGAAAATTGCCCACGTCAAGTCCGAACCAAAGGAATTGCCCTTGAAAAGTCTAGCCGTGGGATTGCGGCCCACGCCGCCGGCCTCTATGAAGGGCGCTATGGCCGAGGCAGACGACATCGCCCCGCAGGCCGAAAGGCTGCACGGGCCGCTTACGCGACTGCTGCGCCCGGTCGTGCGGCTGCTGATCCGCTCAGGCGTGACCTTCCCCGCGCTCGCGGACCTGTTGCGCGAGCTCTACGTCAATGTCGCCGAGCATGATTTCGCGTTGGCCGACAAGGAGCAGACCGACAGCCGCATCAGCCTTCTCACCGGCATCCACCGCAAGGAAGTGCATCGCCTGCGCGGCGCCGGCGCGCCAGTGCGCAGCGTGCCGAGTTCGGTGTCGCGCACCTCGCAGATCGTCGCGCGCTGGCTCGCCTCGCCGCGTTTCTCGGATCGCAAGACCGGCCCCAAGCCGCTGCGCCGCACGGGCGCGCCGGGGCGCGGCCCGACCTTCGAGGAACTGGTGGAAAGCGTGACGCGCGACGTGCGCCCGCGCGCCGTGCTCGACGAATGGCTGGACCGCAAGCTCGTGACGATCGACGCGGACGGCAATGTCGTGCTGACGCAGGCGGCAATCGCGCCCGGCGCAGGCGACGAGCGCCAGCTCCATTACTTCGGCCGCAATCTGCACGACCATATCGCCGCCGCCAGCGCCAACGTGCAGGCCGCAGCTCCGCCCTTCCTGGAGCGCGCCGTCCACTACGAAGGCCTGACGGAAGCGCAGGCGAAAAAGCTCGAGGCGCTGTCGCGCGACCTCGCCATGGACGCGCTGCGCAAGGCCAACGCAGCAGCGCAGACAGAAACCGAAGGCGGCGAAACCGGCGACTGGCGCTGGAACTTCGGCGCTTACGTCTTTCGCGCCGAGGACGGGCGCAGCGAGACGCCAGACGACAAAGAGGGGCCGAAGTGACAGAACCGCGCAATCCCGCCCGCCGCGCGTTCCTGCTACTCGCCTCCACGCTTGCGGCGGCGCTGCCTGCGCTGACGCGCGCATCGGCGCAGCGCGGCGGCGACAATGGCATCGGCGGTACGGGCTATGCGCCGCCGACCAGCGAGCGCGACAACGGATTGGGCGGCACCGGCGTCGTCGGCACCATCCGCCGCTTCGGCAGCATCTACGTGAACGATGCGCGCATCGCCTATCCGCGCAACGCCCGGGTGACCATCGACGGCCGCCCTGCCCGCGCCAGCGACATGCGGATCGGCCATGTCGTGACGCTGCTCGCCAATGGCCCCGAAAGCGGGCTGGCGACGCGCGCCATAGCGGTGACGCATGAGGTGATTGGCCCGGTCGAATCCATATCCGGCGGCCGCGCGACAATTCTCGGGCAGGACGTGGCGCTGCCCAGGCGCGCGAAGGTGAAGACAGGCCAGACCGTCGCCGTCAGCGGCCTGCGCATGCCCGACCAGACGATTGCCGCGAGCCTGATCGAAAAGGCGCCCGCTGGCCGAATGCTGGTCACGGGCGTGGTCGAAAAGGATGGACGCGGCGGCTTCGTCGTCGGCGGCCTCGCAGTCGATGGCGTCGGCGCAGAAGACGTGGGCCAGCGCATGCGGTTGACCGGCGCGATGCAGGACGGCGCCTTCGTGGCGAGCGCCGCCGAGCCGATGGCGATCGCGCCAGCGGGCGCGAAGCGGCTGCTGCTGGAAGCCTATGCGCGCAGCGACGGCGGCGCGGTGACGACGCCCGGCGGCTTCTCGGCCGTTCTCGCGACGGGCGCGCTGGCGCTGACGGGCGCCGCGCGCGTGATCCTCAGCGCCGAGCGCGACACCGGCGGCGGCTGGACGATTCGCAGGGCCCGGACACTCGATGCGCCGGCAGGCCCGATGCAATCGCCGATGCGCAGCGGACCGGGCGGTCCCGGCGCACCGGGCCCCGCGGGCAGGCCGGGCCCGGGATTGCCGGGCGGCGGCGCGCCCGGCGGGTCGACGCCCCCCGGCGGCATGGGTCGATCAGGCAGCATTGGACCGGGCGGCCCCACGGGGCCATCGGCGCCGGGCGGGCAGAACCTGCCGGGCTGGCCAGGCGGACCGGGATTCCCCGGCGGCGGACCTGGCGGCATGGGCGGACCGGGAGGAATGGGGGGACCCGGCGGGTTCGGCGGCGGACCGCCGGGCGGCGGCATGGGTGGACCGCGCCGCTGATTTCGTGCGCGCGATCCGCTAGAGAGAACGCACATACGGACCCTGCAGCATGTTCGATCTCGCGCGCTTTCTGCCCTACCACATCAACCGCACCGGCGTGCGGCTGGCCGACGCCTTCGGCGACGAACTCGCGCGCTACGAACTGACCGTGCCCATGTGGCGCGTGCTCGCCGCACTCTGGCATGGCGGCGAGCAGAAGGCCGGCGATCTCATGATCGCAACCTCGATCGAACAATCGACTCTCTCGCGTCTCGCATCCGCGATGGAGAAGCGCGGCCTGCTGACACGCCGCCGCAGCGAAACCGACGCGCGCACAGTCGTCGTCAAGCTGACCGGCGAAGGCCGCAAGCTGACAAAGGAACTGATCCCCTACGCGCTGCGCAACGAACGCATCGCGCTGCGCGGCTTCAGCGAAGAAGAGGTCGACCAGTTGCTGACGATGCTGGCGCGGATCTATGAGAATGCAGCGGATTTGAAACTTTAGATTCTAAACAGTCATTGCGAGCAGCGCCGATCATCCACAAGACCTCATCCTGAGGAGCGCTGCGCAGCAGCGCGTCTCGAAGGATGGCAAAGCCCGGATATTCCGATGCGGCCCCCCTTCGAGACGCCGCTTCGCGGCTCCTCAGGGTGAGGTTTCTTGAATTGCGAGTCAGACACTCGGGACGAGAATTGTTGGACGGACGTGCTCTAACCTCCGCCCGCGTGCAATTTCTCCCACGCCTCCGCCAACGCCGGATCGCGCTTCTTCACTTCCGCATGATCCACGCGGCCGGTGCGCGTCATGTAGGAATAAGCGAAGTCGATCGGATGCAGCTTGATCAGTTCGTCCATCCGCTCGTACCAGCGCAGGCTGACATTCGCCGCGTCCCAGATCGCCTTCATCGGCCGCATGCGGATCTGCTGGAACAGCGGCAGCGCCGCCTTCACGTCATTGTCCGTCTGCTTTAGCGCCTGAAACAGCGCGATCGAATCCTCCATCGCCAGCCGCGTGCCGGAGCCGATGGAGAAATGCGCGGTGCGCAAGGCGTCGCCGATCAGCACGACATTGTCGAAGCTCCAGCGCTCGTTCCAGACGGCAGGAAACTGCCGCCAGTTGGAATTGTTGGAAATGATGCGATGGCCTTCGAGATCCCTGGCAAACACCCGCTCGCAATGTGCAATCGTGTCTTCCGGGCTCAACGTCTCGAAGCCCGCGCGCCTGAACGTCTCTTCTTCGAGCTCGACCAGAAATGTACTGCGGTCCGGCCCATAGCGATAATGGTGCGCGCAGAAGACGCCGAGCTCCGTTTCGCGGAATGTAAGCGTCAGCGAATTGAACGGCTTTGTCGCGCCGTACCAGATGAAGCGGTTCGGCCGCCAGTCGACGCTCGTGCCGAATTTGTCCTCGTTCTCCTGCCTGATCCACGAGAAGGCGCCGTTGGCGGCGACGATGAGATCGGCGGGTCCGAGCGCTTCAAATGAATTCTTCTCCGTCTCGAATTCGATTTTGACGCCGAGTTTCTCGACATAGGCATAGAGCAGGTTCAGCAATTCGAGGCGGCCGATGGAGGTGAAGCCATTGCCGGCGACCGGAATATGCGTGTCGTTGTGCACGACGGTGATCTGCGGCCAGCGCTCGAAATGCGGTTCGAGATACGTCACGAGATCAGGATCGTCGGCGCGCAGAAACTCGAGCGCGCGATCCGAGAAGACGACGCCGAAACCCCACGTGGCGTCGCGCGGCGAGCGCTCGTAGATCGTGATGTCGTGGGTCGGATCCTGCCGCTTCATCAGCGCGGCGAATTGCAGGCCGGCCGGGCCCGCGCCGACAATCTTGATGCGCATCCAGTCCTCCCGGCGCCGCAGGCGGCTCGTGAATTATTTTATGCATTATCATACATTTTACGGACTGGCTGGCAACTCCCCGCCACATACACCAGGAGAAAACCGTCGCAGTGAGATTTGCTGCATCGCAAAAGATCACACTACCCGTTCTCGCTCCATTCCGGATGGCTGCGCGGCTTGATTTCAATGAATTTGCATATAATCTAGGACCGGATCGCGCGCTGAGACGCGACCGTCGGGGAGATAGACGCCATGCTGCAGGGTTGCGTTCCCTGGCCGCCGGAATTCGCGCAAGCCTACCGCGCCAAGGGCTATTGGCAGGATCGCTCGATCCCGCAAGTGCTCGATGATTTGGCCAGCGCCGCGCCCGACCGCGACGCTGTGGTCGACGGCGCGACGCGGCTGACGCATGGCGCATTGCATGCAGGCAGCCTGCGGCTGGCGGCGCATTTTCATGCGCTCGGCCTGCGCCACGGCGATCGCGTCGTCTTTCAGATGCCGAATGGCGCGGCCTTCTTCGAAGTCTTTCTTGCACTGCTGCGCATCGGAATCATTCCCGTCATGGCGCTGCCGCCGCATCGCGACACCGAGCTGACGCATTTCGCGCGCTTCGGCGACGCCAGGGCGCTGTTCGTTCCCCAGCAGGTCGGCGCCTTCGATTTCCGTGCGATGGCAGATGCAGTCCGCGCGGCTGCGCCGACGCTCGAACATGTCTTCGTGGAAGGCGAGGCGCTCGCCGGCCAGCTGTCCTTGCCCGCTCTTCGCGCAAAGCCGGTGGCGGCTACTGAAGAAAAGGCGATCGCGCGCATAAAACTCGACGCAGCTGATGTGGCGCTCATGCTGCTGTCCGGCGGCACGACGGCGCTGCCGAAACTCATTCCACGTACGCACAACGACTACGTCTACAATTTCACGCAGAGCGCCCGCATTGCGGGCTTCGACGCGCAGACAGTGCTGCTCGTCAGCCTGCCGCTCGCGCATAATTACAATCTGGGTTCGCCCGGCGCGCTCGGCGCGCTTGTGATGGGCGGCCGCGTCGTCGTCTCGCCGAAGACGGATGCGGCGACCGTGTTCGCGCTGGTCGAGCGCGAAAAAGTCACGGCCATTCCCGCCGCCGTCCCGCTCGCCGTCAACTGGCTGAACGATCCCGACATCGGCCGCTTTGACGTGTCGTCGCTGAAACTGATCCAGAACGGCGGCGCACGCCTGTCGCCCGAATTGCGCGACCGGCTGCGCAAGACGTTTCGATGCGCGTTCCAGGAAGTCTATGGCACGGCAGAAGGCCTGCTGAATTTTACGCGTCTCGACGATCCCGACGAACGCGTGCTGCATTCTTCCGGCGCGCCCATGTGCGGCGACGACGAGATCAAGGTGATCGACACGCAAGGCAATGAATTGCCCGACGGCGAGGCCGGCGAATTGATCGTACGCGGTCCCTACACCGTTCGCGGCTACTACAATGCGCCTGAGAACAACGCCAAGGCGTTCACGGCGGACGGCTTCTACCGCATGGGCGACATCGTCCGGAAAAGCGGCCGCTACATAATCACAGAAGGCCGCAAGAACGATCTCATCAATCGCGGCGGCGAGAAGATTTCAACCGACGAGGTCGAGAACCTCCTGCTGAAACATCCCGCCGTTCACGCCGTCGCGCTGGTCGCCATGCCCGATCCCGTCTTCGGCGAAAAGGCCTGCGCTTTCGTGACGCTGAAGTCAGGCGCGACGCTTGGCTTCGAGGAGATGAAGGCGTTTCTGCTCGAGCAGAAGATCGCCAAATTCAAACTGCCCGAGCGGTTGGAAGTTCTGCCGGAATTCCCCATCTCGCCGGCCGGCAAGATTCTGCGGCGCAACCTGCGCGAGATGATCGAAGAGAAGCTTGCGGCGGAACGCGGGGCCTGACCGCTGGTCGTTTTTCCCTTCTCCCTGCATAGCGGGGAGAAGGTGGCGCGACGCGCCGACACGAAGTCGGCTTTTGCCGACTTCGGTCCGAGGATGAGGGGCCAAGCCGCAACAGGGATACCAGTCGCAAGTCCCCTCACCCCGACCCTCTCCCCGCTTGCGGGGAGAGGGAGCCGCACTCATATACGGCTCGCCCTACTTCTCCATCACATAGGCGCCCGGCGCGGCGGCGATCGCGGGGAAGAGCGCGCTGCCCGGCGCCTTGGCGGGCGTCTTGCCGCCCGAGCGCGCGATGATCCACGGCGCCCAATATTCCCAATAGCTGCCCGGCTTTTTCTGGGCCGTCTTCAGCCATGCGTCGGCATCGTCAGGCAGCTTCGTGTTGACGAAATAGCTCGACTTCGCATTGCCCGGCGGATTGACCATGCTCTGCACATGGCCGGAGCCGACGAGAACGAATTCCGTCTTGCCGCCATAAAGCTTCGCGCCGGAATAGGAGTTCTTCCACGGGCAGATGTGATCGGTCAGCCCGCCCATCACGAACATGTCGATCTTCACGTCCGCCATGCTGATCGGCGTGCCAAACACCTTGACCGCGCCCGGCTTCGTATAGGCGTTGATCAGGCCTTGATCGAGAAATTCGCGATGCGTCCGCGCGGGCATGCGCGTCGCGTCGGAATTCCAGAACAGAATGTCGAAGGCTGGCGGCGGATTGCCCATCAGGTAATTGTTGACCCAATAGTTCCAGACGAGATCGTTCGGCCGCATCCAGGTGAATGCGCTGGACAGGTTGCGCCCGTCGAGCACGCCTTGCGCCTGCGACAGGCTCGCCACCATTTCCACCATGTCGGGCGCGGTGAAAATGGAGAGCTTTGTGTCTTCCGCCGAATTGTCGATGCCGGTCACGATGGTCGTCGACGAGCGGATCTGATTGTCGCCACGCGTCGCCAGATAGCCGGCGACGCTCGACGTCAGCATGCCCGCCGCGCAAACGGCGGCCAGATGCACCTGCGGCGATCCCGTGATCTCGCGCACGGCGGCGCAGGCGTTCAAGATCTGCTCGAGATAATTGTCGATGCCCCATTCGCTTTCGGCGGGCGTTGGATTCTTCCAGCTGATCGTGAAGACCTGGATGCCCTGCGCGAGCGCATATTCGAACATGCTGCGACCGGGCGCGAGATCGAGCACGTAGAACTTGTTGATCATCGAGGGCACGAACAGGACCGGCGTCTCGTAGACCTCGGCGGTCGTGGGTGTGTACTGGATCAGCTCGAACATCTCGTTACGGAAGACGACGGCGCCTTTCGTCGTCGCGAGATTGCCGCCGACCGTGAAGGCCGACTTGTCGACCTGCGCGGGCATGCCGCCATTGTCGACCATGTCCTTCAGGAAATTCTGCAGGCCATCGAGCGTGCTCTGCCCGCCGGTCTCGACGAATTTCTTCAGCGCCGCGGGATTGCCGAGCATCGTGTTGGTCGGCGCCAGCGCATCCGTCACCAGATTGGCGAAGAAACGGTTCCGCTTGATGGCCAGTTCATCCATCCCCATCGCGCCCGCCATCGCGTCGATGGATTTCGACCAGAGCAGATAGCCCTGCATCCAGGTCTGGAACAGCGGGTTGTCCTGCCACATCGGATCGGTAAAGCGCTTGTCGCCGGCTGCCGGCTTGAGGTCGGACTGGCCGGCCATCAGCCGCGAGACTTCGCGCACCAGGCCTGCCTGCGCCGCCACGGCCTCATCTCCCATGCCGGGTCCGCCGAAATTGGCCATCATGCGCTCGACCGCCAGCTGCGCGGCCTGCATCGCTTCCTGCCCGAAAATACCGCCGAACGCGGCTGCTTCGCGGCCCGTCTGATCGCCCATCGCGATCCCTCCCTTGCTGTCCACCGGCGCCCGCAGGCGCTCTTGTTGCTTGAACTCTAACACTATTCCGCATCAACGCGTCAGCCAACAAAAAGTCGGCGCCGGTTTCTTCAGGCGGCGGTCGCGACAGACTGGACACGCTAGAATTTCAGCTAGACAGCAGCCGATCTGCATCGTCTAATCCCGGCCACGGTCCGTAGAGACCATCCGGGAGGAACGACATGACTTTCACACGGCGCCAGATTTCCGCTGGGCTTGCGGCCGGCATCGCCATGCCGGCCATTCTACGCAGCGCGAACGCGCAGGCTGCGACGATCAAGATCGGCATGGTGCTGCCCGTGACGGGCCCGGCCGCCGATTCCGGCAAATACGCGCTGACCGGCGCCAAGCTCGCGCTCGATCGTGTCAACAAGGCCGGCGGCGTTCTGGGCAAGCAGCTCGAACTCGTGACCGAGGACGACCAGACGACCAACCCCGGCGCGGTTCTGGCCTTCTCCAAGCTCGCGGCCCAGTCCGACATCGTCGCCTTCCTCGGCTCGATCCGCTCGACGCAGAACCACGCGATGGCGCCGGATATTCTCAAGACGGCCAAGCCTGTCTGCTTCGGCGGCACCGATCCGTCCCTGACCAAGCTCGGCAATCCCTGGCTGTTCCGCTTCCGCCCGAATGACACCTATTCCGGCCGCGTGATCGGCGCCTATGGCGCGGAGACGCTGGGCAAGAAGAAATGGGCCGTCGTGCATTCGACAGACGCCTTCGGCACCAACGGCGCCAAGGCGCTGACGGAATCGCTGGGCAAGCTCGGCGCGAGCGTCGCGATCGACCAGGGCTATCCGAACCAGAACCAGGACTTCACGCCCGTGGTTCTGGCGATCAAGCAGTCGGGCGCCGACATTATCGGCTCCTACTTCACCTTCGACAACGATCTCGCAATCTTCGCGCGCCAGCTGCGCCAGCTCGGCGTGACGATCCCGTGGGTCGGCTCACCCTCCATCACCGTCTCGGGCGCGGTCAAGCTCGCGGGCCCCGCGTTGTACGGCACCTACGGCGTCGCCGATTATGCCGAGGATTCCAACCCCGAGGCCAAGGAATTCGCCAAGCTCTACAAGGCGGCCTCGGGCATCAACGCCGACAATTACGGCTCCTGGACCTACGACGCGATCGGCGTGCTCGCGGCCTCCATCACCAAGGCGGGTTCGACCGATCCGGGCAAGATCCGCGAAGCGATCCTCGCCACCAAGGGCTACAAGGGCGCGGAAGGCGAATACAATTTCGACCAGTACGGCGACGGCCTGCACGGCTACAACATCGTGCGCAATGAAAAGGGCGTGATCGTCTTCGACAAGCACATCGAGTTCAAGGACTGAGGGCCGGCTCTTGCTCCCTCCCCCTTGCGGGGAGGGTTGGGGTGGGGGTCGACAATGCTGCGACATTGGCGT
>Ga0209023_10004510_pt1 | contig 15810 bp, 15 predicted proteins | sample LakOneMetagenome_FD_187468 | JGI IMG/M metagenome (GOLD analysis project Ga0209023, IMG submission 187468) | Freshwater and sediment microbial communities from Lake Erie, Canada (SPAdes) (version 2) | ecosystem: Environmental > Aquatic > Freshwater > Lentic | place: Lake Erie, Canada... | reverse complement strand
ATTGTTGTTCCTCATCTTGCTATCTCTGAGGCAGGCGACGACGTACCCGAAACGTCATCGCGATTGCTGTGGTCTGGTTGTTTGGTGGGATTGAACATCGGCAACAGCACGCGGAAGGTGGTTTTGCGCGGCTGGGATTCACATTCGATGATGCCGCCGTGATCACCGACGATCTTGGCGACCAGCGCCAGCCCCAGCCCTGAGCCGGTCTGCTTGGTCGTGACGAAGGGATCGAACAGGTTCGGCAACAGATCTTCCGGCACGCCGGAGCCGTTGTCCTTGACGCAGAATTCCAGCGGCAGCGACACCCGCGATTTCTTGCCCGGTACCGACAGGCGAACGCCCGGCCGATACGCGGTGGTGAGCTGGATTTCGGCGTCACTGCCGAGATCGGCGACGGCCTCGGCGGCATTCTTCACCAGGTTGAGGAACACCTGGATGAGCTGGTCCTGATTGGCCAGCACCGGCGGCAGCGACGGATCGTATTCCTCGATGAAACGGATGTTGCGGGCAAAGCCCGACTGCGCCAGCCGTTTGACGTGGTCGAGCACCGAATGGATGTTGACCGGGCCACGCGCCACCGGGCGATCGTCACCGAACACTTCCATGCGGTCAACCAGCGTCACGATGCGGTCGGCCTCGTCGCAGATCAGCCGCGTCAGCATCCGGTCTTCGGACGACGCCGCCTGCTCCAGCAGTTGCGCCGCGCCCCGTATGCCGGACAACGGGTTCTTGATCTCATGCGCCAGCATGGCAGCCAATGCGATCACCGAACGCGCGGCGCTGCGATGCGTCAGTTGTCGGTCCATCTTGTCGGCGATGGTGCGCTCCTGCAGCATCACCACGATATGGCCGGGCCGCTCCGTCAGCGGCGCGACGTGCAGATCGACCTGGCGGTCGCCGCCGATGCGGGGCGTGCCGAGATCGACCTTGTATTCGTTGACCGGCGAGCCGCTCGCACGCACCTGGTCGATCAGCGCCAGCAGCGGGCTGCCGAACGGCACCAGCTCCTTCAGCGATTGCCGGCGCAGGAATTGCGTCGAAATCTCGAAGAAGGATTCGGCGGCAATATTCGCATCGACGATGCGGCCGTCCGGCGCCACCAGCAGTACCGGGTTGGGCAGCGCGTTGAGGATCGCTTCGCTGTCGGTAGGTAACGGCCGGCGGCTTTCTGCGGCGTAGTTCATGCAGCAGCACTCCATGCGAAATCGTCAAAGGCGTCGCGGAGCGATCGTTGCACCCGATGCGGCTCCTCCGACGTCAAAATCTTCGCGCGCCAGCCCTTCAGCGTCTCCACCGGAGCGCGACTCGACTGCGCAGCAACTTCCAGCGCCCAGCCGAGGTGTTTGCGCGCATGCTTCAATCCGATGCGCAGTCCGTAATGCCGGCATACTTCATCATAGAGCGCGCTGACATGCGCGAGCTGTTCGGCAAGATCGGGCGCGGCTTCGGCCTTTCCGGTTTCAAGCTGGCGTCCGATCTGGCCCGGCAGCCACGGCTGGCCCTGTGCGCCACGACCGATCATCACGGCATCGGCGCCGGATGCATCGAGCGCGCTCACGGCCGTTTCAAACGAGGTGATGTCGCCGTTGACGACGAGCGGAATGCTGACCGCATCCTTGACCGGGCGCACCGCGGCCCAATCGGCTTCGCCCTTGTAGAACTGACACCGCGTGCGTCCGTGCACCGTAATCATCTGCACGCCGGCGGCTTCGGCGCGGCGTGCCAGTTCAGGCGCGTTATGCGAACGGTCGTCCCAGCCGAGTCGCATCTTCAGCGTCACCGGTACCTTCACCGCTGCGATAGTCGCTTCGATCAGTTTCAAGGCGTGATCCAGATCGCGCATCAGCGCGGAACCGGACTGGCCGCCGGTCACGTGACGCGCGGGACAGCCCATGTTGATGTCGATGATGTCGGCGCCGGCAGCTTCCGCGACCCTCGCCCCTTCAGCCATCCAGTGGGTCTTGCAGCCGGCGAGCTGGACCACGTGGGGACCAATTCCAGCCGCCTCGCAGCGAAGCCGCGACATCGGCTTGCCGTTGACGAGGTCATCGCTGGCGGTCATCTCTGATACGACCAATCCGGCGCCGAGCGCTGCAGAGAGTCGTCGAAAAGGGGCGTCGGTAATGCCTGACATCGGCGCCAAAAGGACCCGGTTGGCGACGGCAATTTCGCCTATTTTCAACGGCTTAGGGGGTGAACTTTCCAGGCCGGTCACGGAGTTCTCTTTGGTGGCGCAGCAGCGTCATTGCCGCCGTTACCGCATATTGTGAGCACAAATCTTGTGCAGTCAAGCGTCATGCCTACACATTAGACAGTTCTATGAATTGTGCAAGTGCAGTGCAACAAAATCTGCTTTTCCCACAGCTATTGGGAATCGCTCTGTTTTTGCGCATTCGGCGTGGTAAGGGCTGTGCGCCAGCGAAGGCGCCATACAGCCCTCACCCCGATCCCGCCCGCCACAGAGTCCAATGTCTAATTCCAAGCGTACCGCCGCCATCCTCGTCGCAGCCGGACGCGGCCTCCGCGCCGGCGCCGGCGGACCGAAGCAATACCGGAGCATCGGCGGCCAGACCGTGATCCACCGCGCCATGGCGGCGTTCTGCCAGCACCCGGATGTGGTCGCCGTGCAGCCCGTGGTCAACCCCGACGACATCGCTGTCTTCAACGAGGCGGTCGCCGGCCTGCGTCATCAGCCCCCAACCAATGGCGGCGCGACGCGCCAGGCCTCGGTACATGCGGGGCTCGAAGCGCTGGCAGCAGAGAAGCCGGACATTGTCCTGATCCACGATGCCGCCCGCCCCTTCGTGACGCCGGCGGTGATTTCGCGCGCGATCGACGCTGCGGGACGGACGGGGGCCGCGGTCCCGGCCATTCCCGTCAACGACACCATCAAGCAGGTCAGCGACAACGGCGATGTCGAAGCGACGCCCGAGCGCGCGAGGCTGCGGATCGCACAGACGCCGCAGGCATTTCGCTTCGATGTCATACTCGAGGCCCATCGTCGCGCTGCGCGCGATGGACGCAGCGATTTCACCGACGATGCGGCGCTCGCTGAATGGGCAGGATTGACGGTGGCGACTTTTGAAGGCGATGCTGCCAACATCAAACTGACGACCCCAGAGGATTTCGTGCGCGAAGAAGCCCGTCTCGCCGCCCAGCTCGGCGATATCCGAACCGGCACCGGTTACGACGTCCACGCCTTCGGCGATGGCGATCATCTGATGATCTGCGGCGTCCGGGTCCCGCACACCCGCGGCTTCCTCGCCCATTCCGACGGCGATGTCGGCCTGCATGCGCTGGTCGACGCCATCCTCGGCGCGCTGGCGGACGGCGACATCGGTTCGCACTTTCCGCCCAGCGACATGAAGTGGAAGGGCGCGGCCTCCGACAAGTTCCTGCAATACGCGGTCGAACGCGTCACCGCGCGCGGAGGCCGGATCGCCAACCTTGAAGTCACGCTGATCTGCGAGCGTCCGAAGATCGGCCCGCTGCGCGACACCATGCGCGCGCGCATTGCCGAGATATCAGGCGTCGACGTCTCGCGCGTTGCGGTGAAAGCGACCACCAGCGAACGGCTCGGCTTTACCGGCCGTGAGGAAGGCATCGCCGCGACCGCGAGCGCCACCGTCAGACTTCCGTGGTCAGATTAAGGTTGGAGGGGATAGCATGAGCGGCAGCGACGCCCGCGCTTTGTCCCGCTCGCTGCTGGATCTGTGCCGGATGCGCAAGCTGACGGTTGCGACCGCCGAATCCTGTACCGGTGGCCTCGTGGCCGGCGCGCTCACGGACATTCCCGGATCCTCCGACGTCATCGATCGCGGCTTTGTCACCTATTCCAACGACGCCAAGCGCGCGATGCTCGGCGTCAAGGCCACTACGCTCGCCACCTTCGGCGCGGTCAGCAAGGAAACCGCAACCGCGATGGCGATCGGCGCGCTGGAGCGCGCCGGTGTCGATCTCGCGGTATCCATCACCGGGATTGCCGGCCCCGGCGGTGCCACGCCAGGCAAGCCGGTCGGCCTGGTACATTTCGCCGTCGCCGCCCGCGATGGCCGCATCCTGCACCGCGAATGTCGGTTCGGCGCCATCGGCCGCACCACCGTGCGCCAGCGCTCCGTGGTCGAGGCGCTGCGGATGCTGATGGAACTGGCGCGCGGACCGCAGGCACCTGCCAAACCGCGCCGTACCGCCGCCAGCCGGCTACGCCCCCGCGTCGCCCGCACCCCGCGCGGTGGCGCCGTCAAGCGCCGCCGACCGCCGGCACCGCGCTAGACCTTGCCGTAGACCTGATCCGCGCGCTTCTCGAACGCTGCCGCGAAACGCTGGAACGCGGTGTCGAACATCGTGCCCATCAGCATCGCCAGCATCCGGCTCTTGAACTCGTAGCTCAGGAAAAACCCGACATCGCAGTCGGTTTCCGATCTGGCCTCGAAGGTCCAGCGATTTTCCAGATTGCTGAACGGGCCCTTCAAATATTCGACCAGAATTTTCAGGTTGGGCCGGTCCAGCGTCACCCGGCTGGTGAAGGATTCCCGCACCAGCTTGAAGGAGACCGTCATGTCGGCGACGACGACCTCGGTGCCGTCGGGCTTTGCCGTGCGCTGGCGGATTTTCAGCGACTGGCACAGCGGCACAAATTCGGGATAGCGCTCGACGTCGGCGACCAGATCGAACATCTGCTGCGCGGTGTGGTGCACCCGGCGCTTGCTGGAAAATCTCGGCATCGGCCTAGCGCGACAGTGCAGCCCGGGCCGCTTGCAGTTTGGCGAAATCGTCACCGGCGTGGTGCGACGAGCGTGTCAGCGGGCTTGCCGACACCATCAGGAATCCCTTGGTGTAGGCGACCTTCTCGTAGCTCGCGAACTCATCCGGTGTGACGTAGCTCATCACGGCGTGATGCTTGCGGGTCGGCTGCAGATATTGCCCGATGGTGAGGAAATCGACATCCGCCGAGCGCAGGTCGTCCATCACCTGCAGCACCTCGTGACGTTCCTCGCCGAGGCCGACCATGATGCCTGACTTGGTGAAGATGGTGGGGTCGATTTCCTTGACCCGCTGCAACAGCCGGATCGAATGGAAATAGCGCGCGCCGGGGCGCACCGTGAGATAGCGCGACGGCACGGTTTCCAGGTTGTGGTTGAACACGTCGGGCTTGGCCTTGGCGACCACTTCGAGTGCGCCCTCCTTGCGCAGGAAATCCGGGGTGAGGATTTCGATCGTGGTGGTCGGGCAGCGCGCGCGGATGGCGCGGATGGTTTGCGCAAAATGCTCGGCGCCGCCGTCGGCGAGATCGTCGCGGTCAACCGAGGTGACCACCACATGAGCGAGGCCCAGCTTGAAGGTCGCTTCCGCGACATGCTGCGGCTCCGACGCGTCGAGCGCGCCGGGCATCCCGGTCTTGACGTTGCAGAACGCGCACGCCCGGGTGCAGGTGTCGCCCATGATCATGAAGGTGGCGTGCTTCTTGTCCCAGCACTCGCCGATGTTCGGGCAACCGGCTTCCTCGCACACCGTGACGAGGCCGTTCTCCTTGACGATGTTGCGGGTGTCGGCATAGCCGCGGGTATTCGGCGCCCGCACCCGGATCCAGTCCGGCTTCGACGGCGATAGCGCGTCCGGCCGGTTCACCTTTTCGGGGTGACGGGGGCGTACCTGGTTGGTGGAGACGGTATCGACGACGACGACCATGTTCAGTCCGGCAATTGACAGGAGTACCTAGCTAATCGGTGTCGCCTGTGGCTGCAACCCTCGCCGAACCTAGCAGAAACGTGCAAGATATGGGCAGTTTTCATCTGTTCCACAGCGATTCCCGACCTGAAATGGCTCGAAGTCCCAAAGCGGCCGTTGCCTCCGCGCCCCGCCTCGGCAAGACGTTGAAACGCTCGTTTTTCGCCCGCAACGTGCTCGAGGTGGCGCCCGACCTGATCGGGGCGACGATGCTGGTCGACGGCGTCGGCGGTATTATCGTGGAGGTCGAGGCCTACCATCATTCCGAGCCGGCCGCGCACTCCTTCAACGGCCCGACACCCAGGAACATGGTGATGTTCGGCCCGCCCGGCTTCTCCTATGTCTACCGCTCCTACGGCATCCACTGGTGCGTCAACTTCGTCTGCGAAAAGACCGGCTCCGCCAGCGCCGTGCTGATCCGCGCCCTGGAGCCGACCCACGGCATCCCGGCAATGCGCCGCCGCCGCGGCCTGCATGACGAGCGCTCGCTGTGCTCCGGCCCCGGCAAACTCTGCGAGGCGCTCGGCATCACCATCGCCCACAGCGAACTGCCGCTCGATGCGCAGCCGATCGCGCTGCATGCGCGCACGAGCAAGCCCGAGGTCGTTACGGGGAAGCGCATCGGAATTACCAAGGCGGTCGATCTGCCATGGCGGTACGGGCTGAAGGACTCGCGGTTTGTAAGCAAGCGGTTTTGAATCGCAAGCGTCGCTACACCGCGTGGTGACAGACCGCCTCGATGCGGTTGCCGTCGGGATCGCGCAGGAACGCCGCATAATAGGACGCGTGGTAATCGCGCAGGCCCGGCGCGCCGTCGTCGGTGCCGCCAGCCGCGATGCCGGCATCCCAGAACGCATCGACCTGGCTCTGCCACTTCGCCTTGAAGCACCAGTGGCGGCCGGCAGCGTCGTCCGGCTTCGCGCCCTTGCGGATGGTGAGATAGACCCGGTCGGGATAGGCAGGCCGCGCCCGCTCGCCATAGCCGAGCCAGTCGTCGCGCCGGCCGACCTTGACCACACCGAGCGTCTTCATGATCGCATCGTAGAACCGCTCAGCGGCGGCGATGTCGGAAACCGTGATGGAGACGTGGTCGAGCATGCGCTAACCTCGTTACGACGCGTTCTTCAGCCGCTCCAGTGCTTCGAGGATATTCGCTTTTCTTGTTGCTGCGGCCTCGCGTTTTTCCCGCTCTTCCTCGACGATCTCTTCCTTTGCGTTGGCGACGAATTTCTCGTTGGAAAGCTTGGCATCGACCCGCTTGATGTCGGCATCGGCCTTGCCGAGCTCTTTTTCCAGGCGTCCGCGTTCGGCCGCGAAATCGATCACGCCCTTGAGCGGAACGGCGACGACCTCGCCGCGCACCAAAAGCTGCACGGCGCCATCGGGCATCGCATCGGCGAAAGAAATCTCGGACAGCCGCGCCATCCGCCTGGCGACGTCGCTCCAGCGCTGCACGCGCCCCTTTGTCTCTGCCGAGACCCCGACGAGCACCAGCGGCGTCAACGTCGACGGCGGGATGTTCATCTCCGCCTTCACCGAGCGCACCGTACTCAAGAGATCGACGACCCAACCGATCTCGGCTTCGGCGGCAGGATCGCTGAAGTCGCCGGCGTCGAGCGCGCGAATGACCGGGGGAATGAGCGCGTCACCGGGACCTGCGAGCGCGATTTCCGCCATCTGCTCGGCCGACAGGCCCTTGCGCGGCCACTCAGCCAGCACCAGCAGGCCGTCGCGCTTGGCCGTCACTGCCCACAGCTCTTCGGTGATGAAGGGCATGAACGGATGCAGCAGCTTCAGGATTTCGTCGCGGGCCCACGCGACCATGGCGCGGGTCTCGGCCTTGGCCGCGCCCTCCTCGCCCATCAACACCGGCTTCGCCAGTTCCAGATACCAGTCGCAATAGACGTTCCAGACGAAGCGATACATCGCACCCGCAGCGTCGTTGAAGCGATAGGCCTCGAGCGCCTCGGTCACTTCGCGCGTGGCGCTTGACGTTTCGTGCGCGATCCACCGGTTCAGCGTTTCCTTGGCGCTGTGCGCATCGAAACCGGCGGGCTTGTCGCAGCCGTTCATCTCGGCAAAGCGGCAGGCGTTCCACAGCTTGGTCGCGAAGTTGCGGTTGGTCTCGACGAGTTGCGGCGACAGCTTGATGTCGTGGCTGTGGGCCGCACCGCGCGCCAGCGCAAAGCGCAGCGCGTCGGCGCCGAAGTCGTCGATGACGCCGAGCGGATCGATGACGTTGCCTTTCGACTTCGACATCTTGGCGCCCTTCTCGTCGCGGACGAGACGGTGAATGTAGACGGTGGAGAACGGGGTCTCCTTCATGAAGTGGATGCCCATCATCATCATGCGGGCGACCCAGAAGAAGATGATGTCCCAGCCGGTGACGAGCACGTTGGTCGGGTAATAGCGCTTCACTTCCGGCGTATCGTCGGGCCAGCCGAGCGTCGAGAACGGCCACAGGCCGGACGAGAACCAGGTGTCGAGCACATCTTCATCACGGGTGATGAAGCCTTCGCGTTTGGCAGCATCTTGCGCCATCTCTTCGCCCTGCTCCGGCGTGATGACTTCCTGCTCGACATAGTAGCCGAGCGCATTGCCGACCGCTTCCTCTTCGGTCTCGGCCACGAATACCTTGCCGTCCGGCCCGTACCAGGCCGGGATCTGATGGCCCCACCAGAGCTGGCGCGAGATGCACCAGGGCTGGATGTTTTCCATCCACTCGAAATAGGTCTTTTCCCAGTTCTTCGGCACGATCTCGGTCGCGCCCGAACGCACCGCTGCGATCGCGGGCTGCGCCATGGTCTTGGCGTCGACATACCACTGGTCGGTCAGGTACGGCTCGATGACCGCGCCGGAACGGTCGCCATGCGGCACCATGTGCGTGTTGGGCTCAATCTTCTCCAGGAAGCCGAACTCCTCCAGCCGCGTCACGATCTGCTTGCGCGCCGCGAAGCGATCGACCTTGTTCAGCTCTTCCGCCAACTGGCTGGCGCCTTCCGGCAGGCCGCGCAGATAATCCTCGTTGTCGACCAGGGCGAGACAGCCTTCGCGATCGAGCACGCTGATCTGCGGCAGGCCGTGACGCTTGCCTACCTCGAAGTCGTTGAAGTCATGTGCCGGCGTGATCTTCACCGCACCGGAGCCCTTCTCGGGATCGGCATAGTCGTCGCCGATGATCGGAATCCGGCGGCCGACCAGCGGCAGGATCACGTGCTGGCCGATCAGATGGCCGAGCCGCTCATTCTCCGGATGCACCGCGACGGCGGTATCGCCGAGCATCGTCTCCGGCCGCGTGGTCGCAACCACGATGAAGGTCGAAGCGTCGTCGGGATTGAACGTCTTGCCCTCGATCGGATAGCGCAGGTACCAAAGGTTGCCTTTGACCTCGGTCTGCTGCACTTCGAGATCGGAGATCGCGGTCAGCAGCTTCGGGTCCCAGTTGACCAGCCGCTTGTCCTTGTAGATCAGGCCTTCGCGGTGCAGTTCGACGAATACTTTCACGACCGCGCGCGACAGGCCTTCGTCCATCGTGAAGCGTTCGCGCGACCAGTCGCAGGAGGCGCCGAGGCGCTTTAACTGGTTGACGATGACACCGCCGCTCTCGGCCTTCCACTGCCAGACCCGTTCGAGGAATTTAGCGCGACCCATGTCGCGGCGGCCCGGCTCCTGCCGTTCCATCAACTGCCGCTCCACCACCATCTGGGTGGCGATGCCGGCATGGTCGGTGCCGGGCTGCCACAACACGTCGCGTCCGCGCATGCGCTCGAAGCGGCAGAGAATGTCCTGCAGCGTGTTGTTGAGGGCATGGCCCATGTGCAGCGAGCCGGTGACGTTCGGCGGCGGAATCACGATGGTGAAAGGCGCTGCATCCTTGCGCTCGGGACGCCCGGCCTTGAATGCACCGCTGTCCTCCCAGATGGCCGACATGCGGCTTTCGATATCGGCGGGCTGGTAGTTTTTCTCGATCATGACAACGCTGTTGAATCTGGAGGGTGTTTTGGAGCAGGAATTCACCCGGTGGCCGGGCAAGAAAACGCGTCAAAACAATAGGCTAGCGCCTGATTTGGATGTGGACGGAACCGAACAGGCCCCTAGAAAGCCACTGCGCGGCCGCAAGTCAACCTGACCAGCCGCAACAAGCCGCAATAAAGCCCTTCGGAGTGGCTGAATCTGGGCCGGAACTCCGGCTCCGGCTCGCGCGGCGGAAGCTAGCGTCCGCGCGAAACCCGCTCGATCTCGGCCTTGACGATCCGCTCGACCAGTCCGGGCAGATTGTCGTCGAGCCAGGACTTCAGCATCGGCCGCAGCATTTCCTTGACGAGGTCCTCAAGGGTCCGCGCGTTGTTGCTGAGCACGGTATTGGCCAGCGAATTGAAGGCGGATTCCACGGCCGACACCGTCGAGTGCGACAGGATCTGCTGCTGCGGCGCGGGTGCGGCCTCAAACGGCGGCGGCTCATAGGCCGGCTGCCGGTGTGGCGCCTTGGCCGCCGCGCTCTCGGTAAATTCGAGATCATCCTGCGGATCGATCTTGTGGAACGACGCAACCGGCGGCGCTGGCGGCGCCGGGTCCGGCAACGCCATTTCGTCGGTCAGCTCGAACACATCGGCTTCAGGTTCGGGCTGCGCGGGCCTGATGTCCGCCTCAGGCGTCGCCGCGTCGAGGCTCGCCAGCATCGCATCGATGTCGTCCTGGTTGTTGCTCGCGGCAGGCTCGGGCGCCGGCGCAGGCTTGGCCGCAGCGGCAGGCTTCGGCGCAATGGCCGACGGGGGGATATCCTTCATCGCGGGCTTGGCCGGCGGCTCCGGCTTTGCGGCCACGGGCGGGCTTGCGGGCTTCTCGGCAGCAGCCGGCTTCTCGGCAGAAGCAGGCTTGGCCTCGTCGTCGGCGATGATGCGACGGATCGACGCCAGAATCTCCTCCATCGAGGGCTCTTGGACCTTTGCAGGTTGCGTCATCTCCGACTCCACATCGAAACCAACTTACACCAAGTGAGGGAAGGATTTCCGGTTCCGGATGTGCAGGCCGGGATTTTCATCGCGCTCACCTGACTTGTCCCCAGATCAGGTACGCCGATGCATTCGCGCAGGCGTCCCGCTCCCCCCAAGGTTACCCCCGTTAGGGCTGCTACCCGGCGCGCGGCCGTGAGATGCTAAAAAACGCGGCGCGAATCGCTCAGCTCACCCCGAGAACGGTACGTCATGCCGGCAAATATTTGCAAGCAAACGCCCGGTGCCGAGGGCACCGGGCGATTACGCATATCCGTTGTGTAGCAGCAATGCCGCAGGCGACCGGCGAGCGCAAAAGCGCCGTTGCGAGCGCAAACGCGCCGCCGGGTTCAGCGGCCGTCCGGCGTGCGGACGCCAGCCCAGCTATCGCGCACCTGATGGTAGTGCACGCTTGGATCGTAGACCGTGGTCGGCAGGTTGAGCACGATCGGCGACAACCGCCCGATCGTGTTCAGCACCGAGTAGGACGCAACGACACGGTCATGCTGCGCCGTCACCAGCGCGACCCGCGCGTTGACCAGCGCCTGCTGCGCGTTCAACACGTCGAGCGTGGTGCGCTGTCCGGCCTTGGCTTCCTCACGCACGCCATTCAGCGCGATTTCGGATGCGGTGACCTGCGACTGTGCGGACTGCACCTGCGCCTTGCCGGCCACCAATTGCCCCCATGCGGTGACGACGTTGGCGCGGGTCTGGTCGCGGGTCTGTTCAAGTACGAGCCGCTGCTGCGCCAGCGTTTCCTTGGACTGGCGGATCAGCGAATATTCCGCCCCGCCCTGATAGATCGGAACCGTCAGGTTCGCGGTCGCGGACGCGCCGAACGAACGGTACAGCGTCATGGTGGATTCATAGGTCTGCTGGGCGGAGACCTGCATTGTCACCGTCGGCAGCAACGCGCCTTCGTTGACCTTGACCTGGAGATAGCTGACGTCGATGCCGAACATCGCCGCGGTGACGTTCGGGTTTTCCGTCAGGCCGAGTTCGACCGCGCTCGGCAGCGTGCCCGGCAAATAGCGATCGACCGGCGAGCCCGGCGCCAACGCTTCCGGCTCGTTGCCGATGATGCGGCGGAAGTTCGATTTGGTCGTGACCAGCGTGGATTCAGCGGTCAGGAGCTGGGTTTTGCCGGCGGCGAGCTGTGCTTCCGACTGCGCGACGTCGGTGCGCGTCACCTCGCCGACATTAAATCGGTCGCGTGTCTGCTTCAGCGTCTGTTCGAGCACACGGACGTTGCTCTTCTGCACTTCGACGATTGCAGAGTCGCGCAGATAGTCCATGTAGATCGTTGCCGCCGACAGCAGCACGGTCTGTTCGAGCACGCGCAAGGCTTCGCGCGCGCCGGAAACCTGGCTCTCTGCGGCGCGGGTTTTATTGGCGGTCTGCTGGCCGTTGTACAGAGTCTGAGAAATCGTGGCGCCGACGCTGCGTGGCGGATTGGCGCCGTGAGTTTCGGTGCGAACGATCGTGGTCACGCCGTTCGCATTCGTGCCACCGCCAGCGGTTGAATTTGTGTCGGTGTATTGATAGCCGGCGCTTGCGGTCAAAGCGACCTTCGGGCGATAGCCCGACAACGCCTGCGGAACGTTTTCGTCGGTGAAGCGCACCGTAGCGCGCTGCGCGTTGAGCTGCGGATTGTTCTGATAGGCGCGCACCAGTGCGGCCTCGATCGTGTCGGCCAGGGCGGGCACCGGGCCCATACAAGCTAACAGAAGGACCGAAGCCGCAGCTCCGGTGAAAGCCTTCACCCCACGCATCCCTGGAAATCCATTCATTTCATTCGCCGGATCACGTGTGCATACGAATTGTTAATGCACGCATGAACCGAACGTCGCTTCAGTCGAAGTGAGTCCCGGCTCACCTTAAGCCGCGGCTAGGCTGGACGGAACTACCTCGCAAGCGCACACCGACGAAACTCTCGATGTGGGGCAATCCGGCCACACTTCTGATTCAGAACGGGATTTTAACGGCCGTTCGTGACGGCCGGGGGTCGGCAAAGCGGCCGAAAATCTAGAAAACGAAGGCCGGAACCTGTTCCATTCCCGGCAGCACCGGGGCTGCCGCATCGAACAGCGCGCGGTGCCCGAAATCGCCGTGGGAACGGGTTACCAGCGTGGCCCGCTGCGGCTGCGACATCGCGAAAACGCCAACCAGCCGGCCGCCATCCTGCAGTTGCCCAAGCAGTCGCTCCGGCACGGTCGCAGTGGCGCCATTGAGCACGATGACGTCGTACGGCGCACCTGCCTGGTCGCCGTCGGCCGCGGCCGCCGTCCGGACCCCGACATTTCCACAGCCATTCTGGGCGAGAATGGCGGCAGCCTTGGTCGCAAGCGCCGAATCGCCCTCGGTTGCCGACACCTGCCCGGCGAACTGGGCGATGACGGCGGCGGCGTAGCCGGTCGCGCAGCCCACCACCAGGACGCGGTCGGTCGACTTGATTTCGGCCGCCTGCAGCATCTTCGCCAGCACCACCGGCTTGATCAGGAACCGCCTGGTCCCGCCGGCCTCGCTGACGTCGAGATCGAGGTCCAGATAGGCCAGCGCGCGCTTGCTTTCAGGCACGAAGGCCTCGCGCGGCACCGCCAGCATGGCATCGAGGATTCGGATATCGGTGACGTCGCTGGGGCGAACCTGACCATCGACCATTTTCAGGCGCGCGGTCGAAAAACCGGACATAGCTTGAGACCCTGGGCTGAGATCCTGAGAGCTTCGGCGTTACCGCCGGAAAGCTGAAACCGGGTCATCTTTGGTACAAGCTCCGGCAAAACGCAACACGCCGCTCACGCCCGCGGTGGCAATGCGCTTCGGTCGAAGCGTTGCGAGCGCCGGGCAGGATTATTGCGGCATTTCAGATGCGGGAATGGGCTGGCTCCCCGGGCTGGATTCGAACCAGCGACCATTCGATTAACAGTCGAATGCTCTACCGCTGAGCTACCGAGGAATAGGCGAAACAATCGTTCGCGAGCGGGGAGCGTATAACAAAGCAATTCGGGCTTGCAAAGGACCAAATGTCCACTTCGGACCGTCGATTACGCCGAGGCGTAAAGCTGCCATGTCACAAGGGTTTGCGGCCGGTTTTTCGCCTTCTTCGGACATGATCCGTAACACTCCGGTGCAACGCCGCCATCCCCGGATGTCATGGAGCAGTCGCCAAATCGACTCAATCCAGCCAGACCCTCCACGGATTGCCGGATTCACGGGAGCTGATTCCATGCCAGTCATTGCAGCCGACCTGATACGGGCAGTGCCATCGATTGTCCCGAGCGACATCCCTGCCCTGAGCGACGACGAGTGCCTGCTGCGGCTGGCGCGGGCCGTCGAGGACCATGATTCGGAAGATCTCGACGAGGTCGCGCGGCTGATTGGCCGCCTGATCGTGACCATCGAATAGACAGGTAAGGCGACCGGCTCGAACGGGGGGCACGGCGGATGCTGCCGCGCCTACACTACGCCAGGCGCAGGATTGGCGGTTACTCAGCCAGGAACGACGTCGTCTTGGTACCGGAGTCGTAGCGCAGTCTCAGCACGTTGAACTTGCAGAGATTGACGTTCTTCCACAGCACCGATTCGTTGTAGTTGGCCCAGTCGACCTTGATGTTCCAGACGCACCCCTCATCGTCCTCGTCGAACTCGACGTAGGCGGTGTCCTGGTTGTTCAAGGTCTTCTCGAGCTCGTTATCCCACTCGTCGAGTCCGTCGTCAGGGGCGTTGAAGCCCAGAAACTTGATGGCATAGCCGGTCTCGTTGACCACCGAGACGTTGCGGCTGTCGGCGGCAACGGCGCTTTCGGCGACCAACGAAAGCCCGACAAAAACCAATGCAGAAAAAACAAACTTCATCAGAAACCTTCCCGTTGCCAGTGGCCCGACGAGATCAATCTAGCCGTGTTGCGCAATTGCTGGATAGTTACCGATTTATAACTGCCGGTCTGCGACCATTTTTGAAAACGCAGCGACGATGGTGACAGGCCCTGCGCGGCGCCGGTTTGTCTTGCACCGATGCCGGGCTGCCTGCCTTGACAACGCGGCCGTCGTCACGGCCAATACCGGCATTAAATTTCGAAGAATGTGATTTTTCTCACAATTGGCCCCGCACTGGCGGGGATAGCGTCCACCCGGGGAAACTCTTCAGTAACCAAGCCGGCCGCGATCGCGCGTTCATTAAAATGCGAGCGATCCGTTCAATCTGGAAACAAAGCCCTTTTGGCATCGTGAGCTCTCGAACCCCGGAGAGCGCGATGAGTGAAGTTGAATTCGACCTTTTGCTGGATGCCGTGCAGACGGCTATTGCGCCCGAACCGGAGGATGATTTCTTGGCCCAGTCCCTGCCCCGTTATCAGCCGCCACGCGCCGCCAACGACAACCGGGCCCCGTGGCCGCTGGTTCCGTTCCCCGAAGGCTGGTACGCCGCCTGCTGAGGCGGGATTGCTTAAATCTCGGGGAGACTGTAGCTAGTCCGCCGATGGGGCCACGTGGCGGAGTGGTTACGCAACGGTCTGCAAAACCGTGTACACCGGTTCAATTCCGGTCGTGGCCTCCATAAATGATTTCAAAGGCTTAGGACGAAATTCCCTCCTCGAAAATTAGCCCTTAAAGACCCATTGGGGACCCGGCAGGGACCCTCATTGGATTGCATGGCCTCTGCCTTGCCAGCGGCGCTAACTAGCTCCTCCCCGCCGACACTGTCCTCTGCGAGTTTCCTTCCCGGCCCCGTGCGGTCTCAAGGCCGCCCCGTTTATAAGGGGTCTTTGAATTGGAAATCGGAAGTCAAAAACCCACAAGCATATGGGTCTTTGAAGCCGCAATTTTCTTCTAAAAACCGGCTACCGACCGCCGCGATTTTCTCAGCATGTCCGCGATCGACACTGATCGAAAAGCGGAGTGCAAGCATGTCATCGACACAGGGCAACGTGACTGGGCGCAAGCCCGGCGAAACATCATCAGGCCAATCTCTGTCAATCGGCTCCCAAATTTGACCCCGTATCGGCGTCCAATTTTGACCCCTTTGAGCGACGGGTTTTGGCGGTAGCGCTCGCCTCGTCGGAGCTGGCCGGGGTTGCGGAGACGTGGCGAGC
>Ga0209023_10004509_pt1 | contig 15810 bp, 5 predicted proteins | sample LakOneMetagenome_FD_187468 | JGI IMG/M metagenome (GOLD analysis project Ga0209023, IMG submission 187468) | Freshwater and sediment microbial communities from Lake Erie, Canada (SPAdes) (version 2) | ecosystem: Environmental > Aquatic > Freshwater > Lentic | place: Lake Erie, Canada | collected... | reverse complement strand
CTGCGCTCGCGACCGCCGAGATGCGCTGGCAGCTCACCACCCAACTCGGGGTCACGTGGCGGCGCAGCCCGCGCGGCGTGTGGGAGATCGACGGTGTCCCCGACGCCGTGCTCGACGAGTTCTCCCAGCGCCGCGACGCCATCAAAGCGGCGGTCACCGAGCTCGAACGGATCCTCGGGCGACCGATCACCAAGAACGAGGTCCAAGACGTCGTGCTCGACACCCGCGACGCCAAACAACCCACCACCGTCGGCGAGCTCCTGGCGCACTGGAACAACCGAGCCGCCCGCCACGGCTTCGGACGTGAGGCGATCAACGCCTGCTTCCCCGGCCCCACCACCCCGGTGTGGGCCCCGGACGTCGAGGCGCGGGTGCTCGACCGACTTACCGGGCCCCAGGGTCTGACCGAGAACGTGAACTGGTTCACCCAGGGCGACGTGATCCGCGCGCTAGTCGACCTCGAGATCGACACGGACGGCCGCGGCGCGCAGCCGATCGTGTTGCCGCCCGCGGAACTCGAAGCGCTCACCGCGCGCGTCCTTGCCGATCCACGGATCGTGGAGCTGCTCCCCGGGGTCGGCGGCGACCGAGTGGCCGGGCCGAACGGCCAGCCCGAATCGGTCTTCACCACGATCGAGTTGCTCGAGGTCCAGGAACGGATCCGCGACCGGTTCGCCGCCGGTCTGCACGCGGGAATGGCCGTAGTCCCGCGAGAAGCGATCGGCGCCGCACTGGACGGTGGTCCAAGGCTCGACGACTCCCAGCGGGCCATGGTGGGTTCGCTGTGCACCAGCGGCGCCCAGATCCAAGCCGCGATCGGGCCTCCCGGATCCGGCAAGACCGCCGCCATGTCCGCCGCCGCGGCCGCGTGGCACAACGCCGGCTACACCGTGGTCGGCGCCGCCGTGAAAGGCGAAGCGGCCCGGCTCCTCGCGGAGGCCGCCGGGGTCGAGACCAATACCCTCGCCTGGTACCTCGCCCACGACGACCCCGACCGCCACCCCTTCGACAGCCGCACCGTCGTGCTCGTCGACGAAGCCAGCACGATCAGCGACCGCGACCTCGACCGACTCCTCGCCGCCGCTACGACCACCGGGTGCACGATTCGCCTCATCGGCGACCCCGCCCAACACGGATCCGTCGGCGCCGGCGGATCCTTCCGCTCCCTCACCGTCACCCACCACGAAATCACCCCCGCCCTCACCGGGAACCGACGACTCCACACCGCCACCGAGCGCGCCACCGCGGACCTGGTCCGCGCCGGGCAGATACCCGCCGCGCTCGCTCTCATGAGCGAGACCGGACGCCTCGTCGAAGCCGGTTCGGAGGTCGAAGCCCAAGTTGCCGTCATCGAGCGGTGGTGGCAGCACCGCCAGAGCGGCGACGCTCACCCGATGGTCGACCGGGTCAACACGACACGGCGCACCCTCAACACCCTCGCCCACCAACTGCGTGTCGCGGTGAGTGAGGTCCAACCCGCAGGACTCCGCAGCGCCGCCGGCCTCGAGTTCGGCGTGGGCGACGACGTCATCGCCAAAGCCCCCGCCCGCCACCTCCACGCACCCACCGACCCGTCCCGCTACGTGCGCAACGGATCCCTCGGCGTCGTCGCCGCCGTCGAGCCAGGAGCGCTGATCATCGACTTCGACGGCATCGGACCCATCACGATGCCCGCTGCCGACGTCGACGGGCCTGCCGGTCGGCCCGGTCTCGACTACGCGTACGCGTTGACGTCCTACGCCGTGCAAGGCGCCACCTTCGAACGCTCGACCTCAGTCATCACCCCAGCGAGCAGCCAAGCCGAGCTCTACGTCGACATCACACGCGGCCGCCACGAGAACGTCGCCATCGCCGTGCAACCCATCCCAGACGACACTGAAGAGCCCCATCTCCCACAACTCCCGGACCCGGCCCTCCGCGACGCTGTTGCCGCCGGCGTACGGGCCAAGCCCGGTGACCAGGCCGTGACCGAACTGGACCCGCTCGCCCTCGCGGCGGCCCGCGTACGCAGCACACGATCGCTGGCCTCACTCCACGCCGAGCGCAGGACCCTGCCGCGAGATGCGCCCAGTCAGGACGCCGCAGTGCTCGAGCGCGCCGAGATGATGGCGGCCGGCGCAGTGCAGCGAGCAGCACGAACCCGCCCGCCTCCTGATGTGGAAGCAATTTTGGGCCCTCGACCCACCATCCCTTGGCAAGCCTACGAATGGGATGAGGCAGGCGCTTCGATCGCTGTCTACGAGGCCCGATGGCTGCAATCGTGGCGCCTGCGCCCGCTCCACCACCAGTTCACTGATCATGAGGACGTCGCAGCCCAGGTCGGTGCGACCCGCGGCCTTTCGTCGGAATGGGCGGAACTGAGGCGACGAGCCCCTCGCCCCACCGAGGCCAGAATTTCGCTATGACGGCGTGCTTCCTCGGGTTCCAAACGGGAACTCGTGTCTCACGCGATCCCGGCGCGTACGGCGCCTCTCAATTCGCTGCAGGCCCTGTCTTGACCTTCCCACTGGCCGGGCTGGGCTGAACGCAGCACGTCGTTCACCCTTCGAAGTCCAGGCGACTGCCACGTAGGAGGACCAACGGGCTGGCACCCGCCGGCGCCTTTTGATGGGCAGGCAACGACGTTGGGATCTAGAGTTGCGCCCATAAGCACCACTGGTTTCGGAGTGGCCGGTGAGCCAGGTGCTGGACAGCGGCCAGCACTTGTATTCGAGTTGCGGAGGCGGACTGAGGCAGCGGCTTGTTCACGTGCTCGCAGACGCGACGGCCCCGTTCCTCGATGCACTGGATGCCGAGGCCGCAGGTGCGCTTTCTTCGCGTTCGATGGGTCGGTTTCGACCGATGCTCTAAGAGCTTTGCGGGCTGGATCTTGACCGCCACCCCTATGCCCAACTTCTGCGGGCATCGCTGAAGTCGAGTGCCGATCGACTCGACGCGCAGGCCTGTTCGGACCTCCGCACAGCCCGCGGCAATTTCGTGCGAGGGGGTGACAGTGACGGAGTGGCCTTGGTGCACTTCGAGCTCGGCCTCGCGCTAGTACGACCCGCGCGGAAGTCATTGTGACTTACGCGACCTCGAGGGGTCGGCCTTCGGCCACCCCGCTGTCATGAACGTTGAGCCCGGCGAAGAGCACCGCGGTGCCGTGGCGGACGTATTCGAACTCGCGGCGCGTCGGCGTGCCCGGCACCGCGGGCTTGGTCGGGTTCTTCCGCGACCGCGCCGGCATCCCCGACTTCTCGTCGACCGACCACACCACAGCGTTCTCGGGCGGGTTCAAGTACAGGCCACACACGTCCGCGGCCTTCTCCCAGAACGCAGGGTCGTGACTCTCGGTATCCGGGCCTCGGTGGGTGGCGGAGATTGGACGTCGGGCGGAGGACGCGACCGAGCTGTGGGGAGCAACTGAGTTGACCGGGATTTCCGCTCGGTCGTTGTGGCTTGCGCCTCAACGCGAGTGCGACGCAGAGGACTCTCGCGTCGGTGCCGCGAGGCCCATCTTGTCGACTCAGCCAAATGATTCGTCCTCAGCGGCGGCGGTACATGCGTCGCACCAGAGCCGGTGTGAACGGGACCATGTCCTTTCACGCCTCGCTCGGGTTCAGCACTTTGACGAAGAGGACGCCGATCGGAGCTCGTTGGTGGCCGCGTTGGACCCTTTCAGCAGCATGGGTGCGGCCTACTTCGAGGCAAGCTCGCAAAGCCTTGGGCCCCGAGTCGTGGCGCCTCGAGCGTGACCGCGAAGACATCGTGTTGGACCTCGATGGCGCCTATCTCGATCTCGACAAAGCGATCGACGCAGCGTCGGCCGTTGCCTCGTCGCACATGCAGGCCGAGATCGCCCGAAATGGCGCCCTTGCGCAACTGCTCCTCCCGGGGCTCCCCGCCTGGACCCACGAGGACTGGGTGGTAGAAGCCAACGACTTCCGACTCGCGACGGTCGAACGCCTCCACCGCAACACACCGGACGGTGCCTGACCCAAGAAGACTGTGTACATTGGAGACTTTGACATCGGTTTGACTTGGCGTTTGTACCGTCAGGGTGCCGGCGTGCGAAGGAGTCGTCGGCGAGGAAGGCGGAACGTATGGCGCGGCGGACAACTAGACAAGGGCTCGGCGCCTTTCGCCGCCGACATCCAAGAGCCAGTAACGCGCGTCTGAGTGACAATCAAGGCCCCCTGCCGACCGACTCTTGCAATGCCCCGCTACCGAGTGCTCCGAAGCCGGACGGCGACGCGCACACAACCGACCGACGGCGGTTGTGGTGAAGATGAAGTTGGGTATTCGGTCGTCGGCGTCGTTCGGCGGCAAGGCCGCAGGGCGGGTCTCGTGGCTGCTCGCGGTGAGCCTCGTTGTACCTGTGTGTGCGATCGTGGGAACGGGTGTCGGTTTCACAAGTGCGAGCGCAGCCCGCGTCTCCTCGAACTTCGCGAGCCCAAGCCCCACAGGCGTAGCCCTCCCGATTGACCGCCGGGCGATCGGGATGCGCAATCCGGACAGTATTGTCTCGGGGTCGGACGGCGCGCTCTGGTTTATGAACCACGGCAACAGCACAATCGGGCGCATGACGACGAATGGTTCGGTCTCAATATTCACAGACCCCTCGTTTTCGTTCCGTTCAGACGCCGGCGATATTGGTGGAGACATCGTCGTTGGACCAGACGGAAATTTGTGGTTCACGAATCACAATGGTCGGGGTATTGGTCGTATCACGCCTGCCGGTGCTGTTTCTATGTTCACCGGTGATGCGTCCAATGAGATCATTAGTTCGAGTTCCATCGCGGTTGGCCACGACGGAAACATTTGGTTCACCAGCGAAACTCCGTCGCATTTTGACACGGAATTGGGCCGAATCACTCCATCCGGCCAAGTCAAGACGTACAGTGAAATCTCGAACGTATCGGATATTGTTGGTGGACCAGACGGAGATATGTGGGCGTGGAGCTCAGGCAGCATCCTCCGCACGTCGACTGGGGGTGTTCCGCAACCGTCAATCCCGGTCCCCGGCTTGATGCCTTTCACCCAGCATTCGATGTTGCTGGCTCCCGACGGCAACGTATGGTCGGGCGTACAAGTCGCACCATTTGGGTCGCCTGGAATCCTCCGTGTATCACCAAATGGCGTTACGACACTGTTCACCAGTCCGAACTTGGGTTCCAAGTTTCCTGGGAGTCTTGTTGTAGGCCCAGATAACGCGTTGTGGTTTGGTGTCGACTCACGCCTCGGGAGAATCGACTCGTCTGGTGCGATGAGCTTCGTCGAAATGTCGGGAGCTGATCCACAAGGTGAGGATATGAGCTTGGGGGCAGACGGCAACTTCTGGATGGTCGGCGCATCCTTTAACGCCATCTTCCGGATCAGTATGGCGGGCGAAGCCTCGAAATTCTACGGAAATGGGATCAACAATCCTGCAGCACCTGCAGCCGCTCCTGATGGAACAACCTGGTTCATAAATAGTCTAGGCATGAGCCTCAATTCGGGCCAGCAATCAATCGGGAAGATCACTCCAGGCGGCGCCGTGGACTACTTCACTGACGAACAGATCACTGGGCCCAGCAATAGCTTTAATACGATCGGTGGTGTCGCGGTGGGCCCTGATGGAAATGCCTGGATCACCATACAGCCAGAGACGGGGCCCGGTTCGATAGCGAAGGTGTCACCAACGGGCGCGATCTCGCACTACTCGTCTCCTTTGTTTGATTCACCTTCGGGAATCGCGCTCGGCCCCGACGGCGCCCTTTGGTTCACAAATGGCCACTCGATCGGGCGAATAACTACGGCCGGGGCGATGAGCACATTCCCCAATATCGGAGGAATGTTTACGGGATCGGCGATCACCGCAGGTCCAGATGGCAGCATGTGGTTTCTCGGTGGATCGACTTCGCCGTACCGACCAATCGTAGGTCGGATTTCCGCCACGGGATCCTTCTCCATGTATCCGCTCCCAAATTGGAGTGACTCGATCAGCGCTGGCCCTGATGGAAACGTCTGGATGAGTGGCAACGTGGGCTCCGGCGTCCTTCGAATTTCGCCCGGAGGCGTTGTAACCAGTTTCACTGACGCCAATTTGACGGATACTGCCAGCATCACTTCGGGTCCAGATGGGCATCTATGGTTCATCAGCACCGATCTCGCAGGTGCCCACTCTATCGGTCGAATCACCACGAGCGGTCAATTCAGCTACGTCGCCTTGGGCTTGAGACTAAGCGGTGACCCGGGAGGTATCGCCCTCGGGGCCGACGGCAACATGTGGATGACGGACAGGGCGAGCAACTCGCTATTCACTGTTTCGCCTCACTCGAACTTGGCGAGCTTCTCATTGTCACCATGGACCGGCCCGGCTCCATTGTCCGTGACGGCTAATGCGTCTGGCGTCGGGCCCTGGAGTTCGTATTCTTGGGATTGGGGGGATGGGAGCACCGATTCTGCGGGGGTCACGGTGGGTCACACCTATTCGTCGCCGGGGTTCTTTTCTGTGACGTTGACCGCTGCGGATAGGTCGGGGGGGTCCGCTTCGTTCACGAAGTGGGTGCATGCCGCGAGCAACGCCGGGACGTACGTGGCGTTGGGTGACTCGTATTCGTCCGGGGAGGGCGCCGGTTCGTATGATCCTACGGCCGGTGATCCTTTGGTACCGACAGGTCCACCCTTGTCGTCCTCCTGTGACCGCAGCTCGCAGGCATACGGGCGTCTCGGCATCGCTGGCTTCGCGAATCGGAATGTGATTCTGGGAGCGTGTAGCGGCGCGGTCACCGACAACGTGGGAACAGAAGCCAATCCCTATGGTGTGGGCCAGTTCGGCGAGCTCGGCCAGTTGGGAAGGCTCCGTCAAATCGAAGTGAACCATCCCGAAGTGACGCCTTCACTTGTGACAATCTCGATCGGCGGCAACGACGCCAACTTCGGGGGAATTGTGTTGGGCTGCCAACTTGCCGCGGCGGGCGGCGGGGGCTGCCAAAGCGCCTACCAGGCCTGGTTGGCCTCGCAAGGCAAGACTCTTGATGACGTATTGGCCGTCGTTCAAGGTCACGTCGAGGACACTCTGAAACAAGTCCGAAAGGCGGCCCGCGGGGCGAAGATCGTTTTGGTGGGTTACCCTGCGATCTATCCGGATAACCCGACAAGTTGGTGGAACGGCGGCTGCAACATTCAACGGTCCGACGCCGTGTGGCTCCGCAGCCTCTATCAGCAAGCAGACCTACACCTGCAGTCCGCGGCCCGGGATGCGGGAGTCACGTTCCTCGACGTTTTCGACGCGTTTGCCGGCCACGAAGTGTGTAACCCGAAGCAAAGTAGCGAGTGGGCCAACGGTCTCAGCCTGAGTCTCCCGCTCCACCTTAACGGGAGCTTCCACCCCAACGCCGCGGGGAACCAGCGACTAAATGCGCTTCTCAACGAATGCCTCGCCGGTACCTACAAAGGCTGCCGCAATTCTCAAACCGCCCTAGTCGCACCATTGCAGACCTCAACCACGAACGCCCAAATCGGGAACGGCGACTCGGCGGCCACGTTCTCGACGACGTGGTCCGGTTCCACCGGTTCCACCGTCTCGACAACCCTCGTGTCACCGACAGGGAGAATCATCAACGCCGCGTCGATCGCGCCAGACGTGACGCGTGCCGCAGACGCCGCCACCGAGTCCTTCACGCTTACCAACCCCGAAGCAGGCGTGTGGACCATAGAGATGTACGGCACCAACGTAGCGACCGCGGGTGAAGCCACCAATGTTGTCGTCAATGAACAGCAACCATTGCTGCCCGCCACCAATCAAGCGCCGCGCGCCGACTTCACCACAACCGGGACAACTGGGCCGGCCCCGTTCACCGTGAACTTCGACGGCGCCCGGTCCGGCGACACCGACGGTACGATCGCGTCGTTCGGGTGGGACTTCGGCGACGGCGACGTTTCCACCGCGGCCGCCACCTCGCACACGTTCAGCCAACCGGGCACGTACACACCCAAGCTGACCGTCACCGACGACCGCGGAGCCAAGGACACCCTTATTGGCGCCCAAATCAAGGTGGTCGCTCCTCCTGGGTCGGGGTTTCATCCGGTGGCGCCGTCGCGGATTCTGGATTCGCGGACCGTGAATGGGGGGTGGAGCGGCAAGCTGGCCGCGGGGACGTCGCGGACGCTGCAGGTGACGGGGTTGGCGGGTGGTTCGAGTGTGCCGGCGGCGGCGTCGGCGGTCGTGTTGAACGTGACCGCCACCGGGGCGAGCGCGGGGTCGTTCGTGTCGGTATGGCCCGCGGGCACGGCGCAGCCGAACGTGTCGAGCTTGAACTTCGGGGCCGGTGAAACGATCCCGAACCTGGTGACGGTGAAGATCGGGGCCGGCGGGAAAGTGTCGTTCGCGAACGCGGTCGGCACTGTCGATGTGATCGCCGATGTGGTCGGGTTCTATGACGACGGGACCGGGCCGGGCGATCTGTTCACCGGCGTCACCCCCACCCGACTGTTGGACTCGCGGACCACGAACGGCGGCTGGAACGCCAAGCTCACCGTCGGGGCCCCGCGGGATCTGCTGGTGCGTCAACCCGGAAACGCCGCGGGAGTGCCCGCAACGGCGACGGCGGTGATCGCGAACGTGACGGTCACGGGCGCCACCGCAGGCTCGTTCGTGTCGGTGTGGCCCACCGGGGTCGCGCAACCGAACGTATCGAATCTGAACTTCGGGGCGGGGCAGACGATCCCGAACCTCGTGATCGTCAAGATCGGCGACGACGGCAAGATCCGCTTGGCAAACGCGGTCGGCGCCGTGGATGTGATCGTCGACGTGGTTGGCTACTTCGATCCGAGCTCCGGGTCACGGTTCCATGCGATCACCCCGACCCGGATCCTCGACGACCGGATCAACCAAGGCCTGTCCGGCCCCTGGGGCCCCGGACAGACCCGGACCCTTGCGGTGGCCGGGGCGGCGGGCACGAACGTGCCCGCCGGCGCCACCGGGCTGGTCACCAACGTGACCGCTACCGGCGCGACCGCGGGGAGTTTCATCACCGTGTTCCCCGCCGGGACTGCGGTCCCGAACAGCTCGAACCTGAACTTCGGGGCCGGGCAGACCATCCCCAACCTCGTCACCGCCAAACTCGGGGCCACCGGCCAAATCGCCTTCTACAACAAACTTGGCACCGTCCACATCATCGCCGACACCGTCGGCTACTACGCCACAACGTGATCGTGAGCGACGAACCAAGATGGATACAACTGATCCTGTCGGGGGTCGTCCCGCTGAGAGAACGTGTCTATTCATCAATGAAGGAAGTCTCAAGTCTGGGGTGTTGTGTATGAAGAGCTGGCGACGAACGGGCCGGACCACCACACACAATCTCGGCTGGGCATTTAGCCTATTGTCGGCGACGATTCTCTCTGCAGGGCTCGGCTCGGACTGAGGTGGCCATGGCGACACCCGTGGGCTCGGTCTCAGAACAGGGCCTTGTCTTTAGCTCGCCGACGTCCATCGCATCCGCTCCCGATGGAAACATGTGTTTACCGGCTCTTCGGATCTGAGCGGGGTGTAGCGGTGGGTTGACCGTCCGCGGGCGCGGCACAGGGGCTCAACAGAATCAGTGGTTCCTACGCCAACCGAGCCCGAGGAGCCCCTGTTGGAGATCGACCCTACGCGCATGTGCGAGCTGTTGGTCGGACTGCCCGACGTCGACGTGATCGGCGTCGACGACCCGGTGCCCGGCCAGCTCGTCGTGGTCATCGAGCCCCGAGAAGCGCGCCCGACGTGCGCTCGCTGCGACAGCCGGGCGTGGGTCAAGGACCGCCGCGCCGTCGACCTGGTCAATCTGCCTGCGTTCGACCAGACCGTGACCCTGCGGGTGATCCGCACGCGGTGGCGGTGCCCGAAGCGACGCTGCGGCGTCGGGACCTGGACCGTCGAGCGCCCCGAGCTGGCACCGGCCGGCCATCGCCTCACGACGAGAGCGGGACGCTGGGCGTGTGAGCAGGTGGGCCGCTACGCCCGGTCGGTGACCGAGGTCGCCGCCGCCTTGGGCTGTGACTGGCACACCGTGAACGACGCCGGATCGCGTACGGCGAAGCGTTGCTCGACCCGGACGAGGATCGCATCGGGGCCGTGCCCGCCCTGTCGGTCGACGAGACCCTGTCCTGGCGCGAGGGCCCGTGGCGCATCCAACGCTGGTCGACCCAGCTCGTCGACGCCCGCCACGGACAGCTCCTCGACATCGTCGAAGGCCGCACTGCGGCCGCCCCGGCCGCCTGGCTCGCGGCGCGCGATCCGGCATGGTTGGCCCGCATCCAGTGGGGCGTGCTGGACCTGTCCGGGCCGCTTATGGGGCTTCTTGATTCGCCCGGGGCATCTGCCGGCTGCCCTCAACCTTCCCGTCAGCGGGCGGGGTGGGGCCCCGAGCGCACCGTGCAAGTTCCCGTTGGAATCCCCGACGAGGCACGCAAGCCGAACAACAGGCGCGCTTCAGCGAGATGCCCGCGGACTTTCAACCCCCAATGCAAGGTCAGCTTGCCACCCGGAACCGTTAGGTGGGGGTGTAGTAGCCGGTGGTGTCGTAGATGATGTGGGTGGCGCCGGTGTTGTTGTTGAAGCTGATTTGGCCGTTGGTGCCGGCTTTGATGGCGGTCATGTTGGGGATGGTTTGTCCGGCAGCGAAGTTGACGTTGGAAGCCACGGGGACGGGTTGCCCGGTGGGGTAGGCGGTGACATAGCTGTTGGCGGTGCCGGCGGTGACGGTGAGGTTGCCGATCACGGCGGTGGCCCCGACGGGCACGGGCCCGGTGGTGACGGTGAGGGGACGAGGGGTGCCGGCAACGAGCTTGGTGTTGTTCCAGCCGCCGGTGGCGCCTCGGGAATCGAGGGTACGAGTGGGGGTGATGGAGTGGAACAGGTCACCCGTGGTGGCGTCGTAGTAGCCGACGACATCGGCGATGACGTCGACGGCGCCGACGGCGTTGGCGAGCGCGATAGTGCCGTCAGCGCCAAGTTTGACGGTGACGAGGTTGGGGATGGTTTGCCCGGCGGCGAAGTTGACGTTCGACGCGGTCGGCACGGCGCCGCCTGCAGGGTAGACGGTGAGGAAGCTGTTGGCGGTTGCGCCGGTGGCGGTGATGTTCATGATGACGGCGTCGGCGGTGGCGGGGATGCCGGCTCGGCCGCGCACCGGCAGGGTTTTGGGGGTACCGGCGGTGAGTTTGGTGTTCCAGCCGCCGTTGGGGCCGCGGGAGTCCAGGATCCGGTTCGGGGTGATCGGGTTGTAGCGGTCGGCGGGCACCGCGTTGTAGTAGCCGACGAGGTCTACGATGACGTCGGTCGCGCCGACCGCGTTGGCGAACGCGATCTGCCCGTTGGCGCCGACCTTGACGGTCACCAGGTTGGGGATGGTTTCCCCGGCCCCGAAGTTGAGACTCGACGTGTTGGGCACGGGGGTGCCTGCGGGATAGACGGTGAGGAAGCTCCCGGCGCTGGCGCCGGTGACGGTCACGTTGATGGCCACGGCGTCCACGTTCGTCGGGACTGCGTTGGTTCCCCCGGTCACCGTCAATGGTTTGGGTGCCCCCGCCGTGACCTGGGCGTTCCAGCCGCCGTTGGGTCCCCGCGAATCCAAGACCCGCGTGGGGGCTAACGGATGGAAATACGAACCCGACACCGGTGTCACCGGACTCGAGGCGGCCGATGCCGGGCCCGGGCCGGCCGTGTTGGTGGCGGTCACCTTGAACGTGTATACGGTGCCGTTCGTCAACCCGGTCACCGTGCACGACAACGGCCCCGAGCTCCAACCACATGTCTTGGCCCCCGGCGACGACGTCACCGTGTAACTCGTGATCGGCGACGTGCCGCTGGACGCGGGCGCGGTCCAGGACACTGTCGCCGACCCGTTCGCGGCAACCGCCACGACGGCGGTTGGGATACCCGGCGGTGACGGCGGGACCTGCGGCGTCACGGTGTTTGACAGCGTCGACACGGGGCCCGTGCCCGCACCGTTCCTGGCCGTCACGGTGAACGTGTAGCCGGTGCCGTTGGCCAGACCGGTCACGGTGCAGGTGAGCGGCCCGGAGTCCCACGCGCAGCTCTTGCCTCCCGGGATCGCGGTGACCGTGTAACCGGTGATCGGGGCGCCGCCGTCCGTTCCAGGTGCAACCCAGGTGACCGTCGCTTGGGTGTTCCCTGCGGTGGCGACGGTGTTGGTGGGCGCGCCCGGGGTCGTGGCCGGAGTGACCTGGTTTGACGGGGCTGACGCGGGCCCGGTGCCGACACTGTTCGTCGCGGTCACCGTGAACGTGTACGCGGTCCCGTTCGTAAGCCCGGGGACCGTGCACGAAAGCGGTCCACTCGACCACGAACAGGTGCTGCCCCCCGGGCTCGCCGTGACCGTGTAGCCCGTGATCGGGGCTCCGTTCGCCGCGGGGGCGGTCCAAGCGACGGTTGCCTGGGCATTCCCGCGGGTCGCGGTGACAGCAGTTGGGGTGCCCGGGACGGCCGCGGGCGTGATTGCGTTGGATGGGGCTGACACAGGGCTGGTGCCCATGACGTTGGTGGCACGGGCGGTGAACGTGTAGCTGGTGCCGTTGGTCAGACCGCTCACGATGCACGACAAAGGTCCCGAGCTCCACGTGCAGGTCTTGTTCCCCGGGGTTGCGGTGATGGAGTAGCTGGTGATCGGGGTGCCGCCGTCATCCGCGGCGGTCCAGGCGACGGTCGCCTGACTGTTGCCGGGGGTGGCGAGTACCTGGGTGGGGGCGGCGGACACGGACGCGGGGCGCATAGACCGGGCCCGGTGGTTCTTCGTGTCGGCGATCGTGAGCGTGCCCAACGGGTCCACCGCCACTCCTGCGGGGTGATCGACTTTCGCGGTGGCCGCTGCACCGCCGTCGCCGCTGTAGCCGGCGGTCCCGGTCCCGGCGATGGTAGTGAGGGCGGCGGTGGTGAGATCGAGGCGGCGCACCCGGTTGTTGTTCGTGTCGGCGATGAATACCAGGTTGCCGGTGTCGTATGCCGCAACCTCGGCGGGTTGGTTCAACACCGTTGCGGTGCCGTCACCGGCAACCGTGGAGATCGTCCCGAATGGATCGATCCGTCGGACCCGGTTGTTGCCGGTGTCCGCCACGAACACATCGCCATCGGCGTTGACCGCCACGCCCTTCGGGCTCTTCAGCTGCGCATCTGATCCCGGGCCGTCGTCACCGCTGAACCCGCCTACCCCGGTGCCCGCGACCGTGGTGATCGTCGCGAACCGGTCGATCCGCCGGACCCGCTGGTTCCCCGCGTCCGCCACATACAGCTCACCGTTCGGACCGACTGCGACCCCGACAGGACCCGACAACAATGCGCTCGCGGCGGGACTGCCATCGCCGCCGAACCCCGCAGCTCCCGTGCCCGCAAGCGTGGTGATCACCCCGGTCGTGTCGATCTTGCGGACCCGGTGGTTGCCAGTGTCCGCGACGTACACGTTGCCCTCGTCGTCGACCGCGATCCCTGATGGTCCTTTCAACTGGGCCCCGACCGCGGGACCGCCATCGCCAAGAGACCCGCCAGTGCCGGTGCCCGCGATGGTTGTGATCGTCCCGGCCGCGGAGAGTTTGCGGACCCGATTGTTCACCGTGTCCGCGATGAACACGTTCCCCGCCCCATCCACCGCCACGGCCCCCGGCCCCGACAACGCCGCAGTGGTGCCCGGTCCGTTGTCTCCACCGAACGCCGCCGTCCCGTTCCCCGCGATCGTGGAGATGACCCCCTCGGTCGAGTCCACGATCAGCATCGCCGCGCCCATACCCGTGGTCCCGTCCGCCGCCACGCCCTGCGCGTCAATCGTGTGCAAACCCGCCGCCGTGCCCTCCGGGATCACCACCTCCGCGCGCACCTCACCATTGCTGTCCGCGGCAAACGACCCCAAATCCACCGGCGACGAATGCAATACCAGCCGCACCCCCGCCCCCGGGGACAATCCACCAATGACGACGTCGAACGGCACCAGGGTGTGGAACACACCGAGAAGCTCATTCGCATACGGAACCCGGCCGGTGAGATCGAGCACCGAAAGACCCGGGCCCACCGGGACCGGCTTCGTCACCGGCTTCCCGCTCGGGTTTCCGAGTATGGGGGCCGGCACGAACGCAGCCCACGCTTGATGGCCGGCCACGTTCGGATGAAACACCTCAGGGGGACGCATTGGAAAGCCATTCACCATCGGCGCAGGCGAACACAGCAAGTGCGCGTCGAAGAGATGTTCGGTGTCGGCGAAGTTGACACCCTCCTGCTCGGCCGCCAAAGCGATCACTTGGTTCAGCTGGTGGGTCCGGGCCCGGAACCACAACTGTTCATCCGGCTCGAACCCGAATGTCGAACCACACTCGGTCCCCGAGAAGATCTGTGGATAGCCGTAGACCACAACTGTCGCGTTCGGAGCTCTCGCTTTCACACGTCGGTACACCTCCGCCAAGCGATCGAACAAGGAGTCGATCCTCGCCGCCACCACGTCGATTCCGGCAGGCGAAAGCACCGGAGAAGCTTCGCACGCGACCGCAGTCACGCAGTACGAGGCGATATTCGCGAAACCAACATCATTCCCTCCGATCGTCAAGGTAACTAGCGACGTCGAGGAATCAACGGCATCCAACTGCGGGCCTTCCCCCTGATGGCCCTCTAGGTTCGACGAAAGAATGTCTCCAGTCGTCGCACCGGAACACGCCGCGAACCTCACGTCGTCGAACCCCAACGCGTTCATTCCCCGCATCCCAAAGGCTCCCGTTGAGCGATGGCAACCGTTCCCACTGCCACCTGCCGTCCCGGACACCCACCCACCAACGGCCGCCCCCTCGCCGGACGAATAGGAGTCGCCCAAGACGGCAGCAGATGGACTTACGGATCCGCTGGAGCGGTAGTCGCGACGACCGGCGCCCGAGGCGAGCCCGACTCGGAACTCGTTGTCGGCCTGCGGCAACGAGTTGTCGACTACACCGACACTGACCACACCATCCGCCGGAAGGTAAAGTGGGGCTCTGGGGCTGTAGTCGGCATCGCCGGAGACGGTGATCGACGAACTTGGAATTCCGGTCACACCGTCTAATGCGCGAACCCTGACGTACTGGCAGTCTCCGAGGCTGGAACACGAATGAGAACCGACAAGGGTCTGAAACACGAGTCCGGACATGTCGATAGCGAACTGGCCGACTTCCCGCTCTCCGGGATCCGACGACGCTGGTCGCTCCCATGTCTCCTTGCCTGATGCATCGAACTTCTTTACTCCCGCACCAACAGCCCCATCATCGCCGACATTGGTGACGACGCCGCCATCAGGCGTGGCCGCAAGGCTTGGCTGCGCGTTGCAATTGGGCCACCACGCCGAGGTCTGAGACCACTCAGACGATCCCGAGGGTGTTCGCTTCGATAGGGTGAAGTCGCCCGGACCAATTCCTGTGCCAGTACAGATCCAAATGCTTGGAATGTTGACGGCAAATACTCCGCCCTCGTTGGATACGCTGTACGTGAATCCTTCGCTGCGCGGATTGGGGAGGTCGGCTGTCCGAATCACCGATCCGTCGTATCTCAACCACGCAACCGTCGACCCGGAAAGCACGGCAAGGCCGCTGCGATACGGCACGAGATAGCCAATCGGACTCTGCAATAGTCGGGAGCGAACAGTGACACCGGAAGTCGGGTCAAGTCCGTAAAATTGGTCGGCGACGTAGTATATATAACCGTCGTAGCCAACGGCGAGTCCGACCATCGACTCGATCGACCTATTCCAGATCTCACCAGTCTTGTTCAGTCCAACAAGAACACCCGCGCCACTTCTATTGAGGTAGAGAACGACTATTCCCGCAACGGTCACGCCG
>Ga0209023_10004508_pt1 | contig 15811 bp, 14 predicted proteins | sample LakOneMetagenome_FD_187468 | JGI IMG/M metagenome (GOLD analysis project Ga0209023, IMG submission 187468) | Freshwater and sediment microbial communities from Lake Erie, Canada (SPAdes) (version 2) | ecosystem: Environmental > Aquatic > Freshwater > Lentic | place: Lake Erie, Canada... | reverse complement strand
CCATCCCCGCACCGGTCCTGCGCGCCTTGCATCGCAGCACAATCGTCGCTATGCGCCGCCCGTCTGCGGAGCGCCGTACAGTTTTGTATGGATTTTCTGGCTCCGGTCCACACAGGGGAAGGAAGCGGTACGCGTGGAGAATTCCGGCGGCATTACGGCCAGTCTGCAGGGGCGCTATGCTTCGGCCCTGTTTGATCTCGCCAGTGAGGGCGGCATCGTTTCGGCTGTCGAGAGCGATCTCGAAAACCTCGACGAAGCGCTGCGCGCAACGCCCGACTTCACAGCACTGATTCGCAATCCGCAGATCAGCCGCGAAGCGGCCGGCAAGGCTGTCGATGCCGTTGCCGAGCTTCTTGGCGTCACTTCGCTGACCAAGAATTTTCTGGGGGTACTGTCCGCCAACCGTCGCCTCGCGGTGCTGCCGGCGGTGATCAGCGCATTTCACACCATCGCCGCCGCGGCGCGCGGTGAAGTCACGGCCGAAGTCGTGAGCGCCCACACTCTTGCCGAAGGCCAGATCGAAGCGCTTCGCCAGAAGCTTCAGGCCCGCGAAGGCCGCTCCATCAAGATCAAGACCCGCGTCGACCCCGAGTTGCTCGGTGGCCTCGTCGTGACGGTCGGATCCAAGCGGATCGACGGTTCGATCCGCACCCGTCTCAATACGCTCGCCCACGCGATGAAGGGCTGACGCCAAAGGTTCTATGAAAGGCTGACTATGCAAATCCGCGCGGCAGAAATCTCCAAGGTCATCAAGGACCAGATCGCCAGCTTCGGCACCGAGGCGCTTGTTTCGGAAGTCGGTTCGGTGCTCTCGGTCGGTGACGGCATCGCCCGTATCCACGGGCTCGACAACGTCCAGGCCGGTGAAATGGTCGAATTCGCCAACGGCGTGCAGGGCATGGCGCTCAACCTCGAAGCCGACAACGTCGGCGTCGTGATCTTCGGTTCGGATTCCGAGATCAAGGAAGGGGACATCGTCAAGCGCACCGGAACCATCGTCGACGTGCCGATCGGCAAGGGCCTTCTCGGCCGCGTCGTCGACGCGCTCGGCAACCCGATCGACGGCAAGGGCCCGATCGTTTCCGACCAGCGCAGCCGCGTCGAGGTCAAGGCACCGGGCATCATCCCGCGCAAGTCGGTGCACGAGCCCGTGCAGACCGGCCTCAAGGCGATCGACGCCCTCGTGCCGATCGGCCGCGGTCAGCGCGAGCTGATCATCGGTGACCGTCAGACCGGCAAGACCGCCGTGGCGATCGACACCTTCATTAACCAGAAGGCCGCCAACGCCGGCGATGACGAGAGCAAGAAGCTCTACTGCATCTACGTCGCGATCGGCCAGAAGCGCTCGACCGTGGCGCAGATCGTCCGCCAGCTCGAAGAGAACGGCGCGATGGAATACACCATCGTCGTCGCCGCCACCGCTTCGGAGCCCGCTCCGCTGCAGTACCTCGCGCCGTACACCGGTGCCGCGATGGGCGAGTTCTTCCGCGACAACGGCATGCACGCAGTGATCGTGTATGACGATCTTTCCAAGCAGGCCGTCGCCTACCGCCAGATGTCGCTGCTGCTGCGTCGTCCTCCGGGCCGCGAAGCTTATCCGGGCGACGTGTTCTATCTCCACAGCCGCCTGCTCGAGCGCGCTGCGAAGATGAACGACGAGCAGGGAGCCGGTTCGCTGACCGCGCTGCCGATCATCGAAACCCAGGCCGGCGACGTTTCGGCCTACATCCCGACCAACGTGATCTCGATCACCGACGGCCAGATCTTCCTCGAAACCGGCCTGTTCTATCAGGGCGTGCGCCCGGCCATCAACGTCGGCCTTTCGGTGTCGCGCGTCGGTTCGGCGGCGCAGACCAAGGCGATGAAGAAGGTTGCCGGCTCGATCAAGCTGGAGCTCGCGCAATACCGCGAAATGGCGGCGTTCGCGCAGTTCGGTTCGGACCTCGACGCGTCGACCCAGAAGCTGCTCAACCGCGGTGCGCGACTGACCGAGCTGCTCAAGCAGGCCCAGTTCTCGCCGCTCGGCTTCGAGGAGCAGACCGTGTCGATCTTCGCCGGCACCAACGGCTATCTCGACTCGATCCCGACCAACAAGGTCACCGAGTACGAAGCCGAGTTGCTGGGCTGGATGCGTGCCGAACACGGTGCGATCCTCGACGATATCCGCACCACCCGCGATCTGGGCGATGCGACGAAGAAGGCGCTGGTTGCAGCGCTCGATGCGTTCGCCAAGCAGTTCGCTTAATATTGCGTCATCCCGGCGAATGCCGGGATCGCTGGCCTCAGGTTCGACCCGGCCGCCAGCGGTCCCGGGTCGAGCCTGGGATGACGAAACTGGAGTAGTGTAGAGTGGCCTCGCTGAAGGAACTCAAAGGTCGGATCAACTCGGTCAAATCGACCCAGAAGATCACCAAGGCCAAGCAGATGGTCGCCGCCGCGAAGCTGCGCAAGGCGCAGGCAGCGGCTGAGGCTGCGCGCCCTTATGGCGCGCGTCTGGCCGAAGTCATGGCCAGCCTCGCTTCCAAGGTCGCCGGGCAGGACAGCGCCCCGTTGCTGATGCGTGGCACCGGTTCGGACCAGCGACACCTCCTCGTCGTGGTCAACACCGACAAGGGCCTGTGCGGCGGTCTCAATTCGAACATTGTGAAAGAGGCAAAGAGCCAGGCCCGTGCGCTCAATGCCGCCGGCAAGGATGTGAGCTTCTACCTCGTCGGCAAGAAGGGCCGGGCGCCGCTGAAGCGCGAATACCCCGATGCCAGGACCCAGGGCTATGACACCAGCACCGTGCGTACGCCTGGCTTCGATGAAGCCAGTGCCATCGCGCACGAGCTGATCGCGCTGTTCGAAGCGGGCAAATTCGATGTCGCACACCTGATCGCACCGAAGTTCCGCTCGGCGCTGGTGCAGGACCCGAACACCGCGCAGCTGATTCCCGTCCCCGCTCCGGTGGTCGCCACCACCAGCGATGCGGTCGTCGAATACGAGCCAAGCGAAGAGGAAATCCTCGAGGCGCTGCTGCCACGCTATGTCACCACGCAGATCTTCGGCGCGCTGCTGGAGCGCGAGGCTTCCGAACAGGGCGCGTCGATGACGGCGATGGACAACGCGACCCGCAACGCGGGCGACCTGATCAACAAGCTCACCATCCAGTACAACCGCAGCCGTCAGGCAGCGATTACCACCGAACTGATCGAAATTATCGCCGGCGCGGAAGCGCTCTAAGGCATCGCAGGCAAGGAAACGAAAATGGCCACCGCACCCGTGCTCACCACGCCCAACGTCACCGCAACCGGCAAGATCAGCCAGGTTATCGGCGCTGTCGTCGACGTGACCTTCGAAGGCGAACTGCCGTCGATCCTCTCCGCTCTTGAGACGTTCAACAACGGCAACCGTCTGGTTCTCGAGGTCGCCCAGCACCTTGGCGAGAACACCGTCCGCACGATCGCCATGGACGCGACCGAGGGCCTGACCCGTGGTCAGCCGGTCCGCAACACCGGCGCGCAGATCACCGTCCCGGTCGGCCCGAAGACGCTCGGCCGCATTCTCAACGTCATCGGCGAGCCGATCGACGAGCGCGGCCCGGTCGGTTCCGACATGTTCTCGCCGATCCACGCCAAGGCACCGGAATTCGTCGACCAGTCGACCGAAGCCGCCATCCTCGTCACCGGCATCAAGGTCATCGATCTGATCGCGCCTTATGCACGCGGCGGCAAGATCGGCCTGTTCGGCGGTGCCGGCGTCGGCAAGACCGTGCTGATCCAGGAACTGATCAACAACATCGCCAAGGGCCACGGCGGCGTTTCGGTGTTCGCCGGCGTCGGCGAGCGCACCCGCGAGGGTAACGACCTTTACCACGAATTCCTCGACGCCGGCGTCATTGCCAAGGACGCCGACGGCAACCCGACCCCGGAAGGTTCGAAGGTCGCGCTCGTGTTTGGCCAGATGAACGAGCCCCCGGGCGCCCGTGCCCGCGTCGCGCTCTCGGGCCTGACCATGGCAGAGTACTTCCGCGACGTCGAAGGCCAGGACGTTCTGTTCTTCGTCGATAACATCTTCCGCTTCACCCAGGCGGGTTCGGAAGTGTCGGCTCTGCTGGGCCGTATTCCTTCGGCGGTGGGCTATCAGCCGACCCTGTCGACCGACATGGGTGCGCTGCAGGAGCGCATCACCTCGACCAACAAGGGTTCGATCACCTCGGTGCAGGCGATCTACGTTCCCGCCGACGATCTTACCGATCCGGCACCAGCCGCCTCGTTCGCCCACTTGGACGCCACGACCACGCTGAACCGCGCGATTTCGGAGCTGGGCATCTACCCGGCGGTCGATCCGCTCGACTCGACCTCGCGCGTGCTGACCCCGGCTGTTGTCGGCCAGGTTCACTACGACACCTCGCGCCGCGTCCAGGAGACGCTGCAGAAGTACAAGTCGCTGCAGGACATCATCGCCATTCTCGGCATGGACGAGCTTTCCGAAGAAGATAAGCTCACCGTTGCCCGCGCGCGCAAGATCCAGAAGTTCCTCAGCCAGCCGTTCCACGTCGCCGAGGTCTTCACCGGCATCCCGGGCAAGTTCGTCCAGATCGAAGACACCGTGAAGTCGTTCAAGGCTGTCGTCGACGGCGAATACGATCACCTTCCCGAAGCCGCGTTCTACATGGTCGGCGGCATCGACGAAGCGGTCGAGAAGGCCAAGAAGCTGGCTGAAGAGGCCTGATAACCGAAAGCCCCCTCTTCTTCAGAGGAGGGGGTTGGGGGGTGGTGGCACGCCACGCAGGGGCGTGCAGGACCCAACACCACCCCGTTGCGACTAGGGCCTGCTGTGCAGACCCAAGTCTCACTGCCCCTCCTCTGAAGAGGAGGGGATTAGGATGGAACCCATGCTGCACTTCGAACTCGTCACCCCCGCCAAGCTGGTCCGCAGCGAGGACGTCTACATGGTTGTCGTGCCGGGCTCGGAAGGCGAGTTTGGCGTGCTTGAGGGCCATGCGCCGTTCATGTCGACGATCCGCGATGGCGCGCTCACCGTCTACCGTACGGAAAGCGGCGCGGCCGAGCAGATCATGATTCAGGGCGGATTCGCCGAAGTCGGCGCCAACGGCCTGACCGTGCTGGCCGAGCACGTCGACGGCTGATTACCTCGCCTGCGATCCGCGTCAGCGTTTCGCGGGTGCCGTTCTGGCGTGAAAGTCTGCCGGCTTATCGGCGATCCAATAGACGAACCTGGCAATCGCGGGGTGCTCCCTGAGCATTCCCGCGTCGCTGCCCATCCGTGCGAGTTCCGCGTTGCTCAGGTTTGCGTGGATCACGCGGTGGCAGATCGCATGGAGCGAAACCGTCTCGCGTCCGCCCCGGCTTTTCGGAACGGGATGATGCCGCTCCACGCGGCGGCCCAGCGGTCTGCCGCACAGCCAGCAGATTTCGTCCGGAGCACTATTTCCCACCCTGTCAGCCATTCCTGCCGTTTTGTCTCCTCCGGCCGCTGGACCTCAGCCTCCCAATAGCTAGGAGCGGGTGATGACGCACTCACAACGTCCGATGTTCGCGCTCATGCTGCGGATCGCAGCAGTTGCCTGCATTTCGACTTTGCTGATGCTGGTCAAATGCGCCGGGCAGACCGGCATCGCATTGCCCGAAATCATGTTCTGGCGGCAGGCTATCCCGGCCGCCGCGCTGTTTGGCTGGCTGGCCGCCAACGGGCGCGTGTCCGACCTCAAGACCGATCGCATCTTCAGTCATGCGGGCCGGGCAGCGAGCGGGATGTTCGGCATGCTGTGCAACTTCGCTGCCTCCCTTCTGCTGCCACTGGCGGAAGCCACGACGCTCGGATTTACCACGCCGCTGTTTGCCGTGATCTTCTCGGCACTGATCCTGCGGTTGCCGATCGGGCACTGGCGCTGGGGGGCGGTTGCGCTTGGCTTCATGGGGGTCCTGGTGATCGCCCAGCCATCGGGAGAGCCGATCTCCGCGCTGGGTGCTGCGGCCGGGCTGGGGTCCGGGTTGATGGTCGCCATGATCAGTTTCCAGATCAAGGACCTCGCCCGAACCGATCCGGCCACGCGGGTCGTATTCTACTTCGCGTTGTTCGGGGCATTGCTGATGCTGCCGATGCTGCCGCACTTCATGACACCGCACAGCCCGTTCCAATGGCTGCTGATCCTCGGTCTGGGCATCTCGGGCCTGACGGGCCAGTTGCTGATTACCGCATCGCTGCGCCATGGTGCCGTCGCCAGCGTGATAGTGATGGACTACACCGCCCTGATCTGGGCGACCGGTTATGGATGGCTGATCTGGGACAAGCTGCCACCTGTCACGACATGGCTGGGTGCGCCGCTGATCGTCGCTGCAGGACTGATCGTTGCCTGGCGGGAAAGCCGCATCGGACGTTCCATTTCACCTTCGGCCGCAATCGAGGGGGACTGACGCGGGAACATGCGTTCCTGCGGTCTTACTGCGATGGCCGAGCACGTCGAGCGGTGACCGCCGCTGCCGCCGCGCGGTAGCTCCAGCGCACGGCATCGCTGCCGTCCAGTTTCGAGATTTCCGCAATCAGCAGCGGACCAAGCCGGGTATAGCGAATGCGCTGCGGGTAATCGTGCGCGGGATTGGCGAACTCGATCGAATTGCGATCGGCGCGGACAAGAGTGAATTCGACTGCGGGCGCTCCGCGCGGCTGTCCGTAGAAGCTCAGCGAGCCGTCTGGCTTGCGCTCGATCCGCATCATCTCCCAAGATCGTAGCCGCTCGCCGATGCCGCTGCGCGAAGTGCCCAGCATTATGTCGCCTTTTGGCGCGGACCATAGCTCGTCAGTCCATTTCCGGGCCTCGTTCGTTTCCCACGATCCCGCGAGCCAGCCTGGCAAGTTGGCGGGTAGCGCCGCCTGCGCAACCGCAGCTTGCAGTGCGAGCAATGCCGCGATGGCGAACTGCTTCATACGACCCTCCTGTCGGTGCCAACCCAAGAATGAAGGTGCTGCCCGTGCGTGGCAATCGCCTAGGAACATGCGAACCCCCGACGAGTTACCTTTTGACTGAAAAGTCGGCAATGTGCGCGGCTTTGCGAGGCAAAGGACAATCGAATATGATCAGGAAAGCCATACTCACGGCGCTGGTCGTCGGCATCGCTCTGACGGCTTCTGCCTGCAACACCGTGCGCGGTGCCGGCAAGGATGTGGAATCAGCGGCAAACGCGGTCGACAAGGCAACCTAAGCGTAGGGTTCAATGCCGGGAACGCGGCAGCCATTGCCCGCTGCTCGTGTTCCCGGCATGCTGCAAGGGGAGCATGACAGCGGGGCACCAATGAACACGGCGATTGCGGACACGGGCGCGCAGGATGGCAAACTTCGCAGATTTGTAGCCCATCCGCTGGTCTTGCTGGTGATTGGCGCCATCATGGTCGTCGCAGCGACCATCGGCTCCAGTGCTCTTGCTCATCTCGTCCCCCACGGTCCCGGTTCGGTCTGGCCGGCTTTCGGCGGTCTGATCGTCGCGCTGGCGGTGATCCTGACCTACAAGGCGTTCAAGCGCTGGATTGAGCGCGCGTCCGATCGCGAACTCGAACTTCACGGCGCGCTCGGCGAACTCTGTGCCGGGCTTTTGCTGGGCTTCCTGATCTTCAGCGCGGCAACCGGCGTGGTGGCGCTGCTGGGCGGGTTCGAGATCCTCGGGCTGCGCGGAGCGGGCAATATCTGGCCGATGATTGCGCTGGCGTTCGTTTCCGGACCGTTCGAGGAAATCCTGTTTCGCGGTCTTGTCCTGCGGTTGCTGGAGAAGCTCGTCGGGACGTGGTGGGCGCTGGCTGCAACTTCCGCCTTTTTCGGCCTCGCGCATCTGATGAACCCCGATTCGACGTTGTTCGCGGCATTTGCGATCGCTTGCGAAGCCGGCATCCTCCTCGGCGCGGCCTACCTGGTCACGCGCCGGCTGTGGCTTGCCATCGGTCTGCATTCGGCGTGGAATTTCACCCAAGGCTGGGTGTTCAGCATTCCGGTTTCCGGCGGAACGCCGCCGCTCGGCCTGCTGATCACGCGCCGGGTCGGTCCCGAGTGGCTGACCGGTGGTGATTTCGGCCTTGAGGCTTCTGCGGTGGCACTGGTGGTGGCGACGGTTGCGGGATTTGCGATGCTCTGGGTGGCGCACCGGCGCGCGCCGTTCGTCCTGCCGCGCTGGAGAAGGACTCAGACGAAGCTGTAAGGATCGATGTCGATGGCGACCCGCACACCTTGCGGGAAGCGCAGCGGCTCAAGCCATTCGCGGATGATCCGCTGCAATTCGGCCGAACGCCGCGCATTTATAAGCAGCCGGTAACGATAGCGACCGCGCAGCAAGGACAATGGTGCCGGGGCAGGGCCCATGATCACGACATCGGCAAGTCTAGGCTGGGTTCCGCCGATAGCCCGCGCCGCTTCGCGGGCCTCGGCTTCGTCTTCGGACGAAACGATGATCGCGGCCCAGCGTCCGAACGGCGGCGCTCCGGCAGAGCGGCGCGATTCGGTTTCCGCGGCGTAGAACGCATCGCGGTCGCCGTTTGCGAGCGCCGCGATCACTGGCGCCTTCGGGTGACGGGTCTGGATCAGCACCGTGCCCGGCTTGGCGGCTCGTCCGGCCCGGCCGCCGACCTGGGCGATCTGTTGGTAGGTCCGCTCGCCCGCGCGCAAGTCGCCGCCTTCGAGGCCGAGATCGGCATCGACCACGCCGACCAGCGTCAGTTCCGGAAAGTGATATCCCTTGGTCACCAGTTGGGTGCCGACGATCACGTCCACCAGCCCTTCCTCCGCAGTGGCGATGAACTCCGCGATCCGCTCTGGCGAATTGAGCGTGTCGGACGTCGCGATCACCACGCGCGCCTCCGGAAGGATCGCAGCCACCTCGTCGGCGATGCGCTCGACCCCGGGTCCGCAAGCGACCAGGCAGTCGGCTTCGCTGCATTCCGGGCAGGCGTCCGGCACCGGCGTTTCATGGCCGCAGTGATGGCAGGCGAGGCGGCGCGAGAAGCGGTGTTCGACCAGCCAGGCGCTGCAATTCGGGCACTGGAAGCGATAGCCGCAAGTGCGGCACAGCGTCAGCGGCGCATATCCCCGGCGATTGAGGAACAGCAGCGACTGCTCGCCGCGCGCCAGCCGTTCGCGCATCTCGGATACCAGACGCGGTGCCAGCCAGCGCCCGCGCTCCGGCGGGTCCTCCGTCAGATCGACGATTTCCGTCCCTGGCATCAACGCGCCGCCGAATCGATCGGCGAGCACCAGTCGGCGATAGACCCCCGCTTCGGCCAGTTGCAGCGATTCGAGCGCAGGCGTGGCACTGGCGAGAATCACCGGGATACCTTCGAACCGGGCGCGGATTACCGCGACGTCGCGGGCGTTGTAGCGCACCCCGTCGTCCTGCTTGAACGAGCTTTCGTGCGCCTCGTCGACGACGATCAGCGCGAGCTTCGCATAGGGCAGGAACAGCGCCGAGCGCGCGCCGACCACGACTTGCGCGCCGCCATTGGCCGGGCCTCCCACAATAGCGCGCCAGGCGCGGCGCCGTTCGCTCGACTTGAGCGAGGAATGCCACAGCACCGGCGGAACCCCGAAGCGCTCTTCGAAGCGGCGCAGGAAGTGTTCGGTCAGCGCGATTTCGGGAAGCAGCACGAGCACCTGGCCGCCGCCGCGCAGGGCCTCGGCAACGCCTTCGAAGTAGCATTCGGTCTTGCCCGATCCGGTGACGCCGTCGAGCAGGAACGGCGAAAATCCAGCCTCGCGCACCGCCTCAACGAACGCCGAGGCCGCCTCAAGCTGGTGCTCGGACAGCGCCGGGTGGGCTTTGTCGGGTTGCGCGCGCGGATAGGCGCGATCGATCGAAACCGTCACCGGCTCCAGAACACCGCTTGCGACCATGCCTCGCAAGACCCCTTCCGAGACAGAGGCGAGTTCCGCGAGTTCGCGGATCGTCGCCTGCTCGCCCTGCAGCGCATCGAGGGCGGCGGCGCGCTGCGGCGTGATCCGGACAGGCTCCTCGCCGGTCAGCCGGTATTCGGTGACGGTGCCGCCGCCACGCAGCGCTGCGGTACTGCCGAGTGCCATCCGCGCGACCGATGCCAACGATGCGCAATAATAATCGGCGGTCCACTCGATCAGCCGCCGCAGCGGCGCGGCTATTGGCGGGACCGGCAGGACCTCGAGAATCGGGCGCAGCCTGCTTTCGGCGATCTCTTCGCCGCCGAGCCGTTCGGGCTCCCAGACGATGCCGAGAACCTGCCGTGGCCCGAGCGGCGCGACCACCAGTGAACCATATTCGACCGTCATTCCGGGAGGAACGCGATAATCGAGCACACCCAGCGCGGCGTTGAAGACAAGGACTCGAATGCGTTCCATCGCTCGTGCATATAGGCGGCGCATCGGGTGCGTGCGAGGAAACAGAACATGGCGGATTTCGGAAGCACGAACACGACACGGCGGAGCCTGCTGGGCGGTGCCGTGGTGGCAGCCGGCCTGCTGGCTCTGCCCTTGCCGGCGCTTGCAGCCGGCACCAAAGATCCCGCGCTCGCCGCCGTGCGCAGCCTGCTTGCCCATGCAAGCAAGGGTGCCTTCGCCGCCCTTTCCGCGAACGAGGGCTTCTGGAACAGCTCCGTCGCACGGATTTCGCTTTCCGTGCTGTACGGCCAGCCCGGAGCGCTTCCGCCGGGAGTTCTGTCATCGTCGGCGTTTCGCGAAGATTTGCAGCACCGGCTCAACGGGTTCGCACAGGCCGGTCTGGCGCGCGCGGCGAGAGCCGTCTCGCGCAAGATTGCCGGGCTGAAGGTTGCGGACCCGGCTGCGGTGCTTTCCGGCGGTCCCACCGCCGCGACGTCGCAATTGCGCCAGGACGCAGGCCCTGCGGTTGTCAACGCGATGACCCCGTCGCTGCTGCGCGCACTCGTGAAAGCCAAGGACCCGGTCGTCGAGCAGGCGGTCCATGCACTCAAGGGCGTGACCTACCGCGACGTCGCGCAGTCGCTGTCGAACGCCGCCGAAAGCGCGATCTGGTACCAGCTGGGTGCCGAGGAAGCCGCGATCCGGCGCGATCCGCAGGCCACCGGCGATGCGGCACTTATTGCCGGATTGAAGCGGGGTTGAGCGGCGCGCGCTTGTCGCCCCCCCTGTGCCTTTGCTAGCGCGTTAGCGACATGTCAGACGAAACCCCCGCAGATCGGTTCAAGAGTGTGCTCGCCGGCGCTTCGCGCGCCATCGCGCACCAACCCGAAATCGAAGTCAACTGGACGGCCGACGCGCCGAGCCAGGCCGGAACCAATTTCCGGGTGCCGATGCCGGGGCGCAATCTTCCGCGCGCCGCGGCGATGGAAGCGCGCGGCCATGCCGACAGTTTCGCGCTCAAACTGCGCCATCATTCCGAATCGCTGCATTCACGCCGGGCCCCGGCCGAGCCAGTGGCGCGCGCCTGCTTCGATGCGATCGAACGGGTCCGCTACGAGGCGCTCGGGGCCAACGAATATGCAGGAATGCGGGGAAACCTCGACGCGGCGTTGAAGCAGCGCCTGTCGTCGGATCCCATCTCCCGTGCTGGCAGCGTGGACGATGTGCCGATGCAGGCCGCGTTATCGCTGATCCTGCGTGAGCGCCTGACCGGTCAGCCCGTGCCCGACGCAGCGCTGGGCGGCGTGGCGATGCTGCGCGGATGGATCGAGGAGCGGGCAGGTGCCGATTTCGATGCACTGGCGGGTTCACTCGATGACCAGACGGCGTTCCAGTCGCTGGCGCTCGATCTGCTGCAGCATCTCGAACTGACCCGGGCCGAACAACCCGATCAGCCCGCCGACGAACCCGACGATCAGGACGGCGAAGAGCAGACCGAGGAAGAGGAAGACGGCTCCGAAACGGGCAAGGAAGACCAGCCATCCGACGTCGCCGCCGAGCCGAGCGAAGGCGAAGAGCAGGGCGAAAACGAAACCGAGCGCGAAGGCGGCGACCAGTCCGAAGAGGGCGACGACGGCGAGGATGGCGAGGAAGGGATGCTGCCCGTCCGGCCGAACCGGCCGTGGACCGACATTCCCGGTACTTTCGACTACAAGGTCTACACGTCCGCTTACGATGAAGTGATCGGCGCTACCGAACTGTGCGACGAGGAGGAATTGACCCGGCTGCGCGCCTATCTCGATGCGCAGCTCAAGGGACTGCAGGGCATCGTCACCCGGCTTGCCAACCGGCTCCAGCGCCGGCTGATGGCGCAGCAGAACCGCAGCTGGGATTTCGATCAGGAAGAAGGCCTGCTCGACGCCGCCCGGCTGGCCCGCGTGGTGATCTCGCCCGGCCATTCGCTGTCCTACAAGATCGAGCGCGAAGTCCAGTTCAAGGACACCATCGTCACGCTGCTGATCGACAATTCGGGCTCGATGCGGGGACGGCCGATCTCGATCGCCGCGATCAGCGCCGACGTGCTCGCGCGCACGCTCGAGCGGTGCGGGGTCAAGACCGAGATCCTCGGCTTCACCACGCGCGCCTGGAAGGGCGGGCAGAGCCGCGAAGCCTGGCTCGCAGGCGGCAAGCCGCACCACCCGGGCCGCCTCAACGACCTGCGCCACATCGTCTACAAGAAGGCCGACGAGCCCTGGCGCCGTGCGCGCCGCAACCTCGGCCTGATGATGCGCGAGGGGCTGCTCAAGGAGAACATCGACGGCGAGGCGCTGCTCTGGGCACACAGCCGGCTGCTCGCCCGTCCCGAGGATCGCCGCATCCTCATGGTGATTTCGGACGGCGCGCCCGTCGACGATTCGACGCTGTCGGTGAACAGCGCCGGTTACCTCGAATCGCATCTACGCCGGATGATCGACTGGATCGAGCGCCAGTCGCCGGTCCAGCTCGTCGCCATCGGCATCGGCCATGACGTCACCCGCTATTACAAGAAGGCGGTGACGATCATGGATGTCGAGCAACTGGGCGGGACGATGATCGAGCAACTCGCGGGGTTGTTCGAGGACGATTGATCCAGATTTGGCATTAACGATCCGGGACGGGGCACCGTCCCGGTTGAGCACGGGAATTGCAAATGATCGCAAACAATGTTGCCGAGGCGGTTTCCAGCCGCCGTTCCGTTCGGGCTTTTCTTGACCGTCCGGTGCCGCTGGAGACCATCGAACGCGTGCTCGACGATGCGCGGATGGCGCCATCGGGCTGCAACTTCCAGCCGTGGGAGGCGACCGTGCTGACCGGCGCGCCGCTCAAGGCGCTGCAGGACGTGCTGCTCGCGGCCGAGCCCGACACCCCGATGGAGTACGATTTCTCCGCGCCCGGCAAAGTCGAGAAGTACCAGCAGCGCCTCTCCACTCTTGGCGGCCAGATGTACGGCGCGCTCAAGATCGGGCGCGAGGACAAGGACATGCGCAGCCTGTTCTCGCAGCAGAACCTGACCTCGTTCGGCGCGCCGGTGCTGCTGCTCAGCCATTTCCCCAAGTTCATGCTCGCGGCCCAGTGGTCGGACATCGGCATGTGGCTGCAGACGATCATGCTGCTGCTGCGCGGCGAGGGGCTCGACAGCTGTCCGCAGGAGTGGATGGGAGTCTACGGGCGCACCATCAAGGCGCACCTCGGCCTGCCGATGGACGAAACCACCCTGTTCTGCGGCATCGCCATCGGCTGGCGCGATGCCGAGCATCCGGTCAATAACTTCCCCCGCGAACGCGTGCCGCTGGCCGATCAGGTCAACTTCCTCGGGTTCTGATCGGGTTTCGCTTGGCGTTTTCCGTCCATCCGCTGCTCTGGGTGCCGTTCAGTCTGGCGGGCTCCGCCGCGCAGATTTTCCGCAACAGCGCGCAGGCCAGCCTGACGCAGCGGATCGGCACGCTGGGCGCGACCCAAGTGCGGTTCGTCTATGGCCTGCCGTTCGCGGTGATCTTCATTCTCGTGGCGCTGGCGGTTACGGGCTCGCCGTTCCCGCATTTCGATGCCCAAGCGCTGGCGTGGACCGTGTTCGGCGCGCTTTGCCAGATCGGCGCGACCGCGCTGATGCTGGTGGTGATGGGCCAGCGCGCGTTCGGCGTCGCCTACGCCTATATCAAGACCGAGCCGGTGGTCGTGGCGCTGTTCGGCGTGGTGCTGCTCGGAGATCGCTTGCCGCCGAGCGCGTGGCTTGCGGTGATGATCGTGACCGGCGGCGTGCTCGTCGCCTCGGTGCCGCCGCGCCAGTTCGGGCAATTGCTGGGCGAGACGCGGATGATCCTGTTCGGGCTGGTATCGGGCGGACTGTTCGGCCTCTCGGCGATCGCGTTTCGCGGCGGCATCCTCGCGCTGGGTAGCGGCGGCTACCTGCTGCGCGCACTGGCGGTGCTTGCGGTTTCGCTGACGGTGCAGACGGCGCTGCTCGGGATCTGGCTGCTTGCGCGCGACCGCGCCGCGTTCATGGGCTCGCTGCGCGAATGGCGGCACAGTTTCGGGGCGGGACTTGCCGGGGCTTCGGCCTCGGCGATGTTCATGACTGCGTTCGGGCTTTCACCCGCCGCCAATTCGCGGACTCTGTCGCTTATCGAGCTGCCGCTGGCCGCGCTGATCTCTCATAGGGTCACCGGGCGCAGGCTCAAGCGTCATGAATGGGTCGGCATGAGCGTGATACTTGGCGGCGTGGCTCTGCTCTTGGCGAGTCATTCGTAAGCGGCATTCTTGACCTTTGCCCTCCGGTGCGTAAGTCCGCGCCGCATGCCTGACGTTCCCCTCACGCTGTTCAACAGCCTGACCCGCCAGCTGGAAGAGTTCCGGCCCGTTCATCCGGGTGAGGCGCGCGTCTACAGCTGCGGGCCGACCGTCTACAATTACCCGCACATCGGCAACATGCGCGCCTATGTGTTTGCCGACGTGCTCGGGCGGACGCTGAGCTTCAAGGGTTACAAGCTCACCCACGTCATCAACATCACCGACGTCGGCCACCTGACCGACGACGCCGATGCGGGCGAGGACAAGCTCGAGAAGGCCGCGGCGGAACGTGCCCAATCGATCTGGGACATCGCCCGGCACTATACCGAAGCCTATTGGGCCGACATCCGCGCGCTCAACATTCGCCAGCCGGCGGCGTGGTCGATTGCGACCGAATATGTGCCGGCGATGATCGAGTTCGCGAAATCGATCGCGGACAGACACTGCTACGAACTGGAAAGCGGGCTCTACTTCGATGTGGGGACCGTTGCCGACTACGGCCGTCTCGCGCGCGCCTCCACCGATGAGGGCGAGGGTCGTATCGAAGCGGTGGACGGCAAGCGCCACCCGGCCGACTTCGCGATCTGGCGCAAGACTCCGCCGGGCGAGAAGCGCCAGATGGAATGGGATTCGCCGTGGGGCCGGGGCGCGCCGGGCTGGCACCTCGAATGCTCGGTGATGAGCGGCGAGCTGCTCGGCTTCCCGTTCGATATCCACACCGGCGGCATCGATCACCGCGAGATCCACCACCCCAACGAAATCGCGCAGAACCAGGCGTTCTGCTGCACCAACGGCCTCGACACGGCATCCAATTCCGGCGCCAACATCTGGATGCACAACAATTTTCTGGTCGAGCGCTCGGGCAAGATGAGCAAGTCGTCCGGCGAGTTCCTGCGGCTGCAACTGCTGATCGACAAGGGCTACCACCCGCTCGCGTATCGGTTGATGTGCCTGCAGGCGCATTACCGGAGTGAGCTGGAGTTCTCGTGGGAAGGGCTGGGGGCTGCGACCCGTCGCCTACAACGACTCGTCCTGTCATGCCGGAAGGTTCGTCCCGACTCCAAATATTATGCGGGCCTAAGGAAAAGTTTCCCCGGAGGCACAAGCCCATCTGACCGACCTGAAAATTTGCGGTTTGATCGGTTAACGTGGGAG